>Ga0114931_10003073_pt1 | contig 21203 bp, 17 predicted proteins | sample 2SBtaG_FD_89579 | JGI IMG/M metagenome (GOLD analysis project Ga0114931, IMG submission 89579) | Deep subsurface microbial communities from Kolumbo volcano to uncover new lineages of life (NeLLi) - 2SBTROV14_V59a metaG | ecosystem: Environmental > Aquatic > Marine > Volcanic | place: Kolumbo...
GATCCTTGCGATCACCGCGCTGTCGGCGTTGATTTCGGGGTGCGCGACGCTGCAAGACCTGGCGCCGCCACTGGATGAGCGATCGCTGGCCCGGGCACAGAGCATGGGGTACGCGGCCGACCGGGTCGAGCGTGGGCGGGAGCTCTATCTCTCGGCGTGCGTTCGGTGCCACAGCCCGGAGGCGGTCACGGGGTATTCCTGGGATCGGTGGAGCGAGATCATCCCGCGGATGGCCGCACGCGCGAGGCTGGACCTCGCAGAGGTCGAGTCGTTGACGGCCTATATCCGAGTGACGTTGGAGCGGGACGACGCCACAGGATAGCCCCCGGGCAAACCCCCGGTTTTGATACAGATAGACGGTGTTTTCCCTAAAAAAACAGGCAGCGCGCCGGTTCTCGCTTGCTTCAACGCTCCCTACGTGAGAGGACCGTATGAGTGCGGTCCAGCCTTTGATCGCTACACCAGAAGGAGACCACCAATGAACCGCTCAACACGCAATAAAGCGCTGCAAAGCCTGGGCGCCGGCGCCATCATTATCGCTGCCGGGCTCACCACGCTCCCCGCCAACGCCGGGTTCAAGTCCAACGGCTGGGAGGGCAACGGCTTCGTAACCAGCGATATCCCGCTCATGGGGCCGCTGACGCCCGGCCAGACGATGTACCTCGACGCGGTCAAGGCCGCCAATATTTTGCTGACTGATGCGGCCGCCCGCGCCAAGGCAACGGCGATCCACCAGGGGCTGTGCAAAGCAGTCGCATTGGTTAAGAAACGGGACGCGACGGTCGGCGCTTGCCTGGCGAAGCTCAAGAAGACCGGCTCGATCTGTGTCTCGTTCAACATGAAGGGCGCTGTCGGCGGCGCCAGCAACGACGGCAAGCCCGCCTGCAACGGGAACGACAAGATCAACATCTCGTCGAAAAAGCTCGTAGAAGGTTGCCCGCCGCCTTACGACCCGAAGCTGTACTGGGTCGCGACGGTCCTCCTGCACGAGGGCACGCACGCGGGGCAGGACTACGGCGTGGACACGACCGGCCTCGACGCGTGCAAGGCCCGCGCCAAGAAAACCAAGCAGAGCCTGTGCAACGAAGCGGGCACCGGCGTCGGCGAGCCCAAGGGCGCCCACGTTGTCGAGAACGAGTGGATCGCCGAGATCAAGGCGGCGCTGACCGAGCTCGAAACCCCCATGCCCATGGTTCAGCCCGGTTGGAGCCAGGCCACCAAGGACATGTTCAACGGGATCAACGGCCTCCCACTTGTCAGCAGGCAGAGCGCGATCGACAATCTCCGCAAGGCCGCCTGCGCCAACAAGCGCGGCAACGATGTCGCCATCAACTGCTACCGGCAGGCGAAGATGAAACTCCAGGATTTCATCGACACCAACTACACCAACGCCACCGAGAAGGCGGCCGCCCAGAAGACGATGCGCGACTGCCTCGACACCACGAAGTGGAAATGGATCTTCAAGTTCTTCGACATCCCCGCCAAGGCGATGCTCTCGAGCTCCTCCAGCGGGACCATCCAGCAGTTCGAGGACCTTTCCAACGCCGACGATCTCAACACGGGCCTGCTCGGGGTCTCCGATATGGAGCTGCTCCGGGACTTCGTGCCCAGCGAGATCGGCCCCCCCGTTGACATGCTGCTCGTTGTCGGGCCCGACGGCCCCAACCAGGGCCAGATGCTGGTGTACGTCGACGACAACGCCAACAACGTCTTCGAACCGATCGAGCAGGCGGGCGCCTTCCCCATGCCCCCCGGGTTCTCGGGGAACATGGACCTGATCATTCCGCAGGACCCCGTCCAGCCGATGCTGCTCTTCAATCATGACACCTTCGAGTTCCTCGTGGTGCAGGACTCGAACTTCGATTTCCTCCCGGACACCGTGGACCCGCTGCCGGTCTTCCAGATCCAGGACCCTAACCTCATCGATCTCGCCTACCTCATCCAGGAGTGGGACTGGGTAGGCCCCCAGCTTGTCGGGTACGACGACATGATCACCGGCGCCCCGGCGCTACCCTTCGACCACGAGGTCCTCGTGCTTGAAGACCAGAACCTGGATGGTCTCCCCGACTTCGAGGTCCCCTTCGCCACCAAGCTGCCGCTCATCGACTTCGGCCCCACCTGGGGCGGCGATCCCGGCGCCGGCGACACGACGATGCAGGTCTTCGGCTATCCCGGCGACCAGATCGAAATCCAGATCGTCGACCCGAACTTCGTCCCGATCGAGATCATCGGTCTGGACCTGGCCAGTGTTGCTCCCATCGACGTGACACTCAGCAGGCCGCTGGCCGTTGACGATCAGATCATCCTCGTCGACAACAACAACGGTCTGCCCTCACCGCTGCTGACGATCGGCTGCCCGGGCGACGTGAACGGCGATGGCGTCGTCGACACCGCTGATCTGGGCATCCTGATCAACAACTTCGGCTTGGTCAATCCGGCCATCCAGGCGAGCCTCGATTCCGACCTCAACGGCGACGGCGTCGTGGACACCGCCGATCTGGGCATCATCATCTCCAACTTCGGGTGCCTCTCGCTCCTGAACTGATCCGATGCAACCTCCGGGCTCTCCGCCTGGAAGACAAACTCATTCAGGGCCGACGCCGGCAACCCCGGCGCCGGCCCTTTTATTCATTCCAGCGAAGCGGTCACGCGCTTGCCCGGCTGGTTCTTCTCCTGCCCACGCCCGCCGCTCCGCTTGGGCGGGAGCGTCACCCATGTCCGGCAGAAGCCGCACACGCACACCCGGCTCGCGTCGCGCACGAACGCCAGGTACCCGGCGCAGTTCGGGCAGCGGAGCCGCTCCTCGGGCGGGTCGAACCGCGCCGTGTTCGGGTTCCAGTGGTGCGCGATGCGGTCCGTCTCGACCATTCGGCACAGCGTGAACTGCTCGCCCTTGCGGGCAAACTTCCACAGGAACACCTCCATGCTGACGACGCTCTGGTCCGCTCGGACGGCGCCCATCACCACCCGGCGGGGCTCGCCGATCGGGGCCGACTCCCACATCTCGTCCCAGTCGTCCCGGTGCTCGATCGCCGGGAGGATGAAATCGAATACCGACATCCCGCTCAGGTCCGGGTAGCCGAGGAAGGCGCCCTCCGCCTTGATCACCGATTCGACCCGGCCCGTGTTCGTGATGACAATCGTCGCGTCGTTCATACCCCAAGCGTCCGATTTGAAAACCCGCAAGTCGAGCGCCGGGGCCTCCTGTTTATCGGAGAATCGGGCGATCGGCCCGAACAGACGTCGCAACCGGCGCCACACGACCGCTCGCTCGCCCTATCCTCAAAGCAGCCGCTGGAGGACAACCGCGCACGATGTCAATCTTGAACCAGAACCAGAACCCGGCGCAGGCCCGCGCACTCATCGGCGCCGGGCGGTATCGGGAGGCCATCGCCCTGCTCCAGTCGCTGCTCAAACAGCCCGGTGGGAACAGGAGCGCATCGCTGCACGCCGCCGTGGCCGAGTGCCACGTCGGCCTGTTCCAGATCGAGCTGGCGCTGCGCGCCATCGATCGGGCGATCAGGATTGAACCAAAGAACCCCTTGTTGCGGACCAACCGGGGGCAGGTGCTGCTGCAATCGCTCAACCTCGACGGCGCCGTCGAGGCGTTCAACGCGGCGCTGCGCCTCGACAGCGCGTGGACGCCGGCGATCGTGGGGATGACCGAGGCGCTGCACCTGCTCGGACGCAAGGACGAGACCATCGCGCTGCTCGAGCCCCTGCTGGTGGATGACGGGGTCTCGCCTCCGGTCGATCTCGCGTTCGCGCGTCTGTGCGCCGGTCTGGACCGATCCGACGAGGGGATCGATCGTCTGGAGCGATGGACGGACGATACACGGGTCCCCCAAGGCCACCGGATGCCCGGGCTGTTCCTGCTCGGCGCCCTTTACGACAAACAAGGGCGATACGACGACGCCTTCCTCGCGTACCACCGTGCCAACGCGCTGCGCCCGGGCGCCTTTGACCCGGCTCGGCGCCGAGCGATGACCGACCAGGTCATCGCCGGCTCATCGAAACCATCACTGCGGGCCATCCCCGAGCCGAGCAAGCCGTCCGACAAGCCCATCTTCATCGTCGGGATGCCCAGGTCGGGCACCTCGCTGATCGAACAGGCGCTGGCCTGTCACCCGCGCATCTTCGGCGCCGGCGAGCTGACCGCCGTCAGCGGCGTCGTCAGATCGCTCCAGCAACTGGACCGGTCCCGGATGCGCCCGGCGGATCTTCAGAGCAGGATCGATCGCCTCGCCGAGGGCTACCTGGGTCTGCTCGACCGCCTCGGTGACGGCGCCGAGTATGTGACCGACAAGAACCCGCTGAACTTCATGCACCTGGGCATCATCTCGCGGGTCTTCCCGGGCGCCCGGGTCATCCACTGCCTGCGCAACCCGATCGACACGTGCGTCTCGTGCTACTTCCACAACTTCATCGGGGCCACCGCCTTCACCGATGATCTCGCGGGGCTCGGCTCCTACTACAACGATTACCGCCGGCTCATGGAGCACTGGCGGGGCGTCATCGAGACCCCGATCCTCGACGTGGTGTACGAGGACGTGGTGGAGGACCTCGAGGGCAGCGCCCGGACGATCCTCGATTTCCTGGGCCTGGAGTGGGACCCGGCCGTGACCCGCTTCAACAAATCGGGGCGGGTCACCAAGACCGCCAGCAGCGAGCAGGTCCGCCAGCCGATCTACAAGTCCTCCGTGGAGCGCTGGAGGCGGTACGAGAAGCACCTCGGGCCGCTGCTCGACGCGCTCGACCCGAGGTTCAGGCCCGGGGCGTAATCCGCCCTCGTGTCCGGCGCCCGGGCTCGCCTTGGCGCCTGCCGGCGGTATCCTGTCCAGTCATGACACCCGACCAGGCCCGATCGCTGATGCACGAGTGGACCCAGAGCCCGGCGCTGCGCGGGCACATGGAGGCGGTCGCCGCGTGCATGGGCGCCTACGCCGACCGGCTCGGCGCCGAGAGCCGAGACGACTGGATCGTCGCGGGCCTGCTGCACGACTTTGATTACGAGAAGCACCCCACGCAGGAGGAGCACCCCTTCGTGGGCGTGCGCGAGCTCGAATCGAAGCAGGTCGACCGCGCGATCCTCGACGCGATCCTGGGCCACGCGCCGTACTCGGGTGTTGAGCGAGAATCCTCGATGGCCAAGGCGCTGTTCGCGGTCGACGAGCTCGCGGGGTTCATCGTCGCCTGCGCCAAGGTCCGCCCCACCGGGGTTGAGGACATGAAGGCCAAGAGCGTCCGCAAGAAACTCAAGGACAAGGGCTTCGCCGCCGCCGTCAACCGACAGGACATCGCCGTGGGCGTCGAGGAGCTGAAAACGATCGTGGCGGACCTTGAAGAGAGCGCACACATCCAGACCTGCATCGACGCCATCCGGGGCGCCGGTGACCGCATCCCCATCTGAACCCAAACCCATCCCCGAGCCCGACGCCATGCTCATCGCGATCACCCGCCCGCCCTCCGAGTCCATCGCCGATTGCCAGCTCACGCACATCGGACGAGACCCGATCGACGTCCCCCGCGCCATCGAGCAGCACCGGGCCTACCGGGCGCTGCTCGCCGAACTCGGCGCCGAGCTGGTCACGCTCGACCCGCTCGACGAGCACCCCGATGCGGTCTTCATCGAGGACGCGGTCATCACGCTCGACGAGGTCGCGATCCTGTGCCGGATGGGCGCGCCGACCCGGCGGAGCGAGACCACCGCGTTCGAGCCGATCATCGCCGCCTACCGCCAGACGCACCGGATGACCGCGCCGGCGACGCTCGAGGGCGGCGACGTGATCCTGGCCGGGCGCACGCTCTTTGTCGGTCGCTCGACGCGCACCAACGACGAGGGCGCCGGGCAGCTCCGCGCCTTCACCGAGCCGCTGGGCTACCGGGTGATCCAGATTGATGTCCGCGGCTGCCTGCACCTGAGCACCGGCGCGTCTTACCTGGGCGACGGCGTCATCCTCGCCAACCCGGACTGGATCGACGCCGACGCGTTCGAGGGCTGCCGCGTCATCCCGGTTGATCCGAGCGACCCCTGGGCCGCCAACACGATGACCGTCAACGGGGTCATCGTCATGACCGAGCCGGCGGACGCGACGAAGTCGATGCTCGAATCCAGGGGCTACACCGTCCGGACGGTGGACATCTCCGAGCTGATGAAGGCCGAGGGCAGCCTCACATGCATGCGGCAGCTCTTCACGCGCCACTCGGCGCCGATCAAGGCGAGCGCCAAGGCGATGTCCGTTTCAGACACTGATCGCTGAGATCCACGATCCGTGCCTCGACCCGCCGGATGGTTTGCTCATCCCCGATCGGATGCGTGCTCGGATCACTGCGCCGAGGCGGTGGACGGCCCGACGCGCAGCCGATCGACCCGCTCGGGCGTGACGATGTTCAGCCTGCTGCTCGCGTCGATCCTCGCAACACCCGCGACACCCACGATCGAGCCGAGCGACCCGGCCAGGTCGACCCCCTTGGCGGGGACGATGTACGCCAGCGTCCGGCCCGCGTCCTCGTCGACGCTCTGCACGCGGTAGAGCAGCGGCAGCCGCTTGCCGTCGTAGACCACGCTCGTCGTCAGCCGGCCGACCACGACGTACTCGCTCGAACGGTCAATCCCGTCGATCCCCTCGTTAATGCGCGCGATGCTGCGCTCGGCCTGCTCGCGCACGCCCTCGATGCGGAGCATGCTCCGCTGGAGGTCCGACCGGATCTTGAGCAGCTCCAGGTGCGCGACGATCACCTCGCGGTCGAGGTCGTCGCCCGGCGCTTCGCCCTTGTCCATCGCGGCCAGGTACCGCTCGTGCTCGCCGATCAGCGGCTCGACCTCCGCCAGCGACGCCTTCTGCGCCAGCACCGCCGCGTACGCCGACTCGAGGTCGCGCATCGTCAGCAGCGGGCGGTTCTCGATCAACTGCTCGAGCGCCACCGGATCGTTCTCGATCCCGGCTCCCTCGGCTTCGGTCTCGTCGCCAGCGCCGGCGGTGAACGTCTCGAAATCGTCGTCGTCCTCGTCGGCGCCGGCGATGGTCGCCGTCGAATCGTCGGGGACGGTCGAGGTCGGGACCGGGGGGGCCGCGTGGGTCTGCGCTATCGCGGGTGTGTCTTCGGGTGTCGCGGCGGCGGCACTGTCAACACCCAGCAGCGCGCCGACATCCCCGGCGGCCGGGGCTGTGGCGTCGTCATCAGACGCCCCGTTGCTCGAATCGTTGTGCGCCAGCGTCGTGACGGGCGCTGTGTCATCGGTTGCTCCGGTCGTCGCCGGCTCGGTCGTTGTCGGCGCCATGGTGTTGGCTTCGTCATCGGACGCCGGCGGCGCGGTTGCGATCGCCGTGGTCTCGGCCGCCGACCGCCCGGCGCGGAACGCCAGAGCCTCGGCGGCGCTCGCCTGCCGCACGAACCGGCCGTGGATAAACCCGCGCGCCGACTCGGGCGCCGGGACGATGTACGCCAGTGGCTGCCCGTTTTCATCGCGGATGGTTTCGAGGATCTTGAGCGTTGAACCGGGCGCCATCGGCTTGGTGAGCAGCTTCTTCCAGCTCTGGCTCAGTTCACCATCGACGTTGAGCGCGATCAGCCGCGACGGGCGCAGGAGCGTGACCTCCCCGCGCATCGCGTCCACGTCGAGCTGTTCGGGCAGCGCCTTGACCAGCGCCGCCTGCTCGGCGGGGAAGGTGACACGCAGCCACCCGTCGCCGTTGACGCCGAACGTGTCGGAGCCGTCGACCAGCAGCATGGCCCCCTGTTTCAGCTTGCCGACCTCGTAATACAACTCGTCGGCGCCGCAACGCAGCGGGGCGGTTTCGGTGTCGACCACAACGACGTAGGGCTCGTCGATCTCGCTGACCTGCGCGGACGCGGGCGAGACGAGGCCGAGCAGGCACAGGGCCGCGAGGGCCGATCCGCCCAGACGCTTCCGGGCCGGACGCTTCCGGGAATGCCCAAGTGTGTTCACGATCATCGTGGCGACTCCTTTCCATCCCGACGATCAGGTCCAAACCCCGATCGCGGGGAGACGCACCGGCTCCGCCGATCCGCATCAGTTCCGTGTTGGTCACCGCCCATCGGTGGGCGGTGATGGTGTATCAGACCAAGACTTGCGCCGGGCCGCAATACCGGGAGGCTCGAAAATGCTGTCCCGGCGCCCCTCGATCCCGTGCCCCGACCCGAATATTGCGTACTATCGGCCTCACCGGGCGGTGGATTCACCGGATCCACACAACTCACGCCAGGGATTGGGCCAAAGATTGAGATGGGGTCATCGATGTCACTGATACGAAACACCTTCCGAACACCCTCACCGTGCCGCCCGGGCGTTTTGGCCGGCATCGCCGCCCTGACGCTTGTGTCGCTGCTCACACCGGGTTGCGCCACCAACAAGGTGACCCGTGACGGGGCGTCGTCGCTGCGTGACGCCGTGATCGCCCAGTCGAAGGAGCAGCTCGCCGACGCGGGCGAGCGGGCCGAGCCCCGGGAGATCGCCCGCACCGACGCCGAGCTCAACTTCGATGACAACCGCATCACCGAGCTGAACAAGATGGCCGGCCCGGACGCCTACGACCTGTCCCGCGCCCCGGCGCTGGGGAAGAACCTCCGCAATGCCCCCTCCGAGGTCCTCTCGATCTCACTCGATGACGCCGTCCGCTCGGCGGTCGAGGCCAACTTGAATATCCAGACGGCCCGGATCAACCCCGCCCTTGGCCGCCAGCAGTTGCTCGCCGCGCAGGCCGCCTTCGACTGGACGCTCTTCGCCAGCGCGACGTACAACCGGGTCAACGAGCCGCGGACCGTCCCGGTGCTCAACGGCATCGCGCTGGGGTCGCCCGTCTCGAGGAGCGACACCTACGCCTTCCAGGCGGGGCTGCGCAAGCAACTGACCACCGGCGGGCTGATCGAGATCAGCCAGTCGCTGAACATCTCCAACAACAAAACGCCGGGCTTCAGCCTGCTCCCCGATCCGGCGCGCGACGCCGCGCTGGACCTGACGCTGAGCCAGCCGCTGCTGCGCGGCTTCGGCAAGGACGCGAGCCTCTCGGAGATCAGGCTCGCCGAATCGCGCCGGCGCGCCGACGCCAAACGCCTCGAGCGCGACCTGCTCAACCTCATCGATGAGACCGCCAACGCCTACTGGGACCTGGCGCTGGCGCACTATTCGCTCATGGTCGATCGCCGGCTGCTCGAACGCGGGATCCAGACGCGCGACGTGCTCGAGGGCCGACTCGACTTCGACGTCAAGCCCGCCGAGTACTCCGACGCCGTGGCGCGCGTCGAATCGCGCAAGGCCGGCGTGATGCGCGCCGAGAACAACCTCCGCCTGACGTCCGACCGGCTCAAGCGGATCATCAACGACGCCCGTTTCCCCGTCAGCGGCGAGGCCGTGCTGGTGACGACCGACCTGCCCGCCGACTCGCCGATCGTGTTTGATCTAGTCGATTCGCTCAATACGGCGCTCGGGCAGCGCCCGGAGATCGAGCTGGCGCTGAACGCCATCGAGGACGCCGCCATCCGCGAGGCGTTCGCCGCCGACGCCCTGCTCCCGCAGCTCGATTTCACGTTCCAGGTGGGCCTCAACGGGCTGGACAACACCGTCGGGGACGCCCTCTCGGAAGAGGCCGACGCCGACCTGGTCAACTACACCGCTGGCCTCGCCTTCGAGCAGGCGCTGGGCAACCGCGAGGCACAGGCGCTCCACCGCCTGCGCCGGCTCGAACGACTGCAATCGGTCATCACCCACCGCAACACCGTCCAGGAGGTCATCGTCGAGGTCAAGGCCGCGCTGCGCAACGTCGAGACCAACTACCGCCTGATCGAACAGACCCGGGCCTCGAGGCTGGCCGCAGCGGAGAACCTCCGCACGCTCGAAGTCGAGGAGGAGACCACCCGCGCGATGACCCCCGCGTTCCTGGACCTGAAACTCCGGCGCCAGGAATCGCTCGCCGGCGCCGAGCTCGAAGAGGCCGCCGCCCTGACCGACTACGTCTCGTCGATCGCCGACCTGAACAGCGCCATGGGCGTCGCCCTCCAGCGGCACGGGCTGGACCTGGTCATCCCGACCGAGGAGGACCTCGACGGGCTCTTGCAGCAGCTCCACCCGGTCGACGCAGAGCAATAATCGCGCCAACGATGCTTCGATGACCGAGCCAACATCACCGACCGGAACGATCTCGCTGCACGCGGCCCTCGACCGGCTCGGCGCGGGCGGTGTGATCGCCTTCCCGACCGAGACGGTCTTCGGGCTGGGCGCCGACGCGACCAACCCGGCGGCCGTCGAGCGGGTTTATGCGATCAAGGGTCGACCGAGGACCAACCCCATGCCCGTGGTCGTCGCCGACCTGGCGATGGCCGAGACGCTGACCGACGGGCTGACCGGCCGGGCGCGTCGGCTGGCCGAGGCGTTCTGGCCCGGCCCGCTGACGCTCGTCTGCCCGGCGCGCGACGCGGTCATCGGGATCGTCACCGCCGGCGGCGACACCGTGGCGCTGCGGACGCCGGGGCTGGAACTGGTTTGCGAGCTGATCCGCGCCCTGGGCCGACCCCTGATCGCCCCCAGCGCCAACCGCACCGGCGCCGACCCGGCGCGCACGATCGAGGAGGTGCGCTCGGCGTTCGCCCGGGAGATCGAAGCCGACGAACTCGCCTGCTACGCGCCAGCCGCCATCAAGACGCCCGGGAGCGCGCCATCGACCATCGTCATCCCCGGAGAAACCCCCGGGACCGACCGGGTGCTCAGGGCCGGTCCGATCACGATCGATGATCTGGCGACCTTGCGATAACATCGGCTCGACCGGAACTCACGCTCTGCGCTATCCGGATCTTCGCTATCTGGAATAGATCGCGTGCATCGCCACGGCGCCGGCGACGGCGACGTTCAACGAATCCACGCCCTCGGCGATCGCGATCCGAACGCGGTGATCCGCCGCATCCATCGCCTCCCGGGTCAGCCCGGGCCCCTCGGCGCCGAGCAGGATCGCGAGACGGTCAACACGTTCCATCGTTCGCAGCGTCTCACCCAGCTCCGACGAATCGCCCGATGGCGTCAGCGCCAGCGTAGTCCAGCCCCGCGCTCGGAGCAGCTCGCACGCCCGCGCCGCGGACGCGACAGATGCATATGGAACCGTCAGTGCGCACCCCATCGACACCCGGATCGCCTTGCGGTAGAGCGGATCGCAGCAGCGGGGCGTCAGCAGCACGCCCGGCGATCCGAATGCCGCGGCGTTGCGGAAGACGCCCCCGACGTTGTCGTGGTTGGCGAGATCCTCGAGCACCACGAGCGGGCCGCCCCCGGGCGCAGCGCACGCGATGATCGTTTCGGCGTCCGGCGCCTCTTCGCGCGTCCCGCACGCGAGCACGCCCCGGTGGATATGGAACCCGACGATCCCGTCGAGCACACCCTGCTCGGCGACGTACACCGGGCGCCCCGGGCCGAGCCCCACGAGGGCGTCGGCCATCGATTCATACCCGGACCGATTCACCAGCACGGATTGGGCGCGGAACCCTCCAGAATCCCGGCTCCGGCTCAGCAGCACGCGGACGACCAGCTTGCCCTCGGCGATGAACACGCCCCGGCGCCCGACCAGGTCCGCGTCCCGGATGTTCCGGTACACCTCGACCCTCGGGTCATCAATATCCTCGATTCTGATCGGCCCCGCGCTCGATTCGTCCATGATTGCTCCTGCCGGGGGGCGGGCTCTGGCCCCAAACGCCCGGTGCGCTCTACCATGACCCGTCATGGCCGCACCAGCAACCAGCATCCGCAGAGCCCTCCTCTCGACAACCACCTGTCTGGGCGTCGTCCTGCTCGTCGCCGCCTGCGGCAACAAGGGCCAGAAGGGCGCCGCCAGCCAGGATGAATCGTCCGAACAGGCCACTGCTGGGCAGCCACCCCTCCCGAGCAAGCCGGCGGGCGATGAGGGCGCCCTGTCCCTGCTGAGCGATCCGCACACCCGGGTCGGGTTGTCCTGGGATGTTCCCGACGGCTGGGTCGACATCGATGAGTTCAAGGCCTCGCGCGTCGAGACCTGGAATCCCCCGACAGACGACGAATCGATCCAGGCGTTCGCCTTCTCGTTCGGTCCCAACGCGGGCAACGCGATCAAATCAAACCTCCGCCGCTGGGGCGTCCAGCTCCGCCTCGAAGACGGCTCTCCCCCGGCGCCCGAGATCGAGTCCTGGGCGTCGAACGGGCTCAAGTTCACCGTCGCGACGTTCACCGGGCAGAGCCTCACGGGGATGCGCAAGAACGAACTCGCCCTCGGCGCCGACGGGGCCAGGCTGGTGGGCGCCATCGTCGAGGGCGGCCCCGAGGGGAACGTCTTCTTCCGCCTGTCCGGCCCCACCGGGTCCGTCGAAGCGCTGACGCCCGCGTTCATGGGCATGGTCCGTTCGGTCAGGCCCCTCGACGACGCCCCATCACCGTGACCACCGGCGCCCCCATCCCAGATCGGCACGAACTCTACGAGCGCGCCGTCCAGTCGCCCGCGATGCAGGCGCGGTTCCTCCGGGCGCTGCTGGGCCCGCGACGCGAAGGCGCCGTCACGCTCGGTGAAGACTTCTGCGCCGCCGGCGCCGTCGCGCGGGCGTTCCTGACGCTCGACGCCGACCACTTCGCCGTGTGTGTCGATCTCGATCGCGAGGCGCTCGACCGCCTGAGCGAGATGCTCGATCCGGCGTTCGCCGGTTCGCTGACCATCCGCCACCAGGATGTCTTCGAGGCGCAGGATCCCGTGGACATCCTCGCGGCGCTCAACTTCTCGCTGTGCGAGATCCACGAGCGCGAGCGGCTGGTCGAGTACCTCCGCAACGCGCGCCGGCGGTTGAATCCCGGCGGGCTGCTCATCGCCGACCTCTATGGAGGCGCCGACGCCATGGCCATCGGAGAGAGCGTCGAGCGGCTCCCCTACGGGACGCGGTACGTCTGGGAGCAGCGCCAGGTGAACCCGCTGACCGGCCGGGTCGTCAACGCGATGCACTTCCGGCTGCCCTCGGGCGAGACGCTTCGTGATGCGTTCGTCTACGACTGGCGCCTCTGGACCGTCCCCGAACTCCGCGACGCGCTGCGCGAGGCCGGCTTCGCCTCGACCGAGGTCCACGACCGCCTGGGCGGCGCCATCGACGACGCCGGGAATCTGCACCCGCTGCCGGTCACCGACCCCGATGCGCTCGACGAGACCTTCGTGGTGTACCTCGTCGCGCGTCAAGGCGACCGGGCGTGACGTTCCTCGCACCGAGCGCCGGGCTGATCGCCGGGGCGGTCCTCGTGCCGATCCTGCTGGCGTTGTATTTCCTCAAGCTGCGCCGGCGGCCGGTGCGTGTCAGCTCGACGCTGCTCTGGCGGCGCGCCGTGCATGACCTCCAGGTCAACGCGCCCTTCAAGATGATCAAGCCGTCGTGGCTGCTGCTGCTCCAGCTGCTGGCGCTGGCGTCGCTGCTGGTGGCGTTCGCCCGGCCGGCCGTCGATGTGTCCCGGGGGCCGACCGATCGGCTCGTGATCCTGATCGATCGCTCAGCGTCCATGAGCGCCGCCGACGGCACGGGCCCCGAGGGGCGAACGAGGCTCGACCAGGCGAAGGCCGAGGCGCTGGAGCTGATCGACCGGCACAACCGCAGCGGCGACGCGACGGGCAAGGCCGAGGCGATCGTGATCGCCTTTGCGCACGACGCCCGCGCCCTGACGCGCTTCACCGGCAACCGAGCCACGCTCGAGCGCGCGGTCGAATCGATCCAGCCAACCGATCAGGGCGCCGACTTCCCCGCGGCGCTGCGCCTCGTGCGCACGCTCATCACGCGCACGGGCGACGTGGACACCGCCGCCGCGACCCCCGCGACGATCGCCCTGCTCAGCGACGGGTCGTTTGAACAATCACAGGAGCCAGCCAGCCTCGGCGCCGTCGGGGCGCAGCTGCGGTTCATCCAGACCGGCCCCCCGGCGTTGGAGCCGGCATTCAATATCGGCATCGTCGCCGCCGGCGCCCAGCGCGACTTCGAGGACGCCTCGCTCGTGCGCGTCTTTGCAAGGCTGCTCAACACCAGCCCCGAGCCGGTGAAGGTCGCCGTCTCGCTCTTCGCCAGGGATCAACGCGTCGGGGTCAGGACCGTCGACTGCCCCCCCGCCTCCGGTGACGGCCCGGGCGACGCCGTCGTGACCTTCGAGCTGCGCGGGCAGGCCGCGAGCGCGCCAGGCGTCGTCGCGCTACGCCTGCACCTGACTGTCGATGACGAGCTCGCCTCGGACAACGACGCGTTCATGACGCTGGCGCCGGCGACGCCCGCGCGGGTGCTCGCCGTCGGGCCCGCCACCGGTGGCCGGCCCGACGGCGACCTGCTCCGCGCCTTGGAGGTCACCAGCGGACGCGCGCCGACCCCGACGAGCTTCGCCGCGTACGAGTCATCGCCCCCGACCGGCGCCGGCGATGGCGGATACGACCTGATCGTCTTCGATCGCTGCCAGCCTTCGGCGCTGCCAGCGGCGCCATCGCTCTCGTTCGCGGCGGGCCTGCCGATCGAGGGGCTCCGCGTCGGCACGCGCGCCGAGTCAGACCGGCCGACGATGATCGTCTGGTGGCGCCGAACCAGCCCGCTGCTGCGGCAGGTCGCGCTGGGCTCGGTCGAGGTGTACCGCCCGCGCCGGATCACCCTCGATGGCGAACGGGATCGCCCCGGACCGGGCGCCGAAGATCAGCCCGAACAGGCGACACAACCGCGCGCGGGAACATGGGACATCCAGACCATCGCGCGCGGGCTCGACGGGCCGTTGCTGCTCGAGCTCGAACGCGCCGAGGAACGGCGGGCGATCGTCGCGTTCGCCGTCTCCGACTCGAACTGGGCGACGAGCGTCAGCTTCCCCATCTTCATCGCCAACGCCCTCGAACGCCTCGCGCAAGCGGGCGCCGGGGCGCAGGCGAAGTCCGTCACGACGATCGACCCCGTCACCCTCCGGGCGGCGCCGGGCGTTGACGAGATCGTCCTCGAACGCGCCGGTGTGACCGAGCGCGTCGCCGCGGTCCGGCCGGGCGGCGCCGGCGCGGTCCCGATCGGCGCCATCGAGCACGCGGGGTTGTACACCGCGCAGGGCGCCGACCCGTCGCAGGCCCTGCTCGCGGTCAACCTCTTCGACGCGACCGAGTCGGCCCTGGCGACGGTCGATTCCGTCCGCGTCGCCGGTGAGGACATCCCGCGTGGCGGGATCGGGCAGGCGGCGCCCAAAGAGATCTGGCCGCTGTTCGTGCTGATCGCCTTTGCGCTGCTCGTGGTCGAGTGGGTCCTGTTCACGGTTCGGTCGAAGGTCTAGCCACATCGATGCAGAAAACAAGGGTACGATTGTCCGCACCACCCCGAAGGATCACCCCGGAATCCCCCGCCCATGACCCACGCCCGCCTCGCCGCCGTTTTCCTCGCCGTCACCACGTTGTCGGCGCAAGCCGCCACCGCGCAGCACGAGCAGCCCGAGACGGTCACGGCGACCGACGACCTGACCGGGGACGAGGACACGAGCGCCGGCATCGAGGTCGCCGGGCAACCGCAGCACAACGGCCCGAGCGTCACGCTCCGCAGCTCCGCCCGCCTCCAGTTCGACGCCGACTTCCATGGAGAGCCTGGCGACTTCGGCGTCAACCGGGCGTTGCTGGGCGTCGCCGTCGCCGGGCGGATCAACGACGCCACGTCGTATTCGCTCGACTTTGAGATCGAGAACTCCGCCTATGACTTCAGCGGCGCGACAACGCTGGTCCCGGGAACCGAGGACCCGCTCGATGATGCGCTCTCGTTCGTCTTCATGCCCTCGTTTCGCGTGGCGATCGATGACGCGTGGGCCATCCGCGCCGGGGGCGCCCTGATCGTCTCGGGCGAGACCGACGCCAATGTCAGCGACTCGCTCCGGGGCAGCCTCTTCGGGGGCGTCGAGCGGCGTCTCTCAGACCGGCTCACCCTGTCGCTGCTCGTCGTCGGGTGGACCCGCCTCGAAGACGATGCGCAGTTCTTCCCGCTCATCGGCGTCTCCTGGCAGATCAACGACCTGATGCGGCTCCAGACCCGGGGCCTCGGCGCCGAGTTCATCTCGGACCTGGGCAACGGCTGGTCGCTCGGCGCCCGGGCGGCGTACGAGTACCGCGAGTTCCGGCTCAGCGACGATTCGAGCGCGCCGCTGCCCGAGGGCGTGCTGCGCGATTCGGGCGTCGTCACCTCGCTCGAACTCGCCTGGACACAGTCGCCGGGAGTCGTTTTCGCGATCGAGGGCGGCGGCGTCTTCACTCAGGAGCTCGAGTTCCTCGACCGGGCCGGCTCAACCGTCTCGTCGACCAACACCAACACCGCGCTGTTCATCGGCGTCCGCGCCAGCTTCGCATTCTGAGACATCCCCTGAAACCCCGGTGGCTGATCCACGAACAACCTACGCCGCACCGGCGCCCAAAACCATGAGCCACACCACACCACCGACGACCAACGCCCCCGCTGACGCCGACCAGGTCCGCGCCGCCATCGAGGGCTTCCAGCGCGACTACACCGCCGTGCGCGACCAGATCGGCCGCGTGATCGTCGGGCAGCGGGACATCATCGACGGCGTGCTGACGTGCCTCTTCACCGGCGGGCACGCCCTGCTCGAAGGGGTCCCGGGGCTGGGCAAGACCCTGCTCGTCCGGTCGCTGGCCGAGGCGCTGTCGCTCGACTTCAACCGCATCCAGTTCACGCCCGATCTCATGCCCGCCGACGTCATCGGCGCCACCATCGTCGTTGACACCTCGACCGGGCGGGAGTTCCGCTTCCAGCACGGCCCGATCTTCACGCAGATCTGCCTCGCCGACGAGATCAACCGCGCCACACCCAAGACGCAGTCGGCCATGCTCGAAGCCATGCAGGAGCGCTCCGTCACCGTCGACGGCAAGTCGCACCAGCTGAAAAAACCCTTCCTCGTCATGGCGACGCAGAACCCCATCGAGCAGGAGGGCACTTACCCGCTGCCCGAGGCGCAGCTCGACCGGTTCTTCTTCAAGCTGCTCGTCGGGTACACCTCGCGCGATGAGCTCGGCGAGATCCTCAACCGCACCACCGCCGGCGCCAGCCCCCCCATCGAGCCCGTCCTCGACGCCGAGGGCATCATCGCGCACCAGAAACTCGTCCGCCGCGTCGCGATCGCGCCCCACGTGCAGGACTACGCCGTCCGCGCCACGCTCGCGACGCACGCGACCGGCGAGTTCGCCACGCCGCTGGTCAACAAGTGCGTCTCGTTCGGCGCCAGCCCGCGCGCGGCCCAGGCGATCGTGCTGGGGGCCAAGTGCCGGGCGCTGGTCGACGGCCGCCCGTCGGTCGCCGTCGAGGACCTCAAGGCCGTCGCGATCCCGGCGCTGCGGCACCGCATCCTGCTCAACTTCGAGGCGCAGGCCGAGGGGATCGACCAGGATCAGATCATCGAGAACATCATCTCGACGCTCCCGGTTCGCGCCGACCAGAGCGCGTAGCGCTTGCGGCGCCGCGTGCACGTCCGTGCATCAACCGCCGGGTTTGACCGCCTCGATATCCAGGCTCACCACGTAGTCGCTCATGGCCGCGCCATCGGGCAGCGCCGCCGCGATCTTTTGATAGAGCGGATCCTCCCAGTTGGTCATCGCTTCGATGTACTGCGGCTTGGCGACCATGTTGAGGTCCACCAGCCCCGAACCGAGCGCTGCCGCCCGAACGTCATCAACAAGTTCAGCGCCCGCAACGCATCCCACCAGCGCCTCGATGTCTTCGAGCACACCCTTGGGCAACGGCTTGAGCAACGCGAGATCGGAGATCGCGACACGCCCTCCCGGCTTGAGAATCCGGGCGATCTCGTTCCAGACCTGCGGCTTGTCCGGTGAGAGGTTCAGCACGCAGTTCGAGATGACCACATCCGCCGAGGCGTCGGCGACCGGCAGGTGCTCGATCTCCCCGAGCCTGAACTCGACGTTGTTCAGGCCGCTGTGCTCCTGATAGCCGGCGAGGTTCGACCTCGCCTTGCTGACCATCTCGGCGGTCATGTCCACACCCATCACGCGGCCACTGCCGCCAACTTTCGGTCCCGCGATAAAACAGTCGAACCCGCCCCCGGAGCCGAGATCGACAACGACCTCGCCCGCGCTGAGTGACGCCAGCGCGGTGGGGTTCCCGCAGGACAACCCCATGTTGGCGCCATCGGGCAGCACTTCGAGATCGGTCTCGGCATACCCCACGGCGAGGGCGACCTGATCGGCGCTGAGTGTGGTCGGCCCGCAGCACCCGCCGCCGCCGCAACAGCCGGGGTCATCGTCGTTGCTCTTGTTCGCAGAGACGCCGGACCACTGCCCGGACCGGGCGATCTCGGCGTAGCCCTCGCGGACGGTGTCTCGGACGGTGTTGTTTTCGTTGTTGTTCATCGGATCATGCTCCGTTGGTTGAGTTGAGATTGGACCCGGGTGCGCCGGGTTCTTGTGATTCGATTGCCGCCGCCGGCTCTTTCCCGTTGATCCCCCCGTTGATCCCGTACAGCCGCCGCCCCAGCCTCAGCGAGACGCTCACCAGCCCGATGAGCACCGGCACCTCGACGAGCGGCCCGACGACCGTCGCAAACGCCACGCCCGAGCCGATGCCGAAGACCGCGATCGACACCGCGATGGCGAGCTCGAAGTTGTTCCCGCTGGCGGTGAACGCGAGCGTCGCCGCCCGCTCGTAGTCGGCCCCGATGCGCTTGGCCATGAAGAAACTGACGAAGAACATCACGACGAAGTAGATCGACAGCGGGATCGCGATGCGGAGGATATCCAGCGGCAGCTCAATGATCGTGTTCCCCTTGAAGCTGAACATCACGACGATCGTAAACAGCAGCGCGATCAGCGTGATCGGGGCGATCTTCGGGATGAACTTGTGCGAGTACCACGCCTCGCCCTTGAGCGGCCTCAGGATGAACCGCGTGAGCATGCCCCCGAAGAACGGGATCCCCAGGTAGATCATCACGCTCTGAAACACCTGCCCGATGCTGATGTCCACCACCGCGCCGTCGAGCCCCAGCAGCGGCGGCAGCCAGGTGATAAACACCCACGCGTACACGCCGAAGAACAGCACCTGAAAAATACTGTTGAACGCCACCAGCCCTGCGGCGTAGTCGCTGCTGACCCTGGCCAGGTCGTTCCACACCAGCACCATCGCGATGCACCGCGCCAGGCCCACCATGATCAGCCCGATCATGTAATCCGGGTGATCCCGCAGCAGCAGGATCGCGAGCGTGAACATCAGCGCGGGACCGACGATCCAGTTCTGCACCAGCGAGAGCGTCAGGATCTTCCAGTCGCGAAAAACTTCCGGCAGCTTCTCGTACCGAACTTTCGCGAGAGGCGGGTACATCATCAGGATCAGCCCGATCGCGATGGGGATGTTCGTCGTGCCCACCGAGACGCGGTTCATCGCCTCGGAAACACTCGGCACAAACCGACCGATCAGCACGCCAACCGCCATCGCCAGGAAGATCCAGAGCGTGAGGTAGCGGTCGAGGAAACTCAGTCGTTTGGGGGCGGGGTTGGTCATGCTGTTCTCGTTTCTCTATGTCTTGTTCAAGGCGTCGCCAGCCATGAACTGTTATTGCTGTATTCGTAATCGGAACGTGTTGTTTGTTCTGCCTCGACACCGGTGATATCTGCTGGTCATGCCGCGACCCCGAAGACCCAACCAACCGCAGCGGTCGCCGCCATCGCCAGGGCGCCCCAGAATCCAACCCGAACGACGGCCTTGGCGATGGGAGCGCCGCCGACCGAGGCCGCGAGACCGCCGAGCAGGGCCAGCAAGAGCAACGCCGTGACGCTCACGATCGGGATGAACAGGTTCCTCGGAGAGACCGTCACCATGAGCAGCGGCGCCTCCGCCCCGACACTAAAAGTCGCCGCGGACGCCACGGCTGCCTGCACCGGCTTGGCGCTGAGCGTGCTTGAGAGGCCCAACTCATCGCGCGCATGCGTGCCGAGCGCATCACGCTCCATCATCTGCTCCGAAACAGCTCTCGCAAGATCCGGATCGAGCCCGCGTTGAACATAGATGTCTGTCAGCTCATTCAGTTCGCCGTCCGGATCGTTGTCAAGCTCGCTCTGTTCACGGACGAGATCCGCGCGTTCGGTGTCGGCCTGCGAACTGACCGAGACGTACTCGCCAGCCGCCATGGAGGTTGCCCCGGCGACGAGCCCCGCCAGCCCCGCAAGCAGCACAGCTCCACGAGGGCTGTCGGCGGCCGCGACGCCGATCACGAGGCTTGCCGTCGAGACAATCCCGTCGTTAGCGCCCATCACAGAAGCACGGAGCCAGCCAACCCGATTCGATCGGTGAGTCTCAAGATGACGCATCAATGCTCCTTGGAATCTGGAGCGCGAAACTGGTCGTCTCCGGGGCATGGTCGCCTCGCGGCCATTCCTTGTTCCAGAGTGCGGCAGAGCCCCCACCCCGGCGCTCGCTGGCTCGCCCGCTCCCCGGGAACACGCCGATCCCCTTGAGCACCATGATCGCGGCGATCGCAATGAGGAACCAGCCGAAGACGCGCTTGAGGGTTTCCTTGTTGATCTTGAGCGAGAACCGCGCGCCGATCTGGGCGCCGACGAAGACCGCCACCGCCAGCGCCAGCGACATCCGCCAGTCCCAGTGCCCGTTCATGACATGCCCGGCGAACCCGGTCGACGCCGTCACCCCGATCATCAGCGCGCTCGAACCGACCGCGATGTCCATCGGGATGCCCAGCAGCAGCACCATCAGCGGGACCTTGACCAGCCCGCCGCCAACACCGAGCAGCCCGCTGGCCAGCCCCGCCGCGAACGACGCCGGCAGCGCAATCGCGAGGTTCACCGTGTACCGATCATCTCCCAAGGCGCGCTTCCAGTACGGGAAGCCAGACCTGACCCTGCCACCGGCGCGGTCGGTCCTGACCGGAAAGATCATGAACAGCGCCGCGAAGACGATAAACGCCGCGAACCCGATCGAGAGCTGCGGTCCGCTGAACCGCACCGACGTCAGCCCGCCGGCGAAGGCGCCGGTTGCGGTGATCGCTTCGAGGACGAGCACAAGCGGCACATCGACACGCTTGCTCTTGCGGAACACCATCGTCGATGAGGCCGAGACCACCATGATCAGGAACAGGCTGGTGGTCGCGGCTTCGTGGAACGGGATGCCCGAGAGAACCTGGATAGGGGTGTAGAGCGCCCCGCCGCCTTGGCCGAGCATGGCGAAGATGATCGCGACGA
>Ga0114931_10003074_pt1 | contig 21203 bp, 22 predicted proteins | sample 2SBtaG_FD_89579 | JGI IMG/M metagenome (GOLD analysis project Ga0114931, IMG submission 89579) | Deep subsurface microbial communities from Kolumbo volcano to uncover new lineages of life (NeLLi) - 2SBTROV14_V59a metaG | ecosystem: Environmental > Aquatic > Marine > Volcanic | place: Kolumbo...
ACAGCTGGTCGACACCCTTGTCACCAACACACACATGGAGAAAATGCAATGAAACAACAGTCTGGTTTCACCCTCATCGAACTGATGATCGTGGTCGCGATCATCGGCATCCTGGCCGCCATTGCGATTCCGGCATATCAGGATTATATCGGCCGTTCACAAGTCTCAGAGGCCGTGAATCTGGCCAGTGGACAAGAGGCAAACGTCGCAGGTATCTGGTCCGATGAAGGGACATTTGATCATGCCATTAGTGGTAGCTTGGGTATTCCAGTGAAGACAGATATCTCAGGTAAATATGTTGCGGAAGTTGACGTTCAGAAAGGCGTTATTACAGCCAAGATGAAAGGCACAGGATCCGTCGCTGCTGGCGTTGTAAATGGAACAGTCACACTCAGTCCTATCACCCATGCTGGCTCAGTTGAATGGCATTGCAAGCCTGGAACCCTTGCGAACAAATACCTGCCTAAGAACTGCCGTACATAAGTCTTATTCAGAAACTCAGGTTGCTTGTAATCAGCCCACTCCACATTGATGGAGTGGGCTTTTTTATTGAACAGCCGACCTTCACTGAACCAGGTCATCCCGTCAAGATCGGCGACAGCTATTTATTTCCGGCATGCCCGTAAAATATCCCAGCATCATTACCGGCATCTGCCTGTCCGGCCTGTTCGTCCTGGGCTGGCTGGTCTACTACCCCGGTCTATCGGGCCAATTTCTGCTCGATGATTATGCCAATCTGCCCGCGCTGGGGGCCTACGGTCCTATCGATAACTGGGAAAACCTACAGCTCTATCTTAGCGGCGGCATCGCCGGGCCAACCGGCAGGCCGCTTGCCCTGCTGAGCTTCCTGATCGATGCCCACAACTGGCCGGCCAACCCCTTTCCCTTCAAACGCACCAATATCCTTCTGCATCTCGTCAACGGCTGCCTGCTCTTCTGGCTCGCCACCCAATTGCTGATGCATTATCACCAGGAGGCCATCCCCGGCAAACGAACAGTCATAGCAGCTACCGCGGCCACCGCGCTCTGGCTGCTTAACCCCTATCTGGTCTCGACGACACTGTATGTCGTCCAGCGCATGACCGAATTATCTGCACTGTTCGTCATCCTCGGCCTGGCCGGCTATGTGCATGGACGCATCCTATTCAAAGACAGGCCGCGAAGGGGTTATCTGTGGATGAGCCTGAGCCTCAGCGGCGGCACGCTATTGGCGGTACTCAGTAAAGAAAATGGTATCCTTCTGCCTCTGCTGGCCCTGGTGATTGATTTTAGCTTGTTCAATAAGCGAGTTTATCAAGGGCAACCCAATACCATTTGGAAATGGCTGTTCCTGCGCCTCCCCGCCCTGCTGCCTTTTGCCTACTTCACCGTCCATTGGCACGGAATCCTGGCCGGCTACCATGGCCGTGGTTTCGATCTCTATCAGCGGCTCTTAACCGAGTCCAGGATACTCTGGGATTATCTGTATCAGCTCTTTATCCCGCATCTACATACACGCGGCCTATTCCATGATAGCTATCCGCTATCTACGGGACTCCTGGCACCCGCCACCACGATCCTTTCCCTGGCGGGCTTGGCTATTCTATTGACGGGCGCCTTGGCACTGCGTAAAAGGTATCCCTTGGTAACCCTGTCTCTGCTAGTTTTTTTCGCGGGGCATGTATTGGAATCGACCGTCATTCCGCTTGAGTTGTATTTTGAGCACAGAAACTATCTCCCCTCCATTTTACTCTTTCTGCCCATCGCCGACTGGCTCGCCAGGCAACAATATAGCCAACGCGGACTGATCGGCATCAGCGTCTTAGTGATGCTATTCAGCCTGTTTACCTGGCAGCGTTCGACCCTATGGGGAAACCAAACCCAGTTGCTGCTAACCTGGGCCATGGCGAATCCAGATTCCACCCGCGCACAAACCTCCGCCACCGATGAATTGTCCCGTCTCGGTGCCTATCATATCGCTAAAAGCAACCTGGATCAGGCCATTGCGCGTGAACCTGAAAATATAACACTGCAATTACGCCGCTTGTTGCTAAACATCAACCACCACCGATTCTCTCAGCAGGAGTTTAGTGGATTACTGCGGCTTGGCCAGTCCAAACCCTATGAGTTTCGTGCATTTCAATTACTCAAGCAAATTGCTTTAACTGCGAAAAATGGCGCAAATAAGTCATTTGGCAGTCATCAGGCATTGACTCTGCTACAGGCGCTGGAGAAGAATCCTAAAGCCGGCGACGGCACTGGCCCAGACCATTTATTACAACACCTTATAGGTATAGAATTATTGTCCGAAGGGAAGGTGTCATTAGCGCTGGCCGCCTTTCAACGGTCGCTAAAAAGCCGACCATCGGCAGATGCCGGAATGCAGCAGGTCGCAATCCTGGCAACGGCAGGTGCAGATAAGCAAGCACTCGTTTTACTGGATGAAGTAGCGCTGATTTTAAGACGACATAAAGACCACCGGCTCAGTGCAAAAAAGATTGCCTTTCTCAAGAGTGAGATACAGCGCATCAGACAGGAAATCATCAAGGATCAGAAGAAATATTCAAATATTAAAAAAAAGCCCACGATTAACGACTAATCAGTCCATAGCGATGGAGGTGGATGATGCAGATTACACCTGGAAGGTGAACTATTATCCTGCACATTGTCCACAGATGTTCTTGAATACCTGTTTTTCGCGTGAGTAACCCATAATGATTCATATAATCCTTGGCACCAAGGCCCAGCTTATAAAGATGGTGCCGATCATGCTTACCCTCCGTGACCGGGGGGCAGCCTATAATTTTATTTCCACCGGCCAGCATCGTGACACCGTGAACGAAATGCTTGATGAGTTTGGCCTGAAAAGACCCGATGTCGTTCTGTACGATGGCCCGGATATTGTTTCGGTAATCAGCATGTTCTTTTGGGCATTGCGGATACTCGGGAAGGTGCTTTTCCGGAGGAAGAGAATTTATTTTGGGGATGAAAATGGTATCGTGCTGGTACACGGTGACACTTTTTCCACCCTGATTGGGGCGATCAGCGGTCGGCTGGCCGGAATGAAGGTGGGACATGTGGAGTCCGGTCTCAGGTCTTTCAATCTGTTTAAACCTTTCCCAGAGGAAATTGTCAGGCTTTTGACCTTCCGCCTCAGTCACATTCTGTTCTGTCCCGGCAATTGGGCAATGTCCAACGTGAAAAATCTTTCCACCAAGGCCGTTGACACTGGTCGTAATACCATGGCTGATACCATGGCAGCCTCTCTCCAGCTTGATGGTCGTACGGACCATGTTCCTTCCCGTTCCTACGCCCTGGTAAGTATCCATCGATATGAAAATATCTTTCGTCCTGAGGCGCTGGCGAGAATTGTCTGGATTATCAGACGGATTGCCGAGAGCCACTATCTCCTCTTTATCCTCCATAAGCCAACCGAGAAGAGGTTGCGAAGCTCGGGGCTATACTCCGCTCTGACAGAGGACGAAAATATTGAGCTGCGTCAGCGTTATACTTATCGCGACTTCCTCACCCTCCAGGAGCGGGCCCAATTTGTGGTGACCGACGGCGGGAGCATGCAGGAGGAAAGTTCCTATCTGGGGCTGCCCTGTTTGTTGTTGCGTGATGCTACTGAACGGCGGGAGGGGTTGGGGGAAAATGTTATCCTATCCGGTTTCGACCTCGGACTCATTGATGACTTTGTGATCAATTATCAACGTTTTTCCCGCCCTTCTAACTTAGACGATACCTTGGCGGCAAGCCGGCTAATAGTAGATAGACTGACACCTTTCATCTTACATTCCGCGAGAGGCCAGAAGAGATTCTATAATTAACCCAGAAGCGAACCGGTGCAAACGGAAACTTATAAATCGCCCTCTATCAACCGGGCAAACACCTCTCCACTCTCTTCTCACCCTTGAGTCACCCCGAAGTCCCTTCTGCCGCGGCCCAATTCCCTGGCCAGCGCCTCGGCAAGGTCTTTTGCGCTACCGGGATCGACTAGCGCCCCGGGAAAATCCTTAAGAATCCAGGCGGTCGAGGCCGTTCTGGTTGCCACCACCGGGTCACTGCCATTAAACGCCTTGTCGATTTATCAGATTTTCCAGAGCGATCAGAAGTTTCTCCGCCAACCTGTTCCATGTCAAGCCATTAGATAAAGGCATTATACGCGGAGAGTTGAGCTGTCTGTCTATTGCCAATTCAAGACTCCCAGCATCACCTGGTTCGCAGAGGGCCTGCGGTATTGGGCTGAAAACCTCTGCATGGTACGACACACGAGTAGCGACGATCGGCACCCCACAGGCCAAATATTCCGCCAGTTTGCAGGCAGTACAAATCTTTGTGGTCTTGTTGAGGGGATAAGGTATAACTACGACATTGCAGGCATTGATCAGCAAAGGCACGGTTCTCTGAGGCAGGCTCCCCCTGTAATCGACAAAATCAAAGCCGGAAAAGTCCATATGCATATTATTCCGCCCGGCGATCAATAACCTCAATCCGGGAGTTCTCCGGCCCAACAGGCCGCCAGCCTCAATCAACAGATCCACCCCCAACCCATGCGCGATTGATCCAAAATAACCGATAACGGTATCTTCACCCGCAATACCTAATTCCGACCTTGCCTGCATGCGAGGAATAGGCTTGAATATCTGTGGATCAATACCGTTTTCTATTACCAGGATTGATCTGTTAAATGGAGACAAAAAATCTTTAATCGACGATCCTGATGCTATGATTAAATCTGCTGATTTTACGGTATGAAAAAAAAGCTTTTTCATACCGGGAATCTTATTGGTTCCGAAAGCCGTATAATCATCATAAACATCAAATACAAAGGGGATTCCCAATCGCTTCGCCAGATGAAAGCCGATGTAGCCCCAATAAGTATCACCACTACAAATCAAGACCTGCGGCCTCTCCTTTTTTAATATCTGCCAGGTATATTTAATGAAACCGTACAGGGATATGGCTGAAAGAGGTTTTGAATAATAATCCAACCCGTTTATCCGCCTCTTCTCTTCGCGCTTACCATGGAGATCCCCGGTAATGACCAAACCATCATTACCCATCTTGCCAAGCTGATCAGGCAAGTGAAAAAGCCGCCCGAACCGATCGTCAAGGATGTCTTTGTTGGTGTAATAACGCTTGGAAAGGAAGGCAAATTTCATAATAACAAGTCAGTTATTTGCTGAAAAATAATCAGCACGTCAAAATCGCATTTTGATCTGCATAATTTAATGTTTCATCCGCCAATATAATGGATAACAAAACCAATAAAAGACATAAAAAAGACGCATTGTCGCTGAACTACAATTTTTCAAATGAACCATTTTCTCTTCAGAAAACCTCTCACACAGGCCCGCCCTATCTGTTCTGGAACTTATCCCTGTCATCCTCATTACTGAAATAGGCAAATCTACACTAAGCGCCTTAGCGCCATTTCGGTAACTACGCAATACAAAATCATAGTCCATGCATATTTTAAACTTCAGGTCAAAAAAACCACTTTTATCAAACAGGCTACGTTTAACCAAGTGTCCTTGATGACAAGAACCCATTTTAAAATTAGTTAATTTTCCAAAATCATTATTTTGCGATAGTGACTCATGCTCAGCAAACTTTGATATAACCTGAAAAATATACATATCATAGGAACCATCAATTTCTCCTACTGCACTCTCAAGAGAGGTTGAGTCCACAAAATAATCATCTGAATGGATGAAGATGACATAATCCCCGGTGGCAAGTCGAATACCCTTGTTCATGGCATCGGCAATGCCGTTGTCAGGCTCTGATATCCACTTGTCGATCTGATCATCGTAGCGCTTTATTATCTCGACCGTCCCATCGGTTGATCCGCCGTCAATCACGATATATTCAACATTATCATAGTCCTGATCGATAACGCTTCTAATCGTATGCTCTATATATAACCTGGAATTATAACATATAGTAATAACAGAAATTTTCATATAATTTCAGGCCTCAAACATCTCTACAATCATATCCTGATATACCTGACCAAACCCAGCAGTCCTGCGGGGCAGGGCATCCTTAGCCTCATTCTCAAGACTGCTGTCGGGCCCACCTTCTTTGTTGAGCCAGTAATCTTTTAAAAACTTGGCCAAGCCGACAGGGTCATTCACGCTGAAATAGCTGCTTACAGTGGGATCCTGTTCACGATGAACGGCGATATCCGACAGGATCATGCCCTTGCCCATACTCTTGGCCTCTTCAACTGTTGAGCTCCATCCTTCAAACAAGGATGGATTTATCACTGCAATAGAGTTGTGCATTAAGGCAAAGACATCAGCATAATCAATTAATCCCAACAACCTGACATTATCTTCTATACCGTAGGAATAGATGTATTCCCGTAAGTCTGCAAGATGCTCGCGGTTCCGGCAGTCATCCATATGGCCGCTGAATGGGGTAAATTGTCCCAAGAATTTTCTGCTGTCAAGCCAAAGCTTTTTGGTATACGCCCACAGTCTGCCGAGCGGTTACGTCCCAACTGAACATCTTTGCTCTTTCAAAACCTGTCGCAGTCATTTGCTTCCGTTTCCCTTCGTCATCCCAAACCGACCAAATCTTTTCAGTTATATCTTCAATAGAACCAGGCTCAAAAAGAGATCCGGCTTCACCGACAACCTCAGGTATCGATGTCACATTTGAACAGACCACGGGGCAACCACTCGCCATCGCTTCAACCAAGGGGATACCGAAACCCTCAAAATACGAAGGGAAGACAAGTAAACGCGCTATGTTGTAAAGCATTGGCAGGTCCCCATAGGGGACATAGCCCAAGACTTTGACGACATCAGACAACCCAAGGTCACTGATTAATGACAGGATCTCGGTCTGAGACTGCATGGCGATACCGCTCAAAACAAGTTGACCATCAAACCTATATCTCTCACGGAGCAATTTTACAGCGTGCAACAAGCCTTTATGATTTTTGTGCGGCCAGGTCGCCGCCGGATAGAACATGAAAGGGCGATGCAGCTGGTATTTTTCACGAATTTTTGCGAGAGCTTGATTATCCTCAATGAGTTGATACTCGGGGCCATACCCGGTGTAAACAACATCTATTTTATCCGGGTTGATAGCATATTTTTCGACAAGACATTTTTTTGTAAAATTCGCGCTGACGATAATTCTCGTCGCCTGACGCGCCGAAGGGGCGAAGGTTTTCCTGCGTTTTTCGAGCACTCTTTTAGAAAAATATTCGGGGAAGAATTCCTGCTGCATATCCCAGAAAGTCAGAACTGAAGGGATATCCAGCCCCAAAGGATTCAGAACGGTAAAGGGGTGATGTATCAAGTCCGCATCAACGTTATTCAAAACACTTTTCAGGATATCGATGCCGATTGCACGTCGAAGGCACCCCCTTACCAACCACTGCGGCGAACTTGGACTATAATTAAAAGCGCGAGAGTCAAACGAGGGGTTATGGCAGGGGAACAAATCAAAGTATTTCTCAGCGCAGTAAAGCTCATAACAATCTGCAGTCTCATGTGCTTGCAAAAATTGCCAAAGATTGCGGATATAGGTTTCCACTCCACCCATACTTCCCGGAGTGAAGCCGATAGCATTGACAGCAACTTTCATAGCCGCTCTTGGACGTTGTTAGGTGACATAGCCTGCAACGACTGTTCTTCCCTGACCATCTCAACGATAATCTCTGCAAAAGTTTTAGACCGGGTCCACCCCAAGTTCAGCTCCGCCTTCAGGGGGTTCCCACAGAGTTCCACCTTCTCCGCAGGCCGATAAAATTTGGGGTCCACACGAACAAACTCTTTATAGTCCAAATCCAGTGCTGTAAATGCGGCCTCAACAAACTCGCGCACGCTATGGGTCTGACCCGTTGCAATGACATAGTCATCCGGCCTCTCCCGTTGCAGCATCAGCCACATTGCCTTCACGTAATCTGGCGCATATCCCCAGTCTCGATAAGCGTCGAGGTTGCCAAGCGCCAGTTCCCCCTGAAGGCCCCGCTTGATTTTCACCGCCGAAGAGACAATCTTACGCGTCACGAATTCATAGCCCCGCCGCGGAGACTCATGGTTATACAAGATCCCCGAGCAGGCGAACAGTTTGTATTGCTCTCGGTAGTTCTTCACCAGATGATAACTTGCCACCTTGGAAATACCGTATATAGATCGCGGATTGAACGGCGTATGTTCATCCTGAGGATAATGGGACACCGTGCCAAACATTTCGCTGGTTCCGGCAAAATAGACTCGGCACCGAGGGACGAACTCCTTGATTGCAGCGAGAAGATAATGGGTGCTGTTCACATTGTTGTTTAGGATGGAGATTTCATCATCGAAGGAATAACTGACAAAACTGGAAGCCGCCAGGTGGTAACATTCATCCGGGGCAACGTCTCGGACTGTTTTGATCAGCGAAAGCACATTATCAAGGGCGGCCGTGTAAATCTTTATCCTGTCCAGCAGATGGCTGATGTTTTTCAGACGATGTTCAGCATCCTCGATTGCAATTCGGCGGACAATCCCGTGGACCTCGTAACCGTTTTCGAGTAACAACTCTGCCAGATAAGAACCATCCTGCCCGGCGATTCCTGTGATGAGCGCTATTTTAGACATCGTTAAGAATATCCCTCTGATGAATGCTCAGGCAGATTAACCGCCGTCTTTGGATCTGCTGTCTAAAGTTGAAAAATAAACCTTTTCTAGTTGCGCCGCCAAGATTGGCCAGGAGTATTTCTGTTCGACCAGTATCCTGGCGCTTCGGCCCAAATCAATGCAGCAAGTCACATCACCAAGTAATTCAATAACACGGTCGGCAAAAGTTTCTGCCGCGTCTGCAATAAGGATATTATCACCTGCAGTGTATTCTATGCCTTCGGCACCAATGGAAGTCGAAACGATTCCCTTTCCCATAGCCATAGCTTCGAGAATTTTCAGGCGTGTGCCGCTTCCACTCAGCAAGGGGACGATAACAACGGCGGCAGAATCAAGGTAGGGACGGGTATCTTCGACGAACCCCGTCACCTTGACATTGTGACCGTTATCAAGGGCCTTGACATCTCGGGAGGGATGGCTGCCGACGATCGCCAGGCGTACATTTGGTCTGGCAGCAAGTATTTTAGGAAAGATATTTTGGCAAAAATGCAGTGCCGCCTCATTATTCGGAGGATGTGCCATCGAACCGGTAAAAACGAGTGTGTCTCGCTGAGGTTGCTCACACCTGGAACGAAAATAATTAACATCGACACCATTGGCAACCACGGAAACGGGAACATTCGGACAAAGATTCGAGATAAAGCCTTTATCTACCTCGGAAACAGCAACCAGCCTATTATATTTTAAGAGGAACCTGCTTTCATAATCCCTGAATCGCAAATAATTTCTCTGCAGCCGTTTTTTTCTCCACCCTTTGGCGTTATCTGCATAACGCTTCCACATTTCTGTTTTGACATTTTGGGCCACGAGAATTTTAGGTATTGAGGCTTCAATTCCATGCACCCAATGCGCAATGTTTGAATGCTCAACGTGGATAAGGTCGTATTTGCCACTGCTTACAGCACGTTCAATTGCCGGTTCAAGTTGCTTTCTCAAAGGCTCTAATTGCTGCACGAATTGCGGATATCCTTTGTCCTGCCTCTTGGAAATGAACGAACCTACGCGGCCGAAAAATGACTTTTGCGGGGGGAACGTACAATGATGAAAGAGATCCAGAAGGAGTTCTGATTGGGCTCTTCCCAAATCAGACCCGATATAATCAATTTGATGTAAGCGCACCAACTCTTTCAATAAACAAAACTGACGTGTCTGGCCACCCATACCTCCCGGGAAATACGGTGGCTCATATGTGACGTAAAGAATCTTCATCGTACCATTATTCGTAACCAACTGAAATTTTTCTAGCTATTACATATTTAGCATGCTGAAATCCTGGTAGCCATTAAACTTCAAGCCAGTTACGGTCTTGAACTATTGGCCATCTCTCACGACGGGCCAAGACACTTCTCACAAACTCTGTTTTTAATAAAAAAAGCATTAAAACCAAAACGATGTGTCTTAACCAAGCGATAACCTTTTTCTTTTCTATGCTTTGCCATCGCAGCGAGAGATGCCCCCCCCCCCCCCGGAAGTCATTATCTTTACAAACAATATCCGGGTTATAGGGTACCGTTACTGCCAGTTCTTGTGGTACGGGATTTGCTGTTTCAATGACGACAACTTGTGGTTCTATGACAGTAATGGCCTTCCACACCCAATAGTCCATGCCGTCAAGGTCAATACTCAGCAAATCAATTGGACCCTGCACAACCGAGTCAAGGATAAGATCATTTACATTTTCAACAGTAACCCATGCATGATTAAATCTAGGGAGATATAAAAAAGTATCTTTTTGATTTGCGAAGAATTCTCCGCCTTTATTGACATTGTTCATGTCGCCACATTGTTCATGTCACCATCAAACAAATGTCCCCACCAGCCATGGTCAACGATTAGATTGGTAGTGCTGCATTCAAGACCATCCTCAGCACATATCTCAACACATGTGCTATTTATGGGAGAGATTAGAGAAAAAAAGTAAAGCAGAATCCCATCTTCCTCGAACTGCAAATATTTTCGGAAACCTACATCGCTGAATTTTGGTAACAGGTCTTTGCCCATGGAGGCGAGGGACCGATATTGCAGCATAAGCGTTTTTTTACGCAACAACTTCATGGTTCGAAAAAATCCCCAATTTTCTCCCAAAACCGTCAATTATCGCACCCACAAGTCGCTTCAGCATATTTTTGAATATTTGTTTCATATCAACTCTATTTCTGAGAAGCAGAGGATCTTAACTTGAATAAATTACATTTTGCGTACACTATAAACATCCGATAATTAAGTCTTAGCAGTGGCCAGAGGACCTGTATGTTTTGTTTAAAATTCATTAATCGCATAAAGGCACACATCATTGGATACACAGGGAAAGCATTAGAGAGAAACCCAACATCCTCGGATTTGAGTTGCTTCATATACCGGTAATAATCTGCAGCCTCCCGATACATTAAGACGACATCAACCTCAATATGCGTACCAGACAGTAAGGTCAAAGCCATCAAATACCAATCACCCACATGAAAAGAAATATTATTGCTGAACGCCTTCTGAAGCACTTGGGTACGAAAGACCCCATAAAATCGTGAATTATCATTCGGGAGCCTTGAAAAGAATTTTTTTAGTTTATCAATTTGCCCCCCTTCTAAAGGGAAGGTTCCATTAGATTCACGTAGAAGATTTCCATTTGAGCCGAATACAACCTCAGATACACTGCAAATAGCACTTGGGACACTTTCAAGTTTCGCTATATTTTTTTCCAAATATTCCGGATACCAAAAATCATCTGCCGCCAAAAAAACAAAATATTTAGTTTGGCATTGATTGATAATATACCTAAAGTTTTCTATCGGACCGATGTTTCGCTTCTGTCTAACATATAAAAACCTACTATCAGCATCGACAAATCTTGCACATATTTTTGCTGTATTATCCTCCGATGCATTATCAGAAATAATCACATTGAAGTCGCAGAACGTCTGAGAACAAATCGAATTCAGTGTTCTCGATAAGTGTTCTTGTCCATTATATACTGGGACTCCGATCGCTATTTTAGGCACAATTCTATCTCTTTATCTAGTTCTTTTCAAAAAACCATCAGGAGCAACAGTGATCAAAAGTTTATTCTCAATATCTTTATCGACCACAAATTCATTATGACTTTTAATATACTCCCAAACCGCAGTCTTAGGATTATTGCCAGGCCCCCAGGGGCGGTCGGGGAACATATCGGCAGGCATATCCTCGATGATAGTGTCGAAGACCACGCAGTAGCTACCGACACTGGTCAGCGGAGCGTAGGCTTCCAACTCGGCCAGCACATGCTCATAGGTATGGTTGCTATCGAGGCATACCAGAATGCGTTCATACTCTTTCGCCTTCTCTTTCACCATCGAAACGATATCAGGAGCAATGCTTGACCCCTCGATCATCTCGATACGGTGGCTCATCGGATGCTTCTCTATCGCCTCGCGATTGTGCGGGCGAATTTCTATATCGATCCCTATCACATTCCTTTTGGCTTGCTGCGGTTCGAAAACAGTCTCTGCCTCAACCGCTTCGCATACATCGAGCAACGTCAGCACCGATGCCGAAAAAATCAGGGAACCACCATGGGCTATTCCAGTTTCAATGATAAGATCCGGCTTAACCTGCCAGATCAGTTCCTGCATGGCCCATGCATCGTTGGGGAACTGGATTGCGGGACGCCCCAGCCAGCTAAAGTTGTACGCCCACTTGTGCGGCGTGATCTCCCTTATCCAGATGCGAGACAGCGCCTGCAAGTCCTTATCCTTCCCGAGGCCTATGATGTTGGAGAAGACCTCTTGGCGAAATTGATCAACTGGTTCCATGAATAAGTTCCCTCCAGTGGACGGTTGTGGATTGAATGACATCTCGCCCCGCCGCGCCGCAGTTGGCTATGAGATCGAGGGCGGTTACGTTCGGTGTAAACTGGCCGTGTAGTTGGGGATAGGGAATACAGCGGTAGTTCATGTACTCAACGGTGATGCCCGAACGCTCAAACATTTCATGATCGAGATAATTACGTGCACCGTGGCCAGTAATGTAAATAGTTCCGCCAAGCTTAACGACGATATCGTGCAAACGCTGGCTGCTCTTCCCCGGCACGTCCAGTTGACTTGACTGAACAAACAGCCGTTTTCGGGTCAGGCCGAAGTAGTCCGACAACGCGACTATGGAAGAGCGTGAAATATCAGCAAGTGTTTTTGCCGGCCTGTTAAACACGCGATCAACAATCGAGAGCATTTCGTCCCGAAAAGTGGCCTTTGCGTAGACATGCTTCAAAAGCTCCCTGTGCTTGCGGCGCCAGTCCGTCTCGTCGTTGATAAGAACCTCATCAATGCGCTGCCCCCGATGATGGTTACGCAGCGGCACGGTCATCCACTTCGAACCATGAGGCGTTTTTACTTGTACTCTGTTGTAAAATCCTCTAGCAAACTGCACATCGTCATAGTGCACAAAGACATCAGCCAACCTTATCTGTTCCAGAAGGCCAACCCAGGGAAAGTACATTGACTGTGATATGACGATTCTTCGTGGAGCAGATGTCACGTGCGCACCCATTCTATGCCCTCTTTTTTGACAAATTCGTCAAAGGCGCGTGCAAGTTTTTTGTTTCGCAGGGCAGGATTGGCCCAGGACAATACAGGATATTCAACCGGTTGATGGTTGGTCTCTTTCGTTGCCGCAAGCACGTGATTTTCCGCCAACTCCCATAGCACAAGAAAAAGATAAACCTTCTGGGCAAACGAAATTCGATTAAGGCACTCAAGCGCTGCTCTAGGCGGGACCGGTGCGACTACCTGGGCAATAATTGGCCCAGCATCCATCTCCTCATCAACCATATGAGCTGTGGCACCGATGAAGCGGCAACGACTTTCAATTGCCTGCCGCACCGCGCCAAGGCCGGGGAATACAGGAAGAAGTGCGGGGTGAATATTAACACAAATACCTCGCGCTAAGAGGGCGGGTGTGACCAAGCGCGAGAAGAACAAACAGGTCCAGTCCACCTTGTTCTCCTCGAACAACCACGCTGCTGCCTCTGCGCTAAACCCTTCTTTTGATCTGTCTTCGATGCGCCTCCACACGATGCCGAAACGTTTACACTCTGCTTCGGCGCCGCATGGCCGATCGGTAACTACCACCGCATCGGGCTGACGGCCGCAACCAAGGAGAAGTTCCATTGCCGCTGCGAACGCACCGCCGCCACTGGAACAAACTATTCCTACTCGCACCGCTGATGGCCTCTTACCTTCTCCCACACGACAGTGCAGATTCTGTTGATATCAGAAGCACTCAACTCATGATAGCTCGGCAAATTGCATGCGCGGGAATAAATGCTGTATGCAATCTCGTTTTCTGGCTGCGAGCGAAACATCGGCATCGACGACAAGGGCCAAAAGAATACGCGGCCATCAATGTTCTCTTCTTTGAAGCCACGCAGCAGTACCTCACGGTCAAACGGCACATCCACATCAACGACAATCGTGGGTATCCAGTAGCCGTTTATCGTGCCTTCGGGCTCAGGATTCAAGCGCAAGGGTAGGTCGCGCAAATGCTCTTCATAGTATTTGAACACGCACCTTTTTCCCGCTATCAACTCTTCGACACGTTCCATCTGTGCACAGCCAATAGCCGCCTGGATGTTCGACATCTTGTATTTGAACCCAACCATGTCGGGCCAGAACTGCTTGGTTTGTCCTCTGGCACGTCCATGATTGCTGAGTGTCAGCACCCGTTCATACAACTCGGCGTCATTGGTGACAAATATTCCACCTTCACCCGTCGTTAAAGTCTTGGTGCCATGAAAAGAGAAGGCTCCAAACTTGCCCATAGATCCGGCACGTTTACCGTGATAGACCGAACCGATGGCTTCGGCAGCGTCTTCAATAATCGGAATGCCGTATTTCTCACCGATGGCGAGCAGGCGATCCATGTCACACAGATTACCATATAGATGTACGGCCACGATGGCCGTGGTTCGCGGCGTGATGGCCGCCTCGGCCTTTTCAGGGTCGATACACCAGGAATCCGGCAAAATATCGACAAATACCGGTTTGGCGCCGAGATTAACAATGGGCGAAGCGGTGGCGATCCAGTTGGTGTCGGCCATAATGACTTCATCATCAAGACCTATGCCGAGAGCCGCCATGCCCATATGAAGGGCACCAGTGCAGCTTGAGGTAGCGATTGCGTATTTGACGCCGAGATGTTTCTTAAAAAGTTCTTCAAAACGGCTGATGTATTCGTAGCACCTCTCGCCCCAGCCATTGGCAGCCGCATCGGTGGCGTATCTTACTTCAAGATCAGTTATAGAAGGTTTGGTGTATAAAATACGTGGCTTCATCTGATCTCCAGCTCGGGAATAGCGGTTACAAATCGCGTCCCCGACTCCGCCAACCAAGCATTCTGCTGCATAACCTCATCAGCAATATTCCACGGAAGAATCAACAAAAAATCTGGTCGGTTTTCTTGCAACATCTCCGGTGACAAAATCGGGATATGGCTGCCCGGCAGATACCTGCCCTGTTTCGACAGTGCCGCATCACAGACATAAGGTAGTAAATCGGGGCGCACTCCAGCATAGTTCAACAAAGTATTACCCTTGGCGGCAGCACCGTAAGCTGCCACAGTTTTTCCCGCACGTTTCTGCTCGATGAGAAAGGTTAACAGATCATCCTTGATCTTATCAGCTCTATGTTGGAATGCCTCATAAGTAAGCAGACTTTGCAAGCCGCTCTTCGTTTCATCTTCCAGTAATTTAGCAACTGTCACCGAAGTTTGTCGCTTGTCTTCATTATGACAGCCATAGATTCTCAAACTACCACCATGGGTAGATAATTCTTCGACATCCCAAACCCTCAATCCGGCGGCAGAAAAAATACGGTTCACCGTAAATAATGACAGATAGGAAAAGTGTTCATGATAGAACGTGTCGAACTGGCAGAACTCCAGCAGTCGCATCAAGTGCGGGAACTCCAGCGTTATGATTCCGCCAGGCTTGAGCGCTGCCTTAAGCCCCCGGGTGAAATCATTGATATCAGGCACATGGGCATAAACGTTGTTGCCGATGATCAGGTCGGCCTGTCTTCCCTCTCTGGCTAATTGTGCCCCAAGTGCCTTGCCAAAAAACTTGCGCAACACGGGAACTCCTAAGACTTCTGCTGCATCAGCAGTGCTGTCCGTGGGCTCGATGCCGAGGCATGGGATATCGGCAGCGACGAAGTTCCTTAGCAAATACCCGTCATTGGAGGCGACCTCGATCACCATGCTGTCGTTCCCGAGCGAAAACCGCTCGATCACCTTACGGGAATAGGCCGCAGCGTGAGCTAACCAACTTGTCGAGGTACTTGAAAAATATGCATATTCTGCGTTGAACAATTCTTCGGCCGGGGCGTAATCTTCAGTCTGCACCAACCAGCATTGATCGCAAACTTTCAGCCTGAGCGGGTAGTACATTTCCGGGCGCGAAAGATCTTTTTCATTTAAGTAGGCGTTTGATGGTGGAGCGAAACCCAGGTCGAGGAATGTATGTTCCAACTGCGTGTCGCAGTGACGGCATTTCATAACTGCAACCCAGTAAAGTTTTTATCTATTAGCGGATGTTGCGCATCTCTTTGCGATAGCTCAGTGATCTCAAGCGGCCAGTCGATAGACAGCAACGGGTCAGTGGGATTCAGCCCACCCTCGGCTGCAGGACAGTAGGACACCGAATGGCAGTAAAGCATTTCAACATCATCGCTCAACGTCTGAAAAGCATGGGCAAAGCCTTCGGGAATCAATAACGTTTTTTGATTCTGCTCCGAAAGCTCTTCAGCATACCAACGTAAAAAAGTAGGAGAATCCGATCTTAAATCCAAGGCAAGATCCCATACTCGTCCATGCAGGCAGGCCACCAACTTCATTTCTGCGTGAGGTGGTTGCTGGAAGTGCAATCCACGCACCGTGCCTCGCTGGGCGGTATAACTATGGTTGATTTGCGCTATCGGCTTGTTCCAACCAGCTTGTGCCAGTTCCTCAGCACAGAATAAACGTGAGAAGAACCCCCTGTTATCGCCAAGGCGCTGACGCTCAACCAGTTTTAGACCCAACAATGGCAGGGCAATCACATTGAAGCGCGTCATAACAAGCCCTGATACTCCGCGATCTGATCCATACACATGCTTAATGCATCTGCCCCTTGATGCTGGGCCTGGTACCATGAGACGGTGCGTTCAACCGCCTCTGCCAATTTCCAACACGGCTTAAAGCCTAACCGTTGCTGCGCCTTGGCAATTTCCAATGCTAACCAGCCAGTCTCGCGAGGCCCGGCCTCTGCTTCAGCATAACTGACCTTAGCGTTATCGTATGCTGCGCGGGCGCATTCCACGACTCTACGTACCGATGCGACGTCCGCCGTATCAGGCCCGAAATTGTAGGCACCTGCCAATTCGGCGTCAGAATAAATTTCTTGCGCCAGCATAAGGTAACCGGCTAAAGGCTCAAGCACATGCTGCCAAGGGCGCACTGCCTCTGGGTGACGAATTTCCAGGATTTTATCAGCCTGCCAAGCCCGTACCGCATCAGGCATCAGACGATCTTCCGCCCAATCACCACCACCAATCACGTTGCCAGCACGAGCACTCACGACCGCTATCCCCTGTTTAGACAAAAAGGCATCGCGATAGCTGGCAATCACTAACTCACTTGCCGCTTTACTGGCACTATAAGGATCGTGACCGCCAAGAGCATCGTCTTCACGATAAGGCCAAAGCCATTCCTGGTTGCGATAGACCTTGTCCGTGGTTACCATAACCATTGCACGGAGGCTTTCGAGTCCACACGCAGCTTCAAGTAGATGAGTTGTACCCATCACGTTTGTCTCAAAGGTATCTACCGGCTTTTGATAGCTTTTGCGAACCAGCGGCTGCGCCGCAAGATGAAACACCACTTCCGGCTGACTGTCTTTTACAATTGTTGTAAGCTTGCCAAGATTGCGAATATCACAGAAATGGCTGTTGCAAAAACGCGCGACTCCAGCCAGCATAAAGAGATTTGGTGTGGTGTTCGGAGTCAGGCTGACACCAGTCACATGTGCACCAAGACTATGTAACCAGAGCGTTAACCACGAACCTTTAAAACCGGAATGCCCTGTCAGCAGTACCTTTTTGTTGCGCCAGAAATTGGAATCTAATCGCGTCATCACCAAATCTTCCAGGGGGCCTGCCCACTCTCCCAAAGCTTTTCAAGCATATTTTTTTCGCGCAATGTATCCATCGGCTGCCAAAACCCACGGTGCTCAAACGCCATTATCTCGCCATCCTCTGCGAGTTGGGTTAATGGCCTGCCTTCCCAACTGCTTTGGTCACCATCGATATAATCAAAAACCTTGGGTGACAGGATAAAGAAACCTCCATTAATAACGCCCCCATCGCCTCGTGGTTTTTCAACGAACTTTACTACTTGGTCATGTTTGCGTTCAATTGCACCATAACGACCAGGCGGTAGCACAGCAGTGACAGTCGCCAATTTTCCATGATTGCGATGAAACTCTATTGATGCATTGATATCAACATCGCTAACGCCATCGCCATAAGTAAAACAAAAGGCATCTTCGATCTTGAGATAGTCAGCAACACGCTTAAGTCGTCCGCCTGTTAGAGTATGCTCACCGGTATCAATCAATGTTACACGCCACGGCTCGGCTTTGCATTGATGAACCTCCATGCTATTGTTTTCCATATCGAAGGTTACATCCGACATATGCAAGAAGTAGTTGGCAAAATACTCCTTAATCAGATACCCTTTATAACCGCAACAAATAATGAAATCGTTAACCCCATGAGCTGAATAAAGTTTCATGATATGCCACAGAATTGGCCTACCGCCGATCTCGATCATTGGTTTTGGCTTAAGGTGAGTCTCCTCAGAAATGCGCGTCCCTAAACCTCCAGCCAAAATTACTGCTTTCATTCTAACCTCCGCACATCCCATTTGAGTAACGGCCTTACAACACCAGGGATCGGGCCTGCGTACCCCCCTGAACCTCCTCTTGTTGGCACACTTTCAATCGGATCCCTGACATTAAATGATAAACATTGTTGATCGTAAAATCTGACATTTACACCAGGGTAAGTTGTTAAAGCCAAGTCGACATAATATGTCCCTTCATTGAGGTAATTCCCGGGTATATGACATATTGCCTCATAACACCCAGGAGCAGTATGTCTCAACATTTGTTCTGGGCCCGAAATAAACGCATATGTACCGTCAGCTACATGAAAATGAAAGTTGGGGGCATAAGTACATGCCTCTGCTTGAATTATTTCATATTTCATTAAAATATTAATTTGTTGCGTTATCTCCACATCAGAACAAATATCACCTTGAGGATTTAATACAGAACCAGACAACAGCTTAACCTTACCATCGCCCGGTGCTGTTTTTTGAGATGAATAGTCAAAGTTTGCCGGTGACGCCAGACCACCTGAATAATAATCCAGAATCACGTCAGATGCTTTACCTTGTTTAATAAGGTTTCCAGTATTGAGCAATAAACATCTCTCACACAAAGAAGCAATTGTTGACATATTATGACTCACAAACAAAACCGTTCTACCTTCCCTGCCAACCTCCTCCATCTTCCCCAAGCACTTCTTCTGAAACTGCGCATCCCCCACCGCCAGCACCTCATCGACAACCAGAATCTCCGGCTCAAGATGCGCCGCCACCGCGAACGCCAACCGAACATACATTCCAGAGGAATAACGCTTGACCGGTGTATCCAAAAACTTTTCGACCTCTGCAAAAGCCACAATCTCATCAAACTTCTTTTTAATTTCACTACGGGCCATGCCAAGGATTGCACCGTTCAGGTAGATATTTTCACGTCCGGTCAGCTCCGGATGGAAGCCGGTACCGACCTCAAGGAGACTTGCTACCCGCCCCTTGATGCTGACCCGACCTGTCGTCGGTTCAGTTATTCTTGAAAGGACTTTCAGAAGAGTGGATTTGCCTGCACCATTGCGTCCGATGATACCGACCCGGTCACCCTGCTTGATCTCAAAATTCACGTCCTTGAGCGCCCAGAACTCTTCCTGGTTGGCATGCGTATGATGCTGCGGGTTGCGCAGGTGTGACCACCACTGTCTTGCGGTATTCGCTAACACATCCCGAAGCGCCACATAACGCTCCTGTTGCTGATGGCCTATGATATAAGATTTGCCGAGCCCTTCGGCTGTAATAACTGTGTCGCTCATAATTCTTGCTTAGGTAGTGCCTCTCCATAAATAGCCCTTTCGCCCAATCTCTGCGTCATGCTCAAAAAATAATGCTCGAAATATGTAAGTGCCCAGTTAAACCCGGTCGTCTGTCCATTATCACCTGGTGAGGGACGCCGTAAACCCATCCTTGGGGGCTTGGCTGCGGCTATCCCGGCAACTGCTCCTGCGTTGCTCTAACTTCCCACATCCATGTGGGTCGCCTGCCGCAGACGCCCTCACCAGTAGATAATGGACAGACACCCTGCTGGGTCAACGTGATTAACTTGGCGCATACTGAAATATCGCATATATACCTGTGCTTATTTTTTTTCAGTCCTTGATCTCGAACGAATTGCCCTATTTCTGTAAGAACACTAGATAATATCCGCAAACTTCTTCTCCGTTTTCCTGAAGTAAAAAACTCCATAGACCAGCATGAAGGCTACAACGCCCAGAGAGAGGCAGAACCCCGGGAGATATATATTGGAGTCGTTCCCCAGAATTGCCCAACGAAAGCCATCGATGACACTGACCATGGGGTTCAACGAGTAGATCAGACGATATTGCTCTGGCACAATAGAACTTGAAAACCCGACCGGCGAAACATAGAGTCCGAACTGCACGATGAACGGCACGATGTAACGAAAGTCGCGATACTTGACGTTCAGGGCCGTAAGCCACAGCCCCAACCCCATTGCCGCGGCAAAAGCGATGGCAATGAAGAACGGCAGGGTGAGCACCCGCAGCGACGGCCAGTACTGGTACCAGGCCATGATCACCACCAGAATCGCTGAGGAGATCAGGAAATCGACAAAGCTGGTGATTACGGAGCTGGCCGGGATAATCAGACGCGGGAAATAGACCTTGGAGATCAGCTTCTCGTTGCCGATCAGGCTGTTACTCGATTCCGTCAAAGAGTTGGCGAAGAACTGCCAGGGGAGCATGGCGGCGTAAACCATGACTGCATAAGGTGCGGCCCCTTCCGAAGGCAGCTTGGCCAGCTTGCCGAAGATGACTGTAAAGACAACCATGGTCAGCAGGGGCCTTAAGAGGGCCCAGGCGAAACCGATCACGGTCTGCTTGTAGCGCACCAGGATGTCACGCCAGGCAAGGATGTAGAACAACTCGCGGTAGCGCCAAAGATCGCGCCAGTAGTGGCGTTCGGTGCGGCCGGCTTCGATGACTAATCTGTGCATTGCGTGATCCGTGAAACGAAAAGTAAAATGGTGACAGGCCCCGTTTTTTCTCTTTTCATGGCAGGCCAGGCGGAAAAAATCCCTTGACGGAAAATCCCGCCCCACCTTTCCAGAATAGAAGCACCGATCATTTCTTCTCCCACAACAGAAGAAGCGGCCGCCCGGCAAAGAGGCCGGACATGGAA
>Ga0114931_10003075_pt1 | contig 21197 bp, 16 predicted proteins | sample 2SBtaG_FD_89579 | JGI IMG/M metagenome (GOLD analysis project Ga0114931, IMG submission 89579) | Deep subsurface microbial communities from Kolumbo volcano to uncover new lineages of life (NeLLi) - 2SBTROV14_V59a metaG | ecosystem: Environmental > Aquatic > Marine > Volcanic | place: Kolumbo...
CAGTCAATCGAAAACCGACAGAATTGCTCTTGCAATTCTTAGTTCGCCCAAGCGAACTAAACTAGTCACTGGCTGGTGGAATAATCATATTTAAAAAGAACAACACCCATAAAAATAACAAATGGTCTACGTTAAACTCAGAAGTTTCCTAAACGATGTATTCAAAACCAGAGGAGATCATATCCTCGAAGATGCAATGAGTCGTGGTGGAATTGTTGATATTGATTCTGCTGATGACATACATAAAAAAAATTTTGCAGACTACATTCTGAAAAATTACATGAATTATAGTCCGCAACGAAACAAGTTCATATATGAAAAACTTTTAGAAATTCTTGAAATTGGAGGAATGTTTGATATAGGTGATTATCAAAAAACAGTGAAAATTACAAAATCAGATGAAAACATTATTCTCTCCAGTTTGGTTGTCTATGAACAAAAGGTTCGCCAAGGGTTTGCAAAGTATGAAGTCATACTAAATTTATTCTGGCTTAAAGGAGTTGAAGCTGAAATAAAAGGAATAAACAAGAAATTTGTTGCAAAAATAATTAAAAAATCGCTTAATTCTGTTAAACAAAATCTTAATAATGCTTTTGATGAATTGATTGTTGATTTAGACCTTTCAAAATATATCAGAAAAAAAGGACCAATTCTGCTGAAATTAAAAATATTTGATGAGCCAGAATACAGAACTTCATTAAAAGTGCCAGATGAAAAAACAGGGTTTCTTATTGAAAAAGTGCACGCTTTTAAAAAAAATCTGGATAATGCATCTGTCAGATTAAAAGAATTATTCTTAAATACTCTCGAAGAAGATGTAAGGCTTAAATCTTCAGGACATGATGATTCCTCAGTTATTGAAAAGATTAAAACAGAAATTCTTAATGAATGGAAAGCACAACATAGGTTGTATAATGAAACATATAAAGAAATAAAAAAAAGGTTTACTTAACCTTTGCAACAACTTTCATATTTTTCCAAGCTAAATCAAACAACTGCTGAAGTGCGCCTGAAAAGAAAGGTGTATTTACCCATATACCAATATCGTATGTTGGATGAACTTCTGAATCATCAATTACCATAAAGATGATTTCTTTACCATCAACAATACAAAATCTTGCCTTGGATTCAGTAGTTCTGACTTCTGCAACATCACTTATGTCTTTTGCAGATGCCATTGCTTCCTTTGTTATTGGTGCTGCAATTCTTATCTTAACACCGCGCTTTTTGATTTTTTCAAAAGTTGGCTTCAGTCCTTCAATTTTTCTCATGAACCCTTGAGTTGTTGTCATAATCACAACAGATTCTTCAGCAGTCCTGATAGTCAGTTCAAGATGATTATAAAGATTATGCCTGCCTCTAAGAGAACCAGAAAGGTCTGTTGGTTCAATAAGCTCAACACCCTGAGTATGCAATGCATTAAGCTCATTTAGTATTTCAGTGTTCTTTAAATCATCAAGTCTTGTAATCTTTTCAGTTGCTTCATCTTTCATATTCTTCTTGACGCGCTCAAGAACTTCCTGTGGTGGAACTGCAAGATACTTTATAGGTTTTCCAAGTTTCATTACAACAAAACCTTTTTTTTCAAGGCTTTCTAATACATCATAACTTCTTGATCTTGGAACATTTGCAATATCAGAAAGTTCTCCTGCTGTAGAAACACCTCTAGATAACAACGCTGCCCATATCTTTACCTCATATAGATTTAACGAAAAATAACGCCTAAGTTTACTTAAAAACTCTTCTTTCACAATCATATTCACCCCTCCTTTTTATCGTCCATGGTAGAAACTAATGTCCACCCCAACGAGCGATAAAAAGCGAGTACTACTATTAAAATGTTACGATAAAACACCCTGTTACAGTTTTAACTCCCATCAAATGAACTTTTGTATACACTCAAAAGTCATTACACTACAAAAAACAAAAGCACAACTAATATATAAACTTTCCTAAGAAAAAAAGAGCCTCAACACGTTTTTCTTGTGCTTTTTAGCGAATAAAATGAGGAATATAAACTAATTTCAATACTTTTCAGGATGTAAACGACTAACAAAAACAAATAATTACACCCTACAAATTAACTTAAAGATAAAATTACTTCGTTGCAATGAGAATTATAAAATTATAATGAAATATTGTATATATTAACTGGTGGTATCACAAAAATCTTAAAAAATGTTATTGTCGAGTGTAGACAAAAAGAAGTCAAATAATCTTAAGAAAACAAAAATTTATATATAAAGCCAAATCTAAAACAACAATGCTCATTGAAGAAAAAGAGGCTGAAAAAATACTGAAGAGATACAAAATTCCTATATGTATTTCGAAAATCTGTAACAGCAAAAAAGATGTTTTTTCTTGTAAAATAGAATTCCCTATTGTATTAAAAGCTCTCTCTCCAAAAATAATCCACAAAACAGACAGCGGTGCTGTGATTGTTGGAATAAAAAATAAAACTGAGCTTAGAATGGCTTTTGAAAAATTCAAAAAATTTGGAGAGATTAATTACTTAATCCAAAAACAGGAAGAAGGAAAAGAAATAATTATAGGCATGAAGCGTGATGCACAGTTTGGTCCTGTTATTCTCTTTGGTCTTGGCGGAGTTTTTGTTGAAGTGTTTAAGGATGTATCGTTTCGTATTGCGCCTTTGTCAAAGAAAGATATATATGAGATGATAAATGAAATAAAAGCAATCAAGATTCTAAAAGGGTTTCGTGGGGAAAAAAGCGTGAACCTTGACAAGGTTTCAGACATTCTTTCAAAATTGTCTGTATTAAGCCTGAAAGAAAAACATATATCTGAAATTGATTTCAACCCAGTTATTGTAAATGAGACAAGAGCTGTTGTTGTTGATGCAAGACTAATAAAAGACTGAAAATGACACTAAATGACTGAAAATGACACTAAATAATATAATGAAACCAAATTCAATTGCTCTTATTGGTGCGTCTCGTAAAGTGCAGTCTGTTGGTTATGGAATACTTAAAAATCTGTTAACTGGTTGCGTGTTCAATACAAAATACTGCAAGCCTTACAATGGAAAAGTATATGCAGTCAACCCAAACGCAAAAAAAGTGCTTGGTCAAAAATGTTACAATTCTATATTAGATATCAAAAAAAAAGTTGATGTTGCAATAATTGCAATACCTGCAAAATTCATCCCTGATACGATGAAAGAGATTGCAAAGGCAGGTACAAAAGGAGTTATTATTGTATCTGCTGGGTTTGGTGAAGAAGGAGAGAAAGGGAAAAAACTTCAAAAAGAGATATTAAGGATTGCAAAAAAAAATAAGATAAGATTTGTGGGACCAAATTGTCTTGGAATATTACGAACCAGCAATAACATGAATGCAAGCTTTGCACCAACAATGCCGCCAAAAGGAAATATTGCATTTATAAGTCAGAGTGGTGCTCTTGCAGATAGTGTAATTGACTGGGCAATTGAAAGCAGGTATGGATTTTCGACAATTATAAGTTATGGAAACAAAGCAGACCTTGATGCAGAAGATTATCTTGAATGGCTGGCAAATGATAAAGAGACAAAAGTAATAACAATGTATATTGAAGGTGTCAAAGACGGCAAAAAATTCTTAAGAATTGCAAAAAAAGTATGTAAAAAAAAGCCTGTAATCGCGCTAAAAGCTGGCAGAGGAAAAGCTGGCACAAAAGCAATCAGTTCACATACTGGGAGTCTTGCTGGCTCTTACAAAATATACGAAGCTGCGTTTAAACAAGCAGGAATCATACAAGCTGACAATGTTGAGGAACTCTTTGATTTAGGAAAAGCACTTGCAGAACAACCGCCATTAAAGAAAAACAGTGTTGCAATAGTAACAAATGGTGGTGGATGTGGAGTTCTTACTGCTGATTATCTTGAGGAATTTGGTGTAGAACTTGCAAAACTCAAGAAAAGCACCATTAAAAAACTTGAAGACACAGGCAAGATGCACCCTGCATACTCTGCAAGAAATCCGCTTGATATTGTTGGTGATGCGCTTCCTGAAAGGTATAATGTTGCAGTGGATACTTTGATTTCTGAGCCATATATAGGCGGTCTTATTGTTCTTCAGACATTGCAGACAATGACAGACTCTGTTGCAGATGCAAAAGTTGTTGTCAATGCTCACAATAGATATCCTAATAAACCAATAATATGTGTTTATATGGGCGGTAAGTTCTCAAAAGTAGGCATGGATTATCTGGAAGACCACAATATCCCTGATTATAATGATCCTAGGAAGGCTGCGAGAACAATGTGGGCACTGGCAAGAATTGGTAGAATTCTATAATCCAGTCAATCGAAAACCGACAGAATTGCTCTTGCAATTCTTAGTTCGCCCAAGCGAACTAAACTAGTCACTGGCTGGTGGAATAATCATATTAAAGAATAAAGTTAAAAAATAATTAAAAAAATGTAACAAACACAGTTGCAACAAGTATGGTTAACTTGATAAGGATGTTCAAGCTTGGTCCTGATGAATCTTTATACGGATCTCCAACAGTATCACCAACAATAGTTGCACGATGCGTTGCTGAGCCTTTACCACCAAGGTTACCTTTCTCAACCCATTTCTTTGCATTGTCCCATGCACCACCTGAGTTTGACTGTTGAATTCCAAGCAGGATGCCTGATACAAGTGTTCCGCCAAGAGCACCTCCTAAAGCTTCAGCCCCAAGAAATACTCCAACCAAGATTGGTGTAATTATGACAAGAAGCCCTGGAATTATCATCTCAACCATTGCAGATTTTGTAGCAATCACAATACAAGTCTCATATTGCGGTTGCGCTTTTCCAGTCATGATGCCTTTTATTGTCTTGAACTGTCTCCTTACTTCTTCAGCTATTTTTACAGCTGCTGTTCCAACTGCAAGCATCACATAGCTTGAAAAGATATAAGGGACGAGTGCGCCAATGAAAAGACCAATAAGAACTGGTGTCTTGATGATGTTTATTTGTGTTATGCCTGCATCTCTGGCAAATAAAGTCAATAATGCGAGTGCCGCAAGCGCAGCAGAACCTATTGCAAAACCTTTGCCAATTGCTGCTGTTGTATTCCCTGCAGCGTCCAGTTTATCTGTCCTGTCCCTAACTTTCTTGTCAAGACCAGCCATCTCTGCAAGACCACCAGCATTATCAACAATAGGACCATATACATCAATTGCCATGACAATTGCTGCAAGACTTAGCATTCCAACACCAGCCATTGCAACACCATAAACACCTGCAAGCCAAAACGATACAGCTATTGCAAGCATAAGCACTACAATCACTCCAAATGTTGAACGCATGCCAATACTCAGGCCATGAATAATATTTGTTGCTGCTCCAATCTCTGAACTTTTTGCAATTCCCTGAACATGCTTAAAATCATAGCTTGTGTAGTATTCAGTAATTTTTCCAAGCATTGTCCCTGCAACAACACCAACAACAATTGTCCAGAATATTGCTAGATTATCAAAGAAATACTTGCTTAAACCAAATGCCAAAACTATCAGAACTAAACTTGTCACAACAAAAGCATTCTGAAGAGCTTTTGAAGGATTGTTTCCTTTGGTCCTGCAAAAGTATGTTCCAAATATTGTAGCAATAATACCTGCTCCAATTATAAATAGAGGGAACCAATATGCTCCGCCAGTAATTTTAACACCTGTTGTAAATCCAAGACCAATAATCATTGCAGTTACTGTATTTACAATAAGTGAATCAAAGAGATCTGCACCCATGCCAGCTGTATCGCCTACATTATCTCCTACATTATCTGCAATAACTGCTGGATTACGTGGATCATCTTCTGGTATTCCTGCCTCAAGTTTTCCAACAAGGTCTGCTCCAACATCAGCAGCTTTGGTAAATATGCCGCCGCCAACTCTTGAGAATAATGCAATTGAAGCAACACCAAAAGCATAACCAATGAGTGCCTGCTCAAGAAGATGAGCATCATTGTATAGCAAACTTATTGAAACAAGACCAATTAAACCCATCATAACAAGAAAAAGGCCAACTGATGCGCCTGCTGAAAAACTTACACGCAGAGCCTCATTAATTGAACGCTTTGCAGCATTTGTACACCGCACATTTGCTCTGACTGCCCTGTTCATACCATAGTAACCTGCAAGTCCAGAACTAATTGCACCAATCACAAACCAAACACTGCTTATGCTGCCAAGCAATATGGAAAGAATAACTGCTACAACTACAACAAAAAGTGCAATGTACATATATTCTGTCCGCAAAAACTGCATTGCGCATTTATGAATTAACCCACCAAGGTGTTTCATTTCCTTGTTTCCTGTTGATTCCTTCATCATCCGTCTGCTAAATATAATCACAAATATGCTTGTAAGAATAATGCTTGCAAACACAAAGTATAATGTTAAATCCCCATCTGCTGTTGTAAATATCATTTTAGGAAGGCGACTAAGAATTATATATAAACTTTTCTAGAAAATAGCAGGATAGTTACATCCACAAAATAAAAACTCACTCTTCTTCCAGGCTTCGGTCTCCATCAGAACGTTCTTCAATCATTTCCTTGATTTTTTTTGCCTGTTCTTCAACACTGACAAGAACTGAGATGTCGCCAAAATTTTCTTTTGCGCAGGTCAAGCAATAGTAATCACTAGTATCCTTTATGTTATATTTAGCTTCATTCCCACAAATTGTGCATCTTTTAGGCATCTATAAACCAATTATTGATATTTTATATATAAAGGTTGCGAGAAAAACATTATTTTTTTGTGCAAAACCTTAACTCAGTTTGTATCTTAACAGGGCGCCAATGCCCCCAAGACCATTAAGTTTCTTGCCGCCATCATGCTCAGCAGATATAATAATTATCTCTCCTTTCATAGAATCAACTTTTTTTAACATATTATCAATCACTTCATAAGTGCCTTTTTCGCGTGCATCATGCATAAAAGAATCATTTACAAGCAAAGTCTTAACAGCGCCAGCTTCCAGAGCAAGTTTTGTCTCCTTAAGACCATAGACTGCATTTGCATCTTTGTTTATCTCCTGCAAAAGTTTTTCAACAGCGTTTATTTCCCTGATAACCCTGTCATTTTTTAGTGCTGTTATTATCTCAGGTCTTCTTAAGACTTCATTTATTCCATCAACATCAACAGAGTTGCATGCTGAATGAATTATTTTTGATTTTAATGGGTCGTTCTCCAATGCCTGGGTCAGATAATCTTTCCAAAACGCAGGAGAAGCAAGAATTATTTTTGATAAATTTTGTTTTGTGTCATAGTCTTTCAGATGTGAAATTACTTCCTGATAAAAACTTGACTTGATTTTCTCAGGACTATCCTTTTTTTGAACGTTGCCTGTTATCTTGCCGATTATATCAAACCCATAATTTTTAAGCTGGGCAAAGAGTGCTTTATCGCGGTCGAGAAGACAAATCAATATATTTGTGTCTTTTTCTTTTGCTGAATCATCCAATTTATCAAGCTGGAATTTCAACCACTTCTCTTTTTCTATTTTTATTTCCACTGTTGGCTCAAGAGTAAATGTGTGGTATGTTCCGCGTGAGATATCTTCTGGGCCGTCAACTATTTTCCCGGATACACGAAGCTTGTCTGAATATTTATGAAACTCAATCTTTTCAACCTGGAGCTTAAGGAAAACTTTCTTTGTTACTGTTTTAGTATTTCGGTCAGTGCCGTCGCCAATCTTTATCTTGCGCTTAGTCTTACCACTAACTAAATCACCAACATCAATTATATGGCTAAGGTACCATAGATCATTCTGATTCTGTATCCGAACACTAAGAATTCCTTTCTTAATGTTCTTGTTTAGTATCTTCATACTCAAGCAAGAATAGAATTTAATATTAAAAGGTTTAGGAATTGAACAATCCACCAAGCCATGATAAGATTCTTTCAAACACACCTGGCACATGGCATTTATTTTCTTTACAGTTAAAATTTTCACATTGAAAATCTTTCTCACACGCACCATTATCAGGAATCAATTCCTTGAATACACTTTCTCTTGAACAATACTTTTGGCTGGTTCTGTTGCCTAATTTGTAGCATGTACCATTATAACTACAGCCTGAGTAATAATTATGGACACACCTTTTAGGGTTGCCTTTACAAAAATCTTCTGTACAGGCATCATCATCATTGCAATGTTCTGGTAGCATGCACTCATGACAATCCTTGTCCATTGTAAAATTACAACTACCAGGACAAAAACCATCTCCTGATATACATTCAGTAATTTGGATGAATCTACATTGTTTTGGCGAACCCACACAGACATCTTTTGTTGAAGCATGAGTATCATTGCAGTCTGAATCATTATTGCACTCTGGACAATCATTATCAATTTCCATAGTGCATTCTGCTGGACAAAGACCATCATCATCAATACACATAGCTGGTTTAAGAACATCTGTTTTCGCTGCATTGACATCAATCCCTACATTGTCATCACTAAGAACATCTGTTTTCGCTGCATTGACATCAATCCCTACACTGTTACCATTAAGAGCATACTGTTTATAATCCTGCAGAAGTTTTGAGACAATTAAGGTGTCTTTTGGTGTCCAGCCCATGACAACCAATTGATAATGTCCATTATTTTCAAAGAGTTCAATCCTTCCCTGGCCTTCATTAAGCATTGAATTACAAACTTCTGGTTCAGAATAAATCATTGCGCTCACTTTGTTTGTGCATGGTGAGCCAATTGAGATTATATTTTTATCTTTTGGAGAATTTACGCTGGATACAATTACATCATCTAATTTGCCAAACTCATTTAGTCCAGCCATTACATTTATTGCTGCTACTCTTTCTTCTACTGGCGCTTGTTTTTCAACAACAATCAATGCATCAAAAACACCATGATCAGAAAACATTTCAGGATAATCTGAAAGATCAAGCGCTGCTGTAAATGGAATAAGAAACACCACAAACAAAATGAGAATTATTGAAAATTGTTTCATGGTTATATTTTAAGGATTAAATGTTATATAAAATATTGTAAATTGTTAAATATGATTATTCCACCAGTCCAAGACAGGTGGAATAATCATATTTAGCAATACTCAGCAAAAATAGTAAAACTTATATACCTAAACAAACAGGAATCATTTAATGAGAAGAAGAGGTCAGGCTGGTGCTGCCGGCTCATTGTTAGCTTTAATAGCTGTATTTGTCTTATTATATATACTTCTTATACCACCAGAAGACCGTGATTCTCTCTTAAATGATGGTCAGTACACAACAAACCCAAATAATCCATACAAGGAATATCCGACAAACGGTTTTAATTATAACGAGACTGTTCTTTCGGTAACACCTGGAAGAATTGATTATTTAAAATTCAAAGAATATGACCATCCTCTTCCTGCTGTCAACCTTTATACAACAACGAACTCAAAAGAAGAAAAAATTGGTGATTCTGTATATGTCAAGAATGGGATTTTTGACAAAAAGAGCTCAAATATTACTTTTTCGATTGAAGATAGTATTAATAGTGTATATCTCTCATATAGGTTGAACCCAAACAGGAACAACAAAGGAGATGTGTTAATAACACTTAATGGGAAAAATATTGCAAGAATTGATGAGGGTGAGGTGAATAATCCAGAGCCAATCTTATTGAGTAACCTAAACAGCCAAAATGTCTTGAGTTTTGAAGTTACTGGTGTTGGTTATAAATTCTGGACAACTAACGAATACGAATTCCAGGACATAACCCTGTTCTATGATGAAGTTGATTCCTCAACCCAAAGCAGCCAGAACACATTCACAATAACAGATACTGAAAAATTCAATCTGGAATCTGCATCACTTAAATTTTTCCCTGACTTCAACAGGATTGCAGGAAAACTTAATGTCTATATAAACAGAAACAATGTCTATAGTGCTGTTCCTGACTGCGGTCAGCTAAATAAGATTGACCTAAGCACAAGCGTGCTTGAAGCAGGACAAAACAAAGTAGTGTTTGAATCTGAACGTGGAAATTATCTGGTTGACCAGGTCCTCATCAATACCAAACTTAGAAAAATGACTTATCCTGTGTATTATTTTGACCTTGATGATAGATTTTTCAGCCAAAGTATAAATGAAAAAGATGAGGATGGAAATTGTGGTGATATTGATGGTATTTGCCCGAAAGATTGCGATGCAGACCTTGACAAAGACTGCTGTTTGCAACAGACAAGTAGTTACTGGTGTGACCAGCAACCAAACAACCCAGATGACAGGTGCAGAGCTGTAACAAGCGAAAATATTTGCCAACTTTGCCCTGCAGGTTATGAAGATTCGCACAACAGACCACCTGAGTATTGTGAAGACTTATGCGGTGATGACACAGATAATGAATGTCTCCCAGGATGCAGTAAATTCTATGATGAAGATTGTTGTTTTGACGAAAGCCCTGATAATTTCTGGTGTGATGATGTACCAAAATATGGTCTTACAAAATGCAAGGATTTTATCACAAAGGATGAGTGTGATGCATGTCCTGATGGATGGAGAAGTGATGAAAACCAGTTCAAATGCGAAGATTTTACCAATGATGATACTATTGCGATACTAAAAGGTAATTATGATATCAAGCTGACACTGAAATTTGTTGATGATAATGATAAAAAAGCAGGCAAAGTATTCATCAATGGTTACCAGTTTTATTTCCAGACATACAGCGATGAATATACAAAAACAATTGACAATTATGTTGAAGATGGTCCGAATTCTGTAAAGATTGAGCCTGACCAGACAACATTGGATATAAGAGAGCTTCTTATTGAAGTAGATTGAAGTAGATTGATGTTGTTTGAGTTATAGAAACAATTAAATAACAGTTCTAACAGAAATCTAATTTAGGTAACGGTAGCTAACAGTTTTCGTTTTCCACTCTTCTATTGAAGAATGGTATAAATGAAAAACTATCAATTATACCACTGATTAAGAGGCAGTTTATGGGATTTTGGCAGAACCAAAAAAATAAATTAAAAGGTCATGCAGATAGACATATTTTCACGCCTGCAAAAAACATGAGATACGCTAATTCTCAATACAAAGAAAACATGGAAAAAGGAAAATATGAACAGGCAAGAGAATGGCAAAAAGAACGAAATAAACATTTAATGAAACTTACTAAAACAACAGCTGTTGTCGGTGGTGCAGCTTATGCTGGTAGAAAAATTGCAGGCGCACCAAAGGCAGGAGCACAAAAAATTGGCAACGTGGCCCAGAACCAATACCAAGCAATCAAGCAAGGTGGTGCTTATGATTTCATGATTCTATGGACACTTGTTTTGTACTTTTTCTTATCAAGGTTTTACAGGGCAAATTTAGTTTATACAATCGCTGTGCATGCAATAATTATCTTAATCGTTGTTGTAGGAGTTCTTCCAAGAAGTGAAAAAAACAAAGAGACATATGTTGTGATGGGCATGATTCTTTTGATAGAGGTTGCATTGCCTTACTTTATCTATCAACTGCCATTTCTTATGGCCAATAAATTCATTGTAAATTACCTTATCAATCCTCAGGTTACAATGCTGTGGTTTTATTTTGCAGTGATGCGCTCTTCCCGCCAGTCAATAATATCAAAAACAGCTTACTTTTTAGTATGGGCAATATGGCTTGGCATCCTGCTCTCATTTGTTGCAACAAGTCTTTCTGTTGAAGATGTAAAAACTGCTCTTACGCCTGAACAACTTGCAGCAGGACAGAGCATATATACAAAAGCATTTACATTCTGGAAAGATGCTGTAACACATGTTGGAGATATAATGGAACAGGGGCGAAGATACTGGACAAACCAAATGAGATATGCGACAGGAGGAGATTATTATACAGGGGCTGTTGATGAAAACCAGCAGGAAACTCTCGGCGTGTTTCTTGAAGATCTCAAACCCTCAGACAATGAATTCTATACAACAGACACAATAAGCGTTTCTGGAACATTAAAAGCAAAGACACTAGAAGATGGACTAAAAATTTATGTTGCCTGTTATCATGGAAGAAAAAATAAAGATGGTAATTTTGATAATGATAAAAAAGGAAAGATTTATCCTAACTCATCAGATGATACTGTTGTAGTTTATGATAAAGATACATTGGATATTGATTGCCGGTTTCCTTCAGGTAGTGGCATGGAAGAGGGTTCAACACGAATAACTATCCAGGCAGATTTTAATTTTGAGACAATGGCATACCTAAAAACATATTTCATGGATAAAGATAGGATTCGATCGATGCAAAACCAGGGAATCGATCCACTTGGGTATTATGGAATTGAAGATAAAAACCCAATAGCCAGATACACTAATGGTCCTGTTCAGATCGGTGTGGGAATAGGAGAAGATTCACCGATTGGTATACGTGATAAGTATTCAGTCAAACCACGAATAGGAATAACTCTCATGACAAACGAAGCATGGGAAGGCAAAATCAAACAACTTGAACAACTCATTGTGATGGTTCCTGATAGCATGTCGCTTGACTTGCAATGGTGTCCTGAATTTGAAGATATCAAAACAGAAGATTATGAAGAAGACTGCATTAAAAACTATAAAAAATACAGAAGCACACAACTTGTGCAATGTGCAGAAAAAGCCGGGCTTAACACACAAACAGACATTGATGCTGATGGAAATGTAGTAAGAGAGCAAGATAAGGTTGAGTCCTGCATGAATGATTTTTGTAAACAAGAGATTGAGAATTACAGAGCTTACAGATTAAAAATAGATAACTCAAACAAAAAATTGTACTCAAATATAGGTTATGATGCAGATGAACGCGACCATAAAACTTTCAGCTGCAGAATCAATGTTGATGAACCATCAAACATTCTAGGAGACGCTCCTGTCGCAATACATTACTTCAGGGCAAAAGCAAGATACACATATGAAATTGAAAATTATGTAAATGTAGATCTCAAGAAAGGTGAAGAAATCCCAATAGAATATACAATTCCTAAACCTCCACGCTCAGATAATATAAAAGAACAGATGAGTTTCATATACAATGAATTTGAAAGAAAAGAACCGTATTATATCAAAAAATGGTGTGAAGCAACAGGATTACTAGGTAATATTGAAAACTGTTCCTGTCTCCTGGCATCAATAATGTCTGTTGAATCCGGCGGAGATGTAAGAATCAAAGATGGAGATGGTGGCATATCAAAATTCCTTATGCAAATAAAGGAAGATACTGCAAAAGGAGTATGGAAAAAATATCAGCTTGAACCCTGTGATCTTCACAAGATTGACTGCAATATCATGTCTGCTGCATATTATCTAAAATCAATTGAGGATGGTGGAAAAACACAAGATAAAGTTGAAAATTATGCAGCTGCATACAACTGCGGTCCAAAAGCACTCTTCCCTACAAAAGATTGTGATGGTCTTTTAAACTGGCAATGTCCAACAGAGAAAAATGATAATAATAGAAAATGTTTGAATAATAAGACAAAAGAAATGATAACAAGGAACAACTATGTTCCAAAATTCAGTGTTAGGTATGAGATGTGCAAAAACCTAAATCTCCAGACAAAGTACACTGTGCTTCCACCAACAGACAATTTTGTTGGAACCGGAAATGTTGCACTTAGCTTTGATGAATATGGTAAAATGGAAACAACCATCCCTAGTACTCCTTATGTCTTACTGTTCAGTGCAGAACCTGAAGAAACTTCTGATGTAAATGGAAGTAAAAGTATACAATACTCTGATTATTCAGTCACTATCTATTACAAAAAAACAGACAATGATAAATTTAAACTTACAGGAACAATTGATCTTGAAGATGGAATAGGATATGACAAAGATTTCCCTTTAATCAATTTTAAAAGAACTGGTATGAATGTTGAATATTCATATCTTATGAAAGCTGTATCAAAAGAAGTTACACTCATAAAAGATTTAACTATACCGACTGCTGGGGAAGATGTTGAAAAACATACTGTTCTTTTTGATGGTTGGCTCGAAGCGTATTATAATGATAATGATATTGAACTTTACGATAAAACAGGCAATAAATTCTGCACTGTTTCCTGGGATAATTATAACAACAGATTAAATGGTATATGTGATGAAGAAGAGCTTTTCATGTTCAAGATTGCAAATATCAACACAATAGAAAAAGACAGAAGTTTAGATAAAACAATAATTGGTAGCGAGAAAAGAGATACTGCTACTATACAACTACAATATGATCCAAACAGAGAACATGATTGTTGTAGTGATTGTAGCACATGCAAAAATTTTGGTGAAGGTCTTATTCCATGCTCAACATGCAAAAATTGCGTCCCTAAAATAATATTAGACTCTGTTGTGTGTGAAAGTAGTACTAAAAGTACAAGCGATACAACAAGTAGCACACAAGATACAAAACAAGAACCTAGTACTACCAATAATACACAACTTGTTGTGTAACATGTAATTATGATACTAATGAAAAATGTATCACCTGTGGTGGCTGTGAATGGGTAAGTTACGGATGCAGAGTCAAACATCAAATGATTAAGATGAAAAAAACAACATTGACAACAATATTGGCAATAACGATCCTATTTTTAATATCCTGTAAACCTGTTGAAAAACCTTATCCAATATCTGATAAAGATTATAAGAAAGGAACAGAGGGGCTGAGTTTTGAATTCATTGAAAACTCTCCCCCAGATAAGATATATGAAAACACATTGTTCCAGATATCAAGCAAAGTCTATAATAAAGGAGCATACACATCAGATGAAGGGTATATAACCGCAATTGTTGCAAGCAGTTACCTGTGTATGTATGATGGAAGCAAATGTGTTGAATACAATACAGGAGGTAATAAAGAAGCATTAGATAAACTTAGCGTTGAAAGATCCAAAATTATTAGCGAAATTGAACAAATTAGCAATAAAGAGTACATTGATTATGATGATGAAGAACAAAAAAATGAAAGAATAAAAGCGCTTAAAAATGATAAAGAAAATATTGATAACCAAATTAAAAGTTATGATGATTCAAAGGTTGAGATTAATCCAGTGATTACAAAAAAGTTTAGTTCACTTGAACCCCCTGGGCCATTTAAAGGCAAATCAATCTATACACCAGAAGGCACAAGTAAATATGTGGAATTTAATGCAAAAGCCAGACTCTTGGATGCACTGGCAGAACAGCACACAACCCAGGTTGTTCTCACATCATGCTACAAATATTACACAGAAGCAACAGAAGAGATTTGTATTGATGCAAACCCTGCATCAGTTAGCGATAAAGTATGCAAAACAAGTCCTGTTAATCTTAATGATCAAGGTGCTCCGGTTGCAATAACCAAAATTGAACCAAAGATTCTTCCACATGAAGATAAGGTTGAGCTTCAGTTAAATATCAATATTGAGAATAAAGGTGATGGACAGGTTGTTGCATTTGACAAACTAAAAGAAGCATGTTCAGCAGCAAAACTTGCTCGTTCGGACTGGAATGAGGTTACAATAAAAGAGATCAGGCTTGGAAAGTTCACTTACACTGAAGGTGATGATTGTAAACCAAACCCAATTCATTTAGGAAGCGGAGAGAATTCTTTCAAATGTACAATCAAAGACAGTGACATTACAAAGGAAACTGCTGCATTTGAATCGCTTGTGTACATAAAACTTGAGTATGGTTATTCAGAATCTATCAGCAAGACAATTGTTGTTGAAAAAAACAGATAAATTATAAATAATAATAATAATAATAATATAAAATATAAATAATAATAATATAAGAATTAATAGAAAATGAAAAAATATGCATTACTGATTTTAATAATATTTTTTGTAGGTTGTGAACCCAGTCATAATCCTTATGATAATATGGATTACAGAAAAGGTACAGAGGGTATTGTTCTTCGTTTTGCAGATGATAGCCCTCCATCAAAAATATACGATGATACAGAAGTTAACTTGTTACTTGAAGTATCCAACCGTGGCGCTAATGATATTGAAGAAAATGACGCATTTGTATATCTGAGTGGTTTTGACCCGGAAGCTATGAGTTTTGAAGGTTCATCCCAGGGGAAAACCTTTGAAAAGGCAATAACTGCAACAAAAGGCAAAAATCCATACATGCCAGAAGGTGGTTACAATCTCTTAGAGTTTAAAGGCCAAGGCAAGGTACATGTTCCGTATGGTGATTCATACTCGCCAACAATCATGGCAACAAGCTGCTATAAGTATCAAACAATTGCAACACCTACAGTATGTGTTATTTCAAGCCCTGGAGATATAATCAAACAGGACATATGCACACCAACACCTATAGATATGGACAGCCAGGGAGGACCTGTTGCAGTAACCCGTGTTGAAGAAGAGGTTTTACAGCAGGAACTTAACTTCATAGTAACTGTAAAAAATGTTGGTAATGGAAAAGTTTTGAACCCGGAAACAGAATCAATGAATAACTGCCCATTCCAGTTAACACATAAAGACCTTGATATTGTCAAGATTGACTTGGAAATGAGTGGTGCTGGAGAAGTTATTTGTAATCCAGAAGATAAAAAAATCAGGCTTGTGGATGGAAAAGGCGTTATTTTTTGCAGAGTTCCAATTGAGCTTGAAACATCATTTACAACACCACTTGTAATAACCCTTGATTATGGTTACAGCACGAGCATAACAAGACAAATAACAATAGCAAGACCACCAGGAAGCACATATGAAAGACAAAACCAGAAATAAATTGCTGAAAAGCTGGCGAAAACAAAAAATTTATAAAGCAAAAAACAAAAGATTAACACTAACATGCATGGAGGCAAAAAAATGAGGCTGACATATATACTTGCAATAATTCTTATTATGATATTCTCAATGGGTGCACAATGCACAAGTAACAAAGCTGAAGATGTAGTAGATGCACCATTTTACGGCGGCATTGAAGGTGTTGTTGTTAATTTCATGGATTACTCATCAGTAAGCGACACTTCTAAAAAATATGAAGTATGGGAAGATGAAGATTTTCCAATAGAAATTGAAGTTTTAAACAAAGGAGAATATACACTTGAAGCTAATGATATTGAATTTGATATAAAAGGCATATCACCTAATGATTTTTCTGGAATTGATTTTTCAAAAACAAATTCTAACAAAATTGAGAAAGTATCTCAATTCATGCCAGATGGTGGTGTTGATTATGTCAATTTTGGTGATGCCCATTATAGCTCATTGACAGGAACACATTATGATGCAAATATATTTGTATATTTTACATACCCATATAAAACGTATATAAATATTCCAAAAGTATGTTACAAAGAAAACATAAAGGATCAAACAGTCTGTACAGTCGATACAACAAAACAGGCATTTGCATCAGGCGGACCAATTCAGGTTGGAACAGTTACACAGAGATATATTGGCAAAGGAAAGATTCTGCTTGAGATTCCTATTAAAAACGTAGGAAAAGGTAGAGCAAAATCATATAGTAATGATGATTTTGAGGTCAATTATGATAAGATAGGTTTTCGGATTGATGACCCTGACTGGGATTGTTCTGCAAGAGGAAATCCAACAGATGCAAGGATTTCGCATCCTTCTGGCCAACCAGGAAATGAAGATGTTGTGATAAGATGCATAAATAGTAATCTTGAAGAAGGCGCGTTGTATACAAAAGCAGTCACGCTAGTGCTTGATTACTACTATCAGGACTGGGTTGAGCAAAGAGTAAGGATTGTTGAGAACCCCGAATAAAAAGTCCTAAAAAACAAGATTTACAAACGAAATATTTATATATTATTTTCTTTCTTTCTTATATTTATGTCAATAACTATCATTAAAATTATTATTAATTAAAGTAGTTCATTGTCTAGATTCTCAAGGTCTTTTTTTGGTCCTTGAGATGTTGCTATAAAATGATTAACACCCAATTCATTATTATCATTGGCTTTTGCTAGATGGTAAACTATTTCTCTTGGGTGCAAATGATGATGCCCAAGAGAGGAGACTATGAAAATGAAAGTACCCGCCTGCCTCGATATAGCAAGAAGAGCTATACAAAAAGAATATAATGGGATAGTACCAAAACAAGCTTCTTTAGAAATTTTGTCGCTTGGAACAACAGGGAATAATGACCCTGTCTTCTATTACCATATAAATAACATCTTCCATGAAGGGGTTGTTGCAAGGACTATAAAAGGTCCACACGATATCCAAATAATTGCTCACTACCTAAAGTATATGGACATGTTATATCTTAATAAAAAATATTTCAAAGAAAAAGAAGATATGCAAAAATTCACCATCCCAAAAAGAACAGATTTGGATAGTGTTGTCAAAAGAGTATTTGGTACTGCATTTTATGAATCCCACAAAGAAGGTGTTCCATTGTATAATGATTTGTGTGAGTGTAAAACTCCAAGAACAGAGTAATAGTTCCAATCAAACATTAAGTGAATTTTATTTTGTTTGATACACCTGATTATTGTTATGACATAAAGTACTGTCTTTTCAGACATTAAACAAATCTGTACTCAGATACTTCTCTCCTCTATCTGGAAATATGACAACTATCCTGCCTTTGTCAATCTTTTCTGCAACCTTTCGTGCCGCAAGCATGGCTGCTCCGGAACTCATCCCGACAAAAATACCTTCTTTCTTCACAATCTCTCTAGACATTGCAAATGCATCCTTACTTTCAATCATTATCTGTTCATCAATCTTGTCTGGGTCATAAATCGAAGGCACAATTGCTTCTTCCATATTCTTGAGTCCCTGGATATAGTGCCCGCTGACTGGTTGAGCACAGACAATTTTAACATTTGAATTAATCTCTTTAAGTCCAAGGCCAACACCCATTAACGTCCCGCTTGTTCCGATAGCTGATACAAAATAATCAACATAGCCAACCTGATTAATTATTTCCTGCGAAGTTGACTCATAATGTGCAATATAATTACATTTATTTGAGAACTGGTCAGGCATGTGATATTTATCAGGATTATCCTTTACAAGTTCCCTTGCTTTAATTATTGCGCCGTCTGTACCTTTTTTTGCGTCAGTCAGGGTTACTTTGGCACCAAATGCTTTAATCATCTTCTGGCGCTCGATTGATACAGCACTGCTCATAACAATCTCAACAGCATATCCCTTGATAATTCCAACCATGGCAAGGGAAATCCCTGTGTTACCTGAAGTCGGCTCGATAATAGTCTGACCTTTTCTCAGCTTCCCATTCTTCTCAGCTTCATCAACCATCTTAAGGGCAATCCTGTCTTTGATACTACCAGAGGGGTTGAAACCTTCCAATTTTGCGAGTATGTCTACGTTCTTATTTGGATTTAGTTGCCGGATTTTTACAAGCGGCGTGTTTCCAATCAAATCAAGTATGTTTTTAGCAATCATTTTTTCACCATGTCTATAACTTTATCAACAACATATACAGTTTAGAAAGAAGAGCGTTTTTTGTTTGTTCTGTTGCATTTTGTGAACGATATCAAGGGTTACATTTAAAGGTTTCGCTAGGCCAGACTTTGTGACCATGAGAATTCTTTTAAAAATAAATTGCACTGATCTTCTTGTAACAAACCTGCACAGCAATATATTGGGCCCTGAGTTATATCCTACAACCCATGAATTGATTATAGATGCATTGAAAGAATAGTGAAAGGATAAAGCTAAAATATATTTATTTTTTCTTTCTCCTTTTATATGCTTCTGGTCTGCTCCAATGAATTGGTCTATCAAAAGAATGTATGTGGTTTTCTTTTACAAGCTTTCCCTGAAACCATTTATAGATTATTGGTTTGCCTGTTGGTAATTCCAGGTGAGGAATTTCTTCATCACTAATATTATCAATGTGCTTTATGATTGCGCGAAGACTGTTTCCATGCGCTGAAATAATCACATTTTTCTTCTTCTTAACATACGGCATTATTGTTTTTTTAAAGTATGGAATCGCGCGTTTGCAAACGTCTTTTAGACACTCACCTCCAGGCGGAGGCACATCAAAAGAGCGTCGCCATAGGAATACTTGTTTTTTCCCCCATTTTTTCCTGGCAGCATCCTTATTTAGTCCCTGAAGTTTGCCATAGTATCGTTCATTGATCTTATCGCTTGAGTATATTGGTATTTCATTTTTTGAAAATTCATATGGATGAAGTGACCATTTTTTTCGTTTCTTGCTTTCATGAAGAAAAATCCCTGTTTTATCCTGTTTTGCAAGAACTAAAAGCAGTGTTTCATGAGCACGTTCAAGCTCTGATGTAAACGCAATATCTATATCAAGTCCTTCAAGCATTTTTCCACAAATAAGTGCTTCATTAATGCCTACTTCACTTAAAGGAACATCAACCCAGCCAGTGAATTTGTTTGCAATGTTCCAGCGTGACTCACCATGCCTGACAATAATTAGATAATTCATTGATTATCTTTGGTTCATATAGTATTAATAATTTTTGGTAGATGTATTGCAAAGGTCCTGACAAACAAATTCTTTTTTGCATATTTGTTTATTGATGATCAGCACAAATTTAAATTGGCTTTACATATTCCCGGCTTCATCCAAAAAATTCGTCTGCGGCATGAATGGCATTGAATAGCTAAAACTATTCATGCCAGCCCAGACGTAACTGACCATGTTCCTATATTCAAAGTATAGGGTTATGGTTAGTGGAGTAGGGGTTTTTGGATGAAGCACATATTCCCGAAAAGTATATTAACAAGTCATTCAACAAATTATTCATGGTTGTTGAATTATTCTTAAAAACAGGATGGCTAAGAAGAAGAATATCCTACTCACTTTTACTAGGTGTTATTTTTACATTTATATCTTTTGGAACATCATACTTTTTGTTTCGCAATTCTCCGGCATTTATTGGCATAGCTACAATTCTTTTTTCAGTTGTCTTAGTAATCCCTGCTGTAAACAGGTTATTTTTAATTGAAGAGCGCTTTGAAGTGCACGAAAAATTAAACTTTTTCCATAAACATGAGCATATTATTGATTTTTTTGTGTACTATTTTATTGGGGTTTTTGTAACTTTTTTTGTTATTGCTCTTGTACAAGGCAATTATGTATTCTCTGAAGGACAACTTCATGGTCTTGAAAACCAACCACAAAGTTTTGTCCCAGAAGATATTTCCATGGAAAATGAACTATCTCCTCCACCCACAAATAACACAATATCATCAATTTTCAAAAACAATGCTTACGTGTTAATAATCTCTTTTTGCTTAAGTTTATTCTATGGTGCAGGTGCAA
>Ga0114931_10003076_pt1 | contig 21196 bp, 17 predicted proteins | sample 2SBtaG_FD_89579 | JGI IMG/M metagenome (GOLD analysis project Ga0114931, IMG submission 89579) | Deep subsurface microbial communities from Kolumbo volcano to uncover new lineages of life (NeLLi) - 2SBTROV14_V59a metaG | ecosystem: Environmental > Aquatic > Marine > Volcanic | place: Kolumbo...
AGGCCGAGTGCGCCGCCAATCTCGGCGCCATTGAAGATCACCTGTCCCTTGACTGTCGCTCCAGCCAGAGAGGCGTCACACTTGATGAAGCAGCGCTTTTCCCCCACCATATTGCAGACGACGCTACCGTCGACCGCTGCGCCCTGGAGGTTGAGTGCGCCACCAATCTTGGCGCCATCGAAGACTACCTGTCCCTTGACCGTCGCTCCAGCCAGAGAGGCGTCACACTTGATGAAGCAGCGCTGTTCCCCCACCATATCGCAGAAGACGCCACCGTCAACAGTTGCGGCTTGCAGGATGAGATCGCCGCCAATCTCGGCGCCATTGAAGTTCACCTGACCCTTGACCGTCGCTCCAGCCAGAGAGGCGCCACACTTGATGAAGCAGCGCTTTTCCCCCACCATATTGCAGACGACGCTACCGTCGATCGTTGCACCTTGGAGGTTGAGTTCGCCGCCAATCTCGGCGCCATGCAGGTGAAGCGACTGGCCGAAGCGCGCGCTGCGAAGATCAACCATTCCTGCTGTCTGCAAGCGGATCCACTGGGCTTCGCCATCGACGCGCAAGCCGCCGCCGTGCAGACTTGCGACATGCTGATATGGATTGCCTTCGCGCTCAACGACCTCTCCTTTGAGCTGCGCACGGGACAGATACATGGCGCCTTGGATATGCGCGTCGCGAAGAAAAAGTGGGCCTTCGAATGTCGCGCGTTCCAGGTTCACACTGCCTTGGATGATCGCGTCTGTCAGGTTGACGCTGCCTGTGAAAGCGACGCCCTGCAAGTCGAGCGGCTTGTCGTAGCGCAAGCCCGCAAGATCGAGATCGCCAGTCACTTCGGTCAGGCCAGCGGCCGGGGCCTTGCCTTCGAACAGCAGGTCGCGCAGCGCAGCTGCGGTGATTGTTGTCGGTTGCGCGGGTTGCGCAGCGTGTTCAGGGGCGTTGTGTTCATCAGCGGGCATCCATTCATCCTACCGTTGCTGGTTTGTTCGCGCATGTCCTGTTCGCACACCGTCAGGACACGCTCCGGGCTGACGCTGATACGATGCTGTCTATGCCTGCCAAGCCCAACACGCCCGATACATTCACCGTCCTGCTCATTGGCGCAGGCGGGCGCGAGCACGCGCTTGCCTGGCGACTCAAACAGTGTGAGAGCGTCGCGAAACTGTTCGTCACAAACACCGCCAATCCCGGCTTGGCCTCGCTGGGTGAACCCGTCGATGCGCCCGTCGATCCCCATGACACATTCCGCCTGCAGCGCTTCTGCGATAAAGCAGGAGTGAACCTTGTGGTGATTGGTCCCGAGGCGCCGCTGGCAGGCGGACTGGCGGACGCGCTGCGCACGCGCGATCGGGTTGTCTTTGGCCCGGGCGCAGCGGGCGCAAAACTCGAAGCGGACAAAGCCCACGCCAAGCGCTTCATGCGGGCCTGCGCCATACCCACAGCCGAGAGTCACGCTTTCACCAACGCTGCTGCCGCCCGCGAGTTTCTGGACTCGCGCGAAGCGCCCCACGTCGTCAAAGCAGCGGGCCTGGCGGGGGGAAAAGGCGTCATCGTCCCTGAAACAATGGAGGAAGCCCGGGCTGCTGTCGATCGCATCATGGTGGACAGGGTCTTCGGGGACGCAGGCGATGAGATCATCATCGAAGAGCGTCTCAAGGGCGTCGAAGCCTCGGTCTTTGCGCTCATCGACGGACGCTCGATCTACGTGCTTGAAACCTGCCAGGATCACAAACGCCTGCTCGAAGGCGGCAGAGGTCCGAACACCGGCGGGATGGGCGCATACTCCCCCGCGACAGTCGTCGACGGCGCAGTGATGGAAAAGGTCGAGCAGACAATTCTCCTGCCCGCGCTCGACGGCATGCGCCGCGAAGGCGTCGACTACAAAGGCGTGCTCTACGTCGGCCTGATGCTCACGCCAGGCGGCCCGAAAGTGCTTGAGTTTAATGTGCGGTTTGGCGACCCCGAGTGCCAGGCGCTTCTTCCTCGCTGGCGGGGGGATTTCGCGCTGGCGCTGTGGCGGACCGCTGCGGGCTCGCTTGACCAGGCGGACATCGCGTGGGATCCACGCGTCTGCTGCTGCGTCACGCTGGCGAGCAGGGGATATCCCGAAAAACCCGAGACAGGCTTCGTGATTCACGGGCTCGACGAAGCGCAACAGATGGAGGGCGTCGTCGTCTTTCACGCAGGAACAGCGCGCAACAGCGCAGGCGACATCTTCACAGCGGGCGGCCGAGTCCTGAGCGTGTGCGCGCTGGCGGACACGCTCGACGCTGCACGGTCGCGAGCGCTGGCTGCTTGTGACGCGATCGACTTTGCAGGCAAACATCTCCGCCGGGACATTGGCGCCAGCGCCGCTGCTCATCTTCCCAGCAGGATCGTGGGGGCGCATTGATGGCGCACAGAGGATTCACAGGAGAAACCGGTCATGACGATGACAATCACATACCTGGGGCATTCCGGATTCCTGCTTGAAGCTGGGGCGTATGCGCTGGCGATTGATCCGTTCCTGACGGGCAATCCCGTCGCTGTGCACAAGCCCGCGGACATCCACTGCACGCATATCGCGCTGACCCACGGGCACTCGGATCACATGGGAGACACAATCGACATCGCAAAGCGCTGCGACGCGACCGTCTTCGCTGCGTTTGAGATCACCGAATTCCTCAGCGAACAAGGGTTGACAAAGCTCGAGCCAGGCAACCCGGGTGGTCAGATTGACGCGCCCTTCGGTTTCATCGCCTTTACACAGGCATTTCATTCATCTTCCTATGAAGGTCGGTATATGGGCATGCCTTGCGGCGTCGTGGCGCGCATTGGCGACAAGACCATCTACCACTGCGGCGACACTGGGCTTTTTTCCGACATGCGGCTTCTTGGTGAAATCTACAAGCCTGATGTCGCCTGTGTGCCAATCGGCGACCGCTTCACGATGGGGCCGAAACTCGCTTCGCGCGCAGCGGAAATGATCGCTGCGCCCATCGCCATTCCCATCCATTACAACACCTGGCCGCCAATTGCGCAGGATCCCAAAGATTTCGCGCCAAGCGGCGTGCAAGTTGCGGCCCTGGCGCCTGGTGAAGCATTAACGCTATGAGTAGACGTCGTTGACAATCTCTCAATCCAGGAGCGCGTACAAACGCGCGAACGGATCGAACTTGTCGCGGCCGTCTGACCGACGTCACTTCACGCTGTAGATCTCGCATCCCTTGTGAAACGCCGAGAAAGAATGGTAAAACGTCTGGATGACGCGGACGCCCCTTGGCGCCGACACCGTCTCCACGCCCGCTTCATTTCTGCGAACCACCACCGGTCCGCCAAGCGTGTTGACCTGAAGGTCCTTGTCGCCCATCGCGTCTGCAGGCACAAAGATGGCGAACCCTTCACCCTCGATCCCGGCGCCCCGCGTCTTTGCGGGCAGGCGCCCGTCAAACTCGAAAGCGAATTGCGGAGGCACGTCAGGTGACGCGAGGTAGCGCTCGTACACATTGCGGTCATAGGGAAAGTCAAATCCAGTGTCTTTCGAAAGCACGCTTCCGCGGGGATAGCGCTGCTGGAACTGCGCAAACGTCATGACTTTTTCCGGGATGTACTCGAGCTGCGTTCCCGACAGCGGACCGGTGATGGCGCGCATGAACACCTGCGACCACAACCCGTTGGACTCCTTGTCATAGAGCACCTGGTTGGAATAGAGTAGGAACCCCGCGACGCCAAAATTAAGCGTGTGCTCTTCGCCATTGTCGTCGGCGTAGCGGCGCACGAGAATGGCTGCGGAGTCGCACAGCGGACAGAACGTGACCGCGACGGGTGTGCCGCCGACTTCGTCATTGACGACCTCGTGAAAGTTCATCATGGCGATGGGATACGCCACGGCTTCTCCTTTCACTTCAACCACAATGACGCGCCCACCAGATTCGGGGTACGTCGCTTCACGCGCGGGGACACGTCTTGGCGCCGTCAGCGCGGGAATGCAGTCCTTTTTCGGACAGCCCGCGTGGAGATTCTCAATAGGAATCTGTGGGTTTGCGAGATCGAACTGCGCGAGGAGTTCTTTCGTGAGCTGCGCTCGACGCTCTTCAAACTGGCGCCTTTGGTCTTCGTTCTGTCCAAGCGCAGGCCTCGCGCTCAGACCGACCGCAGCGACAAATGCGATTGTGACAGCGATTTTGGCAATACGCTGCATGTGGTTGTGCTCCTTTCGGGGGTACAGCAGAGCCTGCGTCGGCTGGCCCGTACGGACAAACATTCTACCACTGTTGAATCCACAACCCTGCTGCGGGTTGCACGCGCACTTGACATGGGCGAACGGACCACTGTATGGTGTCACCAGTCAACGGTGGTTGGCGCTGCAAGCGGGAGACATCGCTTGTGGCGTTAGCTGAAAAGGGAAGGCGGTGAAAATCCGCCGCGGACGCGCCGCCGTGATGGGCGCGAATGCGCTGGCCAATCAAGGCCACTGCGCAGTGCTGTTTGGATGCTCGCAAAAAGAGCAGCCAGACGCCTGTGTGGGAAGGCAAGCCAGCGCATCGCCCGAAGCCGGAAGACCTGCCGCTGACGACTTGTTGTCCCGCCCCCGCGCTTGGGGTGTCGACGCAGCCGCCTGTGCGCTCCCTCCGGCGACGCTGCCCGTCGGCGCAGCAGCACACTCGCTGTCACCCAACACGTGGGCACACGCTTTGACCGGGAGCCGTTCTGCGCGAATCAGAACGAAGCACTGGAGCTTCGCCCGTGCGCCATACGCCTCGTTCCTCATTGTTTTGCCATATTTCTGGTGTTTTTCGCTGTCGTTTCTCTGGTGTTGTGCTCGCTGCAACAGCGTTGTCGCTGAGCATTTCCATGGCCTCGCCGATAGTTGCTTGCGCTGCGATGGTCGACGCTTTCTCAACATATGGCAGATCCTGGCGGGAGATCACGCTGCCCCCCATTGGCGCTGGGTCGTTTGGTGTGGCGCTTGACGCACTGCCTGACGGCAGGTTGATCGCTGTGACGGGTCTTGTTGTGCGCGTCGAAACTTCACCGGGTTCGGGCGTGTTCACGCTTGCCGCGACGATCGACCCTGCGATTGTTGGCGGTTCGACAGACCCGTCGTTTGTGCGCATCAGTCCGGGTGGCGCGCGCGTCGCACTGGGTGCAGGCTTTGGTAAACCCGTCGTCGTCTTTGATACGTCAGTGCTTTCATCCGCTGCGCCCGTGACGATTTCCACTACCACAAGCAAGGCGTTTGAAGTGCCCTACGACAGCGCCGTATGGGCCGACGATCGCAATCTGGCCCTGACTGCAGGGGCCTTTGGCTCACCGTCGACCGTCACACTCCTTGACACGACCAGCGCCACGGGCGCGCCGATCAATCCGATCATTATCGACAATATTGCTGGCGCAACGGGCGGGATCGCGTTTGACGCTGCGGGCAGGCTCTACACCGCCAACGGTTTCGACAACGGCCCGGGTGGCACAGGCACGGGCTCCGTTCGCGCGTTTGGCCCCGCAGCCTGGTCAGTTGCGACAGCCGCGCCAGATTTCGAGTCGCAGGGCGACGCGATCATCGACATCCTGTCGGGCGCAGGTCTCGCGTTTGACGATGCGGGAAACTTCTTTGTTGGTGGGGGTGATTTCTTTGGCGGTGGAGAGACCGGCTTTCTTGCGGTTGTTCGCGCAGGCGCCGTCTCAAGCGCCCTGGCGGGTCTTGGGCCTGTCGATCCACTTGCCATGAGCGATGTGCGCAGGCTTGACCCCCTTGGTGATGGGTCGGGCTTTTACGCAGCGCTGTTCAACCCCGTCACAAGAGAACTGCTCGTGCAATCGGGCGGACGTGTGTTTGCGACTGTTCCCGAGCCGGGCGCGGTCATGCTGATCATTATCAGCGCCGTTGGCTCGGCTGGGACGCGGAGGAGAGATCGCCATGCGAGTGCGTGAACACGAATCCCAAACGTCCTCTAGCGCATGTCTACGATTGTTGGCAGCGGGCTGGGTGTGCGCAGCCGTCGCGGTGGGCGCGTCTGCGCCGCACGCTCGCGCCGCTGCTTCGCCCTTTGCTTGCCGGGTTGTCGCGTACTTGCCCGCACCGGGCGCATTCATTAATAGCGCTGCATTCAACGACGCTGCGCAAGCGCTCGGTCCTCCCATTGGGGGTGGAACTGTCGCGCCCGACAACAGCAGCGTCGTCACATTGGGCGGCTTTGGCGGCAGCGTCATTCTTGCTTTCGACCACACCGTCCTTGATGATCCACGCAACCGCCTAGGCCTCGATTTCATCGTATATTCCAATGCGTTCTGGGTAGGTGGCGATCCGACCCGGCGCGGCGCCGAGCCTGCGATTATTGAAATCAGTCGCGACGTCAATGGTGACGGGCTCGCCAACGATCCGTGGTTTGTTATTCCCGGTTCAAGCCTGCCTGATCCGCCTGCTGCAGCTCTTGCGATTCAACAGTGGGACAACGACCCCGCGACGACGACGGCGCCTGCGGATGTGTCGTGGTATCCATCCACGACGTTTTTCCCCAGCATCCCCGCTTCATTTGCGACGACGGGCTTTTCGCTGCCAAGCGTCTTTGACCCGCTTATTCTCGATAATCCCAATGGTCCTGGCGCAACGGCTGAAGCGCACTATGGCTACGCGGAGCTTTCACCTACGTTGTTGCTGGGTGATCGCAGCGGCGCGACGGGCGCTACGGGAGACAACAACCTGAACGATCCTCAAGACGACCCATCAATCGCGCCTGAATCGTTCTATACAGCGCCTGATGATCCCTTTGCTGTGGGTGTCGACGCAGGTAGCGGCGGGGGCGATGCGTTTGACATCGCCTGGGCGGTGGACGCTGCCTCCGGCGCGCCCGCGAACCTCGCTGGGTTTGATTTCATCCGCTTGAGCGCAGGAGTCATCACCCTTCGAGGGGTTTTTGGCGATGTGTCGCCCGAAATAGACGCAGTCGCGGATGTGAAGCCTGCGACGCTCCTTGCGGACATCGATGGCGACGGAACAGTGGGCCCGAACGATCTGCTTGCAATGCTCGCTTCGTGGGGGCGTTCTGCATCTCTTGCTGATATTGATGAGGACAATACAGTGGGTCCAGGCGATCTGCTTGCGCTGCTGGCGTCGTGGGGATTGAGCGCGTGATGGAGAAACACGCACACACGCGCGTTTCCTTCGCCTTCCTCCCTCTCCCCCTGGGAGATGGGCTGGGGGAGAGGGATGCCTTTGTCTTCTCCTCTCTCCCTTTGGGAGAGGGGCCGGGGGAGAGGGATGCAGCGTTGCAGCAACAGCCGGCGCAACACTCGAAATACTGGTCGGTCAGCGAGTCGCTGCTCGGCGTTCGCGGGCGAGACGCCCGCGCCACAAGGGAAAACATCACCACTAGGGAAAATATCACCACGAAGGAAAGCCTCACAACCAGAAGGAACCTCATAAGCAAGCAAGGCGCGAACGCAGCGTGCAGGGATCGCGCGTTCACGCTTATCGAGCTGCTCGTGTCGATCAGTATTATCGCCATTCTTATTGGCATTCTCGCGCCAGCGCTGGCAAGCGCCCGGGAAGCAAGTCGATCGGCGCTGTGCAAGTCCAACATCCGCCAGCTGCACATCGCCAATGATCTGTTCGCTGAGGAGCACAAGAACGCCTACATGCCCGGAGCGGCGGATTTTCTGGGCAATCTGCAGCGCTGGCATGGCGTGCGCGCACGCGTGAATGAGCCGTTTGCGCCGACAGGCGCGCCGATCACCGCGTATCTGGGATCGGGCGCGTCGAGCCAGGCGATCCGTATTTGTCCGTCGTTCAGCGCCACGCTTCGCGAGCTGGCTGCGCGCGGGGAGGGCTTTGAACGAAGCGCAGGCGGCTACGGATACAACGACGCGTTCGTTGGCGTTTCTCGAGCGCGCGACGCGCAAGGAGTATGGCGGCTGCGCACCGACCGGACTGGCGCGCAGCGCGATCGGTTCAAATCGCCGTCGCGGACGATCGGTTTCGCTGACGCTGCGTTTGCATCAGATAGCGGTGAAGATGGATTGATTGAGTATTCGTTCGTCGAGCCGAGGCGCTGGCCTGACTGGCCGAGATTTCATCCTGATCCGTCTCTGCATTTCCGCCACGCGGGAAGGACGAACGTCGCGTGGCTGGACGGTCACGTCGCGGACGCAATGCGCGGCTTCACGGTCGTGGGGTATTACTCGCGCCAGGACGCTGGCGCGCTTGGGCTGGGGTGGATCGGCGGGATTGACAACGACGACAACCGACTGTTTGACTACGAATAATTGCGATGAGCAAGCACAGAGCAGGGAAAGAATCCGTCTCTCCAAGCCCTTCACAGAAAGAGAGAGGAAAATACAGTCCCGACTGCCATCAATTGGCAATATGAACTTAGGTATAATGCGATGGCGGCCAGTGCGCTACCTGTCAGCGATTGACCGATTGGGCGTTATGTCCGCGTAATCTTCGCCATCGCAGACTTTGCGCATGGCGAGGTAGAGACAGGTCGAGGCGCTGGCGAGGAACGACACAGCGAAGGCAGCGAGCAACGCCACTGCGACGTGCTCCCACAGTCGAATAAGCTCCGCTGACACTTTGGCTGAAGCGCCCACGTCGTCGCCAATGGCTGGCGCTTCTCCTGTGGCGCGCAGCGCGTCGGAACCCAGGGCGAGCGATTCACGCCCGCCAGTCCAGGCGAACGCAGCATCGCTGGTCGTATCGAGCGTCGCAGCGACCGCAGCCCTTGCGATGAAAAACGCGATAGAGCCCACCAGCGCCAGCGTCAGCGCGTAAAGCAGCAGACGCAGGGGCTTGGCGAGCACATAGGCGTACGCCCGTTGTACAGCGTCGAAGGCGTCCTCCGCATCAACGGAGACAGCGGGCACAAGCAGCGCGCCCCCGAGCGCCACACCCACACTCAAAAAGACAATGCACGCGCCGCCAAAAAGAAACAGGCCATAGAGGGCGCCACCGACAATGTCGAGCGCTGGCAGGCGCAGCAGGACAAATCCGCCAAGCGCCATTGCGAACACTACCAACGCGATCGCGACCACTGGCCCCAAGAGCGCGCCCAGATAGCGCCGCCAACGGGGCAGCACAAACGTGAGCGCTTGCGTGGACGTGATGCGCTCGGCGCTGCCGATTTCGCGGGCAACCATCCTGCACAGCGTTCCGCCGCCAATACACCACAGAGTGATCGCGATGAGCGTGAGAATACCAGCAGAAACAGTATGTTTTGTCGCTAGTTCGCCAGGCAGTGTCAAAATGAGGTCGCGCAGCTCGAGCCCCGCGTTGACCGCGTCGCCTGACACAACTGCGGTGGTCACGTGGGTCCACTTTTCAGCGATCGTGGCGACGGTCGCTTCAAAGAGGCCATGCGTCGGTGCGTCGTCCGTTGCAATCGCAATGCGAGGCAAAAGGGTGTCCGTGGTGAGGACCGGACCGCGGACCCAGTCAAAGAGCGTCCCGGCGCCCATCATGACGACAACCACGACAAACGCCACACCCAGCCTGCTTGGACGGCTGGCGAGTCTGACGGATCGCAGCAGTTGTGGCCAAACAAGGTCTGCGGTCAACTCGCGCCAGGTGACAGAGCGGGAGGTTGGCGGATCGTTCTCGTTGGTGTGCATGGCGGGCTCCTGTGGCGGGATCGATCACGGGTTGCCAGCGTGGGTGACGCGCAGCGCTCCGGAGCAGTATCGGCGCCGGACGCTGCACCGGTCAATCGGCTGCGACGGGCTTCGGCGTCGCCTGGTGAAACAAGGGAACGGCTCGACAGCGCCAAGGCGCATCATCGAAGCAACCCAGCCAGTGCGTGGAGGATCGTGTCGGGCTCTGCCATCCGTCCCGGTCCAACAGTTCGGCAGGCCTGCCAGCCTTCGTCAGGCCCGATGAACGCAAACCCATCATCGCGCAGTGACGCGATGTTGCGCTGGGTCGCAGGTTGACGCCACATCACGGCGTTCATCGCAGGCGCCAGCAGTAAAGGCGTCCTGGCGCGATCGATGGCAGACGCGACGAGTGTGACCACGTCGCTGGCAAGGCCCATCGCAAGCTGGGCGAGGCAGTTCATCGTGCAAGGCGCAACAACCATGGCGCTGGCGCGCCGGGCAATTGCGATGTGCTGCGGATCGTGCGCCTCGATGCGTTCCCACATGCTCGTGTAAACAGGGCTTGCTGCAAGCGCCTCAAATGTCAGCGGCGAGACAAAGCGCGCTGCGCTTTCCGTCAGGATCGGCGTGACAATTGCGCCCGCTTGCGAAAGTCGGCTGACCAGCGCGCATGTCTTATACGCAGCGACGCCACCCGTCACACCAACGACGATGCGTTTTTCTCGAAAGGCGTCCGCCAATTCATCATGCGTGTTGGTCATGGGGTCGCCCGGTTCGTCACGGGCAATGCACGCCTGCTCGTGGTCTGATCCACGTTCTTACAGCGCGGGGACGTCAGGCGATGGCGCGGGCGCAGCGGTTTCAGATTCGGCAGCGACCGCTCTAGCCTCCTCGATGTCCAAAGACTCGATCGCATCGACATCGATTTCCGCAATAGCCAACTCCAGATCTGACATGCTGTCACGATCGATGAGTGGACGCTGACCATCGAGGAGCTCCTGCATGCGCCGCTGGGCCAGGGCGCAAAAGCGAAACTTACCTCCGACGCGGTCGATGATGTCTTCCCGTTTGAGCGGTTCAATCATTGTGGGTTCTGCTCCGAATTGCACACTCAGCGATGCAGTCATGTTCCGACGCGACGCAGTCCGATAGGAGAAGCGCCGATCCTCCGCCCCCAAGGCGGGGAGGAGATCAGAGGCTAGTATACGTCTATCCAGCGGCCAATGGACCTCGATGCTGTTGGCGTCGACAGAATCATCGGCTTGCGACGTTTGTGTGGCGGGTTTGCGCACGGCGCGGTGTTGCTTCGCGCGAGGCGCGGCGGCGGAAGGGGAGACCGCAGCGGGGTTGTCTCGCAATCACGGGCCATGAAGGACATGATGGACCAGGAACAGCGATATACGTTTGGCGATCATGTCGTGCATGCCGATCGTCCCGAATGGGGCGTGGGCCGTGTGCTCGCTGCGGATCAAATCATTGTTGAGGGGGCCACCGGGCAACGCCTGCGAATTCGTTTCGATCGTGGCGGGCTCAAGACGCTCACAACGCCAGGCGCGAAACTCACGCCCGCTCCTGCGACAAATGGTGAGAGTGATGGCATTGGCGGCGGCTGGCTTGGCGAGATTGCGCAGAAAACACCCGAGGAGATCTTTTCCGCCATCCCCGAGGCTGCGCTCGATCCCTTTGCGTCGCTGGGTGCTCGGCTTCAGGCGACGCTCGACCTGTACCGCTTCACCGCTGACGGGGCGCCCCTGATCGACTGGGCTGCTGCTCAGTCGGGGCTGGCTGATCCATTGTCCAAGTTCAGCAGGCACGAGCTCGAGCAGCACTTTCGTCGATTCGATCGAGTGCTCGAAGCGCACCTGGCCGACCTCGTCTCCCAGATTCGCCGAAAGTCACCCGCATTGTTGCAGACCGCTATGCAGTCAGCGCCAGCGCGCGGCAGGGCGGCGTTGCAACGGCTTTCGGCCAAACGCTGACCGGCGCATTGTCCCAATCCATCTTCCGATAACACATTGGCGCGGTCGCTTGCCCAAAGCGCCCCGCACCATTATTTCCCCCTTACTCTTCGGGAAATGGGCAGGGGTAGAGGTATTCTTCACTCACTCTGGTCGCTTTGTTCCTGCGCATCTACCACGATATCGGAACATACTGACGCAAGATGCTTTAGAACACATGGTTATTTGGACCGCTCTGCAGTGACCGTCGCAACCGGCGTCACCCCAACCACATTGACGCGCATCTCGCCTGTTGTCGCGGCGCCGACCGCCAGTGTCGTGCACATTGGAGCACGGGTTACGACAATCTCAGAAAGGCGGGACGACGAAATGAACGAGCAGGATTTTCAACAGAAGCTGGGCGACCTCATCGAGCAGATAAACGATCTTCCTCCAGAGCACAAGGAAAAAATGCAATCGCTAGCCAAGCAGACCGCAGAGCGCAGAGCGCGGATGAAGCGAAGCATTGGCCAACTGCAGGAGTCGCTTGACTACCTGCGCATGAGCATCAAGTACCTCGTCTTTGACCTTGAAGCAACGCGCCGCGAAAACAAATACCTCCGAGAAATGCTCCGAAAGGATACGGAGGAAGACAATCCCGAAGGCGCCGACTGAAACCCCCCTGCCGAGTTCTTATGACACGCAAGGCCCTGCTGCGCTCTCAGAGCGCAGCAGGGCTTCGTTCTGGGGTTGCCGCATACGGAATAAGCTGTGGTGATTGCCGAACAAGCATCGAGTCCATGAGCTATGATCGTCAGTGCGCAGTAATAGTAATCTACTCGATTCGGTGTGACTCGATCAGGGGGTGCTTCATGACAGGCGCTACGGGTGCAGTTCCAATTATCAGAAAACAAGACAGAATCATGCGCGCCTTTGACGCTGCCCGTGCGCTCGATTCGAAATCAGCAAAGCCGCTGTCAGAGATTGGTGTGCGTAACTCGTTCCTGTTTCAGCGAATGGTCAGGCGAGACGTGTTCGTAGCGGCTGCTGCGGGTGCGTACTACATGGATCGTGCTGCTGCGGAGCGGTTCAGACGCTCCCGGCGCTTGCGCGTAATTATTGGAACGATTGCAGTGCTGGGCGTCGGGATTCTCTTCGCCTGGCTGGCGTTCTGACGACACCTGTCGCTCGCAAACCCGCCCCTCGCTGAGGGACGCGCAAGCCCGTGGAAACATTCGATGGCTTCGACAAAGCGCGCCATTTTAGCAGCGCAGAGAACTATCCCGCCTGAAGACATTGCCATTGCGACGGGCGCACCCAGAGACGCCAGTCGCTCCTTGAACGGGAAGAGTCGCCCGCCTATCGCAGGCTGTCAGCCTTCCTCACTCTCACGGAGTTTGGCGACAACTGAATAGTCTTCAAGCGTCGTTGTGTCGCCCATCTGTTTGGCGCCTGACGCGATGTCCCGGAGCAGGCGGCGCATGATCTTGCCGCTTCGCGTTTTGGGGAGCGCGTCGGTGAAGCGGATCTGATCGGGCTTGGCGATGGCGCCGATTTCCCTGGCGACGTGGTCGCGCAGGACGCTGCGCAGATCGCCGTCGGGGTTGACGCCTTGTGCAAGTGTGACGAACGCCGCGATGCCTGTGCCCTTGATCTCGTGAGACACGCCCACGACCGCTGCTTCGACGACCGAGTCATGGCTGACGAGGGCGCTTTCGATCTCCATCGTGCCCAGACGGTGTCCTGCGACGTTGATGACGTCGTCGACCCTGCCCATGATCCAGAAACAGCCATCTTCGTCCATGCGCGCCCCATCACCTGGGAAATAATAGGGTGTTCCATCCTTGGTCTTGATGCGCGTCCAGTAGGTGCTCACGTAGCGCTCGCGGTCGCCCAGGATGCCCCTGAGCATGGCGGGCCAAGGCTTGCGGATGGCCAGCAGACCGCCTGTGTTGGGTGGAAGCTCTTCGCCCTGTTCATTGACGATCGCAGCGTCGATCCCCGGGAAGGGATATGTGCACGAACCCGGCTTGGTGGGCGTGGCGCCTGGCAACGGCGTGAGGAGGTGCCCACCTGTTTCGGTCTGCCACCATGTGTCGACGATCGGGCATCGCTCTTTGCCTATGACTTTGTGGTACCACATCCACGCTTCGGGGTTGATGGGTTCACCCACAGTCCCCAGCACGCGAAGCGTCGAAAGATCGCGTTTAAGGGGATGTTCGTCGCCCCACTTCATAAAGGCGCGAATGGCGGTGGGCGCGGTGTAGAACTGCGTCACTTTGTGACGGTCGACGATGTCCCAGAAGCGCCCCGGGTCGGGAAAGTTGGGCGCCCCCTCGTACATCACGCTGGGGACGCGATTGGGTAATATGCCATAGACAATATAAGAATGTCCCGTGACCCAGCCAATGTCCGCGGTGCACCAGAAGACATCGTTTCGCTCTGGCTGCAGGTCGAAGACAAGCTTGCTGGTGAGGTAGGTGTAGACCATGTACCCGCCCGTGGTGTGCATGATCCCCTTGGGTTTGCCCGTCGTGCCCGACGTGTAGAGGACGAAGAGCAGGTCTTCGCTCGCCATAGATTCACAGGGACATGCAGGTGATGCGTCCCGAGTGAGGTCCGACCACCAGTGATCGCGCTTGCCCGCGCGCTGGGCTGCGGGGAGCTCGTCAAAGGTGATGGCTTCACCTGTACGCTTGAGGATGACGACATGATCGACATGGGCGTTCTCGCGCTTGGTGAGCATGGCGCAGGCTTCGTCGACGTTTGCTTTAAGAGGAACGATCGAGCCGCGCCGATAGCCGCCATCTGCGGTGATGATGACCTTGCTCGAAGCGTCGTGCACGCGGTCAGCGATCGCAGTTGCGGAAAACCCCCCAAAGACAACGGAATGTGCAGCCCCGATGCGAGCGCAGGCCAGCATTGCGATCGCCAGCTCGGGAACTATGGGCATGTAGATGGTGACGATGTCGCCCTTGCTGACGCCCATGTTTTTGAGCGCGTTTGCAAACCGGCACGTTTCCTGAAGAAGGTCGCTGTAAGTGAGCGTTCGGCCTTCGGGTTGGCCCCCGTCGGCAACGGGCTCGCCTTCCCAGATGATGGCGGGCTTGTGCCCGAGCCCTGCGTTGACCTGCCGATCGAGACAGTTATGGCAGAGATTTGTCTGCCCGTCAGCGAACCATTTTGCGTCGGGGGGATTCCACTCGAGCACGCGCGTGAAGGGCGTGAACCAGTCAAGCTCGCGGGCGACTTCTCCCCAGAAGGCGTCGGGGTCCGTCAGCGCCCGTCGCTGCATGGCGCTGTACTGCTCCATCGACCGGACGTGGGCCTTGTTGGCAAAGCCAGCGGAAGGCTCAAAGACTCGGCGTTCGTGCAGGATGGTCTCGATGGCGTTCTTGTCAGGTGTGCTTGGCATGGCGTGCGGTCCTCAAATCGGATCGGTCGTACGGCTCCGCGCTTGCTGCGCAGGATACAGGAACAATCGATCAGGAAAGACCGCTGTGAATCGCCGCGTTCGATGAAGCCGCATGGTTGGCGACCACGCGCCGCTGCAAGATATGTATTGCAAGACAGAGCCAGGACGCCAGCGCTATCGCAGCTCGACCGACCAGTACGCTTCGTCAAGGAACGCCTTCCACGAGGCATAGCGATCCTGCCCGAGGCGCATCGTGATCATCGGATTGCGCACGGGCGTCTTGGGCTGGCGGACAAGGCGCATCTTCGCCTGTTCAGGCGTTCTGCCGCCCTTGCGCAGATTGCACTTGACGCAGGCGCACACGAGGTTTTCCCATGTCTCCCCGCCATCCTGCGCCCTGGGCACGACGTGGTCGATCGATAGTTCGCTCGTTCGAAAACGCACACCGCAGTATTGACAGCGATTCCCGTCGCGCGCAAACAGGTTCCGCCGGTTGAGCGTGACGCGCTGCTTGGGCAGGCGATCGAATCCATACAGGCGGATAATTCTTGGCACAGCGATGTGCAGCCTAACGGTGCGCACCCATTCGTGTTTATCTGGCTCAAACTCCCGCTGCAACTCACTTATTTCGGTCCATGACAGGAAGTCATAGTTGGCGTACTGCCCATCTTCTACGTGGATGACCTCCGCGATGTCGCGCACGAGCAGACTAAACGCCCGCCGCGCTGAAACCACCCGAATCGCCATGTAAAGCCGGTTGAGAACAAGAACCCGCGCATCAAGCGCCGAAGCGCCAGCAGGCGCCACCAGACCGCCGTCAGCGGTGTAACGCTCATGCAACCTCGCCGCTGTCTCTCGAGCGGCCTTTTCGCGTCGTCCGACGCTCATATGCTCGCGCTCCACGAACGCGCCCTTGCAGCGATGTTGTGCTGCGGCGCGCCGCAGCAACAATAGGGCAAGACCCCGTTACGTTCAATTGCGCCGCAGTTGGCTGAGCGCAGCGACACGCTGCCCAAGACGCGCAGCTTACGGCGAATGGGAGGAAGTCGCGGTGTTTCTTTGTAATCCGAGTGCTTGCGCCTTGGCGCGGCTGGGTTGCCTCTTTGACGAATCACCCGCGTTCGGTCGCTTCGGCGTCGATTCGCTCGTTGCGACACGACCGGTCACAGCGAGGCCCGCCAGCGCCTGCGTCGCCGTCCATTGGGCGGCAATCAGGTCAAGATTCGGAATGGCGTTCTTTATTGCGAAGGGATTGCACACGCCCCATGACGCCAACATCGCAAGGAGATCGCTCGGACCAAACGGCCGATCCCAGCGGGAAAGCAGCAGCAGTAGATCGTTCGGACCAATCAGCAGATCATTATCCAGATCGCTTGCGCACTGGCATTCGTCCGGTATGCCGTCGCCATTTGTGTCAAGGCTCACACCTGAAGCGATGTCCTTGATGTCGGGCGTCAGATTGCTGTTGCAATCCCTTGGCTGGCCCGTAAACCAGGGTTGAGCTGGATTGAAGAAGACGTCGGCGTCTGTCAGCGCGATGTGCGTTCCTACGCCGATTGCTGGAGTTTGAAGGAATACACCATCCACCAGCGTTGTCGCAAACGCGACGGTAGGGTTAATATCTATAAATATACCTACATTTTCTGTCGCAGGCGTCGCGTCGATTTCTCCGACCCAGATAAGCTGTACGACGTAATCATCCGCGCCGCCTGCAAATCCATCGGCGCCGGCCTCCGCAAGTCGCAGCATCGCGATGTCTTCTGACGTGAGCGACCGTTGATCTTCACCAAGAAAAGGTCCGGAAATCATGACACTTTCGGTGTTCGCCGGCACGTTTGGAAACGCGAGCGCCGTTGCCACTTCCTGCCGTCCAAGTGTGGGAAACACCGTGTCAGCGCGCCACATTGTCGTCGCGTCGGTTGGCGTGGGCGGATCGGTGAACGGATTTGTCGGGTCCACAGACCACGTCACGCTCGCATCGTCGCCTCGCACATCGTCAAGCGTGCCGGGCAACCCGTCCGCGCCTGCGCCCTGATCAAGCACGCCATTTGCCCCCGGGTCAGCGCGCGCAAAATCCTGCGGATCGTTGAAGTCCGCGAGCCCCAGAGCGTGACCGAACTGGTGCAGCGCTGCGGTTTCAAAGTCAACTGCTGTAACGGGCACAGGCGTCGCTGCGCCTGTGCGAACATTGCCCACGGTGATCTTCCGAGTGTTCCAGATGTTGATGGCGTCGACGATGTCCTGCAGCGCGCCGTCGCTGAAAAGCGCCGACTTCGCCACGCCAACCGTCACACGAAGAAATCCGTCCAGCAGCGTGGCGCCTGTGTATCCCACCGGATGCACGATGACGTCCACGCCGTTGGCGGCGCCTGCGAAGGTGAATGACCCAGCCTCCGCTTGTGGAATACGGTCTATCGCAGCGCTCGCAGCCATCACCAGCGCCGCAGCGCACGCCCCTCCGCGAACGAGCGCAGGCGCGCAAGCGCGTCGCGCAAAAAGTTGCTTTGTCATGGATCGCCTCACTTGCTCCTGTGTTGCAGCAGCGCTTCCTGCGCCTCGCTGCGCTATCCCTCATGGCGTCGATGTTCGGCGTCAAAGGGTGAGCGGTTCAGGGCAAATTGGAAAAGAAGGCGAATCTGGACAAGCGACAACGGACATGTCGTCTGTGCGGATCGCACCGGGCCGGATCCATACGGGGTGTTTGACAGGCGTCTTGATCGTCCTGGAGGCCTTACACCTGCCAATGGTCACGTCAATGTCGAAAATGTCGCGCGCCAGTGATAAGACATGTCACACCTCGCGCCTCGCAAAGCGAAAACGTCTCTTGGTCGCGTTTCGATCCGCCAGGCTGCACAATGACGCGCACGCCTGCGTCGATGAGCGCCTTTGGCCCATCAGGGAATGGAAAAAACGCATCGCTTGCTGCAATGGCGCCTCGTGCGCGAGCGTCCGCTTTGCGGATCGCCTGCTCGCACGCGCCCACGCGATCAACACAGCCAGCGCCCATGCCGACCAGCTGCATCACAGGTTGATCCGGGCCATCACCAGTCGCGCCAATTGCAATGGCGTTGCTCTTGAGATGCTTTACCGCAATCGCCACAAACGCCGCCTGTGCGAGCGTCTGTTTTTCAGGCGCAGGACCGGCTGCGATGCGCCAATCGTGCGTGGCTGCGATGCGCGTGTCACGATCCTGCGCCAACATTCCCCCAGGAATAGTGCGAAACTCAACCTTGCGTCCCTGCGAAGGGCGATTGTGGCCAAGCGCCAGCAGTCGCACATTCTGCCAGCGCGCCTTGAGCATCTCCAAGGCGTCGTCGTCGAAACCTGGCGCAACGATTACTTCCAGAAACACGCCTTGTTCGCACATCCGCTTCGCTGCGCGTTTGTCAATCTCAGCGTTGCAAGCAAGCACGCCGCCAAAGGCAGCGAGCGGATCGCCCGCGAGCGCAGCGTCCACAGCTGGGAGCGCGTCACCCGCAACCGAAAAGCCGCAGGCGTTGGAATGTTTCACAACGCAGCACGCACTGGCGTCGGGCGCAAGCCTGCGCGCATCCTTCACCAGCTCGATCGCCGCGGAGGCGTCAAGAATGTTGTTGTACGAAATTGGCTTGCCATGCAGCAGATCTGCGTTGGCGACGCTCTGGCCTGTCGACGCAGGATCGACATACAGCGCAGCGTCTTGATGGGGATTTTCACCATAGCGCAGCGCGTGTTTCTTGACGAAGCGCACGTCGAGCACTTCGGGAAAGCCCTCTTCCTCTCTGCGAAGCAGGAACGAAGAAATCACAGCGTCGTAGGCGCAGGTGCGCGCAAAGGCAGCAGCAGCCAACTCCAGTCGCAGCCGCTGAGGCGTCGCGCCCTTGTGTTGACGCAGCGCGCTGATGACGCGGTCATACTGCGAAGGATCCGTCACGACAGTGACATGCGCAAAATTCTTCGCTGCGCTGCGCACCATTGACGGACCACCAATGTCGATCTGCTCGATCGCTTCGTCAAGCGAAACGTCAGGCGACGCGACCGTCCTTTCAAACGGATACAAATTGACGCACACAAGGTCGATCGCGTCGATGCCGTGATCGCGCATTGCCTGCACATGCTCTGGATTGTCGCGCAGCGCGAGGATTCCACCATGCACCTTGGGGTGCAGCGTCTTGACGCGCCCGCCCATCATTTCTGGAAACCCCGTCACATCTTCGACAAGCGTCACGTCAATGGCTGCGTCGCGCAGCGCCCGCGCTGTTCCTCCTGTGGAGATCAGCCTAACGCCGCGTTCAAGCAGCGCTCGAGCAAAGGGCACGAGATCGGTCTTGTCGCTGACGGAAAACAGCGCGGTGCGTATGGGCGCGAGATCAACCATGCGTCGAGGATACCGATTCTGGCGCACTCGCTGACCGCAGCGTAAACCGCACAGGCACGATGACGCGCGACTCCACGTTGACGCCCTGGCGCCTCGCTGGCGCAAAGCGCGCTTGCTTGACCGCCTGGATCGCTGCGCGCACCAGCGCCGCTGAAGCCCTTGTTTTCAGGGCTTTCGCCTCCACGACCATGCCGCGCGCATCCACGCGCGCGAGCACTCGAACAACGCCCTCTTCGCCGCGCACGATGGCGCTGACGGGGTACACAGGCGAAATGGCGCCCAGAAGTCGCGCTTCGCCAAGAGCCCCTCTGCGCTTCGCGCTTGCGGGCGCTGGCGACGACCAGGGTGGATGCTCACCAGTTTCGTCGCGCTCCGTCGGCGCAGGCGCCGGAACGCGCGTCAGCGAAACGTTGACTTCAGCCATCAGGTGAATCGGTAATTCGCTGGCGTCTGGCGAGGAGAGCGCTGCGCGTCGAGCCGCCGGGTCAACCTGCGCTGGGCCCTGAGCGAGCGACCTGGTGACAGGATCGGGCTCCAGAACGACAGGCGCCTTCACGGGCGTCACAGGCGCTGTCGTGCGCTGCGATTGGCGATTGGCTTCGTGCACCTGCAGATCATCTTCCGGGAAGCGCCGCAGTTGCTGCAGCGCTGCGCGTCCTGCGCCGCCGCGCGACGACACTGCAAAGCGCCCCTCGCGCAGGCTCAGCGTCGCTGACCGTTCGTTGACAGGCGACGACAGCGCAATCGCAAGCGCGATTGCGCCAGTGTGGAGCGCCAATGACACAAGCCAGCCAAGGGCCATCGCCAGCCGTTGTCCGGACCGCTGAGATCGCATAACGAACAAAGCGTAGGCGGTTGTCATTCGTGCGTCAGAAACGCCAGTCAAGCGAAAACACTGCGTTGAACCCAGGCTCATTGAGCCCTGATCCGTGAATTCGATAGTCCTTGTCAAGCAGGTTTTCCAGAGATGCCCGGAGCGAAAGGTTGGGTGAAAGACGCAGGCCGCTGCGCAACGAAAGCACCGCATACCCTGGCGTGCCCCCAGCGGGAATGCGCGATGTGTCCGCGCGGTCGCGCGTGTTCAGGCGGTCCGCTTTGTTCGCCATCTGCACGACGCCTTCGATGTAAAATGCGTCGTCGGGGTCGTCGTAGCGCAGCCCGACCAGTCCCGACAGGGGCGCAAGCCTGCTGATTGGCTCACGCCTGCGATTGGGAGCGCTTGTCGGGAAAGTGTCCACTTCTCCCTCGACCCACGCTGCCGACCCGAACACCGTGAAGTTTTCCAGAAACCGCCACGATGCGCCGAACTCGACGCCTTGAATGAATCCATCACCAGCGTTGCGCTTGGCGACCGCGACTTCATCATCGATCAGGGCGCCTGTCGGTTGACGGATAATCAATCCATCAATATTCATATAGTGATACGCTGCTTGTAAGGAAAGATCCTCGTACGCAGCGCGCACGCCGATTTCGTACGCAAAGAACTTTTCCGGATCAAGATTGAATGATGGAATCTCAAACTCGCCCGACCGGGCGGAGTCAAACCGCGTCAGATCACTCAGATTGGGCGCTCGAAATCCCTGCGACGCGCCGCCAAAGATGCGCCAATGATGTTCATCGACGCGCCAGACGAATCGCGCGCTACCGACGGCGTCTTCAAAATCCTCGCTGAGACTGGTTTTCCCGCCATTTACCGGGTCCGCCACGCTGTCAGCGTTTGCGCGAGCGAGGTTGTACCTGCCGCCGATGATCAAATCAAGCGCGTCCCCGACAGGCGCCTCGATTTGGGTATACAAACCAATCAGATCGTATGTGGCGTCATCCGCGACAGGCCCCTGCACAGCCACGCTGCGGAGTGAGCCATCCGCGTTGAAATCCCTTCGGAATGAGTCCACAAAGTCGCGATACCACTCGACGCCA
>Ga0114931_10003077_pt1 | contig 21194 bp, 15 predicted proteins | sample 2SBtaG_FD_89579 | JGI IMG/M metagenome (GOLD analysis project Ga0114931, IMG submission 89579) | Deep subsurface microbial communities from Kolumbo volcano to uncover new lineages of life (NeLLi) - 2SBTROV14_V59a metaG | ecosystem: Environmental > Aquatic > Marine > Volcanic | place: Kolumbo...
ACCGCGCGCGGCTCGAGTCCGTGCTCGCCCGCGAGGCCGTCAAGCAGCGCGCCGAGATCGTCGAGCGCTCCCTTGCCCACAACCTCGATCGCGGCGGCATGCGTCGAACTTGGTTGCGTGGGCGCGAGACCGTGCACAAGCGATACCTGCTCCACGTCGCCGGTCACAATCTGAGCCTCCTGATGCGCCAACTCATCGGCGCCGGCACCCCAGGGGAGGCCGCGGCGGGCGGATATGGCGGTATTTTCGCGCTGCTCACGCCCACCGACGCCATCCTGGTAGTTCTGGGGGTCTCGAAAAGCGGCCAAACGGCTTTCGCCGCCGCACGCCTCATCTCGGAGTAAGGGCCGGAAAAAGCCACTTAATCAACGGGCTGTTAGCCGTGGTCGCCGTCGTTTCGTAGCGGATTTCTTCGCGACAGCGCGCGGGCGGCGGAAACTGTTTCGCCGTGACCATGGAAAGCCCTACCGGAAGAGCTCGGCCTTGGTGAATTTCACCGTCCAGCGCGCATCGCGGTCCTCCCGACCCAACTGGGCCGGCCGCTTCTTCCAGTCCGCCGAAACTCGCCCAGCCTAGATCGATCGCGCCACCTTCTCCGCTTCCGTGCCACGTTGCTTCGGCGCCGACACCAGGGTCGCGTCCACGATCTGACCCGACATCGGGATGTAACCCGCCGCGCGAACCGCCCGATCGAAGCGATCGAACAAGCGCACCAACCGCCCCCGTCCGAGCCAATCGCTCGCGGAACGCCCAGATCGTCCGCGCGCGGCTGGCAGGTGGTCGGCGCGGGTGACCGTTGCGCGCCACGCGCCGGCGGCCGGCCTCATCCACCAGGTCGGCGCGCGAGACAATGAAGGCCGATACGTCCGCCTCGACCGCCTCGGCCAACAAACGCCACGCGCCGACCCGCGCCACCTCCGTCAGCGGGTCCTCGATCGAAATTCTGTCTGGATGCGAAAACGAAATAACCCTATCATCGCGCAAGGTGTATCCTTCCTTCTTGGAAATCGGCGACTTCATCATCGCCAGGATACGCCGCCCTCACATCAGCCCATCACCAAGATTCAGCCATAGCTCCCTCGTCAAGGGCAAAGTTCGCTGCTTGGGGTAGTCACAGGGCGGCGCGGAATGAACCGCGCCACCGTCGCTCCTAGCCTTGATCAGGCTCTTCTCTCCCGCCGTGGTAGTTTCAAGGCTTGGGCCAGCCGGCGAATAGCCGGGGTGCGTCCAAGGAAATCGGTTCACGGCCGCTTTACCCTTCACAACGTGATGCGGCTCTGTAACGCTCTGGGAAACCGCATTCTTCGGGGGCAGGCATATGAATGAAAGCTCAGGTCCAAACGGTGTTATCCAGCTTGACGAACTGGAGATCCTCGTTGTTGTCGACAACGAAACGGATACCTTGTCGAGCGTCGACGATGGTGTGCCGCAAATCCCGGAGGTCGTGCATCTTGCTGCCCGAACGCCGCCGAGCCGCAAGTATGAAGGGCACGAATGCAAGACCGTGTTCGACCAGCTCTGCTGCGGCTGTCATGGCCTTTCCGTATTGCTGACAGGCCGCCGCAAAAGCATCGAACATACAATGTTGTTCGACGTCGGACCCTATCCTGGCCTGTGGCTCGAAAACGCGCAGCGGCTCGCTGTCGACCTTGCCAGGATCGAGACCGTATTTCTGTCGCATTGGCATTTCGATCACAGTGGCGGCTTCCCCGAAGTTGTGGCTGCGATCACCAACGCCCGGACAGAGGCCGGCCTCGCACCGCCACTCGTCGATCTCCACCCGAAACGGCCGGACCAACGCGGCGTCCTGTTGCCGAACGGAACGATGGTCATGCTTGCCACCGAGCCGACCTTTGACGAGATCGAAGAGGCCGGCGGCACTGTCGTGAAAGCCGACCAACCCCATGCACTTTGCGACGGCTTCTTTTTCGCCAGCGGCGCCATCGAGCGGCTCACCGAATATGAAACCGGTCTTGTCGGACACCACAGCTTTTACGGCGAGAACGGAAAACCCGATCCTTTGATCATGGACGAGCGGTTTATCGCGGCCCGGGTCCGCGGCCGGGGCGTGTCGGTGTTCTCGGCCTGCTCGCACGCGGGCATCGTCAATGCGTGCCTCGGCGCGAAAGAGCATTTTCCCGACAGCCCGATCGATGCCGTTCTCGGTGGCTATCACTTGGCTGGCAAGGCGATGGAGGCGCGGATCGATTCGACGGTCCAAGACCTCCTGACGCGCATCGATCCAAAACTGGTTGCGCCAGGCCACTGTACCGGCTGGCGGGCCAAGGCGCGGCTTGCGGATACCTTCTCGCCGGGCCGCTATGGCCCGAGCGTTGTCGGTACCATGTACCGATTAACTGCGGTGACGATCTAGTCTTTCAAAGGGAAACGAACTGAGAGGCTGGCAATGATTTGCGGGGTGGACGATTGGCGTGGGTTGTGACGGCGGCCGGCCTCATCCACCTGGTCGGCGCGCGCGGCAATGAAGGCCGATACTTCCGCCTCGACCGCCTCGGCCAACAAACGCCGCGCGCCGACCCGCGCCACCTCCGTCATCGGGTCCTCGATCGAAATTCTGTCTGGATGCGAAAACGAAACAACTCTATCATCGCGCAAGGTGTATCCTTCCTTCTTGGAAATCGACGACTTCATCATCGCCAGGATACGCCGCCCTCACATCAGCCCATCACCAAGATCCGGCCATGGCTCTATCTTTAGATTTGGCGCTTTGAGGAGACGCCTGTGCCACGGATACTATGGGTGCACGAGGACGACATCGCGCAGGTCCAGTTCCTGCCCAGCCAGTGCCGCGATTTCTGTCTCGATCAGCTCGATCGGATCGCCCGGTATGGCGCCGCGCATAGCGATCCCGACGGCGTCGGATGGACGAAGATGTATCGGATCCCGCCGGCGCCGGCCTCGGTCGCGGATTTAGGGATCCGCGTCGGCGACTTGGCTGTGGCAATGCCGTGGCGCATGCGGCGTATCAGGCGCGTCCTGACGGGGGGCTGGAGCGAAAAGTGCGAGCCATTGCCGCGCACGACGGCTTACATGGCGGGGCGAGCAGCGATTGTCTTCCGCTGGCGAGAGGACGGGATCCTCGACTTCCTTTGGTACCACTATGCGAGCACTTCGTGGTGGCATCGGTACGTGATGCGCCAGGCGCTATTCCGGCTTGGGGTTCTCGCGCCGCTGCTGCTGGTCGATTGGCGGGGCGCCATCATCGACCTGCGTGACCGAAGGTCGTTGTGGGCGTATTTGTCGGGCTCCGAGGATGCCGGGGACGACCCATCGGACGAGGCGCCAATGCCTGATCCGTCGGGCCCGCCGCCTGTGCCGGCGAACGGCCTGCGTCGGTTCGATACGCCGGTTTTCCCTGTCCTGGAGTCCCGCAGGTTCGCGGCCGGTCCGGTCGATGTCGTGCTATCGAGCTCCACTGGCCAGAACTGGCGCCTGACGATCGATGACGCGGCGGTGCATGGTGGGCCGATCGACCCGCCGCGGCCGATCGACGGCGGCACCGATGCGGAGATAGGTGCTTGGTGCGACATTGCCGGCGCGCGGGTGCTCGCGTTCCGCGCCGACGGTCGGCGCGAATGGCTCGAGCTCTGGGACGCGCGGGATGGCAGCCGGATCGTCGAGCGCCCATACGTCGATGCGGCCGTGCTTTGTCCGGACGGGGATCATCTGCTTCTGTTCGAGGTGAACGGCATCGCCGTCCACGATTTGCGACAGCCCGATGCTCCGCCGCAGCAAAGCGGCCTGTTCCCCTTGGCTTCGGAGGAGACGGATGACAAGACGGAACGGGCCGATGTGGTCCTCGACAACCCAGGCTCGGTCGCGGCTGTCGCGAGCGCGCCGGGCGAGGCGACCTTTACGCTTGCCATCGGTGACTACGGGTTCGCCGTCGTTGCGGAGCTTCGCTTGGGTCGGCCGGGCGAGCCGCCGCTGATACTGACCGGGCGCGCGCGGACACTTTCCGAAGGGCTGGTCTACGATCCCGTCGACATTATCGATGTCTTTCCCGGCGATCGTCTAGTCGTACGGCATGGCTCCGGGGGTGGGGTGGCATCGTTCGATCTTCGGACGGGAAGCGTCGCGGAATGTCCGCTGCCCGACGGCAATCGCGAACGACGGTACGGGCAGTTCGGACGGGTGGTCGCCGCCCGCCCGGCGCCTGGTCTGTGGTTGGATACCGATCTCGGCCCGCAATTCTGGTCGGGTTCGGGAGACATTCGATCGCTCCCCCGGAAGGCGTCCAGGGTTCTGGCGACGGACGGGGACAATTATCTCGGGATATCGCCCGACGGCTGGGACCTGGTGCGGAGCCGGTTTTCGGATAATTCGGCGGAATAGGCTGGATCACGGTCCGAGACGGATCCATGGGCGAAAGAGATATCAGGGAGAGCAAGTTGCCGAGCTTGGTGCCGCGGCATCGACAGCGGCGGATCGGCATTACGCTCGACAAATCCGGATGGACGGACGTTGCCGCGCTGCTCGAAGGCTTGGCGCGCCACGGGATGCCGCTGTCGATGGAACGGCTTGTGGCAATCATTGCGTAATCCGACAAGCAGCGCTTCGCCTTCAATGCCGACCGCACCCGTATACGCGCGAACCAAGGTCATTCGATTGCCGTCGAGCGCGCCCGGAACGCCACCCGATGTTCTCTATCACGGCACCGCGCGACGATTCCTGGCCAGTATCCTGCGCGAGGGTTTGTCGAGGAAGCGACGGCACCATGTCCATCCGCGCACCGATCGCGCGATCGCCCTGTCGGTCGGCGCGCGGCCCGGCGGCGTTGCCGTGGGTCGACGCCAGGGTGATGCACGACGCCGGTCTCACGTTCTTCGTTTCCGACAACGGCGTCTGGCTGACCGAGTCGGTCCCCCCGGCATCCATCCGCGGATCCCCGACGATGCGGCGCGGGGAACCGTTTAGGCGGCGCGGCGGACGGTACGACGGACGGAAATGGCGCCCATCTTCCGCCTCATGCCCCGGCGTCCACGCCCGCCGGCGGGAACCGCAAAATCCACGACATTGGCGCCCGCCGCCGGGAAACGCCGTTCGGCCAGCCCAACGTCGGTCGGCAGGAGGAGCCCCTGTTGCCCGGGTTGTGGCGGCTCGTTCGGCGCTGGGCATGAGTTAAGTGTCGCCGCCGCATGGGCGTCCTCACAGGCCTTGCCCGGGTTTGCGCCTAGTGGCAGGTACTTATCCAGATCACGAAAACCCGGATGTTCGCAAACGACCTTGATCGAGAAGCGCTCGCTGGTAAAACCGTCCGCTTCGGAATATTCGATATAACCCTTGCGCTCCAACGACTTTGTCATGAATTTCTTGGCATCGTTCAGTCGCCTGTCCGCGTCGGGAATCGCCATGCTCGAAATTTTCTGGCTGGCCGGGGATAACGCCATCTGCTCCTTGTAATAGGTAAAGACCGGCGTGTCGTTTGGATTGGCGCCTTGCGCGAAACTCCCGATCCGATCGTGATCGATGACCGCCGCGCGCACCGGCTTGTTGTCGTGGAACTGAACGACCACGTTCTTCCAGTGAAGGTCTTCCCAGCCAAGATTCTTTTTGTACATCTCTTGAATCAGGTCGAGCACGACGTTCTGCACGTCCCGTGATCCACGGCCCGAGTCCATCACGTCCTTGAGGATCATTTCTTCGTCGATGCCGGGTGGAAGATGATGGTTCAGTTTGCGCTGGACGATAAACATGATGTCATCGCGGCCTGGCATGCTGCCCCAGGTCTGAATTTCGATCTGGTTTATGTGGTTGGTGGATAGAAGTCCCGCGCCGTGCTGCGTTTCAAGAAACGTAACCAGCGCCTCTTCCTGCGAGTAGCTGTCCGGCTTTTCCTTATATAGGCTGGATAGTTTCTTTCTTTCGTTCTTCGCAAACGTATGAAGACTTAGGCTGTCAAGATTATCCGCGTGCTTGACGATCTTGTCGACCGCGTCCCTGAAGGTCCGAATATCGTATGCGTACCTTCCGTGGTTTTCCGACAGGAGCTTGATCACGTATCCCGAACTCACCCAATTGCCGGCGCTGTCCGGTTTGACGAACACGAGATCATGCACATCGACAAAGCCACCGCGTTTGAAGAGTTCGGGATTGATGCGTAGTTCGCCCACCGGCGACTGAAATCGGATGTCCCTGAGCCTGGTTCCACCGATGATGTCCCAACCGGCGCCGATCGACGGAAAATCCAGTCGCCCCGCTGGCAGGACTTCGAGTCCCAGCCTCGGCCCGCCGATTCCGAGATTGCCCGAAACGCGGTTATCCGACGCGGAATATCCGGGCGGCAGGTCCGCCGACTTGACCTCGCTCGATCCGGGGAAGGGAAGCGATTCGACCTCGAGCGGCCGCGGTGGCAATTCGGTCGGTTTCAGGGTCCCGAAATCGGGTTCGGGAAGTTTTTCGGTACCGGGCGCCCGCGGCGGCAGATCAGTCGCTTTCGCCGTGCGGAAATCGGGCTCGGGGAACTTCTCGGTCTGGCCCGGTGTTTCCGGTATGTCGAGCGACCCCGCCGAACTCGGGGCGCCGTCCGCGAGCTGGCCGGTGGGCTCCGCCGGCGATGCCGCGCCGCTCCGCCCGCCGGTCGGTGGTCCGCCATCGGCCGGGGGTCTGCCGCCTTGGGTGGCGGGCGCCTCACCCGTCTGCCCGGCGCCGCCCGCGGAGGCGATTTCGGTGCCGCTCGTTTGACCCGCAGGCGGGCCGGTCGGTTGCCCGGCCGCTTCGCGCTGCCGTTTCAGCGCCAGCGCGCGTCGATCGGTGTCGTCGAGCGCCCGGCTAAGCCGCTGCTTTTCGAGCGCCCGGCCCTCAGCGAATTCGATCACCTTCCGGTCGGCCTTGGTCAGCGACGTCAGCGCCGGGTCGTCCTTGGTGATCTTCGACGCCTTGTACATCGACCATTCCATGGCTTCGCGCGTCGGCGCGATCCCCTTTGCGGCGAGAGCGGAATACAAGGTGGTGCCGGAGCTGACGACGCCAATCGCCGTGTTCGCCAGCGCGGCAAACAGCCGGGCATCGGCTTCGGCCTTCGCCGAGCGGAAACGTTCCTCGCCGCCGACGGGAATCAACCCTTCGGCCAGCGACTCCTCGCTCAATGCGGCTAGGTAGCGGTGCCATGCGTCACCGATAGAGAGAACATCCATTCCCACCGTTGCCGCGGTCGAAATCGAACCGGTCCCGAGTGTCGTCACGGTCGCGACCAGCAGGATCACGTCGGTATCGGCTTCCGCGTAACTGGCCTGGGCGTGAAGGGCCTGCCCCAGAACCTCGAGGCTGCCGACCCAACGCCGCGCCGTCTCGTCGGGCAGTACGCGCGGTTGGCGCGGTTCGTTGGCGGTCGGCGGCCGCACCAGTGTCGGAAGCACGGAGCGGACCACCGGCTTGATGCCCCAACCGACCATCTTGATCATGCCCTCGACGTCGCAATCGGCCGTGGCGCGCGCGGTCTGCTCGGTTGTCGCGACGTTGGCCCGGGTCTTACGCCAGGCCTCATCGATCGATTGGTCGACGAAGCGGCGATAAGCGTCGCGCTTGTAGATCTCGTTGCCGCGCGCATCGGTGACGGCGAAGTAGCGGTCGCCGCGAATCGCGTCGATCAGGTTGATGTCGACCCCCCGCGACATCGATCCTTCGCTGACCGCGAGACCGCGCTTCACCTTTTGCAGGAACATCGGGCCGAAGAGCGGGTTCTGCCGGCCCGCCGCGTAGATGCTGGCGAGCATTGAGGCGGTCGGCCGGTTGGCGGCGAGCTTGCGGCGATACGCGCCGAGAAGCCGCGTCACCTCGTCTCGCAGGATGAACGCGGCGGCGAGTGCTTCGGGCCGGACGACGAGAGCCCGAGTGCCGCGGGATTGCTCGAACGGCGTATCGTCGAGACCCTTGCCGCGCAGGACGCTGTTCAGGCTATCCTTAGCGGCGATCAGCGTTTCAGCGAACCCGACATAGTTGCTGATGGTAAAACGGTCCGGGAACCGCCGATAGCAGGCACGCGCCCTCTTGATCGCGTCGCGCCATTTGCGGGGCGGCGGCTCGGCCGTCAGCGCGACGACACGAGGCGGTCTTTCAGCGCCGGTTCCGCGGTTCCGCCCGATCGCGCCGATTTTCACGCCGGCCGGCGCGCGGATGACGTTGTCAATCCCATCGGGAAAGTCGGACGGGCGCGAGCGGTATCCGCTGGAAGTGAAGTCGACCCGGCTCAGCGGCGCCGCCGAGGGGTCCTGTAGCAGGATCGGTTCCGAACGCAGGATCCTTGGATCATCGGGTAGTTTGGCGAGCCGCACCTCGATCGGCGTTCCGCCGTCGGATCCGACCATGACCGTTTGCGCGCCGCTGAGCGGTTCCTCGTCGTAGACCGCTTCGACATAGAAGACTTCGCCGAGATAGATTTCGCGTATCCGACCGATTTTCGCCGCCCGGATCGAGCGCACGAAGCGCAACTTGGGCTTGGCGAGCGGCAGCCCCAGCGCCCAGGTTCCGTCGACGTCGTTCAGCGTGACCCGCTTGGGGCTTTCGCCGACGCCCGCCTCGACCGCGACCTCGGCGTTGAGCCGCGTCGGGTCGTCGGGATCGGCGGAATAGGTTCCGGTGTAGACGAGCTTGTTGTCGGCGAATCCGATCGTGACCCGCCGGCCGCGCTGGACCGGCAGGTTCGTTCCCTTGAACTGGATCCAGGCGATTCCGAGGATCGGCTGGCCGTTGAAGGTTGGGCGATGCGTGAAGCTGATCGTCGAGATCGACTCGATCGTCAGAGGCGCGCGCGTCCAGGTTTCGGCGCCGCGAACCTCGCCCAGTTTATCGCCAACCAGCGCCTCGTAGGTTCCGGCGCGGCGGTATCGTATCCGAGCCCGTGGCGCGGTATAGCGCCACCAGCCAAAGGTCTTATCGGTCGGATCGCCGCCGCCCGGACGCTCCGATTTCAGGTCGAGCCGTAACTCGGGCTCGACGACCGCCGTTGACGCCTCGCTGCCGTCGAGTTCGGCCCTTGCCGAGCGGACTCCATAGGGGATCGCGATGGGCTCGGCGGTTTCTCGGGAATCGTCGCCGCCGCGACTGCCTCGTGCCGGCCCGCTCGGCGGCGAACGTCCGTTGAATCGGAACACAATCGTGTCGCCGATTTCCTCCAGCGTGCGGGCCCGCAATCGGTAGGTTGTGTTGGTTGCCGGATGCTTTAGCTCGATGTTGACGCTCTTCAACCCGCCATCGCGGTTCAGCGGCGCGACGGTGGCTCGCCCCTTGACCATCCCGAGACGGGCGTCGAGGTATTCGACGTTCCATTGCCCGTACATCCAGCCATAACCGCTGGTTTCCGAAAGCGGGCCGTTTTCTGGCCCCAGGTCGGGACCGTCGCCCCAACGCAGCGCCGCGCTGCGGAACAGCTTACGATCGCTTTCAGTGCGTTGCAGCGGCACCTGTATGCTTGACGGGCATTGGCGCCATGTCAGAAGCGCCCCGCGGACGTCGTCGTCCGGCGGATCGCGATATTCGGCTTCGACATAGAACGGCTGGCCGCGGGGAATCGAGGCGATCCGCTCGTAGGCGCCGTCGACCTTGTGAATGACGAAGCGCAGATCGGGCGGGCCGACATAGGGCGAAAAAATCCAGCTCGCCTTGACCTCGGGCGCGGTGAAAAGCGCGAGCCCCGCGAACGGGCGCTCGATGGCGGTCTGCAAGCGTCGGGCGCGACGGAGCCGAGTGACCTCATCGCGCGTCAGTCGGCGCCGCCAGTTGGCGAGCCGGCCCCGTACCATCGCCGCCTCGCGCCGCAGCCGTTGTTCTGTATCGCGGTCGAGGCCGGAGGCGCGGAAGACCGGCGCGCCCACGCCGAGCGTGAGCTCTTGCGCGTCGTCACCAAGCTTGGGCGTGAGCGGAATGGTGAGCGTCGCCCCGGTGGCCTCGGCGCCGCCTTGACTGCCCTGAGTCTGACCGAGCGGCTTCGTGACCTTGCAATCGACGCCGCCGCGCACGCCGCCGCGAAGGCAGTCCGCGTCCTGCGGCGCGGTCTCCGCCGCGCCCGTCGCGCGGTAACGAAGAACGACAGTGTCGGGCAAGGTGACACTGAAATGGTGCCCGTCCTTTTCAACCGTGACCGACCGCTCGGTCGCCCCGGCCGGGGCCGCGACCCCGGCTAGGGCCGCTAGCAACAGGCCACATGCCAAGCGGCGCGGGGAGAAGGAAGCGATCCCGGCGGGGAAGCGGCGGCGTCGGTTCATGGCGCCGTCACCTCCCCTTGATGCGCGGCGTAGTCGCTCGCGAAAAGATCGTAGACTAGCGTCCGCTTCCGATCGAGGAACGTCAGCGTGACATACAGGTACAGGTTGCTAAGACCAGGCGATTCCAGCCGGGCGTCATAAGCGATCCCCGGACCGGGCTCCCGGGTCAGCGGAATGTCCCGCCCGTTCCGCATGAGTCGGATGTCTTCGACCATCGTCGCGCCGGCCCCGTGTGTGGTGTCGCCGAAAACGGCGTCGGGTCCACTGATCATCGTGCCACCACCGAATGACGCAAGATCGAACGCCAGCCCGAGCCGAAGCCTGGTTCCGGTTGCTTCGGGACGGACGGCGAGTATACCGGTGAACGCGCCGCCGCGTTCGCGGCTAAGAAACGCGAAAAAGCGTCGCTGCGAGCCGTAAGGGTAAGCGTCCCGCATCAGCAGAGACGCGAAGGAGGCGAGCCGGTGATAGGCGAGGAACAAGGTTTTCGCTTCGCCGATATAGGGCTTCTTCTTGGTCGCCAGACCCGCGGACAGTATGGCCCGCGGCACTTGGTCGAGCTGCGGCTCCTTGTCCGGGTCGATGTAGAAGGACTTCTCGAACAGCGATCCGAAGCCGGGCTGCGGCAGCCAGTCGATCTTGTCGAAGAAATCCGCCTGCTGCTTCCAGATCGCCTCCGCGGCCAGCGGCGAACTCCGGCAATAGCTTTCGTTTAGCTGCAGCAGCGTCCGCGCGGACAGGCGGTCGCTTCCTTCTCCGCGCCCCGAGATGTTCAGTGTTACGCCGATGTCGCCCCATTCGCGATCGACGAACTTGCGATAGGCCGCGGCATCGGCGGGAGCGTATCCGCGAAGGACCGGACAGAAGGCGGACAGCCATTTGACGTATTGGGGCATAAGCAACCATGTCAAGTCCGCGTCCGGTCGAATCACGAAGGACAGGAAATGATCGATCAACGGGCGCGGATCTCGGCTCAGCGTCGCGAGCTTGAGGGCGAAGAATTCGGACATTCGCGGGGCCAGGCCCGCAACAAGCTTCCAGTCCTTCTTCCCGCCATGGACCAGCAAGTACATCGCGGCCGGCTCCCAGGCGCGGTAAAGCTCGGTCGTGATCTTTTTGTCCCTTGCGCGTGCCTTGACGAATTCGGCGAATCCGGAGACCACGGATCGCATCGTCTCGAGGGTGGCCGGATCGGCCCGATCCAGCAGGACCTCCGCCGCGTGGAACGCGAGGTCGGAATCGCTCGGGCTCCTCAGATAGTCTTGTAGGATGCTGTCTTCGGCTCGGACGCCGTAGTAATGCAAGTATGTCGCGGCGGCAGCGGCTACCTCGCGTTCATGCGATCGGGCGAGCTTCCTGACCGCGCCGTCGCCGAGAAGCCCTAGCCGGTTTTCGATATAGGCGGCGAGCGCGATGGATTGCTCCCAGAGCGCGGCGTTGGTCGCGTCACGGCGCAGCAGCAGCTTGGGCGACCGTAGCGCGTCGGCGAGCGCCTTGGCTTTCGGCGCGTGACCGGCGATCATCGCCGCATCCTCCGCTTTGCCGGTTATCGAGAGGATGCGCGCGGCCGCGCGAAAAGCGACCTGAAGGTTTTGCATATCCAGCGCAAGGACCGGAATCTGCTCCTTGTCGGCCTCTACCGCCGAAAAAAAGGCTTTGAAGAACTTCTTGGCATTCGCGTGAATTTTGTCGCGAGTCGCCGGAAAGGCCTTGCGGGCCATAAGTGCGACATCATCCGAGCCGGGGCCGAGCGGCGTGCGTGGCAAAGCGATGACGTCGCGCAACGGAAAGGTCGGGCGATAGGCCGCGAGCGATCGGCGCAGTCCGGCGCTCTTCTTCAACAAAAGCGGCACGATTGCCTGTTTCTGGTCGGGGCCGCGCAGATGAAGGACCAGCCGGTCGGTGGCATTGAAGCGTATCGTCGTCTTGCCGGAGGTCACTGTCACCTCGCGCGCAAGCAGTGGGTCGAAAGTGGGTTCGACGACATAACTGCCCGGGGGCACCAAAGCCACCGCCTTGGGCGTGTCGTATCCGACAATGGGAGTCCAGCTTCGGTCCAGCAGGCGAAAATCGATCTCGATTGGCAGCCCAGCGACGTCTGTCGCCTCGGCCGTGATCGCCGCGGGAACGCTTCCTCCCGACTGCTGCGCGGCGACCTGCCCGAACGCCGCCATCGACACCGCCGCGGCCAACGCGACACCACTCCTCCTATGAGCCAGGATCGAGCGCAGATTCATACCTTCTCCCACAACCGCATTGTCCGTGCGTGACTATTCTGCACATCAAACCGAACGATACAATGTGCGGTCGGCCCGACGATGACATTGGTGAGATCGTGAACCTTGAGCCCGTCCAGCCAACCGCCGCCCACCGGCGACGCGGCGGCGGCGGGGCGTGGCCCGGCGAGAATCGCGGCCGCCTCCGCCACCTAGCGTGCCGCCGAAGATGCGCTCTCACTCGAACGCCGGTCTGGCACGAAAGGCCTACTTTTTCAGCCCGAGGACAGGTTGCGCAACGTGAACGAGCTCTCTCGCATCTAGGGCTCGGCGATGAAGGCTTCGAGCTTGTTCGGCGCCCGCCAGCGGCCCGGGGCGATCAGCTCGTAGACGGGGGGCGAGACGAAGCGTCCCCGCCGCCGAACAGATCGCCGGGTACTTCGTTGGAAACGCTGAACACTGGGCCGGTGAACCGGTGTTGGCGCGTTTTTCGGGTGAGTGGACAAGGACGTTACGGTCGCGCGAGCGGGAGGCGAGGTCGGAAATTAGAATGTGGGGGGGCTGTTGACCCATAGGACGCGGGCCGTGACGTCGCCAGGGTTCCGGTAGCTGTGCGGCAGTTCCGATCGAAAAAAGAACGAATCACCGACCTTGAGGTGCAACGTCGAGGTTCCGACCGTCAGTTCGATTTCGCCTTCCAGAACGTATCCCACCTCTTCGCCGACATGATTGATCTCGCCGCCATTGGTCGCGCCCGGATCGATCACGTGGATATTGCCGTCGAGCGAATTTCCATCGGCATAGGGCGCCATCCGTTCAAGCCGGATGGTGCCTGTTTGCCGGGGCGCGTCGATGACGACCACCGGCCGCTCTCCGCTTCTATAGAGCGTGATATCGGCGCCTTCGCGATCGGTGAACAACGACGCGATCGACGTGTCGAGCGCGGTTACGATGCGGTGCAAAATGCGTAGCGAAGGCGTGACCTTCTTGCATTCAATTTTCGAAAGCAGACTTTCCGAACACCCTACCTCGGACGCGACATCCGCCAAGCGTAGCCGCTTCAGCTTCCTTGCGTGCCTCAGCTTCGCGCCGAGTTCGTGGAACTCTATTCCCGACATGCCGCCGTATCGCTCCTCCGTCGTAACACGATGCGCGCAAGGTTATACCCGCGGGTATCGAGTCCAACGAAATACTATTTTTCAAGTTAGTTGACAAATGATCATGTCGATGAAAAGCTAAACGCTAACGGCGGCGCCCTCGCGAGGGCGACCAACCGGCAGGGAGATGAAGCCCGATGATCGGGGTCCGACGGTGGGGAACGCACGCGACCCGGGAACTGCGTCGGTCGAAAGCGACCCGCGCATCGGTTCCGGTGGCCGGAAAGGCCATGCGATCGTCCCCGCCGACGACGTTCGGCGCGCCCGCGCGACGGGCGCTTCCCTCGATTTTCGATATTCGCGGACAGCCGCGTCGAGCGACACTCGGCATCTCCGCGCGAGAGACCGGCCTATCGTGGTTGACGAACGCGCCCGACCGCCGGAGCGGTCGAGCGTGGGCCGAAAGAGCGCCCATAAGCGGCGTGAAACGTGACCTTTAGTCTAGGGAGGAGAAATCCATGGTGAAGACTCGCTTCGGTATCTGGGTGGGCGCGCTTGCCCTCGCCACGGTTTTCGGATCGGGCGGCGTCATGAGCGCCGAAACGATCAAGATCGGCATTCCGGTCGGCTTGAGTGGCGCCAACAGCGTGGTCGCGCCGTCGGTCGTTCAGGCGGCCGAACTCGCCGTCGCCGAAATCAACAAAGCCGGCGGCGTGATTGGTCGTCAACTCGAACTGATCGTGGCCGACGACGGCAGTGGCGCCCAAGGCGCGCAAAAGGCCTTCGATTCCTTGGTCTTTCAAAAGAAGGTCGATGTGCTGATTTCGATGGAAACCAGCGCCGCGCGCAACGCCGGCCTGCCGATCGTCAATCGCGGTCGCGTACCATTCATCTACACATCGTTCTACGAGGGCCGTTCATGCAGTCCCTGGCTCTACGTCAACGCCTGGGTGCCCGAGCAGCAGGTGGCGCCGATCGTCGACTACTTCATGGATACGAAGAGAGCCAAGACGTACTTCCTGATCGGTAGCGATTACGCCTTCGGTCGTGGCATGCTCGAATTTACCCGCGCCTACATCGATCAGCGGGGCGGCAAGGTGCTCGGCGAGGAATATCTGCCCATGGACGGCACCGACTGGACCGCGATCATCAGCAAGCTGAAGGCCTCCGGTGCCGACGCCTTGATTACCTCGACCGCCGGCGGCGCGCCGAACGTGACCCTGACCAAGCAGCTTCGCGCGGCCGGGGTCGATATCCCCTATGGCAATCTCGCGGTCGACGAGGGCACCGCCCGCAACATGGGCGCGGATGCCGCCGGCATCTATATTTCGGCGTCCTACATCACCGATATCGGCAGCGCCGAGAACAAACGCTTCCTGAAGGCCATGATGGCAATGTTCGGCGACGACCTGAAGACGCCGAACGATCTCTCCGTGCCGGAATACGAAGGCGTCTATCTCTACAAGCTGGCGGTCGAGAAAGCCGGCACGACCGACGCGCAAGCGGTCGTCGACGCCCTCGGCGAGGTCGCCTTTCAGGGGCCGCGCGGCCGGATCCAAATGAACAAGCAGCATCACGCGCCGCTCACCATGTATCTGGCTCAGGTCCAGGCCGATGGGGGCATCAAGTTGATCAACAGCTTCAAGGATGTCGATCCGGGCGAGCAGTGCCCCAACCTTTAGACTAGATCGGTTCGTGGATTGCGGCGGTCCCGTCGGCGCGCGGCGAGACCGCCCCTTTCCCGGTTCCTGGATGCGGTCAAGGGCGTAGAGTGGTGGGTGTTCTCGTTCTCGATATCGTGACCACGGCGGCGATATTGTTCGCGGTCGCGACCGGTCTGATGATCATTCTCGGCGTCATGAAGCTGATCAACTTCGCTCATGGCGCCTTCCTGACCATTGGCGGCTACGCCGCCTACGTCGCCACGTCGCTAGGCTGGAACCCGTGGCTGGCGATCCCTTTCGCGGCGTTGGTCGGGTTCCTGTTGGGGGTGATCGTCGAGCACGTCATCGTGCGTCCGCTCTATGCCCGACCGCTCGACGCGATTCTCGCGACCTGGGGCCTCGGGATCATTATCGGCCAGTTGATCACGATCGGCTTCGGCCGCCAGGTGCAGTTCGTGGAAAGCCCGATTTCCGGGGCGATCGATTTTCTCGGACAATCCTATTCGCTCTACCGGCTCGTGCTCGTCGTCTTGGCGCTTGCGATGGGGGCCGCGCTGACGGCCCTGCTTTATTTCACCCGCTTCGGGCTCAACGCGCGCGCGGTGATCATGAACGAGGACTTGGCGCGCGGTCTCGGCATCGACAGCACGAAGGTCCGCCTGCTGACGTTTGGTCTCGGCGCGGCGCTCGCGAGCATGGCCGGCGCGCTCATCACGCCCCTCATTTCGGTCGACCCCAACCTCGGGCTGCCCTGGTTGGTGAACTCGTTCATGCTGGTTCTGGTCTCGGGCGTGTCGATACCGGGCCTGATGGTGGCGGCGCTTATACTCGGCGGCGCCCAGGTCATCGTCAGCACCTATTTCAGCGCCATCCTCGGCGGCCTGACGATCGTGGTCATCGCCGCGGTCATCCTCAGGGTTCGGCCACAAGGGCTGACAAGTGGCTGAACGCGCGCGACCGGCCGCCGGCGCGGGCCGCTCCCCGGTCCTCAAGCGCCGATCGGACCTCGGGATCGTGCTCAAGGTCGGCGCGCTGGCCCTGGTTGTCCTGGGGGCGGCGCCCTTCTTTCTCGATATCTATTCGGTCAATATCCTGATCCGCGCGCTGTTCCTGGCGGCGCTTGCGCTGACCGTCGATCTCTTGTGGGGCTACACGGGCATCCTCACCTTCGGCCAGTCCGCCTTCTTCGGTATCGGCGCCTATGCCTGCGCCCTGGTCTTTACCCACTGGGGCTTCGGGGCCGGATGGGCCGTGCTGGCGCTCGCGCTGGGTATCGTGGCCGCGATGGCGGTCGCGGCCCTGGCCGGCTGGCTCGCGTTTTATCACGGCGCATCGCCGCTCTATGGCTCGATCGTCACCCTGGCGCTACCGATCGTGCTGACCCAGGTGGTCTTCGCCGGCGGCCGCACGACCGGCTCCAGCAGCGGCCTCTCCGGGTTCCCGACCTACTATTGGACGATCGAAATCTGGTTCTGGGTCGCCGGCGCCTTCCTGGTGGTCGTCACCGGCCTCGCCTGGCTTTTCGTGCGCAGCGACATGGGCCGGATCTTGGTCGCGATCAAGGAAAACGAGACCCGCTGCGCCTATCTCGGTATTCCGGTGCCACGGATCAAGATTCTGCTGTTCGTCGTCGCCGGCGGCATCGGCGCCATCGCCGGTTTCGGCTACGCCGCCTTCACCAACGTGGTCGCGCCCGAATTGACCGGCTTCCTCCTGGGGACCGAGCTGCTAATCTGGGTGGCGTTGGGCGGTCGCGGTACCCTGATCGGCCCGGTCATGGGCGCCATTCTGATCGACGTGACGAGTTCATACCTGTCGGGCGGGCTGCCGTTTTATTGGAAACTCCTGGTCGGCATCCTGTTCGTCGTGGTTATCGTGGCGCTGCCTCAGGGACTGATGCCGGTGGTGGCCAATCGGTGGCGTCGATTGGTTCGGAGCGCCGAGAACGAGGCCGAGACGCCGGTCCTCGAAGTGGCCTCGCCGCGTGACCGCGCGCACGACGAGGAACAACCGCTCGACGTTCGAAACGTGCATCGTAACTTCGGCAGCCTTCAAGTACTTCAGGGGATCGACTTTATCGCCAACAAGGGCGAGCTCCTAAGCCTCGTGGGGCCGAACGGCGCCGGCAAGACGACCTTGATCCGCTGCCTCGCCGACGGACACGAACGTTCCGGCGGCGACATTGCGATTTACGGCCAGGCTCTCGGTCGTTGGCCGCCCGACCGATGCGTCGCGCTGGGTATCGGGCGCAAATTCCAGGCCGCAAACGTTTTCGCCACCCTCACCGTCGCGGAATGCTTGCGGGTCGCCCGCTACCGTCTCGATCGGCCGTCGGTCTGGGCCAGAAAATCCGTCCTCGCCCTCCCCGAGGCGGCACTACGCATCGTCGAGGAGACCGGGCTCGCGAAAACCCTGGAGGTCGAGGCCCGCCAACTCGCCCATGGCCAGAAACAAGCGCTCGAACTGGCCATGGTGCTCGCGCTAGAGCCGAGTATCGTGTTGCTGGACGAACCTACCGCGGGCCTGACACGGGTCGAGCGCGAACGGATTGGCGCGATCCTAACCTCGCTCACGGAGCGCGAACGCCTGAGCATCCTTCTGGTCGAGCACGACCTGGACTTCGTTCGCGAAATCAGCTCGCGGGTCATCGTCCTCCATCAGGGTCGGATCGTTCTCGACGGCTCGGTCGAGGACGTCGTCGGCTCCGACCTGGTTCGACAGATCTATTCAGGCGGCGTTTACGGCGAGCGGAGCGAGGAGTCATGAACGCCCCGACGATCAGATTGGGAATTAGCGGGCTGACCAGCGGTTATGGCGAGGCGATCGTCGTGCGAGGCGTGAACATTAGCGTGGCGCCGGGAGAAATCGTCGCCTTACTTGGCAAGAACGGCATGGGGAAGAGTACCCTGCTCAAGACGGTGATGGGCTTTTTGACGGCGCGATCCGGGCGAATCATGCTGGATGGGAGCGATATCACCGGCGTGCCGCCACACCGTATCGCGCGCCAGGCGGTCGCTTATACGCCGCAAGAACAGGCGATATTTCAGGACTTGACGGTGGGCGACAATCTTCGCCTCGGTCAGCCCGAGGCCGCGTGGTTCGACGAAGAATTGGCGCGGATCGGCCAAGTCTTTCCCTTTCTTCTTGAGCGGCTCGGCCAACGGGCCGGGACGCTGTCCGGTGGCGAGCAGAAAATGCTGCTGATCGCCCGCGCGCTGATGGCGCGACCCCGGCTCATGCTGGTCGACGAGATCACCGAGGGATTGCAGCCCTCGATCATCGAACGGCTCGCCAACGCGCTGGTGGCGGAGCGTAAGCGGACCGGCGTCTCGATGCTGCTTGTCGAGCAGAACATCCGCTTCGCGCTCGATGTCGCCGATCGCTGGACCGTCTTGAAGGTCGGTGAGATCGACGACGAAGGCGACAGCGCCGATCAGGATGCCGCGGCCCGCATCGCCGGCCATCTATTGGTTTGACACGGCATGCCGGGTCCCGCGGCATTGGATCGGGTCGTTGCCGGGTGGCGTCGGCACGGGATGTTGAATAGCGACGGAGCGAAACCGATGTGGCAACAATATCGAGGCTCTTGATCATGTCCGATCGTCGACGAATACCTGAAAGTAAAGTCCGTATCGCCTGCCTGCAAATGGAACCTCGTGTCGGCGAGAAGGATAGGAACGTCGCGCGCGGCCTGGAAATGATCGACGAGGCGGCCGCGACCGGCGTCGATCTCGTCGTTCTGCCCGAGCTCTGTAACAGCGGCTACGTGTTCGCGACCCGGGAAGAAGCCTTCGCGCTGGCGGAGGAGATACCCGATGGGCGCACATGCCGGGAATGGGCGGCGGCCGCCGCGCGCCACGATATTCATCTCGTGGCCGGCATCGCCGAGCGCGACGGGCCGGCACTTTATAACGCGGCGGTTCTCGTCGGACCCCAAGGCCTGATTGGCAAGTACCGCAAGACTCACCTGTGGGCGGCGGAGAACCTTTTTTTCGAGCCCGGAGACCTGGGCGTGCCGGTGTTTCACAGCGAGATCGGCCGGATCGCCATGGCGGTCTGCTACGATATCTGGTTTCCGGAGATCTTCCGCCTCGCCGCGGTTCAGGGCGCCGATATTCTCTGCGTTCCCACCAATTGGGTGCCCATGGCCGAACAGCCTGGTGATCTGCCGGTGATGGCCAACATCCTGGCGATGAGCGGGGCGCATTCGAACTCGATGTTCGTCGCCGCCGCCGACCGTGTCGGCGAGGAGCGTGGGCAGCCCTTCATCGGCAGGAGCCTGGTGGCCGCGCCCACCGGCTGGCCTCTCGCCGGCCCGGCCAGCGCCGATCGCGAGGAAATCATTACCGCCGAGGTCAATCTCTCGGACGCGCGCCGCAAACGGAACTGGAACGCGTTCAACCAGGTCTTGCGCGATCGACGAACCGATCTCTATGCCGAAGGGCTCGGCGCCGACATTGTTCGCGGCTGGTATTGACCTCGATCCCGCGCGGCTGCCGGTGACCGGCTGGCGCCGGATCAGGAGCGGTGAGGCGCGTCGCGGGTCGGGGGCCGATCGCGGAAGGCGGTGACGGCTGGTTCCCTGGACAGCGCATAGAGGCGGAATAGGCCGGGCCACCGGATCGGGCGCGTCGTCGGCGCGAAGAACGACAAGGGCATAGCGTTCGCGACCGAAAATCCTGATCGCGGCGGACTGCCGTCCCCGGCGGTCGCCGCCCGCCGCGTCCCTTGTTGAAGGCCGCGATCCTTACCTCGTCGGCGTCGTGGTAGCGCCCGACCTCGCTCTTGATTTGGGTCTTCAACAAGAGCGTCGGCAGGTCGCCGCCAGAGGGCGGGCCGAACGGATCGGGTCGCGGCGCGACTGGCGGAGCATCATGACTATCACCGGCCACGTGGTGCTCGACCGGGCTCTTCTCCCAGCCATCCCGGCGACGACGCGGTCGGGCCGGCTCGCGCACAGCCGCCAGCGCCGCGTCCGCCTCGGCCGGGTCGATCCTGCCGTCGACCAGCCGCACCACGCCGCGCTTCACCAGCCGGCTCGCGTACTGGCGCGTGAAGCCGTGCCGGCGGGCCCATTCGGCCTGGCTGATCAACATGGCGGGGATGTGGTCCTGTCGTCGGCGGGCGGAGAAGAATGAAGTTGAATCAGATGCTTATTCACTTGGCTTCGGCTCCGTGAAGAGCGATGTGTGTTCCCGACGCGACACCAACCCACCCCAGTCACGGAGGCCGCCATGACCCGCAGCGAGACCCACACCGCCGCCGATGGCGCCGTCTACCGCATCGCCGATCTCGATGCGGCCTTTCGGCGGGCCCACGACCCCGACGATTGGAAGGCGCCGATCGCCGTCTGGTGCCGGGGCAACCGCACACGGTCCGGGGCGCCATCTCCGGGGAGCTCAAGAAAAAGCTCGGCCTCGCGGTGACGTCCGAGAAGGTCGAGGGCGGCGAGCGGACCTACCGGATCATCGACGCCGCCTGACCCACATCGGCATCCAACTCACGCCGCCGTGGCCTCGCGCCCGGCGGCGATCTCTTCGACAGCTTTAGCAGACATCAATCTGCGGCAATGCCGCAGGTAATTTCCTTGCGTCACATGCGGCATTGCCGCATAGTATGCGCGATGGAGATATTCACCACCAAGGCCTACGAGCGCGCCATCCGCAAGGTGGCGACAGCGGACGTTCGCAAGGCCATGGAAGCCGCCATTGCCGCCGACCCCATGGCGGGAGCGGTCATTCCAGGGACCGGGGCATCCGAAAGCTGCGCTGGGCGGGCTCGGGCCGGGGTAAACGGGGCGGCATCCGGACGATCTAATTCCACCACGTCGGTCCCGGGGCGATTTATCTCCTGACGGCCTATGCCAAGGCCGCCCAGGAGGACTTGTCGCCGGCCGACAGGAAAGCCTGGGCCAGGTTGGTCGCCGCCATCAAGAAAGAGGAGACGCGATCATGACCACGAAACGCACCCCCTTGGGAACCGAGGTCGAGGGAG
>Ga0114931_10003078_pt1 | contig 21189 bp, 22 predicted proteins | sample 2SBtaG_FD_89579 | JGI IMG/M metagenome (GOLD analysis project Ga0114931, IMG submission 89579) | Deep subsurface microbial communities from Kolumbo volcano to uncover new lineages of life (NeLLi) - 2SBTROV14_V59a metaG | ecosystem: Environmental > Aquatic > Marine > Volcanic | place: Kolumbo...
CACTGTTCGCTTCACCACAGAGTCCAAGCGTACGATCTGGGAAAGAGCCACCACGCGCTCCGCGCGTGCGTCAGTCGTCAAAATCCTGCGGATTTTGCTCGTACAATGTTCGAACTTCGTCCAAGAAACACCGCAGAATAAGCTCTGAAGAGTTTATATACAGACTGTCCCCAAAAGGGTTGACCCCGTAGGTAGTGAGAATCAACATTGATTTCGTCTGCTTTGACTTTTCAGTCAAAGTGATGTTGATTTATACTATAGGGTTGACATTTGATGTGAAAAGAATATACTGGACGTAGACGTGGATGAGGAAACGCAGCACTGCTCGCATGGATTCTTGTAGGACGTTCCCGCGTTAAAAGAGTCCATGCGAGCCCCTTGATCATTTTAATGATCAAATAACAGGCCACCGTTGCATTACGGTTCGGCCTGTTTTCTGTTTGCAATTTTTATATTTCGTGGTAAAATGGAAGCAAGTACTGATGATGGAGCAGAGTCCTTCTCTCCTAGGGTACTGAGGTTCACGGTTCCAAACACAGAACAGGTTGTCCTACCTTTTGGTAGACAAAAGACGACGCGGGAACTGTTCCTGTTAATTTGGGCCGTGAATCTGCAATCATACATAGATCATTGGTTCGCTGGCCACTCTCGTTGCTTTATTAGCGAGGGTGGTCATTCTTTTTATATTTTTGAGATTTATGCTACCTCGTAATAGATTTTGGCACAGGAATTTTTTAAATTACACGCTCCAAGCATTGCCAAAACTCACTACTGGGTGTTAAGATGGAATTATTATGATAATCAGTTATCAAGGAGTCCAGTCTTTCAAAGTCCAATTTGGGGACACTGTTTTGGCATTTGATCCAGTATCAAAAAAGTCCAAATTTAAAGCCAATAACTTCGGGGCTGACATTGCTCTTATCTCCTTAAATCACCCAGATATGAACGGGGTAGATCAAGTAAACAGAGGTGAAAAAAAGGCTTTCATCATAGATGGTCCGGGTGAATATGAGACCAAAAATGTTTTTATAAAAGGGCTTCTTAGTTCTTCGAACTATGAAGGAGAAGAACATATAAATACCATATATACGGTCAATTTTGAAAACATGAACCTTTGTTTTTTGGGGGCTTTGGGTAGTACTGACATACCAAGCGCGACTAAGGCAGGGATTGACGGAGTTGATATTCTCTTTGTTCCTATCGGCGGTAATGGAGTTTTAAGTGCCTCAGATGCTTACAAGTTTGCAGTTTCTTTGGAGTCTTCTATAATAATACCAATGCAGTTCGATGAAAAATCTCTAAAGACGTTTTTGAAAGAAAGGGGAGAAGAAGTAAAACCAATCGACAAACTAACTATCAAGAAAAAAGATTTGGAAGGAAAGAAGGGGGAGATAATTGTGCTGGAAGCCCAATAAATTAACCTAATTTCTAATTGCTCTAATTATTCTAAAGATGTTGTTGAAAAAATATAATTTAATAATGGAACAGCCAGAAGAGCATAGAAATAAATGGGCTCTAGGTTTGGCTATAGGTTGCTCCGTTTTTATATTTATTGGCTGGGGATTTTTCACTGGTTTTTTGAGTTTCAGAGGTGATAGTAAGTTGGTTGGATCGAAATCCGGAAGTCAAACAGCGGCTGTAGTTTCTGCCAAAAAAGTCCCTTCACCAGTTGAAAATACTAAAAACTCGTTTAAGTCGGCTTTTGGCGAAATGAAAAAACAATACCAAGAATTTAAAGATTCAATGGCCGATGTCTTCGTCCCTTTCATCACTGGTATTGATGTTTATGATAGGGAATAAAAGGGTTTTATCTAAAATTTAGGCTTGTTTATGAAGTCTAAATTTGATATAATTAACGTTATAAATGGCTAAAAAAGAAGAAAATAATCCGCCAGCTGGTGGAGAAAATATAGGGAAAATTGGCGCTCAAAAGAGCGTTGTTTCTCGCTCTATCGTGAGCGAAATGAAGAAATCCTTCATTGACTACGCTATGTCTGTTATCACTGACAGGGCCCTTCCTGACGTCCGTGATGGCCTAAAACCGGTGCATCGTCGTATCCTTTACGCTATGCACACTATGGGTCTTTCGTCTACCGCTAAGACTCGAAAATCAGCTGCTGTGGTTGGTGAAGTTTTAGGTAATTATCACCCTCATGGGGATACTGCCGCTTATGAAGCAATGGTCAAAATGACCCAAGATTTTGCTATCCGTTATCCACTCGTCATTGGCCAAGGTAACTTCGGTTCGGTCGATGGAGACAGTGCGGCCGCTATGCGTTATACCGGAGCCAAGATGAGCAAGATCTCAAGTGAGTTGATGCGAGACATAAACAAAGAGACCGTGCCATGGATACCAAACTATGACGCCACCAAAAAAGAACCATCAGTTTTGCCGGCAACTGCTCCTCAGCTTTTGCTTAATGGTACTTTGGGTATCGCTGTCGGTATGGCCACCAACATTCCTCCTCACAATTTGCGCGAGGTGGTAGATGCCGCCTCCTTTTTGATAGATAATAAAGAGGCTACGACTGAAGATTTGTTGCAGTTTGTTAAAGGACCAGACTTCCCGCTTGGAGGAGTTATTTTCAATACTAAAGATATTCATCATGCTTATGCTACCGGACGAGGTGGTATCGTAGCTCGTGGTGTAGCCGATATTGTAGAAAACAAAAATGTCACTCAAATAATCATTAGCTCTATTCCTTATAGAGTGAACAAAGCAGATTTGATAGTGAAAATCGCAGATTTGGTAAGGGAGAAAAAGATAGATGGTATCAAAGGTATCAGAGATGAATCTAGCAAAGATATCAGGATTGCTATTGACCTTAAAAATGCCAGCCAACCTCAAAAGATCTTGAACTATCTTTATAAGCACACTCAACTTGAAGATACTTTTCACTTGAACTTGGTGGCTCTAGTTGATGGGGTACCACAGACTCTTTCTCTGAAAACTATTTTGGAAGAATTTATAAAACACAGACAAATGGTGGTCAGAAAGAGGACTGAGTTTGACCTACGTGAGGCAGAAGCCAGGGAACACATCTTGCTTGGACTTAAAAAAGCCCTTGATCATATAGATGAGATCATCAAACTGATCAAAAAATCAAAAGACGTAGCAGAGGCGAGAGCCAACTTGATGAAAAAATTCAAGTTTTCTGAGCTTCAGGCCAACGCTATTCTGGAGATGCGTTTGCAAAAATTGGCTGGTCTTGAAAGACAAAAAATAGAAGATGAACTCAATGAGGTTCAGAAATTTATAGCTGAACTTAAGGCTATTTTGGCAAATCCTAAAAAGATACTCTCAATAATCAAAAAGGAACTTTCTGATGTTTCTGAAAAATATGGGGATGACAGGAGGACTAAGGTAGTCAAAGGAGGAGTCAAAATTCTCTCTGTTGAAGACTTGATTGCTGATGAAGAAAACACTCTTATACTGACTGCTGGTGGATATGTGAAGAGAACTAGTCCAGATGAATACAGGAAACAAAGGCGTGGTGGAGTCGGAGTGGTTGATTTGAATACCAAAGAAGAAGACTTCGTGACCAACTTCTTGACCGCTAGCACTCACTCGGATCTTATCTTTTTTACTGACTTAGGTAAAGCTTATCAAATAAAAATGTATGAATTACCAGAAGGTCGTAGGGCCACTCGTGGTAAATCAGTCATGAACTTCATCTCCCTTTCTGAAGGAGAGAGGGTGACTTCGATATTGCCAATGCCTAAAAACTTGAAAGAAGACAAAAACCTATCTCTGATGATGGTGACTGAAGGGGGTATTGGCAAAAAGGTGGCTGCCTCTAGTTTCCATGATGTTAGAGCTAGTGGAATCATCGCTATTAAACTTACAGAAGGGGATAAATTGGTCTCTGTTTCCGGAGTAACTAAAGGTGACTCTTGTATAGTAGTGACTACCAAAGGTCAATCTATCAGGTTTAAAGAGGGGGATGTTAGAGAAATGGGTCGTACCGCAGCGGGAGTGAGAATAATAAAATTAAAAAAGGGTGATAAAGTGGTTGGTGCTCATGCCGTCTCTAAAGAAGCCGAAAAAGAGGCTACGGTGCTTACATTGGGGGCAAACGGTTATGGTAAAAAGACATCTATTGCAGAATACAAAGTTCAAAAAAGAGGGGGTTCTGGTATCAAGACCAGCAATGTCACCGCAAAAACGGGGCAGATAATAGCTTCCGCGGTTGTCACTGGAGCTGAAGAAGAAGCGGTAGCTATGTCCAAGAAAAGTCAGGTGATCCGCCTAGGTCTCTCTGAGATACCAACTCTTGGCCGTTCTACTCAAGGCGTCCGTATTATGAAGCTTCACATCGGTGATTCCATCGCTTCTTTCATCTGCCTCTAAAATTTAAAAAAATTAAAAAGTGTCAAGGGTGCCCCTTGACACTTTTGACCCAAGACTTAAAGTTTGTTTTTTGAAATTTGCAGTATTTTCAAATATTTTATTGACTAGATCCTTCTCAATAAAATTTGTTTTTCTCTCACTCAAAAAATCATTATAACTACTCCATGTATACTTATCAGGGCTAGTTACTAACTTACTTTTTACTGGATTCATATGGATATAAGATGTTGTCCACATAAGTTGTGAATTTGATTTTACTAAGACTGACTTAAATTGATCTTGAAATACATGTCCAACTCTTTTGTATTTTATGTTTATATACATTGCAAAACTAGTAGATAACCGCAACATAAACTTGGAAATTGGAATATCTTCACATTGTTCAATTAGTAGATGAAAATGATTTGGCATTAAACAGAAAGAATGTAATTTAAAATATCCTAATTTTGCATCAAGTCTTATTCTTGAAAGAGGAGTTCTGGATATTTCATTTTCTATGAGTTCGTTTGGTTTAAAACCCAAAAGAAGTCCAACTCTAAACATGAAAGATTTGTAATCTGTTTTGTCGTGGAAAATATTTTCACGATTATTACCTCTATTGTATATATGGTAAATAGACCCTGTTGCAAAATTTTTATAATCTCTCTTTTTCATTCCTTAATAATATGTCAAGGGTGCCCCTGTGGTCAAGGGGCACCCTTGACAGTTAACAGTTTTTTGGGAATTTTTTGTTGTGTGTTGGTATAATATATATATGACGAAATTTCAATTGATTTTGACTGGTATCTTTGGTGTCTTTTTGCTCGTCGGAATTATTATATTTTCTTCTTATAGAGGAAGTTCTGGAGATGCGGTTTCCGTCGTGGTGTGGGGAACTATACCCCAAACAGCCTTCAACGATGTTATAGCAAAAACCTCTCTTTATCAAAGCAAAAAATTCAAGATTCAGTATGTGCAAAAAACAGAAGAAGAATTTGATAATGATTTTTTAGAAGCGCTGGCTTCTGGCAATGGTCCAGACATTTTTATGTTGGAAAGTGAAAAGATACTCGAACACCGCAACAAGATATTTGCCATACCGTATGACGTCTTCACCTCAAGGAATTTCAAAGACTCTTTTATAGAAGGGGCTGAAGTTTATATGGCGCCAGAAGGGGTATTGGCCCTACCTATATCGGTCAATCCCCTTGTTATGTATTGGAATAGGTCTATATTCACTGCGGCCAAAATCACCGAACCTCCAAAATATTGGGACCAATTTTATAATTTAGCCAACCAAATATCTAAGAAAGATGGAGCCTTGAATATATCGAGAAGCGCGGTGGCTTTTGGCGAATTTAGCAATATATCTCATGCTAAGGAAATAATCATCAACTTGGCAATGCAAGCAGGTACTCCGGTTACTGCTTGGAGTAGCAATAGTGGTAAAGCTGTCAGTATTTTTAATAATTCTTTTAACAAACCAACTATCCCGGCCGAGGCCGCAGTCAATTTTTATACTGAATTTAGTAATCCCTCTAAGCCTTCGTATTCTTGGAATCGTTCTTTAAACAATTCTACCAACTATTTCTTGGGAGGGGATTTAGCTCTATATTTTGGTTTTGCTGATGAGATAAGTAGCCTCCAGATTAAAAATCCAAACTTAAACTTTGACGTAGCTCCAGTTCCTACTTCCAGAGAAGGAGGGGTCAATGTCTCTTATGCCAAATTTAACGCTCTTGCTATCACCAAAGCCTCTAAGAACGTAAGCGCTGCTTTTGCTGTGATATCTGCTCTTTCTGGTAGAGACGGCTCGGCTGCTTTTAGTAATGCTCTGAGATTGCCACCAGCAAGGAGAGATCTTTTGGGTCAGAAACAGACAAACTCGTATCAGAGTGTTTTCTATGATAGTGCTATCAGAGCCAAAACTTGGCTTGACCCATCCAAAAGCGAAACTGATATAGTCTTCAAGAACATGATAGAATCAATAACCAGTGGTAGGGCTAGGACAGGAGAAGCGGTCAATAGAGCCGATAAAGAGCTCTCTAGCCTATTGTTAAAATAACACGACACAAATATACGGATGAACACGAATGACACGAATAAAAAAATGAAAAAACAACTAATCCAAAACATTTTAATCTTTTCTGCAATATTTGTTTTTGCAGCGTTACCTGTTTTAGTTTCTGCTCAAGATAATGGACCTTTTATTCCCTGTGGTGGTCCTGGGCAACATGACTGTGGCTATAATGATATCTTAATATTAGTAAACAACATAATAAAATGGATTATAATAATTTCAGCACCGGTAGCTGCAGGTATTTTTGCTTGGGCTGGGTTAAAGATGATGATGAACGCGAGCAATCCAGGCAAGAGAGCGGAATCAATAAGTATGATGAAAAAGGTGTTTATCGGGTTTGTCTTTATCTTATCCGCTTGGATTATAGTGGGTACTATCACCAAAGCTCTTATAAATCCTGATGCGAACATAAACATCCCGGTAGATGTTAGTATAAACAAATCAATTAATCTTTATATATAACCTTATGTTTAATTTTAAATCTAAAAGTATTTTTAAGTTTTTTGTTCCGATAGTAGTTTTGATGGTTTTTGTGGTACCTGTGTTTGTAATGGCTCAAGGAGCTGGAGGTCAACCTGATCCTGGTGCAGGGGGTGGTAGCACAGATGCTACAAAAGGAGGCTACAAATCAGGTGAAATAAAGATAGTAAACCCATTCAAAAAAGATACTATTCAAGGACTAATAGAGACTATAGTAAAAGACATTTTAATGCCTGTAGGAGCGGTAGTAGCAGTGATCATGATTATGTATGCTGGTTTTCTCTTTGTCACTGCTAAGGGAGATCCAGGCCAGATAACAAAAGCCAAAGACGCCCTGCTTTACGCGGTAATTGGTGCGGCCATACTTCTAGGGGCATGGATCATATCAGAGGCTATAGGCACTACCATAAATCAATTAAAGATCAGTTAAAAATATAATTAAAATAGATGGACACACCTTCAAATCTAACAGACTTTATAACATTATTTACAAACATAGGTCTTAGGGTCATACCCTTTTTAGGTGTAGTCTCTTTCCTTGTATTTATCTTAGGTGTAGTTAAGTTTATAAAGGCTGCTGGCAGTGAAAAGGAAATAGGGGACAGCAAAAAGCTGATCATTTGGGGTATTATCGGGCTTTTTATCCTAGCTACTATTTGGGGAATCATCTCTTTTGCCAAGGGTGAATTTGGTTTTGGTGGAGGGGTAGGGATACCACAAATTCACTTTTAGCGAATTAATTTTTAATTTAAAATTTACAATTTTCAAACAATGAGAAAACTAATTCCAATACTTCTTATTATTCCAAACATTACTTTTGCGGAAGAAGGTATTATCCCCCGCATAGACTCAGCTTCTGACATAGTCAGTGGTGTACTTATACCACTAGCTTTTTCATTGGCTTTGCTTTATTTCTTCTGGGGAGTAACTAAATATATAAGAAAGGGTGCCGGAGACGAAAAAGCTGCTGAAGAGGGGAAGAAAATAATGATCTGGGGTATAGTCGGGCTCTTTGTTGCTTTATCAATTTGGGGTATAATTACTTTTATCCAAAGTGAGCTTGGAATACCAGAGGTAGATAATCCAAGTGTGGGCAATACGCCTTATGTTGATTCAACTTTTACACCACTTTCCCAATAATTTATTAATATTAAAAACATATGTTAAATAAAATATTTAAAATTTTTTTTATAATTTCTATCTTTATTTTACCGGTTGTATCTTTAGCTCAAAATTTTGACAAAACAGACACTTTACTTAGAAGCGCTAGTAAGATAGTGACAGAAGTTTTGATACCTTTAGCTTTCGTCTTAGCGTTACTCTTCTTTTTCTGGGGTATAGCCAAGTATGTTTGGTCCGTAGGTGAGGCTAAAGATGAGGCTAAAAGTGTCATGATCTGGGGGATAGTGGCTCTATTTGTGATGTCTTCTGTCTGGGGACTGGTAGCCTTTATCCAAGGAGAACTCCTTGGTGGTCCTGGACCAAATAATATAGAAATACCGACTATCGGAGGAGGTGGTGGAGGAGGAGGCAGTGGTACTAATTTCCCAGATCAAGAAGTTGAATCAAATATTTAGTTTTATCCTGTGGATTATTTGTTGAACTTGCAAACAAAAATGTTATTATAAAATAAGTTAAAAAGTGGTCGTTTATTTAAATTATTAATTATTAATTTCAAAACTATGAAAAAATTAGCGTTAACTATTGGAGTCTTAGCTCTCCCTCTTGTTTCTTTCGCTCAAGGCTTAGGCCAGTTGAATAGCTTAGTTGATGATGTTGGAAATATCGTAGATAAGATTATTCCAATTGTATTTGCTCTTGCTGTCCTAGGTTTCTTCTATGGTTTGGTCAAATACATTTTTGGTGCAGAACAAGATAAAGATGCAGCCAAGAAAACTATGATCTGGGGAGTAGTCGCTTTGTTTGTGATGGCTTCTGTCTGGGGATTGGTAAACTTCATTGGTGATAATGTAGGGATCCAAAATGATACAGCCCCTGATGTCGGTAATCTTATTCCTGATATAACTCCTTAGGCCAAATTAATTAATTTAGTATGGTCAAAAACAAAACCGCTTTGGAGCGGTTTTGTTTTTGACCTTTTGGAGATATAAACTTCTTTATCTTGCAGTCTTACTTTTCAATGTCCCATTAGAGTTTTTACATTTTTTATATTGTGGTAGAATATTTATATTAGAAACTCTAACGGGATAAAATAAAATATAACTATGTTAGCCGCAGTACCTACAGCCATAACAGACCTTTTAGGCAAAATAGCTAATCTTATATTAAATCCACTTATCATTCTTGGTTTTGTGGTAGCTACTATTTTTTTGTTTTATGGAATAGTGCAGATGATATGGGGTGCTGATGGTGGTGACTTGGATAAAAAGAAAAGCAATGTTATGTATGGGGTGATCGGGCTTTTCATTATGTTTTCTGTTTACGGTATTTTAAGGGTAGTTATGGCTACTTTTGGATTCCCCTGTACACTATTTTTCTGTTAGTTATAATTTCTTAAACAAACAAAAATCCCGTCGAGAGATAGGGAACTTACGTTCCTTTTCTCTCCGACGGGACTATGGAGGCCATCTGTGCTGTCGCATAGAGATTCTCCTAATTTGCCTGCTTAGTGATCCTAAGGCTCACTTTTGCAGACTCCTTTCTCAAAGAACGGAATTTCAATTTCTTTGAGAAACCTTTTTCTTTCCCCTTCTTTTTAGGAAAAGGAAGGTTTTCAAAGACATTATTTTCTGGGTCAAATCTAGCCTGGAGACCTTTTTCATTTTCCACGACGAAGGCACCTTCAGAATCTCCCCACCAAGCATTAAATCCGACAGGGAGATCTTTTTCTTCCCAACCTTCGTCTGTCACCTCAAAATTCAAAACATATTCTCTTTGGAAACCAGACCTAGCAAGTTTTGGTCCCCAACAAGCAACGGACCGTGGGTCATCTTCCCAGTCCCTTGTCCCATATCGCTCATAACGATAGGCAAAATAGCTATCCTGTCCTTCTTCAGTATTCAAATCAAAACCGAGTTTAGCTGCCGGCTCTCGGTATTTTTCCAAGAACTGATACTTGCCGAAAGCCGATGACCCCTCCTTATTTGAAATGGGAGTGGTAGTCCCCGGTTCAAATTGTCGAGCACTGCCGGGAGATCCATCACCAGATTCGCAATCTCCAATCACCGCTCGAGCAATTTCCATGGGTGCGGTAGGGATACCACGGGTGATGGTAGCACCATCTTGTCCACTCCAGAATTGAAAGTCATATTGGTCTTTAATTGCAGCAAGGACTAAGAAGGCCAGAACTACTGCTACAATTTTAGATGTCGCTCCTTTCTTGAAAAGGAGATAAGTGATCAAAACGACACTAATGTTCGTAAACCAAAACAGGTTTCCTGTGTCATAGAACTTCCTCCAGGTTTGGTAGTGAAGAATATATGACGCAGCGTTGAGTAGGAGAACTCCAAACATCGCTACAACACCGTTATCAGTGATGACCTGATCCCACTGTTTGTTATGTTCGTAGTACGCCCAGACGACAATAGCAATCAACACTCCTATGAAGATTGCAAAAGTGATAGCAACTCCCCATCCTGATGGTTGCGTAGGGTCGCTACCTCCTGTGTCAGTAGTAAAGCTGATTATCAATGTGATTATTATCAGCACGGCTACGGACACCTCAATTACGATCGCGATTTTTTTCCACATCTCTGTGCCCACTCTTATTTTGGAAGGTGTTGATTTAAGACCAAAATATAGGAGAAGACAAAGAGCTGTGATTATAAGCAGTCCTAACGGAACTGCTAAAACTATCCATTGCCACATAGAACTACCTCCGACTTCATTCTAACATATTTATATATTGTTTGTCAAACAAAAAGATCAGCGCTGGTTGGCGCTGATCTGTGAAGGACTGCTTCATGACTTCTTGTCGTCTGTAGGGGTAATAGTTACTGGGGTTTTCTCCTGATCTCTTTTTTTGTCGATAGATTTTTGAGGAGGTTGACTTGACGCCCTTTCGGACACATTAAGGAACATGTTGTCGCGTCCTGGAGCATAAACACCTTTTAGCCCACCGAGTTGTTCGGACATAAACATCTCAGCACCATCTTCTACATCCGCGATGAGCTTGAAACCATCAGCTTTACCTTGAACAGGTGCGGCCGCTAAAGCTCTATCCCCAGCTGCCTTTGCGATGTCGGCGTCCCTTTTCTTTTCGGCTCTGAAGACATTTTCATATGCTTCTTGCAGACTTCTGTCTTCGAGATTTGCTTGTACCAAGGAGATCTTGATAACCATTTGGCCGTAATCTCTGACAGAGCTAATCTTCGCCTTTGGATCTGGCAACCCATCTTTATCTAAACCGTTGATTTGCTCCACAATCTCGGTGAGTCCTTCGTTAATCGATTTTTTATCGGAAACGATGGTATCCCAGTCAAGCTTACCAAGCCACGGCCTTACCAGGTCACGGATCCTAGTGCTAATTGCTTGTTGCCAGTCGCCGGCCGCTGAAAGAGAAGCTGTACGGAAGAGGGTCTTTTGTGGGTTAGTAGTCTCTGTTTCAAAGACCAAGTATATTATCGCTTGCACCTTGGTTAACCTGGTGCCTCCCTCTTTCTGTACTATTTCACCTAGAGATCCCGCGCCAATTTCCAATTCGTCGGGAATGACTTTACCTAGAGATCCCGCGCCAATTTCCAATTCGTCGAGGACGACTCCGTATTGGGGATACCGCGAGAAAAGTGAATCCACTTTTTCGTCTCGCGGATGCATCACCACTTTTTCTGATGGTTTGTCATCCGTCACTTTTTCCTGTCCGTATTTGATCCAACGGAAGCCGTATTTGAATATTTGGTAGGGCGAATAACCAACCAAATAGACTCCGAAGAGTTCTTCAAATAAGGTGGTTGAATTAGCCTGGATAATCGCTTCCTCGAGCTCATCGGTGAGCTGATAGAAACCCTTTGGTTCGGGTTTCAGTAACTGACCGTCGGCATTGACAGGTTGACCCAACTTGTTTGTTGGTATCACCGTACCCTTCTCGTCGGCAAAAAGTGGATTACCATTATCATCAAGCTTAAGCTTTCTTTCGACGAAACTTGGATCTTCCGCGAGCTTCTTTCTTCTGGCTTTTACCAGTTTTGCCGCATACGAATGGAAGGATCCCTTAAATACATCAAACCCTTGTGGATCTAAAAGATGATTTTCCACCCGAGCGACATACCTAACACAGGTTTCGCCTCTCATAATAGCCTTGTATTCACCATCGGTTCGAAAGGTGACTAGCCGGTCTCTTTTTTCAATAGGGTCTTTCTTGCTCCCGGCTAGCTCTGAGAAAAGTAGACGTAGCGATAAATATAGCAAATAACCCGAACCAAGAGTCAAGAGACTGAACCAAAAGACGATTCTTTTGGCAAGCTTTTTTCGATCTGCTTCAAGGTCTTCTATTATCGGTTCTTCTACGTGTTGACCTCGCTGACTTTGTTTCTTAGTATTCTTGCTCTTGGGAGGTTTTCTCCCAAAACCAAAATTCTTGAGTATATTCACAATTTTGATCATGTCTTCCACCTTGTTCCTAGATTTTTGCAGTCAAAGAACAACTGCTTTCCATTTTGAATTATAGCATAACATATATTAAAAAGTCAATTTTAAAGTTGCAGGATTTGGAAAGTGTGATAGAATAAGGGTAGATTTTCATTTCGACAGTTACTGTTGGTCGCCTTCGCTCTTACAGAGCTTCGGCGTACTAATAGAGGAAAGTCCGAACACTTACTCACCCTTGTGGTGATTAAAACGGTAGCGGGTAATTCCCGTCGTGCGCGAGCATAGAGTTGCGAACAGAAACGATCCGGTTAAGTCCGGCTGAAACGGCAAAATACTTACTGGGGTGCAAGGCCGTACGCTCAATTTTTACAGTCGTCCTTTTAGGACTCATTAAAAATTGGCGAGTGCCGCTCGAGTTTTAGAGTAATCTAAAGCCTAGATAAATCACTGTTAGAAACAGAATTCGGCTTACGAGAATGAAAATCTAAAACACCCTGTAAAAAGGGTTACGTGCAAAAACCGTCCGTAAGGTCGGTTTTTGCTTTGTTTAATTTGTGGGCAAGGGGAGACTTGAACTCCCACGCCTTGCGGCACTAGTTCCTAAAACTAGCGTGTCTACCATTCTACCACTTGCCCAATACTTGGATAATATAGCATAAAATATTTTTGTCGTCACAGATAATCTTCTCGTCGTCACTCGAAAATTTCCGCGACCCCGACTCAGCCGTTTCTGTTGCTACAGAAACATGCTTCCGTCTCGGACATGTATCAAAAAATCCAAAGCAGTTTGGATTTTCCTATCATGTCCGCCCACTAGGACTTGAACCTAGGACCGTTCGCTTAAGAGGCGACTGCTCTACCAGCTGAGCTATGGGCGGAAGATTTTTCAAATTACTTTTTAAATAATCTGGTGCTCGGAGTGGGAGTTGAACCCACAAGGTCTTGCGACCAAAGGATTTTAAGTCCTTCGCGTATACCAATTCCGCCATCCGAGCATTTATTTGTCAAGTAATATAATTTCTTAACAAATGAGGCCACGGCGAGAATTGCACTCGCGTATATTCCTTTTGCAGAGGAATGCCTTACTACTTGGCTACGTGGCCTTGTGATAATAATCTATATGTCCAGATAAAAGGTATTTTAGCCTTTATTCTCTGAATTTTCAACGACTGATTCATTAGAAATCTCATCGATCCTTTGGCGGTTGTGCTCGCCTTCGTCAATACAAAAATCTATCTTAGGGGCAAAACCAAAAGATTTCTTAGACATTATAAATCGGTGGAAATCTTGTCTGCGTCTTTTAGCAAACTCTAGTGCTTGTCCTTCTTTTTCTCTCGGTATAGTAGTGAAGTAGACAAGAGCTCTCTTACCACGATCGAATATTTCTGTTTTAGTGATCGTTATCAGAGAATCTTTACTTGACTCTAAGTTAAAATATTCCCCCGCAAATCTAGAGATAAGCGAGATAAACTTGTCATCTTTGAATTTTGTTGGAGTTTTCATTTTATTTTTATTCCTCTCTTAATGTAAGAGAGGGCTACACGGAATAAGGAGTGAGTTATTATTTTAGTGGGGTTATTGTTTGACGAAGGAAGTTACCTTTATCGTATCTCCTTGGGCTAGTTCAATTTTTGATTCTATCATTATGCCAAATTCCTGACCTTCCTGGGCTGTGTCGGCTTTTATTTTTTGAATTTGGAGTTCTTTTATTTTTCCTTCCCCAAGTAAGGCTTCTCTTCGGAATATCTGGACCACTGCTCCGTGTTTAATTTCCCCTTCCTCTACTCGGCCACCGACTACCTGTTTGTCTTTGTTTTTATTAAAGATCCTGAGGAGCTTAGCACTTCCAGTGATCGTCTCTACGGTTTCTATCGGAGTAGCTTCTTCTATTTTTTCTTTCACATAGTCAACTAGTTCATAGATTATCTTGTATGTTTTTGTTTCTATATTATCTCGGAGAGCGAGTATTTCGGCGTTTTTGTCTATTTTTACATTAAAACCTAAGACAAGACTGTTTTTAATATTGGCAGTCTTCAAATCTTTTTCTGTGATAGTACCAATACCTTTTGAGATTATTTTGACACAAATCTTTTCGTTACCTAGTTTTTGGAGTTCATGCTCTACCGCATCTAGTGAACCAAAAGTATCAGTTTTGATGACTACTCCGAGAACGGCACCGTCGTGATTATTTTGTATTGCTTTTGTTTCCTGACCGATACTTTCTGAGGCAAATTTGATAGCTTCTTCTTTTTTCAAAAAAGTTTTAAAATGATTTCCTATGTTTGGCTGGGCACTCCAGCCGACTATTCTGATGGGACTAGAAAAGCTAGCTTCTTTTATTTTTTCACCCTTGTAATTTTCTATAGCTCGGATAGGGGTAAAAGTACCTTGGCTGGCCATAAATTGACCCACTTTAAGAGAGCCATTTTTTATTATCAAGGTAGAAGAAATACCTTGTTTAGGATTTAGGTCACTCTCTATTACAGAACCTTCTGCTAAGGCGAATGGATCACCCTTGAGTTCTTCTAAGTCAGATTGAAGGATTATCATTTCCAAAAGCTCTGGGATACCCGCACCTGTCTTAGCGGATATTGCTACCACAGGTATGGTGCCACCCCAACCTTCTACCAAAATCTCATTTTCGGCCAAGTCTTGTTTTACTTTATCTACGTTTGCCCCGGTAGCGTCAATCTTGTTTATGGCTACAATAAAAGGGGTGTTATTTTTTTTGATACAGTTTAAAGCCTCGATGGTTTGATTTTTTACTCCATCTTCTGCAGAGACTACGAGGACCGCAATGTCAGAGACATCAGTACTATGCTCTCTAATAGAACAAAAAGCTTCATGACCCGGAGTATCCATAAAAGTGATTTTTCTTTTTTGGCCGCTGATTTCTTTTTCAACTTCATAAGCGGATACACGTTGGGTGATGCCACCAGCTTCTCTGTCGGTAGTGTTTGTCTTTCTTATATAATCAAGCAGAGTGGATTTGCCATGATCAATATGACCCATAACAGATACTATAGGTGGGCGGGCTACTTCATTTGTTTTTTCTTGTTTATTTTTCTGAGTCATTTGTTTTCGATTGTTTTATTACCGTTTTTTCTTCGGCTGTTAACTCGTAAATGCTTTTCCAGTTTTGAAGTGGTTTTGCAAAAACACTGGTGCGCTCTCTTGTATGCATACTTGTTATGACCACCCCATTTCCTTCTTCATCTACAAAAACCGAAGAGAAACTTTGGTTGCCACCAAGGTCGGTGCCTTTAAATGGGTTGAACCTCAATGTGGGGATGGTCCCCACTTTGCTCTTTATCCTGTTACTTAAGGACTTCATGTACGTAGTCGAATCTGCTTGGAACCTGATAAGGTCTTCTAGAGTCTTAGTGTGCAATTTTAGGAGCCTTTCTATGTCTGGGGCGTTGGCGCTTCTAATATCCTAGAAACTTTAACATGCATTATTACCGCCAATAATAAGGCTACCAAAGAAGCCGCTAGGGCGACAAATGGCGCAAAAAAAACAACTGAATTCCAATCTACTGTCATAATCATACATTATACATTAATTATGGTATTATTCAAAATAATATGTTTAATAACAAAGGAAAAAGAACGTTTTTAGATTATGCTACTATTACGCCGGTTGATTTGGAAGTAGCCAAGGAAATGGAAAAAGTCCAAAAAAACTTTTGGGCTAACCCTTCTTCTCTGCATAAAGAAGGGGAGGAGGCCAAGAGTATGCTCGATGAATCAAGGGTAAGAGTGGCTCGAGCTTTGCATTGTAAAGCTAACGAGGTTTTTTTTACTAGCGGTGGTACCGAATCATTAAACCTCGCTATTTTGGGTGTGGTTAAGTTTTTCCAAGGGTCACCCTTGAAGACCCTTGCCCCTAAGGGTGACCCTTTAATTCCTCATATTATTACATCAACCATAGAACATCCGGCAGTACTAGAACCAATAAAATCTTTACTTGAAAAAAAACAAATAGAAGTTTCTTTTATTACTCCAGATAAAAAGGGTATTATAAAACCAGAGTCAATAAAAAAAGAAATAAAAAAGAATACTATTTTGGTAGCTATCCAGCATGCAAACAATGAAATAGGTACCATCCAACCGATTGCTAAAATTTCAAAAATAATAAAAGAGCATAAACTTAAAGCTCAAAGCTCAAAGATACAACCCCCTTACCTTCTTGTAGATGCTAGTCAGAGTACTCTTTATGAAAATGTTTCTCTAGAAAGACTTGGGGCTGATTTGTTAGTTTTAGATGGAATTAAAATATATGGACCCAGAGGAATGGGTGTTTTGGTAGTTAAAACAAGAACAAAAATTTCTCCAATTACTTTTGGTGGGGGACAAGAAGGAGGACTGAGGCCAGGAACAGAAAATGTTGTCGGAGCTGTTGGTTTCGCTAAAGCTTTGGAAATTGCTGTCCAAAAAAGAGAGAAAGAATCAAAACGCCTTACAAAACTGCGAGATTATTTCACTAAGGAAATCACTAGTGAAATCCCTAGGGTTTCGCTTAATGGTGGTTTAGAAAACAGATTACCAAACAATATAAATATTTGCTTCCAAGGTTTCGCCTTGGATAGTGAGTTTTTGGTGATTAAGTTAGATACGATGGGTTTTGCGGTTTCAGCCGCGAGTGCCTGTCATGCACTTAGTTTAGAAAATAGCTCTTATGTGGTTGAGGCAGTTAGTGGGGAAGAGTGTGCTTCTTCATCTCTTCGCATAACTTTGGGTCGTGATACTAAAAAGACTGATTTAGATAAACTAATCGAAGCTCTAAAAAAAATAATTAAGTAAATTATAGATAGCGTTGTTTTTCATTTTTTATTTTGTTATTATTTAAGTATCGTGGAGGACTTAACCAAACATCAACTAATACTCATCGTTTTGCTGGTCACTTTTGTGACTTCTATTGCTACCGGCATTATTACTTTCACCTTGCTTTCAGAAGCCCCAGTTGAAGTAACTCAGACGATCAACCGAGTAGTAGAAAAGACAGTAGAAAAAGTAGCGACCGAAGTGGGAAAACCAGAAAAAGTGGTGACAACAGTAGTGGTAACAGAAGAGGACAGAGTGCTTGAATCTATTGCTAAAAATGAAAAATCCATTGTAAGGTTGAAAACCACTGGAGCCGATGGCTCGGAAATAGTCTCCGGTATTGGTTTGGTTGTTTCTGAAGATGGAGTGATTGTCGCTGATTTGCGAAGTTTCAATGCAGCTTCTAATTATAATATTTCGTTCCATGATGGACAAAGTTTTTCTGCTGGTAAAACTTTTGTTGATGATGAAGCTGGTGTAGTCTTTTTGAAGGCGGTAGTACCCAAAGGAGATCCAAAATATACTTTTTACCCAACTACTTTTGGGGATTCTAATAGTTTGAAAATAGGGCAAAGCTTAATTGCCATCAGTGGTTCAAATTCGAACGCTGCCTCTATAGGCAGAGTATACCAAACAGTTTTTGCTAAAGATAAAAAAACAATAAAAGATATTGTCTCTGATATAAAAGTTTCAGGAAGTCATTTTGGTAGTCCGGTTCTGAATCTTTCTGGTGAGGTAGTAGGTCTTGAAGCTCCGGTCGGAGAGTCAGATACTGAATATTCTTACACTCCTATAAATGTCGTTAAAGAAGCTACTGCAAAGGCCATTATTGATTTAAACAAATAGTCTTTTCTATCAAGCGGGGGAAGCTTGATTTAAGTTAGATTTCTGCTATAATATCGCTATAAAATCTTTGTTTTATGACACCATTTAATCAATTTACAACTAAAGCCAAGGAAGTCATCAAGAAGGCGCACGAGCTAGTTATTGAACGTGGACAAAACCACGTAAGCCCGCTTCATCTTTTGGCTTCTCTCATATTGCAAGAAGAAAGTATGGTCGCTTCTATTTTGGACAAAATGGAAGTTGATACTATTCTTTTGACTGACTCCATCTTTGAAGCTATGGAAGGATCTACTTCTGGCGACACTATGTCCCCTTCTTATCAAATTTTTCTTACTCCAGAGTTGGCTCAGATCATAGAACATTCTTCAAAAGTAGCATCTAGTATGAGTGATGAATTTGTTTCCACTGAGCATCTTTTTATTGCTTGTCTCGATGTTCCCAGTCAGGCTAAAGATATGTTGGCTCGTTTCAAAATCGAAAAAGAAAAAATATTGTTTTTGATTCAAGAAATAAAACAAGGCAGAATGCCCGAAGTTAAAACATCTAAAAAGAACAAAAACATATTAAAATATACTCGCTCTCTGACAAAACTTGCTCGCGAAAATAAACTTGACCCCGTTATCGGTAGAGACGAAGAGATTACTCGTATCATTCAGATACTTTCCCGTCGTACCAAAAACAACCCGATCCTTATCGGAGAGGCTGGTGTTGGTAAAACTGCTATTGTCGAAGGCTTGGCCATGAGAGTTGCTTCTGGTAATGCTCCAGAGTCTCTGAAAGATAAAGACATAGTCTCACTCGATTTGGGTCTTTTGGTGGCAGGTACCAAATACAGGGGTGAATTTGAAGAAAGATTAAAGAATATAATAAAAGAAATAGAAAAATCAGAAGGCAAGATAATCCTCTTTATTGATGAAATCCACACTATTGTTGGTGCGGGATCAGCTGAAGGATCACTCGATGCTTCCAATATGCTTAAACCTTCTTTGGCTAGGGGGAACTTGCGTGCTATCGGAGCTACTACTATCAAAGAATATCAAAAACACATAGAGAAAGATCCGGCTTTGACTCGTCGTTTCCAGCCTGTATATGTAAACGAGCCATCTGTCGAGGATGCCATAACCATCTTAAGGGGCTTAAAAGAAAAATATGAAATGTATCACGGGGTGCATATCACAGACGATGCTATCAAAGCGGCAGTCACTCTTTCGGCTAGATATATCGCTGATAGATTTTTACCAGATAAGGCAGTTGACCTTATTGATGAGGCATCTAGCTACTTAAAGATCTCACTCGAAAATATGCCCACCATACTCCAAGAAACTAATTCAAAAATAGTAAAACTAGAAATAGAAAAGGAGGCTCTTAAAAAAGAAGCTAAAGCTAAAACCAAAACTAAAAACAACAAAGCCAGGGCTCGTCTCCAAGAAATTGAAAAAGAGATCGCAGATATGAAGGAAAAAACATCTGAAATAGATTTGAAATGGAAAAATGAAAAAGAAAGTGTCGGAGAAATAAAAAAGATCAAGAAAGAGCTTGAAGTTGCTCGTATAGAAGCGGAAGAAGCTGAGGCCAAAGTGGATCTTGGTAAAGCAGCCGAAGTTCGTTATGGCAAGATACCTACTCTAGAAAAGAAGCTCGAGACAAATATAAAGAAACTAAAAAAACTTCAAAGCTCTCGCAGGATATTAAAAGAGGAAATTACTGAAAATGATATTGCAAACATAGTGGCCAAGTGGACCAGTATTCCGGTTTCAAGAATGCTCGAAGAAGAGGCAGAAAAACTTTCTAGAATGGAAGACGGATTAAAGAAAAGGATAATTGGCCAAAGTGATGCCGTCAAAAAGATTAGCGACACTATCAAACGAAGTCGTGCTGGTATTTCTGACCCCAACAGACCAATTGGTTCCTTTATTTTTCTCGGTCCAACTGGTGTCGGTAAAACTGAGCTGACTAAAGCTTTGGCTGAGTTTATGTTTGATGATGAAAAAGCCCTCATCAGAGTAGATATGTCAGAGTTTATGGAAAAACATTCTGTCTCTAAACTTATTGGAGCCCCCCCAGGTTATATCGGTTTTGATGAGGGAGGCGGTTTGACAGAAATGGTCCGACACAGACCTTACTCCATAGTCCTGTTTGATGAGATTGAAAAAGCTCATCCTGAGGTTTTTAACGTACTTCTTCAAGTACTGGACAACGGTAGATTGACTGATTCAAAAGGTAGGACAGTCAACTTCAAAAACACTATCATCATCATGACCTCAAACATTGGTGCTAACTATATAGATAAGATGGAGAAGATGGGCTTCGGTGATAGAGATGTCAAGGGTGGTGAATACGCAAATGTCAAAGAAAAAGTAATGGAAGCCATGAAAGATTTTTTCCGACCAGAATTCTTAAACAGGGTAGATGACACCGTTATCTTTGATATTTTGCCTATGGAAGCCATAAGGGAGATAGTCAAAATTCAAATTGACTTGGTACGAGAGAGACTTGCTGTTAAGGATATTTCTCTAGAGCTTACTGAGGAAGCTTATGAATACTTGGCTAAAGAAGGATATAACCCTCAATATGGAGCTAGGCCACTGAAGAGAGTGATCCAAAACAAAATACTAAATCAAGTAGCTTCCTTCATTATCTCTAAAGAAATATTGAGAGGGGGTACGGTTTCTGTCTCTGTTAAAAACAATTCATCTAAAACTAAAACAAGCGAGCTTGTCTTTGATATCAAAAAAGGCCGCAAAGGAGCCATCATCCAAGCCTCAATGCTTGGCACTCTTTCTACTGGAGTCGGGGTTTAAAAATTAAATACCTATTTAAATAGGTATTTTAATACGTAATTAATTACGTAATTAATTCTAAGGTTCATCTCCTATCAAACTTCACTCCCTCTCGCTCTGCTTGGCCCCTCTCCTCGTCTGAGGAGAGGGGATAAATGATATTACATTGAGATATAAGTAATTTTCTGATAAACTTTTCTTGTGAATATGCGTCGGTGGCGGAGTGGTCAATCGCATTGGTCTGTAAAACCAACGACTTTATGTCTACGCTGGTTCGAATCCAGCCCGGCGCACCGCAAATA
>Ga0114931_10003079_pt1 | contig 21189 bp, 20 predicted proteins | sample 2SBtaG_FD_89579 | JGI IMG/M metagenome (GOLD analysis project Ga0114931, IMG submission 89579) | Deep subsurface microbial communities from Kolumbo volcano to uncover new lineages of life (NeLLi) - 2SBTROV14_V59a metaG | ecosystem: Environmental > Aquatic > Marine > Volcanic | place: Kolumbo...
CAGGCAGCCTTGGCGCGCTTCGACCTCGGCCGATTGATCGCCGCAGCGCCGGCGGCCCAGGGCCTCTTCGGGCAGATCCTGTTCCTCACAGCCAGCAGTGGCGAGTGGGTCTTTCGGGGTGCACCCCATGACGGGTAGCGGCAGCGGGAGCGCTTTGTCTCGCGCCTCGTCCATGAGCGGACCGAGCTCGAAGCGCCGTGGCCCTACTACATCGAGCCTTCCCCCGAGATCTTCGGTTGGCCCTATGGCCTGATGCACCGCATTGCCGGTGAGGTCGAGGGAGCAGATGGCGAAGACGATCAGATCGGGCTCGCGCTGGCCCTGGGCGAGGGGTTGGCGGAGCTGCACGCGATCGAGGTGGAGGCGCCCGGCTACTACGATCCGGTGGAGGATCGTCTCCTCCCCTACCCCGTCGATCACGAGACGAGGGTCGTAGGCATGGTGCATGAATGGCTTGGACGGTGCCTGGAGGCGCGACGGGAAGCGACCCCCAAGGAGGATATCGCCTGGCTCGAAGCGATCGTGGAGGCCAGGCGGAGCGCGCTTTCGATTCCCTTTACGCCGCGCTTCGTCCATCACGACTACAAGCCAAACAATGTGCTCTGCGAGCGGATCCGGTCGGGCTGGCGGGTGAACGGCGTCGTGGACCTGGGGGAAGGCTACTTCGGCGATCCGGAGGAGGATCTCGTCCGCAGCATCGCGACCTTTGCCCGGACCCACCCCCGCAGTGTGCAGCCCTTCCTCAGGGCCTACGCCGAGCGCCGCGCACTCCGTCCCGGCCACGCGGAGCGGTACCCAATCTACCAGCTCATCGACCACCTCGTCTTCTGGGAGTACGGCCAGCGGAATCGGCTGTGGTTTCCGCCCGCTCTGCGCTTCCGCGCCTTCGCCGAGCCCTTTGTCATCCAGCTGCAACCGTACTCCTGAGGGGCGGAAGGGCCGGTGTTCCCAACCGGCCCGATGCATGCGATCATCTGGAGATACTGGAGGAGCATGCCATGAACCTCAGGCAGACTTTGCTCCGAAACCTCGCCGCCGCGGTCTCGCTCATCCTGCTCCAGATGCCAGCTTCCGCACAGGACACGCCCAAGGTGCGGGACGTCGGTGGCCGCTACGAGGTCGAGGGCACCACCCTCAACCAGGCGACGGGAGAGCGGCGCAAAATTTCAGGAATCATCCGCATCAGCCAGACTGGTGACACCTTTCGCTCTCATTCAGAGCTCCAGACTCTGGCGCCTGGCGAGCACGCCAGGCACGCTCGGGTCATCGGTACGGGCGCCGGAACGATCGTCGGCGATCATTTGAGTGGCACAGGGGAGCTGCAGCTCATCACCTCGAAAGTTCCGGGCCTGGATACGGACTTCGGAATGGCGCCCACGGCGACCTCCTCTCGGGCTGTGCACACGACCTGGGAGGCGACCGTCGCAGCGGACGGGCTCATCCGGGTCGAGACCCTGAACGTCGCCGGCAAGGGCGAGACCGATTACCAGGCCACCCACACGAGCTTGAGGGGCAAGCGCGTGGCCAAGCGGAAACCCTAGGCACCGAGATGCTGTTGCTCCAGGTGCAACGAACCAACAGCATCGTTCCTGCCCACTTGCGTTTCGGCGCGGCTCTGAGCCACGTGCTCACCAACGATGGTTCTACACCCCTCAGTCCAGGCGTTTCTGAAAGCGCAGGGTCGCGATCAGCAGCGCCGCGCAGCCGAAGAGGGCCAGGGGCCACAGGTCCTTCCACAGGTCCGGCAGGCCTGCGCCCCGCAGCACGACGCCCCGCGCAGTGCGAAGGAAGTGGGTGAGGGGGATGACCTCGCCAATCGCCCTGGCCCAGCCCGGCATGCCATCGAAGGGGAACATGAAGCCCGAGAGCAGGATCTGGGGCAGGAAGCTCATGAATGCCATCTGAAAGGCCTGGAACTGCGTGCGCGCGACGGTGGAGAACAAGAGCCCAAGTGCGAGCACGGTAAAGATATAGACCCCTGCGCACAGATACAGATCAGCCAGAGATCCATGCATCGGCAGGTCGAAGAGCAGCACGCCCAACCCGAGGATGAGTGTGATCTGCAGGAATCCGATCAGCATGTAGGGAATGAGCTTGCCCAGCATCAGCTCCGGAGTCTGAATTGGCGTGGTGATGAGGAGCTCGAGGTTGCCCTGCTCTCGTTCGCGAACGATCGCCACCGAGGTGAAGAGCACCAAGGTGAGGGTGAGGATTACGCCCATCAGGGCCGGTACGATGAAGAATGCGGTACGGCGCTCGGGATTGAAGTAGACCCGCGTCTCAAAGGTTTGACGCGGCTTGCCGGAAAGTCTGGCGCCGAGCCCTGGCACCGGTCCGAGGCCGCGCATGGCGCCTCTCACCGGCAACCGCTCGAGGCCGCGCATGGCACCCAAAACCACCGGGTCGCTGCCGTTGGCGAGCAGCTGAGCCGGTGGGCGGTCACCATCCTGAATCCGGCGCTCGAAATCCCGGGGCACCAGGATGCCGACGGAAATGTCGCCAGCCACGAGCAGGCGTTCGAGCTCGGCGGCATTGGCGGCTCGCTCCACGATGTCGATGACCTGGGTCGCACGGGCATCGGCCACCAGTGCGCGGGAACGCTGGGTATTGGCGAGGTCCGCATAGCCCGCCGGCAGGTGTCGCACGTCCTGGTTGATCGCGAAGCCAAAGAGAATGGTCATCACCAGCGGCAATCCCCCCACCATGCCTGAGGTGAGACGGTCGCGGCGAATGTGCTGGAACTCCTTGCGCACCAGGGCAGCGATCCGGCGCCGGGCAATCATGGGGAAACTTCCTCGGACTCGCGGGTGGCGGCGACGAAGACATCCTCGAGGGTGGCGGGTACTGGTCGGGCCCGACCTTCCACTCCCGCAGCGTCAAGCGCTCTCTCTACGCGGCGCTCTGGCGCATCGCCTCCTGGCTCGAGAAGAACGTGCAGCCGGGTGCCGAGCTGCGCGACGCTACGCACACTGGAAAGGCGTTCGAGCGCTGCGTGCGCGCGCCGAGGGTCCCGCGTTTCCACCTCGAGAACCGCTGCCCCTACGCCCGCCATCAGGTCTCGCGGCGTCCCCACGGCAGCCATGACGCCACGATCGAGGATTGCGAGGTGATGGCAGCGCTCGGCCTCATCCATGAAATGGGTCGACACAAGGATGGTCGTGCCGGCATCGGCGAGCTGGAAGAGGAACTCCCAGAAGTCGCGGCGGCTGCGCGGGTCGACGGCGGAGGTGGGCTCATCAAGGAAGAGCAGCTCCGGATCGTGTAGCGTGGCAGCCGCCAGGGCCAGGCGCTGCTTCTGTCCGCCGGACAGCGTGCCTGCGATCTGCGCACTGCACTCAAAGAGACCGAAGCCTGCGAGCTGGGCGGCGATGCGTTCGTCTCGGGTCGCCGAGGCGATCTGCTGGACCTCGGCCAGGAATTCGAGGTTTGAGCGCACAGACAGGTCTTCATACAGAGAGAAGCGCTGGGTCATGTAGCCGATGCGCGGGCGAAGCTTCTCGGCGTCGCGTGGCAGCTCGTGGCCGAGCACCGTGGCAGTGCCGGCCGAGGGGCGTAGCAGCCCGCAAAGCATGCGGATGGTCGTCGTCTTGCCCGAGCCGTTCGGTCCGAGGAAGCCGTAGACTCTGGAGGGAGCCACGTCGAGATCGATGCCATCGACGGCGGTGAGCGAGCCGAAGCGGCGCGTAAGTCCGCGCGCGAGGATCGCTGGACGTTCACTGACCATTGGCGTTGCTCGGCGGCGAGGCCTCTTCGGCATTGGGCAAGAGGACCACCTCCACCGGAATTCCTGCGGGCAGCGCGGCCGCCTGGGGGTCGAGCAGGTCAACCTTTGCCAGGTAGGTGAGGCGGCTCCGATCGCGCTCGGTAAGCGCGTAGTAGGGTGTAAATGCAGCGTTGTTCGCGATGCTGCGGACGCGGCCTCGCCGCGGCCCCTCGAGACCATCGATTTCTACCCAGGCCGAGGTGCCGGGCGCGACGTGGACGCGCAGCGGTGCGGGCACGAACACGCGGGCATAAGGCGCGCCCTCGGTGAGCATCACGGCGACTACCCCGCCGGGCGCCGGCCGCTCCCCGATCTCGTAGGGCAGCGCATCGATTTTTCCGTCCACGGGCGCGCGTACCTCGAGCCGCGATGCGCGCACGCGGATGTCGGCCAATCGGGCCTCGGACTCGGCGAGGGACGCCCGTGCTTGCGCGAGCTTCTCTGCGGTAGTGCCCTCCAGATAGAGGGTCAATGCGGCGCTGGCTTCGTTGCGGCGAGCCTCCGCCTCATCGGCCTGGCCGCGTAGATGATCCAGCCGGTCCTCGGACTCGACACGTTGGCCTACAAGACGCTCCACCCGGGCGAAATCGATGCGCACGGTAGCCAGCGCGCTCTCTGCCGCGGCCAGCCGCGCGCGAGCCTGGACAATGAGCTCCCTGCGCGGCCCCCGTTCGAGCTCCGCGAGGTGCGCCGCGGCCCGGTCTCGCGCTCCCTGGGCAGCCGCGACCTGGGCGGCCAGCCGAGTGCCGTCGAGCTCGATCAGCACCTGCCCCGCCGAAACGGACTCGCCCTCCCGAACGTGGACGGCGACAATGGGCTCGCGCGCCTCGGCGGTCAGCTCGATGCGATCGCGCTCGAGGGTGCCGACTACCCGCCATTCTTTGCCATCCCGGCAGGCCACACCAGCCAAGCAGACGCCGGAGAGGAGAAGCACTACGAGCGCCCTCATGCTGCCGGTCATGCGCGAGTCCCCTCGGAAAAGAGACGGCAGGTGTGTGCCGCAAAGCGCTCGCCGAAGTTCGTGTCGAAGCGCACGCCCAGTACGCGCTCCACGACGGGTCGCGCCACGAACGGAAACATGGCCATGCCGAGCAACGAGAGGAAAGCCAGGGTTGGGTCGAGGTCCGCACGCATGCGCCCCGACGTCGTCTCGCGCCGCAATACGTCCTGCACGAGCGGTGCGATCTGAGAGGCATAATCTCGAACGAAACGATCCTGGAAGCGGCCTCCTTCGGCGAACACCTCGCGAATGACCAGCGGCGGGATCCACGGTTCTGCCAGAAAGGTCGTTGCAACGGTCTTGACCAGCTCCGCGATGGGATCGTTGTCGGCCTTTGCCTCTCTGAGTACCTGCCGCACGCTGGCCAGCACGCGGGCCAGCGCGTGCTCGAGCATGGCCTCGTGCAGGCCCTGCTTGTCGCCGAAGTAGTAGTGCACCATGGAGGGGGTGAAGCCGGCCTCCTCGGCGACTTCTCGCAGCGAGACCTCGCCGAGGCCGCGCCGGGCTCCCAGCGCGCCCGCGGCGTTGAGCAGAGCGTCGCGCGCGGTGGGAGTCCCGTGTGCGCGGGGGCGTCCCGGCTTGCGGTGGTGGCTGCGTCGGGGCTTTTGCCGCGCCATGAAGATATTAAATCAAATCATTCATTAATTATCAAATGCGCGCCCGAGTCCCCGAGGGGCCGTGGCGCGGGTTCTCCGGCGGTTCGAGATGAGCTCCGAAAAACCCAGCGTTGCCAGTGGCTTCCCGCATTCCGGCGCATCATCCTCGGCCGCGTCGGATGCGCCTCAGGCCCCCGATGGGGATTCCCGATCTTTCCCCGATCCGGTTGGACGGGTCCAGCCCGGCGGCGCTATTCCGAATACGTTGGCGTGGCCTTGATGGACGGGCAGCCGCGCCGGTTGGTGAGGAGCAGTGTGCCTGCGTAGAGCACGATCGACACCACATGAAGTGCCCCGGCCCACTCTCGCAGGCCGAGCAGGTCGCCCAGATCAGCGGCCAGACGCAGGGCGACGGAGGCGTGCAACACGACGAGCGGGAGGTACAAGAGAGGGTGGTAGACGATGGGCACCCTTAGCACGGCAGGAAAGATGATCGGGGCGTGGCCAAAGATCATCGACAAGACGAAGCCCAGGAAGAACGCGTGCAGGATCGCATCGTAGGGGAGTCCGGGTGCCAGCGGGCCAAAGTGAATCAGCAGGGCCCCCGAGAGGCCGAGCCACAGGAAGCCAGAAAGCAGGCAGATTGCGATGAAGCGTGGGAGCCCACGCTGCCGGACGCTGCGGCGCGCAAGGTCGTAGCGCGCGAGCCATAGAGCGAAGGCGAGGAGGCCGGCGCCGGAAAGCTGCGAGCCCAGGCCGGCATTCCAGTGGAGGACCACGAGACCCACGCCCAGCAGGGCAGCGACACTGTAGAACCCGAGCCGCGCGCTCCGCGGTGGTCGCCGCACACGACTCAGCTCGAGGCGTTCGCCGGCGATGGTCCACAACAGGAATGCAGCCCACCAGAGGACGAGCTGGAAGATCGGTAGGCCAAGGCACCATTGCAGATTACCCACGACCCAGGCCAGGGCGCCGAGCGCGGGAGTCAGCGTGAAGATCGCGCGTTGGCGAGCCATCACTCCCAACGAGGCCGCCAGGAAGATGCCGCTTCCCAGTACCACCGCCAGCGAGGCGAGCCAAAACGGTGCTCCGACGAGGAGAGAGACGCTGCCGGCGCCGGTGAGGACGGGCGCCGCGTAGGCCCAGCGCCTGCCGAGCCCGACAGCGCGCTCGACCGCGATCAGGGTACCCAGAAAGCCGCAGACCATGAGCGCCCCGTGGTCCGCGATGACCGCCCCGGTAGGGATGGGGAGAGCGACGCCGACCCGAAGCAGGCCGCCCCACAGGCCCGCGATGAGCGAAAGCGCTGCCAGCGCCAGCAGCGGCAGCCGCTCCAGGGCAGCGCCCCGCGCAGGTCGAGGGGCTTCCGCCTCTACCATCCGGGTCCCTCTCCTCGAACCCCGCTCAACGCGTTTCACTCCCTTCGGGCCGCCCAGGAATCGAGCCGCTGCTGGCCCAAGCCTTCATCTGGAGCATTTGCGGGCAAAAACCAGGCAATTTCGACCTAGCCTCGAGGCCGCAAAAGAGCGATAGAGCCGTCGCCGCACCGCCCGGGGAAGTTGAAGCTCCAACTCCACGCGCTTGTGGTGACACTTTTTGCCGAGAGTCTCGTCGCCGATGTAGTCCGTGCCCATCAGCAGAAACAGCTCCATCGGAAAGTCGCTCTGGGCGTCGATGACTTCGAAGCCGATCTCCGTAATCAGGTCTTCCAGCGACTCGAAGTCAAAATAGTTGATGTGGTCGGGTGTGGCGATCCACCAGGGGGAGCGCTGGAGCTTGGCCTGGGCTGCCAGCTGCAGGTCGTTGAAGTCGTTGGGGACCCGCACACAGACGATTCCTTCTGCTGTGAGGAGGTCGTGAGCATGGCGCAGCGTCTCCGCGGGGTCGGGAACGTGCTCGAGCACGTTGAGGAGCGTCACCGCGTGATAGTCGGCGGGACCGGGGCGCTCGCTCACGGCTGCAAAGTCACCGAGGCCGCTCTCGAAGATCTCATGGCCGAGCTCGCGCCCGATACGCGCGGCACTCTCAGAGGGCTCGAGACCATAGACCTCAAAATGCTCGTCCCGAAGGGCGGACAACAGCTCTCCGGTCCTGCAGCCGATGTTCAGGACTCGGCGGGACGGCGCGGCTTCCTTCAAACTCTCGGCAATGTCTCCGAAGAGGACCCTGCGAAGCCAGGATCGCTCGATCTCTCCGTCTTCTCCGCCCGCCATGAGCGCACGAATCTCGGGTGCCCGGCCGCCCTCACGAATGAGATCGTAGTACTGGCTCTCGTAGAAGTGGGCGAGCGCCGGGGCATTCGGGATCGGATCAAGCCGGCGATAGCCGTGGCGAGGATCGACGACGACCTTGTACTTGTCTTCGGACATGCTGAGTTCTCTCTGTGGGAGTGAGGTTCGAGGGGTTCAACACTTTTTATCCGGCCTCGCCGCAGATTCATCCTCTCAGGCTTCCCGGCGAAGCACCGCCAGCGTCAGCATGGTTGCAGCTGGGAGAATCTGGATTCCAGGAGATCCCTGGTGAGCTCGTCGAGAGACTCGATGGTGGCTTCGGCCTCGAAACGCTCGGGCATCTGCAGCGCGCGGTATTGCCCAGTCCGGACGCGTAGCGTCCGAAACCCGAGGGGCTTGATGCCCACGAAGTCCTTGTGCGGATTGTCGGCGATGTACAGCACCTGGCAGGGCCCTACCTTCTCGCGCGCTGCGATCTTCTGGAAGCAATAGGGTGAGGGCTTGGAGCGGGCGTGTCCGAAGCGGGCGGTGAGGTAGCACCGACGAATGTCGGGGTGCTCGTAGAGGCCCAGGGCCCGGAGCTTCCGTTCTTGAACGTTCCGGTTTCCGTCCGTCACGATGTAGAGGGCCTCGCGCCGGAAGCGTTGGAGGCAGCGGCGCGCCTCGGGCCACAGCTTCAAGCGAGGCTGGTGGAGCCGGTAGGCGGAGAGGTAGCGGCGGACCCTCTCCCTCGTGCAGATGCCAAGCTCCGAGAGCACAGCATCGAAGACGCCGGAGCGATGACCGAGCGCCTGCCCCCAGAGCATCCTGAATGCAGCGCGTTTCGAGACCGGCGCCTCGGCTGAAACCTGCTCAGCCACGAAGGAGAGGCCGCTGCGCACATAGCTCAGCTCATCGTAGAGCGTGTCATCGAGATCGAAGACGAGGACCACGAAGCCGAAGCCTCCCAGCGCTCACGCCTGGACGACGAGGTCGTCGGCGTGGCGAATCTGGCGCAGCTCCCCGCGCGCCCGAAAGAAAGGGACCGTATCCAGCGAAGCGCCCCGACTCTCCAGCGCGAACCAGTAGAAGCTGTCGAGACCCGCTGCAAGCGCCAGGGAAGACGCGCCGCCGAAGCGGGCATTGCACTCGATCAGGTGTAGCTGGCCATCCTCGTCTTCGAGTGCCTGGAAGACCAGGTGTCCCAGGCATCCCAGGTTTACGGCGGCGTGGGAGCAGAGGGTCTCGAGGGCCTCGTGCCGGCAAGTGGTCGTGATCTGCGACTCTCCGTTCGTGACGAGATCGCGGGAGCGGGCGACCGCTCCCTTGACTTTCCCGTTGCGTGCTACGTACACGTCAATGGAGTATTCCCTGCCGGAAATGAAGGGCTGGAAGATCGCAGAGTCGAGGCCGGCGCCGTGAGCCAGAGCTTGCTCACGGGAGACGTCGAGGGCAAGTTGCGCGGACCCGGCACCGAAGCGTTCCTTGACCACATAATGATCCGTGGCGATGTCCGCGAGAGCCTCGCTGGTCGGAATTGCGGGGAAGCCCTTGTCGGCCAATGCCCGGGCGAAGTGCAGCTTGTCTACGCAGCGATCAATCGCCTCGCTGGGCGAGACCATCACATGGACACCCGAGGCGGCCAATGCCTCGCGCCAGCGCGCGTAGTAGGGGAGTTCGGCGTCTCTGGTGGGCACGATTGCGTCAATGCCTCTATCGTGGCAGACCGACGCCAGCACCTCGGGTGTGAGACGGCGCAGCGGCGGCATCGCCCAGAAATCATCGACGAAGTGTCGCCCCAGACAATTCGCGTTCAGATCCGCTCCGAGGATGCGACAGCTGGGCCCGAACTTTTCGAGCGCACGGCGTAGCTCGCGCACCAGGGGAACCTTGCCAGAGATGCTCGTGACCAGCACGCGGATGGGTGTGTAATTCGCCGCCTGGGATGAGGGGTGGCGCTCCGCTTCGATCAATTCCGGAATTACGTCTTCCAGCTGCCGGCCGGGGCTCCAGCCGAGGCGGGTGCGGCAGCGTTCCGCGTTGGCCTGGGATGCTTCGAACGAAATATCGCTTTCCTCGCGGGTCTGGCGCAGCTCGGGAAAGTGCTGCTGGAGGATTTCGACCACCTCCCGCACACGCCTCCCATTGTCCGTGCCCAGGTTGATGATGCCGCCAATGCCGGGGGCGCTCATGCGGATCAGGCCCTCGGCCACGTCATCGGCATAGATGTAGTCGAAGATCCCCTCCTCCTTGAACACCCTGAGCTCTTCACCGGCCAGGAGCCCGCGCACCCAGCGGGAGATGACGTCGCGCGAATGTTTGCCGTAGCTGCGGAAGATCCGGGCGCAGGCTGCTTCGAATCCGATCTCGGGAAAGTCTGTGAGGAATCGCAGCTCGATTTCGTGCAAGAGCTTGGCGACGCCACAGATGTTTCGCGGCTGGATCGCCGAGCCCTCATCCAGGCGCACGGCGTGTCTGGCGGGCTCCGGGCTGAAGTACTGCTCCGGGTCATAGATGAGATAGCTCGAAGCGAAGACGACCTTGCGAAGACTGTTGGATTCCTTGAGCTGGGTCATCAGGTGGTGGCTGAGACGGATGTTGTGCTGGAAGTTCTCCTCCCAGAAGTCGAGGGTCTCTACGGAACGCTCGAAGGTGGCCGCCAGGTGGAAGAAGATCTCCGGCGCAAAATCATCGAGCTCCCGCTTTTCGATGAAGTTCAGGTCGCCCTGGCGATAGCGGATCTCGCCCGGCCAGCGACTAGGGCGAGGCCTCAGATCTCCAACCATCAGGATCGCGCCCGCTGCATGCAGCTTCTCGACCAGCGCGTGTCCGATCACGCCTGCACCACCACTGACAAAAACCCGGGTTCCCCTCTTCATTCCAGCCCATCCTCTGTGTCGTTCCCAGAACCCGCGTCTGGTTCCAGGAGGCCGTGGAGCAGGGAATCCACCAGCCTCGATCCAATGCGGACGTGGTCGCGTAGCCGGCCCTCCAGGCGAAAGTTCGCCCGCTCGAGGAGCCTCACGTGGTGTTCGCGAAGATCAAAGGTCTCCGTGGTGAGTCGGTGCAACGAGAGCTCCTTGAAGGCCACACCCTGGATCAGCCTCAGGTAGGTGCCGAAGATCTGCGCGTAGACCTCCGGATCTTCCGCGAGAGCCGGGTCCAGGAGGAAGCTCACCTCCGCCCGGGCCGCATCCCAATCGAGATGGACCAGGCCGCCATAGCCGATCAGCCGGGTAGCCTGCGAGTCCTCGCAAGGCCGGTGGAGCAGGCTGAAGAGCAGCTGGGCCGGCTGTTCATGTTGAAAGCTGGGTGCGATGACCCGGGTCCAGTAGGTCTCCTGGTCCGCATCGGAGAGGAGCCGCTTCTGGCGCAGCACGTCGATCTGGGCGTTGCGCCACGTCTTGATCGCCCCGAGGTCCTGCTTGCGGAGCGGAACGAGCGTAAGGTCGCTCCGAGTGAAGCGTTGGGTCTTCAGGCAGCGAAAGTGGTGCGTCTCCGCTTCCTCCAAGGTGAGCTTCTTCTGCTCGACGTGGGCGTTGATTGCTACCAGCTCCGGGTGGGTGTCGAGCAGGGTGATGATCCCCTCCGCGTCCATCTGGTGGGCGCCATGCGTCGAGACCATCCGCTCGAGCAGGCGTAGATCATCCTGGGTGTCCAGGGTGACGCGGTAGCGGCTGGCATCGACACCCCGGCCGACATTGGCGAGGCGGATGCCCGGATCCTTCCCACAATACAGATAGGGCGTCACGTGCTCGCGTTCGGCTGGATTCGTTGCCAGTCGGAAGGCTCGCTCGAGCAGCTCGAAGGAGAAGATCTCGAAGTCGAAGCCGCGCGGAAAGCTCCGCTTCAGGGAATTGGAGAGGTAGAGCTCTGGGTCGTCGCGGGCGAGATACTCCTCCAGCCCTCTGCGGATCAGCTGGCCGTCGATCAACGGGCAGTCCGAGGTCACGCGGACAACCACCTGGAATCCGTGCTCCTTTGCGCAGTGGTAGTAGCGGGAGAGCACATCCTCGGATTCGCCTGCGAAGCTCTGGACCCCGGCGGCTGCGCAGATCGCATGAATCCGCTCCGCGTCGGGCTCGTGGGTCGTTGCCACGACTACTGGCAGCCCAGCACGGGAGAGGCCTGCCAGGTGATGTTCCAGCACACTGCGAGTGCCGAGGGTCTTCAGCACCTTTCCCGGCAAGCGCGTGCTCCCGACCCGCGCCTGGCTGATGATGCCGCAGGCCCGGGTGCTCATGAGCCGGCGCCTTCGCCCCGAGAATGGGATTCTCCCTCCGAGGTGACCAGATCCCACGAGACAGGCGTGCCCCGCGCTACGTCGCAGGTCACACGCTTGCCCAACAGGAGCTCGTAGTGCCGGGGTGCCAACCCGAGGCCCGGGCGGATGCGCCTCAGGTTCCTGGTCGTGAATACCTCGCCCGCATGCATGTCTGCCGCTACGTAGAGCGAGCGGCGATGGAGCGCCGAGGTGTGCTCTGCAGCGGAACGGCCGTAGCGCACCCCGCCGAGGGCCTGCCAGGCACGTCTCGTCTCCTCGACCAGCGCAGCAAGCTCCGGAGGCTCCAGGGAGAACGCGGCGTCTACGCCGCCCTCTGCTCGCGAGAGGGTAAAATGCTTCTCGATCACGCTCGCTCCGAGTGCTACGGCGGCCACGGCAACGCCGATTCCGCGGGTGTGGTCGGAGAGGCCGACCTCGACATCGAAGAGCTGCCGCAGATGCGGGATCGTGCGAAGATCGCTTCCTTCGGGCGAGGCCGGGTAGGAGTTCGTGCATTGCAGCATGACCAGGTCGCGGCACCCTGCCTCGCGCGCGCAGCTCACGGTCTCCGCGAGCTCTGCAATGCTCGCCATTCCGATGGAGAGGAGGACGGGCTTGCCGGTGGCAGCCACCTTCCGAATCAGTGGAAGATCGGCATTCTCGAAGGATGCAATCTTGTAGGCGGGGACCTCCAGGCTTTCGAGCAGCTCCACGGCGCTCTCATCGAAGGCGCTGCTGAAGCAGAGGAGACCGCGTTCTCGGCAGCGCTCAAAGATCGGCGCGTGCCACTCCCAGGGTGTGTGGGCTTTCTCGTAGAGGGAGTAGAGGCTCTCTCCACACCAGAGGCTCGCGGGATCGTCGATCAGGAACTCGCCCTGCCGCAGCTCCAGCGTCATGGTGTCCGCGGTGTAGGTCTGGAGCTTGAGGGCGTGGGCGCCCGCGTCGGCAGCGGCATCCACGATCGCTAGGGCGCGCTTCAGGGAGTGATCGTGGTTGCCTGACATCTCCGCGACAACGACGGGCGCCGCTCCCTCTCCGATCTCACGGCTGCCGATTCGGATCGTCACGAGGAGAACATCGGGCGGATTCCGCACATCCTTGAGTGGGAATGTTCCCGTGGAACTCCCCGGAAACAAGAAGGAAACAGCCCACCCGGGGCTCGGCATTTCAGACTGAAAAGCGCACCCCGGAAGGCCGATTGCGCCGGCCATCCTGGAGCGAGAGGTCCCTCTGGGTGGATTCCCTCAGTCGAGTGGGTCGAAACCCGTTCTGCCGGACCTCTTTCAGCGAGAGTTCCCACCCGCGGCGCTCAGGCGCCCCGCAGCGCCTCGATGTAGATGTAGCGTCCACCACCCAGGACGGCGTTCGATGCCGTGACGGCGATGTGGTCGGCCTCGCGGCGCGACCTGGGCACGAGGTGTGTGGCCTGGCGGATCAGCCAGCTCACGGGGCGCAGCAGGCAATGCTCGCGGCGCACGGCGGCGGCCTCTACCGCCACCACATCAAAGCCTGCGGCGCCGAGCATGTTGGCGATCTGGGGGTAGAGCAGGTAGCTGCGCAGGTGCGCTTCGGGCTCCTCGATGGTCTGGAAGCAGACGCCGTCGTTCACGCGGCTGTCCATGGAGCCGCTGATCAGGAAGCGCAGCCGCGAGACCAGGTTCGCGTAGTTGTTGGCATTGATGGCGAGACGGCCACCGGGACGCAGGATGCGCCGGAACTCCCGGATGGCACCGCCAGGGTTGGCCAGGCGGTGCAAGGCGTTGGCGCACACCACCAGGTCGAAGCTCGCGTCTTCAAAGGGCAAGGCGCGATTCAGGTTGGCCACTGTAAAGGGCACGCCCTCCAGCTTGAAGAGCCCGGCGTCGATGTCGGCGGCGTGCACCTCGAAGCCTCGCTGTTGCAGGAACTCGGAGCAGGCGCCGCGGCCACAGGGCGCGTCCAGCACCTTGCAGGGCTGCAGGGTGGCGAGGCGCCGGTAGAGGGTGTCGTGGGCATCGACGTCGCCGATCGGCTTGAGGTGGGGCTGCGGGGCGGTCACACGGGCTCCAAGGCTTGATGAAGGGCATCCGAGACCTCTGCGCGAGCGGTCTCGAGATCGTGGTTTTCGATCCAGATGATCTCCGGACACAAGCCGGCCAGAGCGCGGAGCTGGGCGAGACGGATCTCGAAGTAGGCGCGCGGAAGGCTGCTCCGGCGTGCGACACAGTCTTCGGGCGAGGCGGCCACCACGAAGGCGGCCCGGGGGCGGGGGTAGAGGCGAGCGATCCCAGCGGCAGCGCGGGGATGCTGCTCCACGACTTTGGCGAGGTTGTCGTAGGCGTAGCGGTCGAAGACCACCAGCTCGCAGCCCCGGGCCCGGTCGGCGAGCAGCGTGGCCCAGAGCAGCACGGCGTTCATGGCATAGCCGATCAGCTCCAACGGGCCTCCGCGCTGGGCCGCGGCACGCTCAGGCCCGAGGGCCACGGCGTGCGCCTCGGCTGTGCGCTCCACCACCGGGTGACCAAACCTGCGGCGAAGTGCAGCCCGGTACCAGCCGAGCCCCGTGCGGTTGCCCTTGCGAAGCTCGCTGGGGCGCCCGGCGCTTGCCAGGCTTTCCGCAGCCAAGCGGGCGTGGGTGCTTTTGCCGGAACCTTCCGTGCCGGAGAAGGTGATGATTTCGGGAAGCAGGTTTCGCATGGTACTGGATGTCCCGGTTCCCCTCAGGGCGTGGACACCACGGGGATGGGAAGTGTAGATCATGCGGCTCCCCGGCGGCGTCTGTGAGGGGGTGGCCCATCCGAGCGCCTGGGTGTCGCAAACGCCGTGCCTCGCGCTCCCGTCAGGCGGCGCTGCGCTCCGCCGCCATCCCGATCTTGCGCAGGCAGGCCTCCAGAAAGTCGCCGATGGTGTCCTTGAACTGGCCCACCACATGGCCCCCCGAGAACCAATGGATTTCCGGTCGGTCCCAGTGCCGCCACAGGGCCCGGGGCTGGTAGGGGCGCACCACGCGGTCCGCGACGCCCGCCATGATGAAGCGGCGCTCCCGCGGCAGCCGCGGCGGCAGGGCCAAAGGAGACACGACGTGCGTGATGGTGCGGACCAGCTGCCAGTCCATCTCGAACTCGTTGTCGTAGTAGCGGCTCATGATCCAGGGCTCGTTGTCCCGCGCCAGGTTCGGGAAGTCCACCGCCGGGATGCTGGCGAAGATGCAGTCCAGGCCGTCTTCCAGGGAGGCCGTGAGGGCGGCGGTGTTGGCGCCCAGGGAGACCCCGTAGAGCCCCACCTGCGGCGCGCCGCGGCCGCGCACCCAGGAGAGGGTGCGGCGCACGTCCCAGGCGCCCTGGGCGAAGAGGTGCAGCATGTTCAAGTAGTCCGGCGCCAGGATCTCGGCACCGCTGAAGCGGCCGGTTCCCCGGGGACCGTGCAGCGGCAGCGTCGGGAAGATCAGGTTCAGCCCCAGCTCTTCGTGGAGCCGCTTTACCTGGAAGCCGGAGAAGTTGATCAATGGCGTGCCCATGGCGAAGCCGTGCACGCACACCAGCCAGGGCCGCGGAGGCCCCTCGTGCTCCAGCACGAAGGCGTGGGTAGTGCGGTTGCCCGCATGCTCCAGCCAACGCTCGCCGCCGGGCTCCCCCGGATGGGGGGTGTAGCCGCTCTCGAAACGCAGGTGGCGGAAATGCCGGCGGCGAGGTCCCTCCCAGGTGCTCTCCTCGCTTTCGTCCCAGCTCTCCACCGGCGGCGGCGTACGGTGGTAGGAGAGCGGGTCGGCCAGGAAGCCGCCGGCCTCCAGGAAGTCACGCTGCTCCATGGCCTCGGCCAGCATGCGTCGCACCAAGTCGGGCTGGGGCACGCCGACCATCACGCTCGTGAACAGGGTGAAGGTGCGGTCGAGGAGGGCCTCGCCGATCAGCCGCAGGGAGGGGTCCACCGGCGGGACGTCCGAGTAGCCGGAGCTGTGGCGGAAGGCGCCCCAGCTCTCGCTGAAGAGCGAGCCGATCTGCTGGACAGGGATCGTGAGTAGGCGGATGGGCATACTGGGCCGGGCCCCCTGGGCCCGGGGAGAGCCTCGCGGGGTTGACGCAGCGAGTCAAGAAAGGGGCTTCCCCATGGGGAGCTGCCGAAGGGCGGCAAAGGCCGCATCCTCCGGCCGTCCCCAACGAGGAGGAGCAGATGCCCCCTGGCACACGCTTCGATTTCAACGGCTGCCGGGTCCTGGTGACCGGCGGTACGAGCGGCATTGGCCTGGCGGTGGCCACCGCCTTCCACGCCGCCGGAGCCGCGGTGACCCTCACGGGCACCCGTCCCGGGGCATCCGACTATGAGCAGGACCTCTCCCTCTTCCACTATCGGCCGCTGGACCTGCGCGATCGCGAAGCCGTGGATGCCCTCGCCGGCTCCCTCGACAGCCTCGACGTCCTCGTGAACAACGCCGGTGCAAACCTGCCCGGCGGGCGCAACGAGTGGCAGCCCGAGGTCTTCGAGGAGTCGCTGCTGCTGAACCTCTCGGGAGCGTTCCGGCTCTGCGTGGGCGCGAAGCCGGTGCTCGCAAAGAGCGCCTGGCCCGGGGGTGCCGCCATCGTGAACGTCGCCTCCATGTCCTCGTTCTTTGCCGTGCCCATGGTGCCAGGATACGGTGTGGCCAAGGCCGGCGTCGTGCAGATGACAAAGAACCTGGCGGTGGCCTGGGCTCCCGACGGCATCCGCGTCAATGCCGTGGCGCCGGGTCTCATCGAGACCGCTATGACCGCGCCCATGAAGGGGATCGAGGCCCTCGAAAAGCCTCACATCCAGCGCACGCCGCTGGGCCGGTGGGGCACGCCCCAGGACGTGGCGCCGGCCTTTCTCTTCCTGGCGAGCCCGCAGGCGGGGTTCATCACGGGCCACACCCTGCGCGTGGACGGAGGCTTCTCCGCCGCGTGACCCTGCGCGTGGACGGAGGCTTCTCCGCCGCCTAGGCCGCGGCCTTGCCCGCGAAGGAGTGCAGGCCCGCGGCATCCGTGAAGGTGAACTCCACCTGGCCTAGGCGTACGGTAGTCCCCGGTCGCAGCGCAGCCGGCGGGCCGGCGCCCCTGGCGGGGACGTTCACGCCGCCGGCGGTGGTTCCGTTGGTGGAGCCCGCGTCCTGGATCAGGAAGCCCGCCCCCGGGTCGCGCTTGGCGAAGGCGTGAAAGCGCGAGATGCTCGGGTCCGAGATCACCACGTCGTTTTCCCGCCCTCGTCCGAGGGTTACCAGGTGGCCGTCGTTGGCGCTCCTGAGGCAGTGCACGACGATCGAGAGGTCTGCGGTCTGCGAATGCACGTCGTCGCCGTCGTCCAGCAGCACCTCGGTAGAGGTCGCATCCGGGTTCGCCGGGGGTCGGGCCGTGGTCTGGAGCAGGAAGCCCTCCCCGTGGCGCGCGGCGAAGGCCGGGACATCGAGGGCCAGGGCATCTGCACCGAAGGCTTTGAGGGTACGCGTCTGGGGCGACCCGGTCGTTGCGGCCATGGGGTTCTCCACGAATGCAGGCGGGTTCCCCTTTTTCTTCGGCCGCAGCCAGCCTCCGCTTGATCGGGGGTTCTTCCGAGCGATGGGGTAGATTCCCCTGCCCGCGCCACGAGGAGCCCCGATGCAGCAGGTGAATCTCCACGGCCCCGGCGATGTGCGCATCGACGAGGTACCCGACCCCACCCCGGGCCCGCGCGACGCGATCGTCCGGGTCGAGGCCTGCGGCATCTGCGGTAGCGACCTGGGCTACATCAAGCTCGGGGGCGTCGCAGGGCCCGGGCCGCAGCCCACGCCCCTGGGCCACGAGCTCTCCGGGGTGGTCGAGGCCGTGGGGGCAGAGGTGGCTGGCCTGGCTCCGGGGCAACGCGTGGTGCTGAACCCCCTGGGCGCAGGCAACCACATCGGGAACGGTGGCTCGGAAGGGGGCTTTGCGGCGCGGCTTCTGGTGCGCAATGCGGGGCAGGGTGGCTCGCTCTTTCCGATCCCCGATGCGCTGCCCTTCGACCAGGCGGCGCTGGCAGAGCCCCTCGGCGTGGGTATGCAGGCGGTCAACCGGGCTCGGGTGACCGTAAAGGACAAAGTGGTGGTCTTCGGTGCCGGCCCCATCGGCCTGGCTGCAACCGCCACGTTGCACTACCGCGGGGTCGAGGATGTGGTGGTGGTGGACCTATCCCCGCGTCGCCTCGCCATCGCCCAGGCGCTGGGTGCGCGGGAGGTGCTGCATGCCGGCCACGACGGCGTCTGGACGGCGATCCGCGAGCTTCACGGCACGGTCCCGGTCCTGGGGGCGCCCATGGCGGGGAGTGACGTCTACATCGAGGCATCCGGCCATTCGCCGCTGATTGGCGAGGTGCTGGGCCAGGCCAAGAGCGAGGCGCGCCTCGCGGTGGTGGCGCTGCACCGCGAGCCGGTCGCCGTGAACATGCTGCTCCTGATGATGAAGCAGCTCAGCATTGCCGGCTCCATGGCCTATCCGGAGGACTACAGCGAGATGGTGCAGATGCTCGGCGAGGTCGATCTCTCGGCCATGATTACGCACCGCTTCCCGCTGGCGCGCTTCGAGGAAGCACTCTCCGTGGCCCGCGATCCGAGCGCCGGCGGCAAGGTGTTGATCGAGCCCAACGCCTGAAGGCTGGGTGCGCCCTCAGGACGCCTGACGGATGCGCTCGTCGGCGGCGGCCTGAAGCTCGGCCAGGGCTTCCTGGATGCCGTCCGCCAGCAGCCAGGGCTGCGGGACCTGTTGCGGGTCTACCAGGATGCCAAAGTGGATGTCGTCGCAGTAGCTGACGGCGGTGAAGTTGAGCCCTTGGCCGGGGGCCAGGAGCGACATCGGAACCAGGCGCTCGACCCGGGCACCGGCGATGTAGAGCGGCACGGGTGTGGCGCGCACACTCGACACCACCGCATTGCCCGGCAGAGGCGCGGCATCCGCAGCCAGGTGCCCCGCGTGGCTCACGAGGCGCACCAGGGCCGGGGGCAGGGACTCGCCGAGCGCCACCATCAGGTTGGCGCCGGAGCGCTGGCCGTTGGCCTTGGCCCGCTGCGCGCTCGCGGAGATCTTCAGCAGCCGCTCCCCGGCCTCCTCCACGTCGCTGGCCCAGGAGACGTTGATCTGCGAGATCTGGTTTCCTACGGCGTCGTCGCCGGCGGCGCGGGTAGAGACGGGCACCATCGCCACGAGGGACTGCTCGGGAAGCTCTTCCCGTGCCTGCAGGTAGCGGCGCAGGGCGCCGCCGGTGAGCGCCAGGACCACGTCGTTTACGGTGACATCGAAGTGCTTGCGGAGTGCCTTGACGGCGTCCAGGGGGACGTGGGTCGTGGCGATGGCACGGCCCCGGCCGACGGCGCCATTGAGGGAAGTGCGCGGTGCAGCGACGGCGGGCAGGACGTCCGGCTCGCGCAGGGAGGCCAGGAAGGAAGCGCCGATGCGCGCCGCGTGGCGGGCCAGGGCCGTCGGCCGCTTCGACGCATTGGCAACGCCTCGCACCGCCATCTCGAGGCGCCCGACCCGCGGGCCGGGTTGCTCGCCTTCGGGGCCCCCATCCACCGGGAAGATCGGCTTCAGGGCGGGCTCGGGCGCGAGGTCGCAGAGCAGCTCGGCCAGGCCCACCCCCGAGACGCCGTCCATCAGGCAGTGGTGCGTCTTGATGTAGAGCGCGTTGCGGCCGTCTGCGAGCCCTTCGACGAGCCACGCCTCCCAGAGCGGTCGAGAGCGGTCCAGGGGCTGGCTGTGCAGGTAGCCCGCCAGCGCCATCAGCTCGTTCAAACCACCCGGGGAAGGAACGGCGATGCGCCGCACGTGGTAGGAGAGGTCGAAGTGGGGGTCGTCCACCCAGTAGGGCAGGTCGAGACCCAGCGGCACTTCCTGGACGCGCCAGGTGAAGCGCGGGCAGAAGGCGAGGCGCTCGCCCACGACCTGACGGAAGGCCTCGAAATCAAAGAGATGATCCTCGGGCGGGGCGAGGACGGTCAGGCCGCCGATGTGGGAGTGGGTGGTGGGCGTCTCCATCGAGAGAAAGACGGCATCCAGGCCCGAGAGCTGATGCATGGGGGGGTCCTCCGGGTCCGCGCGCGCAGCGTCGCGGCCCATGGCGAAGCGGGGAGAATCGAAATTCACGGATAGAATAATATATATTTTCCAAACGTGCAATTTATGATACCGGGAATATAGGATCTGTTATCATATCGGGGTATTGTTCCCCGGGGGAATTCGATTGTCCAAGACCGAGTCCAAGCGCAGCCGCCTCGCAGCCGCCCGAGCCCGCATGTATCACGACCTGATCTTCGAATCTGCCGAGCACGTCTTTGCGGAGAAGGGCTTCGACGACGCCAGCATGCAGGACGTGGCCCACGAGGCGGGGATCTCCCTCAAGACGCTCTACGCCACCTTCCCCGGCAAGCAGGAGCTCTACGACGAGATCCAGCTGCTGCGGGCGGGCGCCGTCGTGGCGCAGGTGGGCGCCGCCATCGAGGCCGCCGGGTCGGACACCTTCGCGTGTCTGGAGCACGCCGTGCGCGCCTACGTCTCCTTCCTGCTGGAGCACCCGGACTGGCTGCGCCTGCACCTGCGCCACCGGCTGGCCTGGGGCATCGGCCCGGCGGACGGCGAGCCCGCCCTGCGCTGGGCCCAGGGCGTGGCCCAGTATGCGGACCTGATCGGGCGTGGCATCGCCGAAGGCGTCTTCTACCCGGGGGACGCCGACGCGATGGCCATGATGACGCTCTCGATCATGCAGGTGCAGCTGCTGCGGGCGAAGCGGCGCAGCCCGTCCGAGAGCGAGGCCCTGGGCGACGAGATCGTGCTGCAGCTTCGCAGGCTGCTCTGCCCCCCGCAGCGCTCCTCGTCCCCGAAGTCCCAGAAGTCCCAGAAGGTAGGACGCGCCTGCGGGGCCGGGCTCGCGGGCAGGGGTTGAGACTCCGGGCCTTCCCATCGAGGGCGGGCGGAAGGGGAGACACGCCCGGTTTCCGGGGCGCCGCTGGGGAGCGCTTGGACGCAGCTGGGAGGTGGCCGCCGCGGCCTCTCTCCCTCGTGGGCAGCTCCCCGGGTTGCACCGCGCGCACGCTGCGCTCGGGAGGCGGGGCGATCGGGTAGATCGTGGCCTGGCAGGGGATCGCGGCCCTGCGCTTCAACCCCTGCCCGCGAGCCCTGGATCGCCGCTTCGCTCCTCCGAGCCGCGCGTACTGGAGCGAAGCGGCGCCCCGCGCGCATAGCGCTGGAAGCTCCAGCGGCCGCTCTCCTCGACGGCGTGTACCGGTGCGGACCGCCTCGAAAAGCGCGCGGCCAGCTCCTCCGGGCCCAGGAAGCGCACGCCGCGCAGCCCCTCGGCAAGGGAGGGCTCCTCGAAGCGGGAGAGCCAGAGGGCATCGACGGCCAGGGGCTCGTCGTAGAGGC
>Ga0114931_10003080_pt1 | contig 21186 bp, 14 predicted proteins | sample 2SBtaG_FD_89579 | JGI IMG/M metagenome (GOLD analysis project Ga0114931, IMG submission 89579) | Deep subsurface microbial communities from Kolumbo volcano to uncover new lineages of life (NeLLi) - 2SBTROV14_V59a metaG | ecosystem: Environmental > Aquatic > Marine > Volcanic | place: Kolumbo...
CCCCTCTACCTGGGCGTGTATCAGGGGCTGGTCGGCTCGGAATGCGCCCGCCAAAAAGTCGAGCAGGCGGATGTCCTGCTTTCCCTCGGCGTCATGTTCACCGACATCAACATGGGCATGTACACCGCGAAGCTCGACCCAAACCACATGATCCGCGCCAACCAGGGCGAAGTCACCGTCAAGCACCACAACTATTCCCGGATCACCCTGAAAGATTTTATTCTCGGCCTGGCGGAGGCGTTGACCTCATCGGCGCCCGACCCTTACGGCATCGGCGCGTTTGTCGGCGGGTTCGCCGCCGTCCGCCCGCCGGCTGAAAACGACGGCCTGACCATGCGCGGAATCATCGAAACCCTCAACGAAACCATCACGGCGGGCATGGCCGTCATCTGCGACACCGGGGACTGCCTGTTCGCCGCCACCGAGTTGAAAGTTTCCGGCCACACCGCGTTTTTTGCCTCGGCGTTTTACGCGACGATGGGATTCGCCGTGCCGGCGGCGCTGGGCGTGGCCTGCGCCCATCCGAAAATCCGGCCCCTCATCCTGGTGGGCGACGGCGCGTTCCAGATGACGGGCACCGAACTGGCCACTTTCAAAAAAATGGGCTTCGCGCCGATCGTCGTTGTCGTCAACAATTCCGGCTACGAAACCGAACGCGCTATCATGGACGGCGCTTTCAACGACATTCCCGGCTGGGACTACGGCAAGATTTGCGGGTTGCTCGGCTACGGCAGGGACTTCAAGGCGGAGACGGCGGATGAATTTAAATCCGCCCTGCGGCAAGCCATGGCGGACAAAAATCAAATGACCGTCATCAACGCCGTCGTCACGGAATCCTCGCAAAGCATGAGACGCCTCACCGAAGAAATCCGCCGCAGGATAAAGTAAATCGAATCTCATTGGCTTTCCTATCGACTATCGTCTGCTGTAATATATTGGATTACTCGAAAACCTTTCCCTGTTAAAACAAGGAAAATGCCATGCTCCGTTTATTGTGCCTGACCGTTATTCTGTTTTCCCTGTGGACGCCGTGGGCCTGGCCACAGCAGGCGGAGCCGGTGCGTCACGACCTTACGGTAACCCTGGACCCGGACGGCAGGCGCCTGGCGGTCGAGGACCACGTCACGCTTGCCGAATCCCCCGGCGGCTCCGGCCCGCCGGGCTTTTTGCTGCACACGGGACTGCAACCAAAATCCGCAACGCCCGGCGTGTCCGTCGTTCCAGCAGACGAACCGCCGGGGCGCGCACATTTCGGTCCAAACTTCGACCCCGCGGACCTGCCGGAGAACCTGGAGTTTTTCCGCGTTACCGGCGGCCGGCGGGATTTCGTCATCACATACGGGGGACCGCTCTACCACCCGCCCGAAAAAAGAGGCGCGGAACGCGCCCGCGCCTTTGGCGAAACTCCCGGAACCGTCTCGCCGGACGGCGTGTTTCTCGCCGGCAGTTCCTACTGGCACCCCTGGTTCGGCGACTTGCCGCTGACGTTTTCAATGGATGTCCGCCTGCCGCCGGGATGGGACGCGGTGAGCCAGGGGAAGCGGCCGCTCCACGAACGCAACGCAACCGGCACGCGGACGCGCTGGGAATCGCCTGAGCCGCAGTACGAAATCTTCCTGATCGCCGGAAAATATACCGAGTACCACCGGCAAGCCGGGCGTACCGAAGCGCAGGTGTTTCTCCGCAAGCCGGACGCAAACCTCGCCAACCGCTACCTCGACGTCACCGGCCAGTATCTGCAAATGTACGGCAGCCTGTTCGGCCCGTACGCCTACAAAAAATTCGCGCTGGTGGAAAATTTCTGGGAAACCGGGTACGGCATGCCGTCGTTCACCATGCTGGGGCCGCGGGTGATCCGCTTCCCGTTCATCCTGCATTCCTCCTATCCCCACGAGATTCTGCACAACTGGTGGGGCAACGGGGTCTATGTCGATCCGCGCTCCGGCAACTGGGCGGAGGGGTTGACCGCCTACCTGGCCGACCACCTCATCAAGCAGCAGCGCGGCCGGGCGGCGGCCTACCGGCGCACCACCCTGAGAAAATACACCGACTACGTCCGCGGCGCCAAGGACTTTCCGCTGGCCCGGTTCCGCTCGCGCCACAGTTCGGCCACCGAGGCGGTGGGCTACGGCAAATCTCTCATGGTGTTTCACATGCTGCGCCGGCGGCTGGGGGACGAGGCGTTCGTTGGCGGATTGCGGCGGTTCTACAAAAAATATAAATTCCAGCGCGCCGGCTACACAGACATCCGTGGCGCTTTTGCCGGCGCCGAGGAATTGAAACCTTTTTTCGATCAGTGGATTGCCGCAGCCGGCGCTCCCAAGCTGGAGATCGGCGGCGCAAAAGTGACGGCGGATGAAGGCGGCTTTATCTTGAAAGCCGATTTGCGGCAGGTTCAGCCCGGCAAGGCGTTTCAACTGCGCGTACCATTGGCGGTGACGCTGGCAGGCAACGCCAAGGCGTATCAAACCGCTATCATTATGAATGGCAAACATCGCGCCTTGCAACTTCGCCTGCCCGCCCGGCCCCTGCGGCTCGACGTCGACCCGGAGTTCGACGTATTCCGCCGCCTGGACCGGTACGAGATTCCGCCCGCCTTGACGCAGGTCTTTGGCGCGGAAAAAGTTCTGGCGATCCTTCCCGCGAAGGAGCCTGCCATGCTCGATGCGTTTCGCGGCCTGGCGGAATCCCTGGCCTCCGGCCAGGCGGAAATCCGTCTGGACAGCGAAATCGAAACCTTGCCCGCGAATCGGGCGGTGTGGATTTTCGGCTGGAGCAACCGTTTTCGCCAGCAGGTGTTTGATGCGTTGCAGGATTATCCGGTGACCGCCGGGGAAGACGGCATCGGCTTAGACGGCGCGCAAGTTTCCCGCCGCGGCAATTCGCTGGTGCTGGCGGCCCGGCACCCCGCCGACCCGCAACGGGCCATTGCCTGGATCGGCGCGGACAACCCCGCCGCCCTGCCCGGCCTGGGGCGCAAACTGCCGCATTATCATAAATACAGCTATCTGGCTTTCAAGGGCGACGAACCGGCGAACATCCAAAAAGGCCAGTGGCCGGTGACGAACTCGCCCATGAGCGTTTTCCTGCCGGACGACACGGGCGCAACCGTTCACGTAAAGCGCGCCGGGCTGGCTCCCCGGAGAGCGCTGGCGGAGCTGCCGCCGGTTTTCTCTAACGCCTTGATGATGAAAACTATCCGCCACCTGTCCGCGCCGGACCTCAAGGGCCGCGGCTTCGGCTCGCCGGAACTGGAACAGGCGGCGGATTTCATCGCCGAACAATTCCGCACCGCAGGCTTGCTGCCCGGCGGCGACAAGGGAACTTACTTTCAGACCTGGACAGCGCGCGGCGGCGATCCGGAAACTCAAGCAACGATGAAAAACGTCATCGGCATCCTTCCCGGAACCAAGCCCGAATGGCAGGCACAGAGCGTCGTGGTGGCCGCGCATTACGACCACCTCGGCCTCGGCTGGCCGGACGTGCGCGCCGGCAATAAGGGTAAAATCCATCCCGGCGCCGACGACAACGCCAGCGGCGTAGCGGTGCTCCTCGAACTGGCGCGCACTCTCGGCAAAAGCCTGAAACCGGAGCGCACTATCGTTTTCGCCGCTTTCACCGGCGAGGAGGCGGAGCTGCAAGGCTCGAAATTCTACGTTGCCCACGCCGAGCATTTTCCCACCGGACAAATCATGGGCATGGTGAACATGGACACCGTGGGGCGGCTGGGCAGGAACAAGCTGACGGTTTTCGGCACCGGCTCGGCCACCGAGTGGCCGCACATCCTCCGCGGCGTCGGTTTTGTGACCGGCGTGCCGGTGCAACCGGTCGCCGACGACCCGGGCGCCAGCGACCAGAAAAGTTTTCTCGACGCCGGAGTGCCGGCGGTGCAGATTTTCAGCGGCGCCAATCTGGATTACCACAGCCCCACCGACACCGCGGACAAGATCGACCCGGACGGCCTGGTGAAAGTCGCCGCCGTGGTCAAGGAGACCGTTGAATACCTTGCCGGGCGCAGCCGGCCCCTGACCTCGACGTTGGGCGGAACAGGGGCCGCCGCCGCGCCGCCGGCCACGGCGGGAACGCGGAAAGTCCGCCTCGGCACCATTCCCGATTTCACCTACGAAGGCCGGGGCGTGCGTCTCGAAAACATTGTCCCGGGAAGCCCCGCCGAACAAGCCGGGCTGGCCGGCGGCGACATCATCAAACGAGTCAATGCCGCCGCCATCGACAGCCTGCGCGACCTGTCCGAGGTTCTCAAAACCCTGAAACCCGGCGACAAGATTTCCATCCGCTTTACCCGCAAGGGAAAAGAGCGCAAGGCGGAAACCCGCGTCCGGCCCCGCTAACCTGCCGTGAATTTTTAGCGCATCAGTTTGATGAGGTTGCCGGCGGCGTAGGCGCGGACGGCGGGCTGGGGGTCTTCAAGCCTTTGCATGAGGAGAGAAAAGGCGTCGGCACCGCCCATCTTGCCGGTGGCGCGGACGGCGGCGGTGCGTACGCGGACGTTGGGGTCCTGCAACGCACGCGCCAGCAGGGTGGCGCGGTTGTCCAATGGCACTTCGCCTAGCACCCGCGCCGCGGCGCTGCGTACGCCAAAATCGTCGTCTTTAAGGGCGGCGGCAAACACCTCCCGGCACGCCCCCGGACGGGTCAACGCCACCGCCGCCGCCAGCCGCGCCAGGGGGTCGGCGTCCCGGCAGGCCGCATCCGGCAAATCCGCCGATACCTGGGCGGGCAAGAAATGCAGAACCTGAAACGCTTGCCGGCGGATTTTCGGGTCGGCATGGCGGGTCAATTCCCGCAGCCGGGGAAACAGGTTCGGCGGCGCTTTCTTGCCGATGGCCTTCAAGGCATAAAAAATCATCCGCCGGTCACGGTGATTCAGCAGGGTTCCCAAATACGCCAGCATTTCCGCGCCGCCGATTTTCCCCAGATACCCGGCCGCCTGGTACCTGAGGCCGGGGTCGGGATTTTTCAACATGCGCAGGATCAGGATGACGTGCCGGGTTTCCCCCAGCTTGTAAAGGGCGGCGGCGGCGGCCAGGCGGACGGTCATTGCCGGGTCCGCCAGATAAGGGCGAAGCGTCGGACGGATTTTCGCATCCGCTAATTGCCCTAGCGCCTGCAGCGCCGCGGCGCGCATCCATGGGTCCGCATCGGCCAGGAGCTTGACGGCCGGCGCCGGGGTCTCGTCCGGCGCTATGGCTTGCAGGCCCTGCAGGGCGAACAGCCGCGCCGTCGGGTCGGCGTCCGCTACCGCCTGTTTTAATAAGGGAATGACCGCCGGGTCCCGGGCTTCGCCGGCGGCGCGCGCCGCGGCGGCGCGCACGAATGGATTGCCGTGCCGCAGCGCTTGCCGCAGTATGGACAGGGAGCGGGCGCGGATTCTCTCGACGACGGCCTGCGGTTTTTCCAATAGCGCGGCGGCAACGCCACCCGCCCCACCCGCCAGGACACATACCGCAAGCAGACAAGCAACGATTTCCCGGATGCCCTTCATGGCGTTTCCCCGCTCATGAAGGCGGGCGCATATTGTTCAATCAGTGTCCGGTAATAATCGGCTTGCCGGGTGTTATGGCGTTTCAAAAACCCCTGGTGCAGAACGCGGCTTTTGCGCGCCAGGGTTTCGGCCACATGCCGGTAGTCTTCGCCTGCCAGCGTGTTTTCGCGCAGCAGTTTTTCCAGGGCATAAACGCGGAACCGGTCCATTCCCCAATATTTCCGCGACAACTGGTCCGCGTGCCCGCCTCGTTTGACGATGAGCTTGCGGTCGATAAAATGAAACGGGTGGCGCAGGGACAGGCGCAGCCAAAGATCGTAATCCTCGCAGGCGGGCAGGGTTTCGTCAAACATGCCCGCATCCTTGAACAGGCGCGCCCGGAGCATCGCCGAACTGGGGCTGACGATGCACAACGGCAGACACTGTCTGAAAATGTTTCCGGAATATTTGCGATGCCGCTTGCCGGGATTGACCCGGGCGCCGTTGCGGATCCAGATTTCGTCCGTGTAACAAACGGCGCATTGCCGGCGCGACTCCATTGCATCCACCTGTTGCCGCAGTTTTTCGGGAACCCAGGAATCGTCCGAATCGAGGAAGCACAGGTACCGGCCCGCGGCTTTTGCGGCGCCGAAATTTCTGGCCCGGGATACGCCGGCATTCTCCGCCAGCCGGAAATAACGAACCTCCGGAAACCGCTTCACCACCGCGCCTGTGTCGTCGGTGGAGCCGTCATCGACCACCAGCAGTTCGTAGTCCCGGAACGTCTGCCGCAAAACGGAGCGAATGGCCTCTGCAAGGCAATAGCCCCGGTTATAGGTGGGAATGACGATGGAAACGCAAGGGCTGTTTTTCATTGATCGTTCAAGGGAAATGAACGCTTTATTTTAGTGGGACAGGCTGGAAAGCCCGTGCCACCGATTTAAGAAATCCTTGTGCCATATTCGATTTTCTTTAAAAAAACAACTTTTAGAGATGCCCTTAAGAACCGTGGCAAGCCACGGGGGAATCAACCCCACTTGTGGGATTAAAAAGCTTGACAAAATCCGCGTTTTTAATGATAGTAATGGTTTCGCTCTGAAAAATCATAAAAAAAACAATCTTCTCCGACAGATGTTTTGTCGTATCCCCCGCACCTCCTTGACCAAAACCGAGAATGCAGAACTCTAGGCTAATTTATGGAATTTAGCGAGGTTATTTCTCTCTACAAAGACGATCTTTTGCGGGTTGAAGAGGAGATCAGGAAAAACTACGCATCCAGAATTCCGTTGATTCCGGAAATCAGCGGTTATTTGATGAACGGCGGCGGCAAGCGCCTGCGGCCGCTTCTGGTTCTGCTCAGCGCAAACCTTTGCGGCGGAGCGGCCCGGCTGCGCACCGTCAAACACGGCTGCGCCATCGAGTATATCCATGCCGCCACCCTGCTGCATGACGACGTGGTCGACGCAACCACCATCCGCCGCGGCAACGAAACCGTCAATTCCAAATGGGGCAGCGACGCCAGCATCCTGGTGGGGGATTTCCTGCTTTCCCAGTCGCTGATTTTAATCGCTTACGACACCGATCCCAGAACCATCCAGGCCATCGCCGAGGCCGCAAAAATACTGGTGGAAGGCGGCATGCTGGAGCTGTCCCAGGCGCGCCAGCTGAATATCTCCGAAGAGCATTGCCTGGATATCATTTACCGCAAAACGGCTTCGATCATTTCGGTCAGTTGCCGGATCGGCGCCATTCTCGCCGAAGCCGACGCGGCCGCCGAGAAACGGCTGATCGCCTTCGGCAATAAACTGGGGGTTGCTTTCCAGCTGGTGGATGACGTCATGGATTACGACAGCACCGAGGAACTGCTGGGAAAACCCGTGGGCACCGATTTCCGGGAAGGCCACGTCACCCTGCCGCTGCTCCACCTGTACAACCAGGCGAATCCGGGGTTGCAAAGGGAAATCGAAGGCTTCGTCAAAAACGAGCATCTCTCACAAGAGGAATTCGACTATATCCTCGACCGGATGCGCGACGCCAGGGTGTTCGACTACACCCTCGACAAAGTCCGGGATTACATCGAAAGCGCCAAAGCCGAAATTTGCCGCAAGGAGGTATTCAAGCTGCCGGAACACGTTGAAGAACTGCTGGCGGTGACGGATTACATTATCGACCGGCATGTTACGGGAAAACCCGCCCTTTACCAGGCATAACCTATTTCCCCGGCAAGAATTGCCGCCCGGTTTTTTCGCCCTTCCCTACATCGAGCCTTTTTCTTTTCGCGGCGCGGAAGCCGATGGCCGCGGCCTTGCGGAAATACGGTTTCCGGCCTATCATGGAGTTGAGGTCGAACGGCAATACAAAAGAGGTTCCGGCGATGCCCCCTCCCCCCCATGTGGCCCTGGCAATCGACGCGGTAAAATACTATCTCGAAAACGGCGAGCCGCCGCCCGGCCCGGCCCCTCTTCCGGAAGAGTTGAAACGCCGGGGCGGCGCGTTTGTTTCCATCAAAAAGAACGGCAAGCTGCGCGGCTGCATCGGCACCGTCACGCCGGCGGAACCCAGCCTGGCCCGGGAAATCATCCGCAACGCCATCAGCGCCGCCACCCGGGACCCAAGGTTTCCGCCCGTGTCGCCGGAGGAATTGGCCGGCCTGACGTTTTCCGTCGATGTGTTGACCCCGCCGGAGAAAGTCAGCGGCGTTGCCGGCCTGGACGCCGGCACCTACGGGGTCATTTTAAAAAGTGGAGACAAACAAGCGGTGTTGCTGCCCGATTTGGAGGGAATCGATACCGTGGAGGCGCAGATCGATATTTGCCGAAAAAAGGCGGGTGTGGGAGAAAACGACCCCGTCGAGTTGCTCCGGTTTCGGGTGGAGCGGTTCAACTGAAGTTTCCGTGCCGGCCGCTCCGCTTAGCCGACAAAGGCGCATTTGCTCGCAGGCGTTCGCGTGTCCATGTTGCGCCCGCGGTTCAGGTGGTCGTCGATTTCCGCGGCGCAGCCGATCATGCGGCCAAACAGGAACGTGGCGAAACTGGCGGTTTCGATGTCGTTTTCCGCCAGCCGGCCGGCTTTGTAGTCCTCCCAGACCATTTTCAGCATGATCACGGCAATGACGGCATCGACATTCACGCAATACACGTTGTTGCTGACTCCCGCCTTGAAAAGCGCATTCACCAGGCAATGGTAAAAATCGAGGAAAACATTTCGCAAGCCTTTTTCCTTGAACAAACCGCCGACAAACTCTTCACGCGGGTCCACGTTGACCTCTTTTCCCTTGAAGACGGGATGGTTGACGCATGGGATTTTGGCGTAATTGAGATTGCCTAAGCCCTTTTGTTCTTTTTTGTAAGCCGCATAGGATTGCGCGTAATCCGTGGCCAGTTTTTCCAGGTCGATGCCGTGGCCGGCGTCGGCGGGACTTTTCAAGGGGGTGTTTTTGAACTGTTCGATCAGAAACGCCGCGGCCTCGTAGCCGTTGCCGCCGTGGGCGAAGCCCGTGTGGGTCAGAAACCCGACAAAGGCCTTGTTGATCTGCACGCGGTCCGGCTGTTCGGGGCCGTCGGCGCTGACGGCGCCCTTGGCCCCTTGCGCCGAGATGGTGCCCGGCCCGTTGGTGATGATCAGCCCGAGCAGCACCCGAAACTCGAACAACTCTTCTTCCTTAGGCTCCCGCCCCAGCAGGGCCATGAATGCCGTTCGCGTGAAACTGTATTTGCCGATGAGGTCGTCCGCGGCCACTCCGCAAAAACCGTTTTCATCGTGCTTGCCGGCAGGCGCCGCAGCCCCGACCAGGGTGCTGAACAGTTTGGAGTACCACGGCAGCGCGATCAGGGTCTGCCTGGAAATCCGTTTCGTTTTCAAGCTGTTCCATCCCAGCGTCATCCAGATCGCCGCCAGCACGGTGTCGCGGGACAGCGTGGCTTTGTGTTGCCCGGCAAAGTCCCGGCAGAACTTCATGAAAACCGAATGGCCCGCGCCCGCCGCCCGGGCCATGAGTTCGCCTGCGGCATCGCCGGACGGCGGCAGCAAAGCCTCTTTGTGTTTTGCCGCGTTCTTTAAAATATCCCGGTAATCGAAATCCCCGGCGGCGTCTCTCATTCCGGAAAATTGAAAGAGTTCCAACAGCGCCGAGGCGGCGTCCATGGCGGCCTGGGCGCTCTTTTTCCCCATGATGGCGGCAACGGCGGCAAGCACCGTATTGGGCGAGTTGCCGTTTTGCCGGGCCGCTTCCGCCGTGGCAAGCGCCGCATGGCCGCGCAGGTTGACAAAACCGTTCAACGCCACATTGGCCAGCGCTTCGCCCTCCCCGGAAGGATGTTGTTTGACCAGGGCAAACACCAGGTTGGACTCAAAAGATTTCCGCGAGGCGTCGAGGATGGAAACATTGTGGATTTTGGAGACCTGGGTTTTCGGGTCCATCATGGAGGCGCCGCTGGCGTCCTTGAGGGTTTCCCTTCTGAATTGCGCGCCCACCTGCTTTTCCAGCAGCGCGATTTGCCGGTCATAAGGCGGCAGCGCCGGCACCGCCGGCACATCCAGTTCCGGCGGCAAGCTAAGCCCGCCATTACTGCCGAACCAGCATTTGAGCGAGAGATTGCCCCGCGGCGCAAAGTCGGGCTGTGTCTTGTTGGCCTCCATGACGCGGGTGAGCGCCTCCGGAATATGCGCGATATTGGTGACTAAGGCGCCTTTTTTGGAAAACACCGGTTGGTCCGGCGTGTAAATGCCATCGACCCCGAAATACTCCATGAACCATTTTTCCTTGGCGAAGGCATCGTCGCCGGACCCCGCAAGCGACCCCGCGTGACCGCAGGACTTGGTCAACTTCGCTTTCCAGCGCCCAACGACGCAGGCGACCAGGGGTTTTTTGCATTCGATCCCCTGCTCGTAATAGCCGCCCGGCTCGCAGTACAAAACGGCGGCCCGGGAGCGGTCGTCATGGTCCAGGGCGTAGAGGAACTCCTTGGGGCCGTACTGGATATAAACGTCCTTGCCGCTGGACACGGACGTGGTGGTTCCCCAGCCGGCAGTCGCCAGATACACGGCGATGGTGGTGGTGAAGTTGCCGGAGTTGGAAAAAATGGCGATGCTGCCCTTGATCAACGACTCTTCCGGGTGGCTGCCGCCCAGGGCGCCGCCGATACGGACGTGGTTCCATGAATCCGCCAAACCCAGGCAATTGCCGCCGAACAAATCCACGCCGTTGGTCTGGCAGACGGCGCGCATGATGCGCGCATCCTTGACCGAAACCTTTTCGGTGAGCACGATGACTTTTTTCAATTCGGGATTTTGCCGGACCGCTTCGGCGATGCCGTCCTTCACCCCGGAGGGAGGCAGGTACACCACCACCGCATTGAACCGGTGCCCGGCGGCGCGGCCTTCCTTGATGGAGTTGTAAACCGGGATTTTCCCCAATTTGGTTTCCAGAAACTTGCCCGCTTTCCCCGGGCCGGTTCCGAACACAACATTGCCGCCGGAGTATTCATGGCTGATGGGCGTCACCCCGGAACTTTCCTTCCCCAGGATGTTCAAAACCACGACCTTGTCCTGCGGAGTCGCCAATTCGGACAGCGAATTGATCCCCACATAATAAGGAAACGCTCCTATTCCATTCTGGTGCATTATACAAACCTCCAACGGCTCATTTGATTTGCAGTTTGGCTTTAATTTCTTCCTTGCCGCCGTTCGTCATCCACCGGTTCACCGCCATGGCATAATTGATGACCTCGGACATGGCGCTGTCGTGTCCGAAAAAACGGTACGGCAGCCCCAAGGCCTCCAGGGTGTCGCGAAAGTAGGACATGCCGCGGATCAGGTTCGGCCCGCCGCGGCCGACCACGACAAACAGGGGGATGGGACCGTGGGTTTGAAAAAATTCCTTCAGGCCGTCCGCCATGGCCCGGAAGGTCTCATAGATGTCGGTGTTGTTGGCCTTGCCGCCGATGACGAACAGAACATTCGACTGTGGCAGCCAATACTTGAACGTGATCTTGGAAATCTCGTTCATTTTGACATAAGGGGGATTGCCGCCGAAGTCGGAGGAAATAGTAGCCGCCTCGCCCAGAAGCTCGGTCACCATGGCATTGGCGCCGCCGCCAAAAGTGGGCGCGGTGATGGTGCCCTGCTCGTTGATAACGAAAACATCGCTCTGCCCCTGGTACGTCCGCAGTTGGTTGATCTTCTGCTCGAACTCGGAATAATCGGAGGCGAACAAGTGGGGCGGCAGGCGCAGCCGTTTCCACGACGGGTCGTCGATGTCGAACGCGGCCTTGAAATCGCAGGCGACCGGCAGCAGGCGCCCCTTCCGGTTCATCATGCGGATGGGGTTGAGTTCCAGCATGGTCATGCCGTAGTTGTTGTAAAGGTCCCAGAGCCGGGGAAGGTTTTGCACTAGGGGGCTGATGATCTCCGGCGGCGCACCCAGCCCCGTCAAGGCGTTGGAGACGTGAAACGCTTTCAGTCCGGTCAGCGCGTCGAAAGGCACCTGGGCGATTTTGTCCGGCGGCAACTCTTCGATGTCCACGCCGCCGTGGTGCGTGATGGTCATGGTGGGGGCGCGGTAAAGCGTGCTGTCGCTGAGGGAGAAATAAACTTCATGCTTGGCCGGCACCGCCCCCTCGAACGTCACCCCGTCGGCCTTGACCTTGTGGTGCTCCACCTGATGGGTGGCAAAATAAAGACGTTCTTTTTCCTTTAAGGCGTCGCCGATATTTTTGGCCCGGCCGATCAAACCCGATTTGCCTTTTTTGCCCACGCCTCCCTTGAACACGGGTTTGATGAAAATCTCCCCATGTTTGTCGATCAATGCCTTGATATCGTCCACGCTGGCCTCCGGCCCGCGAGTCTCGGAATGGGGAAATTCGACCAGGTCCAGCAACTTGCGTCCCCAGAGCATACCGGTTACTTGCATCGGCTTCTCCTGCTTGAAAATATTCAGCTCGCGGCATCCGCGCGGCGGACGCCATGAGAAAAAAGAGCCTATTTAGGCAAAATTTTTTGGGGAAAGGCGTTTTTACCCTCCCCCTGCGAACCTATTGACCGGATTTTCAAGAAAGCAGTTTAAACCAATTAAAAATTTTGTCAAATTTTTATAATTCCGCCGCCGCGGATCAAAAAAAGAAGGGAAATACGGGTCGGCGATGGGCAAGAACGGCGGGTTTCAATGCTTCGGATGCAGCCGTTTTCCAAGTTCGCGGGTGCGGAATTTTTCTTCTTCCACGGAAATAAATCCCTTTTCCCGGTCGATGGCCAGCATCGACATTTCCAGCTCCAGAGCCTCGCCGACGACATCGCGGTAACTTTGGCCGGGGCGCACGGCGAACGTCACCAGGCGGGTGTTGAACTTGTCCGGCAAGATGTCGCCGAGCCGGGCGTCGATGTCCCTGGGGGATATGCCGCCGCCGACGGAAACTTTGATGCCCTTCGCTTTGATTTTTGCCGCGCAGTCCCTGACGCAGGCCAAAAGCGAGGCGTCCCGGAGGGAGTGTTTCATGGATTTGCATAAATCGCTGCAACCGATGGTGACCTCATCCAGGTATTCCGCCGGCGGAGAGGCCAGAATGGCGTCCAGTTGCTCCACGGCGGTGCGGGTTTCGATATTGATGTGTTTGCCGAGCGCCGCAAACTGAAGGGGCGTGGTATAGTCGCGGATGGCGTCGATATAGTTCTCCAGGCCGTACACCGATTCCACCATCGGCGCGACGAGGGCGTCGATTTTCAGGGCCAGCAGGCGCTTGATGTCGCCGCGCGCGTTAGGCCCGCCGATTTTAACGGTGACCGGCACGGCGCCCGCGCACAACCGGTTCCAGTAGTCGATTTGCTCCAGGCTCATCGCCGCGTCTTCCGTGGACAATTTCAGTCCGCAAGCCCCGAACCGGGTTTTCAGGCGGCGCAAGGCGGCCAGCCATTGCGGCCGGGAGTCCGGGCGCTCCAGCACTTTGAAGCGTTTGGATTTCATAAGCGTCTGCCCTTGGGGTCGCGGACAATCACGGCGGGGTCGATGCTCTTCACGGCGGAGCAGCCGGTCAGGATCATCGCCTGCCGCAGTTCCCGGGTTTTTTCCTTGAGGAAGAATTCGACGCCTTCCCGGCCCGCGCCAAAGGCGGCGATGCAGATGGGCCTGCCGATCATGACGGCGTCGGCGCCCAGGGCGAGCATTTTCAGGATATCGACGCCCTCGCGGATGCCGCCGTCCACCAGCACCTTGACCCTGCCGGCCACCGCGGCGGCGATTTCCGGCAGCACATCGGCGGTTCCGGGCATGTAATCCATGACCCGCCCGCCGTGGTTGGAGACCACGATGGCGTCGGCTCCCGCCTCGACCGCCGCCAGGGCCGATTCCGCGTTCATGATTCCCTTGAGGACAAACGGCACGGACAGGTGCTTTCGCAACTCGCGCAATTCGTCGATGGTTTTCGGCGCGACGCTCTGGCCCTTCATCAGCATGGTTTTGAAGGAGGCGGCGTCGATGTCGATGCCGACGGCGACGGCCCCGGCCTCCTGCGCCGCCTGGAACCGTTTGATGATTTGCCAGTTGGATTCCCGGGGTTTGAAAATCGGCACGCCGAGACCGCCCATTTTCTGGATGACGTCCAGGCCGATCAGGTATTTATCCGGACTGGCGCCGTCGCCGACCATGCCCAGCGTGCCGCAACCGATGCAGCCGTCCAGCACCGCCTCGGCGTATTCCTTTTCGCTCATGCCGCCGCCCAGGTTGGTTTCCATGCCCGTAATGGGGGCGGCCAGAACCGGAAGGTCCAGCTTGCGCCCGAAAAGCTCCACGGAAAGGTCCGGCGTTTTGACGTTATGCAGCGTCCGCAGATTGATTTTATACCGCGCCAGCGCCGACAGGTTTTCCGTGAACGAATTGCCGGTGCCGATGCCGCCGATGCCGGGCACCTTGCCGGCGCATTCCACACCGTCGCAGACCGGGCAGGCCTTGCAGGCGATATAAAATTTTTTGCGGGCGTTGTTGCGGATGACGTCCCAGGTCAGCGCATCGGTCCGCCCGGTTTCGATTTTGATGGTCTGGCGGGCCAGGTCGTTGCGTTGCACCGCCTCGCCGCGCGTTTTGCCGACGGAGATCACGTACCCGGCCTTGCCGAGGTTGCTGTTGAGTTCGGAGACGATATCGCCCGCCTCCTTCATCAGGATCACCTCGGCGACGCCCTTGATTTTACGCGCCTCGTCCACGCCGCGGATGGCGAGGATTTTCCCCGCCGCGGGTATCAGGGCGCGCTCGGCGGCGACCCAGGATTTGCGCGGCCGCAAGTCCGTCGGCTTGCCGCCTAGGGCAATTTCAATCGCGGCTTTGCACAGGTTGATGCCCGTGGACAGGGGATAGGTGTAGGCGGACATCCAGCCGCCGCTCAGGCGGGCGGCGATTTCGACGATTTTGGGCCCGGACGGCGTGATCTTGAGGTCGCCCTTGGCGGCGCCGATATCGATCCCCAAAGCCCGGATGCCGGCCTTGAACAACTCCGCCGCCTGCTCCTGCCGGGCCGGCGGCAGGTCCGAGGGCATGGTATGCCCCACCTCCACAAAATAGGGCGAGCGCTCGATGATGCGGTCGGCGATCCCCGTGATCTCGATGTGATTGTCGAACACCAGCGCATCGAGGCTCAGCTCCGGCCCGTCCATGAATTCCTCGATGACCAGGTTGCCGCTGACCGACTGCTCCTTGGCTTCGTAAAAAGCCGAGTTCAGGTCTTCCGGCCGGCGGATTTTCTTGACGCCGCGGGCGCCCATGTTGTCGCAGGGTTTGATCACCAACGGGAGCGGCATTTCCCGCACCGCTTGATGGGCTTCCGCAAAAGTCCAAACCGGACGGAAGTCGGGCACCGCCACGCCGTGTTGCTTTAAACAGCGGCGCATCTTGATTTTGTCGGTGGCCCGTTCCGCCACTTCAAAGGGAATGCCGGGCAGGCCCAGCGCATTGGCCACGGCGGCTACGGTCTCCGAGGCATCCGTCCCGACGGTGATCACGCCGTCCAACGGGCATTCCTGATGGAACTCCTTGGCGGCGTTCACCGTCAAGTTGATGTTGCGCGTGCTGACCACGAGCGGGAAATCGGCCGGCAACATGCCCGGCGCGTCGGCATTGTAATCGGTCACCACCACCTTCAGGCCCATTTCCCTGGCCACTTTGATGAGCGGCACCTGGAACACGCCGCCGCCGATAACGAGCAAATGTTTTGGCCGTTTCACCGCCATAAAAACCCCACCGAAAAGTTTGCCGCGCAACCCCCGCTATTAGCCGTATCGGCCGGCGACTCAAAATCCTTGACGACAATCGGCCCGGCCCGGCCGCATCGCCATTCCATACTACCCGATTCGATGGAAATATTGAAGATTCCCTTGCAAAAACCGCCGGGGCGGCGGCTTGACCGCGAAGTCCCGCTGGTGTACCGTTGATCCTTGGTTTTTCCGCATATCAACCTTCGAATATTTTCGCGGGGGCGATCCGGATGATGGTGCGAGTGCAAAGCGGCGCGGTGCTGGGCATCGAGGGCTACCTGGTGGAGGTGGAGGTGAACCTTGCAGTCGGCGTGCCCGGCATGTCGATCGTCGGCCTGCCCGACACGGCGGTCAAGGAGAGCAGCGACCGGGTGGCCGCCGCCATAAAAAACACCCGGCTGGAATTGCCGTTACGCCGAATCACCGTCAACCTCGCTCCCGCCGACATCAAAAAGGAAGGCTCGGCTTTCGACCTGCCCATCGCCCTGGGCATCCTCGCGGCTAACGGCCTCATCGACCAGGAATCCCTTGCCCGCCACATGGTTCTCGGCGAACTGTCGCTGGACGGGCGCATCAAGCCGGTGCGCGGCGCGTTGTCCCTGGCGACGATGGCCGCAAAAAACGGCATCGGCGGCCTCATTCTGCCGCCGGAAAACGCCGGCGAGGCGGCGGTGGTCAAGGGATTGAAGGTTTATCCGATGGAAACCCTGCCCGCCGCGCTGGAATTTCTCAACGGCGCCCTGGACGTGGCGCCGCGAACTTTCGCCGCGGACGAAGACGTTTTTCAATGCCCGGGGTATGACGTCGATTTCACCGACGTCAAGGGCCAGCAGCATGTCAAGCGGGCGCTGGAGATCGCCACGTCCGGCGGCCACAACATTTTGCTGATCGGCCCGCCGGGCAGCGGCAAATCCATGCTGGCCAAGCGGGTTCCCACCACCCTGCCGTCCCTGACGCTCGACGAGGCCATCGAAACGACGAAAATCCACAGCATCGTCGGCCTGATCAAGAACGGTTCCGGCCTGGTGGTTCGGCGGCCGTTCCGCGCCCCGCATCACACGATTTCCGACGCCGGCCTGATCGGCGGCGGGCGCTTCCCCATGCCCGGAGAGGTTTCCCTCGCCCATAACGGCGTTTTGTTCCTCGATGAATTGCCGGAGTTCAAGCGCAACGTGCTGGAGGTCATGCGCCAGCCGCTGGAGGAGGGAACGGTGTCCATCGCCCGCGCCGCCGGGTCGCTGACCTACCCCGCCAACTTCATGCTGGTGGCGGCGATGAACCCCTGCCCCTGCGGCTACCTGTCCGACCCGAAACGCGAATGCCACTGCACGCCGCTGCAGATCAAAAAATACCTTTCGCGCATCTCCGGCCCGCTGCTCGACCGCATCGACATCCATATCGAAGTCCCGGCGCTGGAATACCAGGAACTGTCCTCGGAAAGCGTCGGCGAGTCCTCCGCCGCCATCCGCGAATCCGTCGAACGCTCGCGCACGGTTCAGTTGCAACGCTTCCGGGATGCCCGCAATTATTCCAATTCACAAATGAACACCCGGCAAATCAAGGCGCATTGCCCGCTGGACGAGGCATCGAAAAACATCATGGCCATGGCCATGGACAAACTGGGGCTGAGCGCCCGCGCCCACGACCGCATCCTGAAAGTCGCGCGCACCATAGCCGATCTCGCCGGCGAAGCCGATATCCAGTCCGAGCACATCGCCGAGGCCATCCAGTACCGCACCCTCGACCGCGATAGCTGGATTTGAAATACCTTGGGATTAAAAAGCCGCCGCTTTGAATTGGCGGCCTTTGCATAACCGTCATCAACGATGACAAGCCAGGGGCTTGGAAAAAAGTGATAATGGAGTAGTGGCGCGGACTTTCCAGTCCGCGCATGGGCAGGCATCGGTTGGTTTCACTCCGGCGCGGGAACGGGGCCGCGCACCGGACGGATGAAAGCATCCGTGCCGCTGATTTTGTCCTGCAACGCCTGGCCGCCTTCATCCTTGTAGGAGACGACCACCGCTTGCGCGCCCTTTTCCTTGCTGGTCCAGGTTCCCCACCCCGAGCCTGAGGGAAAAATCCGGTCGATATAGACTTTGTCGCCGTCTTTATCCGTGTTGCGTTTGCGGCGGTCGTAAAGGGTCGCCGCTTCCTCCGGCGTGGGCAGCCGCCAATCGGCATGGCCGGCAAATTTCTTATGATTGATTTTTTGCAGAAACTCGTTGGCGGTGTACCAGTTCACCCATTCGCCTTCCATCTGCCAGTAGTCTTGTTTCATCCACATCAGGCGGGTCTTGGTGTCGAGGATGGTGCCGTCGCCGAAATCCAGAAACCGCGAATCGGCGGAGCGGGCCACGGGTGCTTTTTCCGCGCCCGCCGGCGCGGCTTGATGGGCCGGCAGTAAACTCAAAACCGCCAGCATCAGAAGGGATCGCATCCAAAGTCTCATTTTTGCGCTTGTCCTTTCCTTTAATATCAGGGGGGGGGAACCTCGCAACAACTTCTTTTGAAATTCTAGCTTGTCCCGGACGCCAAGTAAACGGGGAATTGGCCTTGACAGGCCGGGAGGCTGGGATAGAATATTGTTCAGCAATCTCTCAAAAGGTGCTCCATGATCCCCGGCAAGCAATCCGTCCCGATTCGCGGCACCGCCGCTTTGCTGGCGGCCTGCCTGCTCGTCCTCTCCGCGGTTTTTCTGGACGCCAAGCCCCGGGACCAAGAGCGGTGGGACAAGAAATACGACACGGAAAAATACCTGTTCGGCAAAAAACCCATCCGCTTCCTGGTGGATAACGTCGGCTTGCTGCCCAAGGGCAAGGTCCTGGACATCGCCATGGGCGAGGGGCGCAACGGGGTGTACCTCGCCAGTCAGGGATTCGACGTTCTGGGGCTGGACATTTCCGACGTCGGCCTGCAAAAGGCCCGCAAGCTCGCCGCGGCGCATGGGGTCAAAATCGAAACCCGCGTGGTGGACCTGGAAAGCCATCAACTGGAAAAAAACGCCTACGACGTGGTGATCGACACGTATTATTTGCAACGCGATCTTTTTCCGCAAATCAAGGAAGCCTTGAAAAGCGGCGGCATGGCGGTGGTGGAAACGTATAACACAAACCTGCTGAAATACCGCCGGTTCAACAAGGATTATCTGCTCAAGCCTGATGAACTCCGGGACATTTTCAAGGATTTCAAGATCATTCGTTATCAGGAAGTTGACGACGGCAAGACGGCCTATTCGAGCCTCATCGCCCAAAAACCCTGAGAGTCCGCGGGCATTCCGCCCTCCGGCGGCACGCGGCCCCTTCCCCCACCGGGCCGCCCCTTGAGCCGCGCCGCGAAACTGTTCACAACGCTCGCCAATGCTTTCCCCGTCTGGGTGGTCGCCGGGGCCGCCCTGGCTCTCTGGGAACCCGAAACGGCCACCTGGTTCCAGCCCGGCTGGACGCCGCTGGCGCTGGGCGTCATCATGCTCAGCATGGGCCTGACGCTGGACTTCGAGGACTTTCGCCGCGTCCTGGAGACTCCACGCTCCATTGTGCTGGGCGTCGGCCTGCAATACCTGATCATGCCCGCCCTCGGATACACTCTGGCGAAGTTCCTGAAACTGCCGGCCGACTACATGATCGGCCTGGTGCTGGTGGCCAGTTGCCCGGGCGGCACCGCCTCCAACGTCGTCTGCTTCATCGCCCGCGCCAACGTGGCGCTGTCGGTGAGCCTGACCACCTGCTCCACGCTGCTCGCCGTTTTGATGACCCCCCTGCTGACCACCGTGCTTGTGGAATTGCTGGCGCGGGACCTGCCGGTGGGCGGCATCAAGGTCGATACCCTGGGGCTGCTGGTCGACACTTTCAAGGTGGTGATTCTGCCGGTCTCCGCGGGCGTTGTTCTGAACCATTATTTTCACCGCTGGATCAAAATCGTCAATCCGTACACGCCCTTTCTGGCGGTGCTCGCCATCGTCTTTATCGTCGATTTCATTCTGGCGGCGAAGAAGGAGGCGATCCTGGAAACGGGAGCGATCCTGATAATGGCGGTGGTTACGCTGCACACTCTGGGGTTTTTGTCGGGGTATGTGCTGTCCCGCCTGCTGGGATTCGCCGAGGTGGACGCGCGCACCGTATCCATTGAAGTGGGGATGCAGAATTCGGGACTGGCGGCGGAGCTGGCGCGCAACAACTTTTCCGCTTTTGGCCTGGCGACGGTTCCGGGAGCCATCTCGGCCCTCACCCACTGTGTTCTCGGCAGTCTCGTGGCCGGCCTGTGCCGCATTGCCGGCAACCCCTCCACCCGTTGTGCCCGGCGTTGGCGTAAGGATTACCTTCAATAGTCCGACACAACCCATAATGTTTAACCCGCGAGCCTCTTATAAAACAGAACACGCTTCGGAAGTTTTTCCTCGTCCTGATTTTCACCCTCATTTGCCGTATCGGCGCCTCTTGTTTCGGTATAGAAAATTCGCTTGTCCGGGCAGCGGCCCTGAAGCCCGGCATTGGCGCGGCCTACCCGCCCGCCAAATGGCGGTTCGAACGCCAACGGGAAGACTGGTCCGTATTACGCACCGCGCCCCGCACCGGGGACCCCTGGGCTTCGCTCAAGTATATCCGGCTCAACAACGACGGCAGTTCCTGGTTGAGCGTCGGCGGGCACATGCGTTTCCGCGTGGAGAACTGGAACAATTTCGCGTTTGGCGCACCCCGGAACCCGAACGACAGTTTCTTATTGTGGCGGATGAAAACACACACCGATTTCCACTTTGGAGACAATTTCCGCGTTTTTCTCGAGGGCAAAAGCGCGCTGGCGGCGGACCGCACCCTGCCGGGCGGACGCCGGACGGTCGATGTCGACTCGGTTGCGCTGCAACAGGCTTTTTTCGACGTGCGGATTCCGGTCTCCGGCGATGTCTCTCTGACGATCCGTCCGGGGCGGCAGGAACTGCTGATGGGCAAGCAAAGGCTGATCAGCCCGCTGCCGTGGAGCAACAGTCTGCGTAGCTGGGACGGCGTGACCAGCGATCTTGCTTTTGCTGACTGGCATGTCAACGGATTCTGGACTCAGTTCGCCCCGGTTTCCAAGTACGGTTTCAACCGCTCCGACTCCGGGGACCGGCTTTTCGGCATTTACGGTTCCGGCAAGGTTGCCGGTTTTGAGCTGGATTTATACTGGCTGGGCATCGCCCGCGACGCCGCCACCTTCAACGGCACCTCCGGCGCCGAGGAACGGCATTTGTTCGGCGGACGGTTAAGCGGCGGCCTGCCCGGCATCCATGCCGATTTTGAGCTGGAAGGCGGCAGGCAGACCGGCAGCGTCGGGGCGGGCCATGTCAACGCCTTCTTTTTCGCCGGCCTGCTGGGCCGCCGGCTGCCCGATGTGCCCTGGAAACCCCGCCTGTACCTGGGGTTCGACTATGCCAGCGGCGACGGCGAGGCCGGCGGCGACGTGGGAACCTTCAATCAGTTGTTCCCGCTGGGGCA
>Ga0114931_10003082_pt1 | contig 21183 bp, 21 predicted proteins | sample 2SBtaG_FD_89579 | JGI IMG/M metagenome (GOLD analysis project Ga0114931, IMG submission 89579) | Deep subsurface microbial communities from Kolumbo volcano to uncover new lineages of life (NeLLi) - 2SBTROV14_V59a metaG | ecosystem: Environmental > Aquatic > Marine > Volcanic | place: Kolumbo...
CAATTAGATCTGCAAAATCAAAATGTTTACTAACACTGCAACTAAAGTCAGTAGCATTATTTAATGAAATTAAAAATTTTTCCAAAGCTTCATTTTTAATTTTTTTAATATTTTCTTCAGGTAAGTTTGTAATAGTACCATTTCTTATCATTTTTAGTCGTTCATCATATTGACCTAAAATAAAATCCTCATTATCCATGAAAATTTTTGTTCCTGGATATGGTGTACATATGAAAGGATTTACAATAGCACCATTTTTTTCAAAAAACGATACGGTTTCCAAAACATCGTCGATATTTTCATTAGGATTCCCAACCATGAAAGTCATATGGGGAGGCAATCCAACATTTCTTAAGATATCAATTGCTGTTTGATTATGTTCAACCGTTACACCTTTTTGAATATCTTCTCTTAATACTTTATCACTTCCACTTTCTCCACCAACAGAAATAAAAACAAAACCAGCTTCTTTCATGTGTTTGGCAACTTCAGGAGTAATACTTGGGGAATCTCCTGATGTAGCTAACTTAATTTTCTTATTTAGTCCTTCTTTAATCCATAAATCACAAAAATCATGAACACGTGCTCTATCAGCAGTAAGATTTTCATCTAAAAGACAAATGTAATCAATATTATATTTTTCCAATAATTCTTGAGATTGTCTAACAACATATTCTGGTGAAAAGAATCTCATAACTGATTGAAATCCAGCTTCTTTATCTAATAATGCAAGTTTTTCTTTTCCCAACATAGCTTCTTGATCCCAACGATTCATTCCATTATGAGTACAGAAGGTACATTGACGTGGACATCCTCTTTCAGTAACAAAATTTATTCTTCTTTTACTTTTCCATGCTCCTGGTGCCCACATAGAACCAGAGTATTTGAAATAAGATTCCATATCTAAAAGATCATAAGCTGGAAATGGAATATCATCCATATTTGCAATCAAAGGTCGCGGTTCAGTATAAAGATAATCTTCTCCATCTTTATAGCAAATTCCTTTAACATTTTTCCAATCTCCTTTTCCATATGTTCTAAGGATATCTTTCCAAGTGTCTTCACCTTCTCCAATACATGCAATATCAATATCAGGATTAAACTTCATTATTTTATCTGGCATGTATGTAATGAAACCGCCACCACAAACTATCAATGAATTAGGATTTAATTTTCTAGAAATTTTAATTACTTTTTTGATGTCACTGTACATACTGCTTAATCCTCCTATTCCAATAATGTCCCATTTTTCAACTGCCATTTGTTTTGCGGCATCTTGCCAAGTCGGAATAGGGCGGGTTGAATTTAAATCCATAATTGCAACTTCATGACCTTCATTAATTGCAATACTTGCTAAAATACTGACACCTGCAGGTATATCTACAGGATCATGATCTACTCTAACTGGAGGTTGTATTAATAGGACCTTCAACATCCCAAGTCTCTTGTTCATCTATAAAAATACAACGTACTAAAAAAATAAATTCAGAGAAATTTTCTAGTGAATTGAAAAACTAGTATTCCTAAAGATCAAACTAATTTTTACAAAAAATAGTTAAAACATTAACCCAACAGAATAATTTCTCTACTTTATATATAATTAAAATAGGAACCTAACATGATTACGTATTGTAAAAATTGTCTTTATCCAGAAACTAAACAAGATTTAACTTTCGATAATGATGGGATATGTTCTGCATGTAATTATTTAAAAATCAAGGATAATGTTGATTGGAGCCAAAGAAGGAAAGATCTTGAAAAAATACTTGAAAAATATAGAAGCAAAGATGGAAAGAATTATGACTGTTTAATTCCAGTAAGTGGTGGCAAAGATTCTCATTATCAAACTTATGTGATGAAGGAAGAATTTGGTATGAACCCACTTCTTATAGCATTTAGACCAAGAGAGTGGACTGAGCTTGGTCGAAAAAATTTAGAGAATTTAAAAAACAAATTAAATGTAGATTGTATAGAATTTACACCCAAAAGAGAACTGTATAAACAAATTCAAAAAGTAGGATTGGAAGATTTTGGAGATGCATCATGGCCTGAACATATTGGAATATTTACTGTGCCCATACAAATTGCAGTAAAATTCAATATTCCATTAGTGATTTGGGGGGAAAATAATCAAGCAGAATATGGAGGACCATTAGAAGATCAGAAAAAACCATTTCAAGATATTGATTGGCACAAAAAATATGGAGAGTCAATTTATGTTAAAAATCAAACAAGTGGATATAGAGGAATTGAGCATATGACAAAATATGGAATAGATATGAAAGACTTGTTGCCATATGTGTATCCAACTGATGATGAAATTCTCAAAGTTGGAGTAACTGGATTATACATTGGGCATTTTATCAAATGGGATGCAAGAAAACAATTACAAAAAATGATTGACGATTATGGTTTTACTGTTCATGAAGGGGAAATGGAAGGGACTTATACAAATTTTGAAAATCTAGATAACAAAGGTCAGGGACTACATGATTATATGAAGTGGATAAAATTTGGATATGGTAGAACAACAGATCATGCTTCAATCGATATAAGACATAATAGATTGAAACGAGATGAGGGATTAGAGTTAATTAAAAAACATGAAGGAAAAATTCCTGAAAGATATTTAGAAGAATATTTGAATGATTTTAAAATTTCTCGCAATGATTTTTTCAAAATTGTAGATAAACACGCTAATTTTGATCTGTTTCAAAAAGCTGCTAATGGGAATATATTTAGAGATAAAGAAGGTAATTTGGAAAAAATAAATTATGACAATATTGAATAAATTCTTTAATTAATAAAATAATTATAAAATTGATGATAAAATGAAAGGAATAATTTTACATGGGGGATTTGGAACTAGATTAAGGCCTTTTACTTACACAATGCCCAAACAATTACTTCCTATTGCAAATAAACCAATGTCCCAATACGGAATTGAAATTTTAAAGAATTCAGGAATTAAAGATATTGCGATAATAATTGGAGGGAATAATTCTGATAAAGTTAGAGAATATTATGGAGACGGAACCAAATTTGGAGTCAATTTAACATATATTCATCAAGAATTTCCCAAAGGTATTTCACAAGCAATTAGTTTATGTGATAAATTTATTCAAAACGAAAAATTTGTAGTGTTTTTAGGAGATAATATTTTAAAACAAAGTATTATTGGAATTAAAGAAAAATTTGAAAAGGCAAAATCATCTGCCACAATTTTATTATGTGAAGTAGATAATCCATCACAATTCGGAATAGCAGAAATTGATGGTAATATGATTAAAAAAATAAGTGAGAAACCAAAAAATCCACCTTCAAATTTAGCCGTAATTGGAATTTATTTTCTCACTCCTAAAATATTTGAAGTTATTAAGAAACTAAAACCATCATGGAGAAATGAACTTGAAATTACTGATGCATTACAAATGCTCTTAGATCAAAAACAAAAAATTAATTTTGAAATTGTTACAGGTTTTTGGAAAGATACAGGTACTCCTCAAGATATTATCAATGCCAACCAAGCAATTTTAGAAGAAATTGACTCAACTGGAGAGGAATCAAATGAAGAGAGTGTGATTAAAGAAGGAAAGATTTCAATAGGAAAAAATACTATTCTAAAAAATGTTAAATTAATAGGACCTATAATTATTGGAAAAAATTGTAAAATTTCTAATGAATCTCAGATTGGTCCTAATGTAAGTATAGGTGATAATTGTAGTGTTTCTAAATCACATATAAAAAATTCCATTATCATGTCCAATTGCAAAATTGAAATAAACGAAAATATTTCTAATAGTATTATTGGTTATAATTCAGAACTAATTTCAAATTCCAAGAAAGAGAAAAAATATTTCTTAGGAGAAAATTCAAAAATTATCTAAAACACATCGTAATCACCCAATACAAAAGACCATTTATCAAAATTTTTAAAATCCCCTGTGTTTGTAAGAGACAATACAATTAGAGGTAATTTTTCTTGTTTGAGAAATGAAGGGGCTTTAAAAAATCTAGAATTTTTCAATATTTGATTTTCTAAATTACCTATTTTTGATGTAGAAATAACAAGGGTGACTTTATTTTTCCAAAAATTATGTAATATTTTTTTAATAAAATTTTGAAAATCTATTGTGTGAGCATAGTCAGGATCTATACTGAAATCAACAATTATGCCCAATTTTTTTGAATAGATATTCATTTCTCTAGTAATTATATATCCAATTAATTTTGAGTTATCATTTAATGTAAATATTTGATAATTTCTAGTAGGATGATTCATGTATCTCCATTGTAAAAATTCTTTACTTTTAAAATGAAATAAAGAAAAATTTTTTGATGATTTTTTTATTAAATCTTCAAATTGATCATCAATATTATTTTCTAATAATTTAATTTCATTATTAAAGGAAAATGATGGTTTCCAAAAAAAATCAAAAGGTTTGATTATTTTTGAAAGAGGTGAAGGAAAATATGAAGATAATTGTAATGGTTTGATTAGAATTGGTATTTTTGCAATTTCTGAAAATTTGTTTTTAGAGAAAATTTTTGTTGAGTTTGAGTTTGGAATTCCATAAATAAAAGAAAATTGTTTTTTAGAAAATATTTCGGGAATTTTGGATACAAGTTCTGTAAAAATTCCTTTGTTTCTATAATCAGGATGAATAATTGAATTACAAGATAAGTAGCATTGTAAAAGTTGTTTATTAAAAATAAACGTCATAGGAAGAAATGCATTCATTCCAATAATTGCTTTAGTAACAGGATCCTTTACTAAAATAATGATTGCTTTACCATCAGGATTTTGTAAATATTGCCAATCAAAATAATCAGGATTAGAAAGTTCACATTCTCCAAATGCTTTCATTGCTAAATCAAGAATTTCTGTTTTTTCTTGATTTGAATGATTCCATTCTGAAATAATCATGATAGTAGATTGATTCTAATGTAAAATATCAATATTCTTATTGTAAATAGATTAAAGGAAGATGTCATTATTGAAGTGTGGCAAAGTGTACAATCTTTTAGGCATAGATTTTGAAGAATGGTATCATCCTGAATTAATTCAAAAAAATCTTGATATTAAAAAGAAAACACCTAAGATGGTAAAAGGAATAGATAAAATTTTAGAATGGTTACAAAAAAATGAAATTTCTGCTACTTTTTTTCTAGTGGGTGAAATTCTAGAAGACAATCCAGAATTAATAGATAAAATTTGCCAAAATGAACATGAGGTAGCTTTTCATTCTATGCATCATAAAAGGTTAGATTTACAAAATGAGGAAATATTTTCAAATGAAATTAAGATATTTCAAAAATTATGTGATAACAAAAGTATTGGTTTTAGAGCACCAACATTTTCATTGAATAAATCGAGTTCATGGTTAATTGATGTATTGACTAATCATAATTATCAATACGATAGTAGTATTGTTCCTGCAAAAACTGAATTATATGGATTACCCAATGCGGAGACAAAACCATATAAAATTTCAAAATTAAATTTAGAAAAAAATTCTGAAGGGGGAAAAATAATTGAATTTCCACTATTAACAACCAAAATTTTTGGGAAAAAAATTCCTGCCGGAGGAGGGTTTTATCTTAGAACATTGCCTATGAAATTTTTAGAAAATGCAATCAAGTATCAAAACTCAAGAAATATTCCTTCAACATTTTACATTCATTCATGGGAATTAACACCCGAATTTATGCCAAAATTAAATTTACCATGGAAAGATAAATTTATCACATATCATAATCTCAATAAAGCTTTACCTAAAATGGATAATATAATTAAAAAATTCAAATTTACATCATTTAAAAAATATATTTCAAAAATTTAATTAATTGAAAATTGTTTTTTTAATAAATCTAAAGAATCGTCTAATGTTAAAAATTTAAAATTAGTTGTTGATTGTATTTTATTTGAATTAAGGCATTTATTATTTGCAGTATTCACATTTCTTCCTAATTCTTTATTAGAAATAGGTTTGATTAAATTAGAATTGAGTTCTAATTTATCAGCAATTTTTTTACTAAATTCATATCTACTAATACAAATATTTGGAGCTGAATGATATATTCCTGAATAATTTCCATTTAACAAATGTACAATTGATTTTGCAAAATCATCAGCAATTATAGGAGAACTTATTTCATCTTCAATAATATTTACTTCTTCATTTGACTTTAATTTGTTAATTAACCAAAAAACAAAATTCAATGATTTCATAGAACTCGAAGGTTTACTAGAAAGATTATGTGGTAACCAACCGTACAAAACACTTGCTCTAACTACAAGATTATTAGGTTGAGACAATACAAATTTCTCACCAGATAGTTTTGTATTTCCGTAAACATTGATAGGTTTTGGAATATCAGTTTCATCATAAGAAGTTTGTTTAGTTCCATCAAAAACTGAATCAGTAGATAAATGAATTAATTTTGAATTTATAGATTTTGAGATAACAGAAAGCCTTTGTAAAAATTTACTATTGATGTTTTCAGCTTCTTCTGGATGTGATTCACAATAATCAACATTATTTAGAGCACATGAATTAATTATGTAATCGGGATCACATTCAATTAATATTTTTTCTAAATTTTTTGAATCTAAAATATCCAATCTATACGATGTAATAAATTCTAATTGAGGATTTCTTAAATTATAACTACCATATATTGTAAAATCATTTTTTATTTTTGATGCAATTTTATGACCAGTTAAACTACCAATTCCAAGAATAAATAATTTTTTCTTCATTTCTAAATAAAACAAACAATTATGTATTTATTAACTTCCTTGCTCTCTTACTTAAAAAACTGATTACAGAATTTATTTTAGTAGAATTTTTTGAAGATACAACATCATGTGGTAAAATAAATTCATCCGAAAATTTCTTAATTATTTCAGCATCAGTATAATTTCTTAATTTTTCAATATTTTTTCTTTTTTCAGAAATTTTAGAATGTAATTTTAACAATGAAAAATATGTTTTTAATTTAACAATACCTGATCCCTTAAATAAAAAATACATTGAAATTCCAATTTCTAAAATTAGTATTAATGGAAGAATTTTGAAGTATGTTTTTCGTGTGTAAAGAGTTTTTAGACATATCAATCTGTTTCGTTCAGTTAAGAAAAATTTTTTTGAGCTTGATTTTTCAAGAGTCAAACTAACGCGATGATAAATTCTTGATTTTGATTCAAAAAATGAATCTATTCCTAGTAATGATGCTCTCCATCCATATTCTAAATCATCATGATATGCAAAGAAAATCTCATCAATTTTTCCAATTTTTTTAATTATATCTAAAGATGAAAATGTACATGCACCAGAAGTATAGTTAATTTTTGAAAATTCATTGAATTCAATGTAATCTTTTTTTCCTCTTTCTTTTGCAAACCCAAAACCAAAGATATTGATTAAATTTCCACAACTACTAATAATATCTCTATTTTGTTTCTCTAAAATTTTTGGTTGGTAAAGACCTTCTCCGTGTTTTTTATAACTTTCAATCAAATATTTTAACCAATTTTTTTCAACTATTGTATCTGAATCTAAAAATACAACATAATCAGCATTAGAATTTTCTATTCCAATATTTCTAGCAGCCATTCCAATATTTTTCGTATTTTGAATTAATTTAATTTGAGGAAATTCATTTTTACATTTTAGATGACTTTTATCATTTGAGCCATTATCAATGAGTATTATTTCATAATTACAATCTTGGGTTTGTTGTACTGACTCAATACATTCAAAAAGATCATTTCCACCATTATAATTTAAAATTATTATAGATGTAAATGATTCATTTTTTTCATTATTCAAGATTTTCTCCATAATAATTCACATCAATCATAATTAGTCATTTAACTAAATCATTAATTTAATGTAGTTTATTTTTTTAGAATTTTTAGGTAGTTATTTTCTATATTTTTTCCAAGGGGTTGGAGAAAGCATTTGTTTTGTTGCAAGATCTTTCCACCAAGATTTGTTTTTCAAATACCAATCAATAGTTTCAGAAAGAGATTTATCAAATTTTTGTTTAGGTTTCCATCCAAGTTTATGCCTTATCTTAGAAGAATCTAAACTATATCTTAGATCATGTCCAGGTCTATCAATTACATAATCAATTAATTCTTCAGGTTGATCCAAATTTTTAAGAATTTTTTTTACTAACTTAATATTAGAAAGCAGATTATTTCCGGAAATATTGTAAGACTCACCATTTTTACCATTTAGAAGAACTTTTGTAATTGCATCACAATGATCTTCAACATATAACCAATCACGTATATTTTTGCCTGTCCCATATATTGGAATTTTTAGGTTTTTAATTGAACGAATTATTGTTTTAGGAATTAATTTTTCCGGAAATTGTCTTGGTCCAAAATTATTAGTACATCTTGTAATCATAATATCAAGATCATATGTTTTAAGATATGATTCTATTATTAATTCGGCAGAAGCTTTAGATGCGGAATAAGGGTTAGAAGGATGAAAAATATCTTCCTCTTTTGCAGAACCTTTGGATTTACTACCAAAAACTTCGTCAGTAGAAATTTGTAAAAATTTTGTTTTTTTACTGTTTTTTCTTATTGTATCAAGAATAGAATATACACCTAAAATATTTGATTTTAGAAATGGTTCAGAATTACTTATACTTCTATCTACATGTGATTCTGCAGCAAAATTAATTACAGAATCAACACGAGGAATTAATTTTTTTAATAATTTTTTGTTTGTTATATTTCCCTTAACATATTTGTAATTTTTATTTTTAAGATGTGTTAGATTTTTTTTGTTAGAACCCAAAACTTCTGCATCAACATTTATGATTTTAATATCAGGATGATTTTGAATAAGATGTAAAATAAAATTACTTCCAATAAAACCTAATCCCCCAGTAACTAAAATATTCATAAAATCACCAAATGATCTGCCAATTAATATCTAATTTAATAAATTAATATCTCATTTAATACTTTTAAGAATACTTTTTACATAATATTTGAAGACAGGAGATTTTTTATTATTTGGTAATCAATATGAGATATGAGTGAAAAATCAATTAAATCAACAGAATTAGAAATTCATGAGACAAAAGATGTAGTGGATAACCATGTTAATGGAAAGCTTACTGTCATTTGGCGAGATTGGGATAAAATTTTTAATTTTGAACCTAAAATGATATACATTTCATCAGTTAATAAAAATGAAATTAAGGGGCCTCACTTGCATCTTAAACGAACAAGTTACTTCGTATGTGTGAAAGGAAAAGTGATGTTTATTATAAAAGATCATGACGGGAATTATAAAGAAATTGAGTCAAGTGAAGAAAATCCAGTATTGATTAGAATTCCAAATAATATTCCTTCTGCACATGTGAATCTTTCTAAAAATGTTTCAAAGGTTCTTACTTTGGCAGACATAGCTTGGAAACCAAATGATAACGAAATGGTTAACGTTACTTTTGATGATTACAATTTGAAAAAATGGAATAAATCATAAAAGAAATTGGAATTATACAAAAGATAATTAAAGTATTAATGGTTTGATATCGCATATGAAAGCAGTAATTTTAGCAGGTGGATATGGAACAAGGATTAGTGAAGAAACTCATCTAAAACCAAAACCGTTAATTGAAATTGGAGGAATGCCAATTCTTTGGCACATTATGAAAACATATTCTAAACATAACATTACTGATTTTGTAATTTGTTGTGGGTATAAGGGATATTTAATTAAAGAGTATTTTGCAAATTATTTTTTACATAGATCAGATATCACATTTGATATTCAAAATAACTCAATGGAAGTTCATCAAAAATTTGTAGAGCCTTGGAAAGTTACTCTAATAGATACTGGTTTAGATACAATGACAGGAGGAAGATTGAAAAGAGTAAAAGATTATGTTGGTGATGAAACATTTTGTTTTACTTATGGTGATGGATTAAGTGACATCGATATATCAAAATTAATACAATTTCACAAAGATAAAAAATCTATTGCAACAGTAACAGCAGTTCAACAACCAGGAAGATTTGGAATATTAAACTTTCAAGATGAATTGATTTCAGAATTTAATGAAAAACCTTCTGATGATGGAACTTGGATAAATGGAGGGTATTTCGTTTTAGAACCCCAAGTATTTGATTATATTGAAAATGATTCAACTATTTGGGAAAAAGATCCTCTTGAAAAACTAGCAAAAGAAAATCAACTTCAAGGATTTAAACATAAAGGATTTTGGCACCCTATTGACACCATAAGAGAGAAAAACCATCTAGAATCATTATGGAATTCTAACAAAGCTCCTTGGAAGAATTGGGAATGAATAAAAAATTTTGGGAAGGTAAAACTGTTTTAATTACAGGGCATACAGGATTCAAAGGCAGTTGGCTTTCAATATGGTTGCAAAAATTAAATGTGAATTTAACAGGTATTTCAAAATCAATTCCAACTAATCCAAGTATGTACGAATTAGCCAAAGTTGAAAAAGGAATGACATCAATTTTTGGAGACATAAGAGACTACAACACCATTTTTAAGACAATTAATGAGAACAACCCAGATATCATAATCCATATGGCTGCTCAATCCATTCTAAGAGAATCATATGACAATCCAGTTGAGACATATGAGACAAATATTATGGGAACGATAAATCTACTAGAAGCTATAAGAAATAATAGTAAATCTTGTATCGTACTAATAATTACTAGTGACAAATGTTATGAAAATATTGTAAATGCTGAAAGTCATATAGAAAGTGATCCGATGGGAGGATTTGATCCATATAGTTGTAGTAAAGGTTGTGCAGAATTAGTAACAGCAAGTTATAGAAATTCATATTTTAATCCTAAAAATTTTGAAAAGCATAAAATTTCTTTAGCATCAGCAAGAGCTGGAAATGTAATTGGTGGTGGAGATTGGGCAAAAGATCGTTTAATTCCAGATATAATCAGAGGAATAATTAAAGAAAATGAAATCAAAATTAGAAATCCAGAATCAATTAGACCTTGGCAATTTGTATTAGATCCATTATATGGATATATTAAACTAATTGAAGAATTAGCAGTAGATAATGAAAAATTTTCAGAAGGATGGAATTTTGGACCTAAAGATGAAGATATGAAATCAGTAAAATGGATTTTAGCTAAATTAGAAAATCTTTGGCCAAACAAAATTAAATTAAAATTTGAAAATGAAAATGAGCCACATGAAGAAAAAATTTTAAAATTAAATTGTGGAAAAGCAAAAAAGAAATTGGCATGGGAACAAAAGCTTGATTTAGAATCTAGTCTCAAATGGACATCAAATTGGTATAAAGCATTCATAGAAAAGGAAGATTTGAGAAAAGTATCGGAAGAACAAATAGAAAATTATACTAGAATAATCTAAAATCATCATGGATAAAAAATGTAGATTTTGTAATTCGGATCTAAATATTACATTTTTAGATTTGGGTATGTCTCCACTTTCAAATGCATTTCTTGACAAAGAAAAATTAGATGAAAAGGAAGATGTTTTTCCTTTGAAAGCATATGTCTGTGGAAATTGCTTATTAGTACAGTTACAAGAATGGCAAATTCCCTCAAAAATCTTCTCCAAATATGCCTATTTTTCATCATATTCAAAGACTTGGTTACAACATGCAGAAAAATATACAGAGCAAATGATTGAACGATTTAGTCTAAACACAGAAAAATTTGTTGTTGAAATTGCTAGCAATGATGGTTATCTATTACAATATTTTAAGAAACAAGGATTAAAAATACTAGGGGTTGAACCTGCAGGAAATGTAGCTGATGTTGCAATAAAGAAAAATATTCCAACTGAGAAAAAATTTTTTAATTCAAAAACTGCACTTGAGTTAATTGATAAATACAAACAACCAGATTTAATTGTAGGAAATAATGTATTAGCACATGTTCCTAATTTGAATGATTTTATAAAAGGATTAAAAATACTTTTAGCAAATAATGGAGTTATTACTTTAGAATTTCCACATTTACAAAAACTAATTGAAATGAATCAATTTGATACAATATATCATGAGCATTTTTCATATTTTTCTTTATTTGTAGTAAATAAGATTTTTGAAAAACATGATTTAACAATATTTGATGTTGAAGAACTATCAACACATGGGGGTTCGCTTAGAATTTATCTTAAACACCCGGAAAATAGTAAATATCCAGTTTCAGATAAAGTATCCATGATAATTAGTAAAGAAAAAAAAGTAGGTTTATTTGATATTAATTTTTACAGAAAATTCTCACCAAAAATAGAACAAATTAGAAAAGGATTGGAAGAATTTTTTGAAAATGCAAAAATAAAAAATAAAAAAATTGTATGTTACGGTGCAGCTGCTAAAGGGAGTACATTACTTAATTTTTGTAAAATCCCAAATGAAGTAATTTTGTATATTGTTGATCGTAGCATCTACAAACAAGGGTTATTTCTTCCTGGTACACATTTTATCATTAAAAAACCTGAAGATGTCAAAGAAACAAAACCGGATTATCTATTAATTCTACCATGGAATTTGAAAGATGAAATAATTGAACAAATGGGATTTATTCGAGATTGGGGAGGAAAATTTGTAATTCCAATTCCAGAGGTGAAGATAGTTTCATGATTTTTTCTGATACTAATCTTATAGATGCTGTAATTATTGAGATAGAAAAACATCAAGATGACAGAGGTTTTTTTGGACGTACATGGGATGAAAAAATTTTCAAAAAAAAAGGTATGGCTACAAAAATTGCTCAGTGTAGTATGTCATTTAATCTGAAAAAAAGGACATTACGTGGAATGCATTTTCAAAAAAAACCATTTCAAGAAGAAAAAATAGTTAGTTGTACAAAAGGATGCATTTTTGATGTTATTATTGATTTAAGACCAGATTCAAAAACTTACAAACAATGGCATGGAATAGAGTTAAAATCAGATGAGCATAAATCAATCTATATTCCAAAAGGATTTGCTCATGGATTTCAATCATTAGAGGATAATACAGAAGTGTATTATCAAATATCCGAATTTTATAGCCCCACTCATTCAACTGGAATAAGATGGAATGATCCACTGTTTGGAATTAAATGGCCTCTTAACAATCCAATTATATCTGAGAAGGATTTAGGTTGGAGTAATTTTGTTGAGTGATAAAAATGGATAAAAATCTAGAATTTAAAAATCAAAATAGAAAAAAAATTGCTCAGATGTTTAAGGATAAAAAATTAAAAGAGACTTCAGAAAAATGGTTTTTAGAAAGTTATGAATATGAATATTCATATCATTTTAGTTGGTTAGGAAGACCAATAATTCAATATCCTCAAGATATGATTTCCATGCAGGAAATCATTTGGAACTATAAACCAGATATAATTATTGAAACAGGAATTGCTCATGGGGGTTCTTTAATTTTTTCAGCATCAATATTAGAACTAATTGGAAAAGGTGAAGTGATTGGAATTGATATAGACATAAGAGAACATAATAAAAAAGAAATTGAAAAACATCCATTATACAAACGAATCACAATGTTAGAAGGATCATCTATAGATAAAAAAATAAGAGATAAAGTAATCAAGATATCAAAAAATAAAAAAGTTATAGTTTTTCTTGATTCTAATCATACAGAAAAACATGTTTTAAAAGAATTAGAATTTTATTCGCCACTTGTAACTAAAGGTGGACATGTAGTTGTATTTGATACAATTATTGAAGATTTACCCGAAAAATTTGTTCAAAATCGTGATTGGAATAAGAAGAATAATCCAAAATCAGCAGTAATGAAGTTTTTAAAGGAAAATGGTAGATTTAAAATTGATAAAAATTTAGAAAAAAAATTACTTGTTACTGCAGCAAAAGATGGATATCTAAAGTGTATAAAAAATTAATTCAAATATTATAACATAATATAATCAATAGTGAATTAGATATGAAAATATTAGTAGTTGGTGGTAGTGGAGTAATAGGTTTTGAAGCAGTAAAAAAGCTAAAAAAACTTGGTCATGATGTATTTTATACATATTATCAAAATAAAATTCCCATATCAAATGGTTTTTTATTAGATGTTAGAAACAAAAATGCAATAATAGAACTTTTTGAAAAAATTATTCCAGATATTGTTATTCATACTACAGCAATTACAAATGTTGATCTTTGTGAAACAAATCAAAAATTGGCTACAGAAGTAAACATTACTGGTACTTTCAATATAGTTAATGCATGCATAAAAAATAAATGTAAATTAGTATACATCTCCACTTCATTTGTTTTTGATGGAAGTAAAAATAAATATTCGGAAGAAGATATTACTAATCCTACAACATTCTATGGTAATACAAAAGATAAAGGTGAAAAAATAGTTAAAAAATCTGATTTACCATTTTTAATTTTGAGAACAGATTTACCATACGGTATAAAAGAAAAATGGCATCATACAAATTCTGTTTCTAGAGCAATTAGCACTATCAAGTCAGGAGAAATCTTAAACGAAATTTCGGACTGGTACAATAAACCAACTTATGTTCCAAATTTTGTAGATATAATGATAGATCTTTTGATAAAACAAGAAGTAGGGATATTTCATGTTGTAGGCTCTGATTTTTTAAACAGATGTGATTTTTCTAAAACTGTTGCCAATATTTTTCAATTAAGCGAAGATAAAATTAAACCTATTAATTCTAAAAAATTGAAATTACCAGCAAAAAGAGTTAATGTAAATTTAGAAATTAAAAAAATTCAAAAAAAAACTAACATCAAAATTTTAGGAATAAAAGAAGGGTTGATGGAAATGAGAAATTTAAAGCATAGGTTATAGAATGTGATATCTAACACTCATTAATGAAATATAATTAGAAAAATAGAATATGATTTTTGAATTTGGAAGGAAAATGTACTATAAATTTCCTAGAATTAGACCATTTTTAGGGTTTTTTCATAGAAAATTTATTCTGAAACCAAAGTTTACAGGCTGGGGAATGACAACACAGCATCAACTTCCATGGATTAATGAATTTGATGATGAATGCTTTCGAAAATCATGCATAGATGTAAAAAATAATTTTAAATTTACAACTAATACTGCAGATATCTCTAAAGAAAACATAGACACTTTAAGATGGAGACACTGGATTGTTTCTTATTGTGCAAGACATGCTATTCAATTTACTAATTGTTTAAAATATAATTTTGTAGAATGTGGTGTAGGTGATGGAGTAACAACATTTTTTGCATTAAGGGAAATTTCAAATAATGAAAAAACTAGAGAAAATTTTTCAATGCATTTGTATGATTCGTGGTCACAAATGAAAAAAGATGATCTATTAAAAAAAGAGTTATCAAATAGTGGAAGATATTCAAACTTAAACATTGAATTAACAAAATCAAATCTAAAAGAATTTGAAAAAAAAATAATTTATCATCAAGGATATATTCCAGAATCATTTTCAGAAATTCCAAAGTCTCCAGATGAAATTATATATTTACACATTGACCTTAATTCAGCAATCCCTACAAAAGCTGCCTTAGATTTCTTTTTTCCAAAAATAACACATGGTGGAATTATTTTATTTGATGACTATGGATGGGAAGGATATGAAGATACAAAACAAGTAGTTGATGAGTATTTTTCTAAAAAATCAGGAATGTTGTTAAAATTTCCTACAGGTCAGGCAGTTTATTTTAATAACTAACAAAGAAAAATGAATGTAAAATTTCTGACCTAGTAGCCTTAATTAATAATTATTTGAACGTAAATGTGAATTATATGAGTATAAACAATTCTAAAACAAATCCAAAGTTAAGTATAGGTTTATCTGTGTATAATGGTGAAGAATTTTTAGAAAAAAAGATTGAATCTATATTATCACAGACCTTTGCAGATTATGAATTAATTATTTCAGATAATGATTCAACTGATTCTACAAATAGAATTTGTGAACATTTTTTAAAAAAAGATAAAAGAATCAAATACTTTCGACAAAAACAAAATATGGGAGCAAATTGGAATTTTAATTTTGTTTTAAGTGAAGCAATTGCACCATTTTTTCTATGGGCAGGGGTAAATGATAAAATTTCAGATAAATTTTTAGAAAAAAATATGAGTGTTTTAGAGAATAATCAAAAAATTATTGGAAGTATAAGTAAAATTATACCATTAGAAAATATGAAAAATTCATCAAAAGAAAAAAATATTGATTCATTCTTTCAAAAAATAATTAGAAAGTCACGTTCATTAAAAACAATAGATAGTGTACCAATATTTGGAACATATGAAGAAAAAGTGAGATTTTATTTGAAAAATTCTACTTGCCAATTAATTTATGGAATTTTTAGAACAAATGAACTTAAAGAAAGTATTGTAAAAAAATTCATTTATTGGAAATGATTGGGCTATGATAAAGATTTTGAAATTTGGGAATTTTCATATTGTTGAAGATGATATAATGTATGAACATACTGAAGGTTTAAGTTCAAAAGGAATTACAAGTATTTCAAAATTATATGGGCATAAAAATTTAGATTTGGTATTTCCATGGTATCAATTTACAAAATGGTATCTAAATAATTTCAAAATAAAACAATTTATAAAAAATTTAGATTATTTTATTCAGTTAAATCTAGAAGGAATATTATCATTATCTTTAGATAAATTACAAATCTTTTTGAATAAAATCTCAAAAAATAGTGAATGACATTGACTGATTTAAAATCAAATATTTCACTAGAAAAAAATTCAAAAAAATTAGTTTTTTCTTTGGGATTAATTATCAGTGTTGGGTTATTAATCAGATTGTTTTATTTTTCACAGTATGTTCCAGGATATTCAGATGATGCAATGGTTTACTTTTGGTATGCAAACGATATTAAAATTTTAGGTCAATTACCAAATTATTTATCATCACATATAGGATGGTCAATTTTACTTTCATTTTTCTTTGAAATTTTTACTTTTGATAATTTTTTTGACTATATTGAATTACAAAAAATGCTTTCAATTTTAATTTCAGTTATCACCATTATTCCAATCTATTTTATTTGTAACAAATTTTTTGGAAAAGAGGTATCATTAATTGGTGCATTATTATTTACTATTGAACCTAGATTAATACAAAATTCATTGTTAGGAATTACTGAATCATTTTATATTTTATTACTATCAATAATTTTCTTATTAGCATTAAATTCGAATAGAAAATTTGTTTTAATTTCATTTGGATTACTTGGAATAACAACAATTGTTAGATTCGAAAGTATTTTGTTATTTTTACCATTGTCAATGTATTATTTTATTAATTACAAATCTCAACAAAATTTTAAGAAAAATTATTTGTTTGCAGTAATTATTTTCTTCTTAATGCTTACACCATTAATTTTTCTTAATTCAACGTTGGAAGATGGAAATTTTGTTTTTAATAGAATTAATGCTGAATTGTCATATATTGAAGGGGATTTTATCGAAGATGAAGAACCCATACCACCATGGTATTATGATTACAATTTTGAGAATATTGTAAAATTTTTATTATGGTCAATGCTTCCAATTTTCATATTTTTTGTTCCATTAGGATCAATTATAATTTTTAAAAAATGGAAACAAAAAAATATTTTTATTATTTTAATGCTGATTTTTACTTTAATTCCAGGATTTTATGCATTATTAAGATTTTCAGATTCCAGGTATCTTTTACCTGCATATCCAATGTTTTGTATCATTTCATTATTTACTGTTAATTGGTTTTCCGAAAAAATTCATAATAAAAAAATGTTTTATTTAATTTTAATTGCATTAATCATCATACCAACTACTATTTTTCTTGAAACTAAAGTTCAAGTCGATACACTTCATGAAGATGAGGCAATGAAAATTGCTGAATATGTTATACAAAAAACTCAGATTATTAATCAGTATTCACCAGAGTCAAAATATATCATGATAGCAAAAATGAATCAATCTGAATTTCCAATTTTGAGTACAGAGTTTGATAAAATGCAGTTATTAGATATTCATGCAAATTCGATTGAAGAATACTTGACAGTTGGTGAAAGTATGGGATTAACACATTTAGTTCTAGATGGAAAAGAGTCAATTTACAGACCTATATTTTTTAAAAATATATTTAATCACGAAGACGAATTCCCATATTTATCTAAAATCTTTGATTCAAATGATTTGAATTTTGAATATCATGTTAAAATCTTTGAAATTGATTATGAGAAATTTCATGAATTAGAAAAATTGAGAATGAAAGATTAGAAACTTTAACATCATCAAATAATTAATTTGAATATAGAATAAAAATATGTCAGACATGTGGAATAAATTAAAAAAATTAGCATTAAGTTCAAAAGATTTTGCAATGTTAGGTTCAGGAAATGTATTAGCGACAGCCATAAGTGGAATTTTTTGGTTCTATATTGCAACTTTAATTGGAGTGGATAGTTATGGTGAGATTGGTTATTTTATTGCAATTGCTAGTCTCGTAGGAGTTATTTCAACTGTAGGAGCTCAAAATACTATTACAGTTTTTACTGCCAAGGGAGAAAAAATTGTTCAAGAACTAGCATTTGTGTCATTATTATCAGGACTAATTTCGTCTATTATTTTATTTTTAATTTTTTTCAATATTGGTGCAAGTCTATATGTTATTGGATATATTTTATTTGCAATTATTTCTTCAGAAATTCTTGGAAAGAAATTATACAAAACATATTCAAAATATATAATTTCACAAAGGATTTTGATGGTAGTTTTATCGATTGGGTTTTATTATTTAATTGGAACCGATGGAATAATTATTGGGTTAGGTTTATCATTTTTTATCTATTCTCCTAGATTATTTAATGAATGTAAAAATTTGAAATTAGATCTATCAAAGCTCAAACCTAAAAAGAATTTTATCATACATAATTATGCTACAGATCTAGTAAATATTCTAACTGGATCTTTGGATAAAATAATAATTGCTCCACTATTTGGATTCATGATTTTAGGGAATTATCAATTAGGAATTCAATTTTTAACAGTTTTACTACTTATTCCCTCAGTTGTTTATCAGTATATTTTACCTCAAGATTCAAGTGGAGTTGTAAATAAAAAACTAAAATTAATTTTAATATGTTCTTCAATTTTTATTTCAATTTTTGGAATTTTATTATCACCCTTCGTAATCCCCATATTATTTCCAAAATTTATTGAGGCGATTCAAGTGGTACAAATTATTAGTCTTGTATCAATTCCACATTCGTTTATGTTAATCTTCCAATCACGATTTTTAGCATTATTAAAAAGTAAAATCGTTTTAGCAGGAAATGGTATTTTTGTGATTATTCAAATTTCATCAATCATTATACTTGGAAATATTTTGGGAATTAATGGAATTGCATTAGGAATGGTACTTGCATCAATTGGTCATGCTTCATTTTATGCAATATCAAATAAGAGATTAAAAAATAAGATTATCTAATGATTTTCAAAATAATCAACCATTCAAATTCGGATTTATTGAAGAATTTTTTGATAGAGAATTTTATGAAAAATTGTATGATACATATCCAAATGTAGATGAATTTTTAGATGGTTCTGGAATGACCAAAGCTCAATTAATTAGATGGTGGGGAAAACACAATGAAAATGATATTGTGAAGGATGAAAATGATCCTAATCTAAGTAAAGAATGGAACAAATTATATCATTATTGTCATTCTGAAGAATTTATTGAAAACATTAGAAAATTTACAGGAATACCAGTTTCTAAAGTGAAACATTTTAGTTTTGTAGCATACAGAAAAGGAGGTTTTCAGTTACCTCATATTCATAATGTAGGTCCTAGTACAGTAGTCATGATGGTATATTTTTCAAAGAATTGGAAAAAAGGAGATCCAGGTGGTACCTATATTACTTCAGAAGCAGACGAGTCAAAGATAATTTTTGAACCATATAATTTGGATAATAGCATAGCATTGTTTCATGATGGTCCAAAAGCTGCACATGGGACTAGATATATCACTAAAGATGTAGAAAGAAGAGCCATCCAGATTTATTTGGAAAAATATTCTCCTGAAAAAGGATGGTCTGCAAATTCATGATTTTATAGTTTTAAAATATACTTAGAAATATTATTAATGATATCATTTGTGATTTATGTGATGAAAACAGTGATTGGGATTCCTGCATTTAATGAAGAAAAAAATATAGCTAAAATCATTACAAAACTAAAAAAATTATCACATTCAGTAATTGTATGTAATGATGGTTCATCAGATATGACGGGGGAAATTGCTGAAGAATTAGGAGTTATTGTGATTAATCATCCTAAAAATTTAGGATATGGTTCAGCAATACGTAGTATTTTTACAAAAGCTGCAGAACTTGATTTTGATGTTTTAGTAACTTTTGATTCTGATGGACAACACAAAACTTCAGATATTAAATCAGTTTTAAAACCAATTCTTAATCAAGATGCAGATATTGTGATTGGTTCTCGTTTTTCAAATGATGTTCCCAATGAAGTTCCTACATATAGAAAAATAGGAATTAAAGCAATTACTGCATTAGCTAATACCACATCTGGAAAAAAAATTTCTGATGCTCAAAGTGGATTTCGAGCATATAATAAAAAAGTCCTTCAAGAAATTGTTCCATCAGACACAGGAATGGGAGTATCTACAGAAATTTTGATAAAAGCTAATGCTCAAAATTTTAGCATTATAGAAGTTCCAATCACTGTTCTATACCAAGGAGATACATCAACCCATAATCCTGCATCTCACGGCGCATCGGTAATTATGAGTACAATGAAGTTTATTTCCATAGAGCATCCTTTGAAATTTTATGGTATTCCAGGAATTATTTTTTTAATTGTAGGCTTATTCTTTATAGTTTGGACAATCCAAGGATTCTCAGAAACTAGACAAATTATTACAAATATTTCCCTTATTGTAATTGGTTCTACAATTTTAGGAGTAATTTTACTTACTACATCAATCATTCTGTATTCAATAGTAAATGTAGTCAGAGAAAGAAGATGAAAAATCTAATAAACTTTGGTGATTATCAATTATCTCCCCCTAAAATATAATCGACTAATGAGAATGTATCCACATTTCTATTGTTATACCTCCATTCCATCTCCTTGATGTACAACAGAAACTTGCCTGG
>Ga0114931_10003083_pt1 | contig 21169 bp, 22 predicted proteins | sample 2SBtaG_FD_89579 | JGI IMG/M metagenome (GOLD analysis project Ga0114931, IMG submission 89579) | Deep subsurface microbial communities from Kolumbo volcano to uncover new lineages of life (NeLLi) - 2SBTROV14_V59a metaG | ecosystem: Environmental > Aquatic > Marine > Volcanic | place: Kolumbo...
CTAGTCTCAAGTGGAACCCAATGAAGATTGTCAGGAAGAGTCAATTCTCTTGTATCCTCAATCGAGATTATACGCTGGTTTGGAGGGAAAAAATTTGCACATGCGTTAAGCATCGATGTCTTTCCTGAACCAGTACCTCCTGCAACAAGTATTGACAACTCGTTTTGTATCGCAAGCCAGATCATAGCTGCGCCTTCAAGTGAAATGGTGTTCGAGCTAATGAACTTCGTAATGGTCCATGGATCAGTCGCAAACTTTCTGATAGTTATAGTATTGCCTTTTGATGATATTGGTAGAAGCGTTGCATTGACACGATCTCCAGTTGAAAGATGTGCATCCATTAAAGGATTAAGAGTTGTTATTTCTTTTCCAACATCACGTCCAATCATAGTCGCGTAATGCCTAATTCTTGCTTCTGTTGGAACATTGATGTTTGTCTGGGTCCAACCATGTTTCCTGTGATAAGCCCATACACTCTCACTGTGGTTGTTGATAACTATCTCCTCAAGATTTGGATCCTTTAGAAGCATCTCAATTTTTCCAAGACCAAGATTCTCTTCAATCAAATAATTAGTAAGCATGTTCATGGTCTTAGAATCAGTCTTTGGGAAGTACTTGTTGATTAACTTTCTCATCTCATTCTCAAACCTTGATTTTATATCACTCATATCATTAGAATCAGTGTTTTCAAGAGAATCAAGATCTACTTTTGATACAAATTCCTGACGAATTTTTTCAAGAATTATTTTAGTTGTTTCACTAATGTTTGTAATTGATGCAATGTACTGTGGAACTGGCTTGTCATCTCTTGTGATGATTTTTATATCTACTTCTATATAATTTATCGTAATAGAATAATTATCAATCACTGTTTCTCTAACATCTGGTTTGTTTTGACTACTTTTCATTTGTCCCTTTTTATTTACTAGTTTTTAGTTTATGTTATTTAGTTTATTTAATTTGATTTGGTTTGTTTAAGGAAATTTATTCTATGGTTAACTTCATCAATAACTTCTTCAAATTGTTTTTTCTTATTTGATGGTTTATCTGTTAAGTTATCTACCTGTTGTTTTATGCCTAGTAGTTCTATTTCTGCTTCATGAGTCTTACCGTTATTCATAAGCATTATAACATCCTTAATCTTTGATTTAATATCAATAGTTACAGGTTTTGTTGTTGGTTTATTTGTTGGATTTAATTTAAGTTTTACTGGTTGTTTAACTGATTGTTTAGTAGTTTGATTCTCTGATTTTAATTTATTATTTGACTTATTAGACTTAATACCTGACTTAACTCCTCTATTATTAACTGCATCCTTTTGGTTTTCAACCCTCTTTTTTATTACATTATATACCTTTAGGATGTGATTATACATACTTTTTCTTTCTTCTTTATATTTTTTTGGAATTGTTTCAAATAAATCTTTAAGTTTATTATATTCCTCAATTACTTTTTTGTAATCTTCCTCTTTTAAGAAAACTTGTATTTTCTTTGAAAGCATAAGTGCTTTAGTTTTTGTATCATCAATAATTTGTTTTTTTTGTTCCGCTTCAATTTTTTTCTTATGAATCGTGGCTGCTTTTACGCTTTGTTCAGCTTTCTTTATTTGATAATAAGCAGTTATTAAAACATTGAATACTTCTTCTCGCTCATCAGATTCTTTAATTAAACTAAAATTATGTCTCATATCATGATATTGTTTCATGGCATTAAGTAAATCATGATTTCTTAAGGATTCACCAATCATTCTGCTGTTCTCAAGAATTCTTTTCTTAAGTGGATCAAGATTTTTAATAGACCTATTTGAATCTTTATTTTTTCTCAAATCACTTGTTTCTTTTTTAGTCTGCTCTTCCGCCCTTTTTGTTTGTTCCTTGTCTAAATTGTCTTTATTGTTCTTCTCTTTTTGAATACTTGATTCTTTTGAAACAAGATCTTCTTTTGCTTGAATTAGTTCTTCTTTTCTTGAATGAGCCTGAATCTTTGTGTACATATCTTCTACTAAGTCATTGTATCCTTGCTTATCTTTCTCAGTAGTTGCTTGTTTAAGTTGATTTTGAGCTTCAGAGAAAACGTTTTTTGCACTAACAAGTTCATCATTATCAAGCGCTTGTTGAAGTAAGAACTGATAATCCTTTTTTGGAGAAAAACTTTTTTCTGATTCAAGCTCATCAAACTCTGCCCTACGCTCTTGTTTTTCAAGAGACTTTTTCTCGAGATATTCAATTATATCTTTTTCAAGGAAATGATCAATGTCCATAGTATAGTTTTAACAAGTTTTTCTTGTAATCCTCCCAAAGTTCTTCTGGATTAAAAAATCCTCTTTTACGTGCTTCCTGAAAAAAGAAATCTTTTTTTTTGTCAAGTTTCTCGACCAAATGATTTTTCCATAAATCCTTTGTTTTTTCTTGAGAAATCTTTTTTTCTTTAGCTCGATTTTCAAAGTCTTTTCTAAACTCAGAAAGAGATTTTTCTTGTTCTTTGTCCTCCTTTACTTCTTCTTTTGGTTTGTTAAGATAAATATAAGGTGTGGTAAACTTATACTCTATTCCAATTATTTTTTCTTCTACTAAAAAATCTACCCATGATTGTACAACATCTGTTGATAAATCAAGTTTTTTAGCTGCTTTTTCAACTTCAATACGATTAACAGTTTTTAGAAGATCAATAAGTGAGTCGACTGTAGTTGTTATAGTATTATCTACCATGATTGATTTTTAAATATCCTCCGTATATAAAATTTGTTTATTATCCAATAGTGGTTTAAATTAACTGATATTGAGCTAATAGTTTTTTTTTTAACAAAATGCTTGGTTAAGTTCGCTACCACTAAAAGTGAATGTCTGTGTTGCATGGAAACGGTCAATTCTTGCACCGCTCGTGTCATTGATGACAGTTCTTAAGGTGTCACAATCAGACAATCTCTTGTTGTAAAGGAAATCAACATAACTTGAATTGGTGTAAGGAGTAGAACCTGCTGCTATAACCTTTTGAGGGTCAACAACTGAAATTATTGTAAGTTCAGGATCGTTTGCAACTGATGTTGAATTAGCAAGTCGACCAAAGAAACTTTTAGGTTTATACTCTGCTCCAAATGTATGAAATTCAAGTCCTGTTATTGAATTAACATATTCTCCATCTTCTACAAATTTAGTGAATGAAGATGAATTGAAATTCTCAGGAATTGTTCTGCTTTCTAAAAATTTGTTTTGATAAGGAAGATGAAAATAAACTGGATCTTGTAATCCATTAATAGATATATCTTCTGAAATAACCTGAGTTGTATTCCAAACCACATCCTCATTAGAAAGGTAAACTATAAGAGTCATGTTGACTGTCACTGCGAAAGGCTTAACTTGATTAACAGTTATGCTTTCAACTTTGAATATTGTTGAGTTATAACCAAATTCATCTCTTGAAAGATTTTGTCCAACTTCTAAGAGATGTGTAATAGTTGCGTTTTCCATGTATGGGCATTGCCCACCTTTAAGGCTTGCATTAGTGATACATTCAATAAAAGAATTTTTGATATCTGGTTCATGTAAAAAAAATCCGTCAGTTCTGACATGTTCAATCATTCCTTGAAGTGCTCTATAACCTGACATTAAGAGACTAACATGTGCAAAATCAATTAGTGAACTTAAATGATCATTCATAGCCCTAACTCTTGCTTTATCAAACTTAACCGAGTGGTCAAGGGGGGTTATTTGATAAGTTGCATAGATAGTTGTTAGAAGCGAAGCTATGAGTATTGCAATAAAAGTAAATATTATTGCTTTTTTATTGATTTTTTTATTAATTGAAATCATTTTTTTACATTGATTTTTTAATTTTTTTTACGTTTTTAATTTTTTTAAGTCAACTCTTAAACCCATATTTTCAACTCCGAAATATCAGGTCCAAAAAGTTCTGTTTGATTTAATGCAAAATAAGTAATTCTTCTTGATGTTAAAACAATCCTTGAATTATTGAGTTTGCCAATCGAACGGTTGTAAACAACGAACGTCCCAAGACTATAACTAAGCCCGTATTGTTCTGGAATTAACTTATAAAGTATGTTTTCAGTGAAGTTTTTTGCAAGACCAGTTTGATTTTGATAATAAAACTCTGCTATTTGATTAAACAATGATTGTTCATAATTATTAATCCTATTTGATGATATGAGACTTGAAACATACGTATCTCTGTAATCAACTACTTTAGTTGTTGTCAATAAATTCATAATATCATTTGAAAGTAAATATGTCTGTTTTGATTCTGGTTGGTTTAATTGTGACCCTAGAATTAATATAATTGTAATTACGAAAATGGCTCCGCCTATTATAGCGTCTAGTACAAAGAAATATGCTCCTCTTTTTCCCATCTTACATCTTAATAGATTAATCCTTAAAAAACTTTTCTAAAGAAAGAAAATTTTAAAGAAGATAAAACATGGTTTAAACAGCTTAATCATTAGTTTCTTTTAATCCCAATAATAAACTCTGACTCTCATAGTCTCACCTTTATTACGTGCAATACGCGTAATCTTTATTGCGTCAGTTATCCCAACACTGCTGTTAATATTAGTACTAGGACATGGAACTTCATATGGTGTTCCTTCGCAACATTCAACTTTAACACACATGTCAATGTTATCAATAGAATTATAATAAGATCCAATTGTTGCATAACTTCCATCTTGTACTCCAAGGTTTGTGCAAGCTTGATATGGAGATGTAATGTTAATAGTTATTCCTGTTTGTGTAAGAAAAGATGTCGTTTCATTATACTGACAAATACCTGACGAAGTGCCTTCTAGTTGACAACTGGCACTACAATAATTGCTACCCATCTTTGTACAATCAGATTCACACGTTCCATTTGCAAGTGTGAAATTGAGAGGATAACAGCCTGTTTGAATATTATAAAATGGTCCTGCAATATTTGGTGCATAACCTTGAGCATCAGCCATTATAAATATTCCATTACCAGGTCTTACACCAATAGAATAAAAACCATTTGAATCAGTTGTAGTTGTATTCTTAAGTGTTATCTTGTTAGTTCCATTCCAGACATCATGTTCATAAGTTATGACTGCATTTGCTATTCCTTCATCATTAGGGTTGGTGGTCTTTACAGTACCATTAAAGCAAGTGTTTCTGTTGCAGTCAGGGTCAAGGCATTTAAAATAATTATAGTCATCGTTTCCAAAGTTTTTTGTACAAGTTGCTTGTGCACCACTTGCAATAAAATCATCAACACATACGCTGTCATAAACTCCGCAAGTAAAATTTACTCCACAAATATTTGCGCCCCAACAACCAGAAAAGTTTAATGGGTCATGTGTTATATTTGTAGGTATGTTTACAACTTGAAAATCCATAACTGTTGGCACTCCAAACTCGACCCAAGGGGATTCAAGTCCGTTTGAGTCTTTTGTTTTTACACGCCAATAATAGAAATTATCGCCTAGTTCCCAGTAAGGTGGAACTTTGTAAGTTATGTTGTAAGGTCCGTTACCAGTTTTCATTTCAGAATAATCTATTGTTGGAGATGAAAAATATGGGTCATTATCAATCTGAATCTTAAATCCTATGTTAACATTTGTGTTGTTAGTTGATATGTTGAAATTGAAAGATGGAAATTTGCTATTGGTTGTGGCTCCTTCTGATCCGGGTGACTGATATAATTTGTTCGGTGGATTTGGTATCTCTCCAATTTTCCATATTCCATTCTCACAAAAACCACTTGTGCCTATGAAATTATCAGCTACTCCATCATCACCACAACAATTTGAATCTGCCCAGCATCCAACCTCATTATTTGTATCACAATCTCCTTGAATTCCTGGAGTGAAACATTCACAAACTAAATTGTTATCATCTGGGTCTGTTAAATATGAGCCTGCAACACAGGAGGCATAATTAAGGTCGTCGCAAGTATAAAATTGTGAACCAGAACAATAATCTTGGTTAACTGCTTCTACAGAGGTTGTTCCTGCACCTCCTGTATTACATGTGGCTGAGTTTGGTGCAACTGCGTCAGAACAAGAGTTGGCTTCTTTTTGAAGATTACATTCATCAGTACATATCTCGCCAGTATAACTGCATGTTTGTGACACCCACACACCATTATTACAATTCATGGTTTCTCCTGGACTTCCTCCAGAGCCTGCATTATAACAGCTACTTCCGGTATTGCTATTTGGGTAATAGTATCCTTGATGTGCACAATCGCTTTCATCAACTACACAATATTTGTTGCTTCCTTCATAGTCTTGTTTGCAAACGCCACTACAACAATCAGTTCCTGATGCGCAGCTATCTCCTACTAGCGTGCAACTTGGAGCTTGCGCTGGACAAACTCCACAATCAGTTTCACAATTACCACAGAATTCAACAGAAGTATCGCAATATCCGTCGCCACAACTTGGAGGTTCAGTATAATTTCCAGTGAAATTAATCCATGAACCATCATATCCTTGTGCAGTTACAAAAACTACTGATGAGATATTTATTATTGATATAACCAGTAATAAGAATACGCTAATCCGAAAAATGTTTTTCAAACCCACCTCAACTCCTCGATAAAAACTTTGTTAAGACAATATATAAATTTTTCTATATATTCTTAGAATAATTTTTTTCGCTAATTATAAAAATACTAAGTTCCTAATATTTTTATGGTTGCCTCAAAAGTAGTTATCCCAAAAAAACCTTCAAAGGATTATGAAAAGATAATTTCTGCTCTTGAAGAAGAGATACTTAGAAAACAAAAAAAGATTGATGAGTTAAATGAACAAAATAAGATTTTATTAAAGACTGTTCTTAGAGCACAAAACAAGCTTGGTGCTGATGTTAAACATAAAGAATAGAAATAGTTAGAAATTATTAAAAAAATTAGTTAAAAATTATTAGAAGTTTATTCTTTTTTCTCTTCTGTTGGTGTAGCTTCTTCTTTTGTTTCTTCAGCAGGTGTAGTTTCTTCTTTTTTCTCTTCAACAGATTCTGCTGGTGTTTCTTCTACCTTTGCTTCTTCTGTTGGTGTAGCTTCTACCTTTGCTTCTTCTGTTGGTGTAGTTTCTTCTTTTTTCTCTTCAGCTGGTGTTTCTTCTACTTTTGCTTCTTCTGTTGGTGTAGTTTCTTCTTTTGTTTCTTCAACAGTTTCTGCTGTTGTTTCTTCAACTTTTGGAGCTTCTTCTTTTTTCTCTTCTGCTGGTGTTTCTTCAGCTTTTGGAGCTTCCTCAGCTTTCTTTTCTTCTGTTGGTGTAGTTTCTTCTTTTGCTTCTTCTGTTGGTGTAGTTTCTTCTTTTGTTTCTTTAACAGTTTCTGCTGGTGTTTCTTCTACTTTTGCTTCTTCTGCTTTTGGAGCTTCTTCTTTTTTCTCTTCAGCTTTAGGTGCTTCTTTTACACCAATCTTGTTTCTCTTCTTAATGGCTTCTGTTTCAGTTGACATAATTATATCATCCTTTGCGTAAACATTTGCGTAAACAACAGCTTTAGGTTCACCATACTGAGTGTCAATTTTGCTAACGATGACAAGAGATTTATCAGTCTTAAACTCTTTAGCTAAGTCCTGTTTAATTTTATCTCTTGAAGGCGTAGCTCCCTCAAATACAACTTCTGCAACTACTTGGGTTCTTCCAAGCAGTTTGTTTTCCTTTTTTTCTTTAATTTGCAAGCTAATCCCTACTTATCTGACTTTGATTGCGTATTCGCCATTCTTCTCAACACCCATTTCCTGGGCAATCATTGATTTCTTAACATTGAGAAAATGGATTCTTCCCTGCCATGTTGGCGTGAAATTTCCTTCATCAAGACCCTTATCTTTAATTTCAGATTGAGTCATAATTTCCTTAGTTGTCCTGTTTGCTAGTTTTTTACTCATTTTAAAACCTCAACTTTATTTCTTCTTTTTTTCAAGATCTTCAATAACCCAATCATCACGACCAAGACCTTCTTGTCTCATTGTAAGACCAATTCTTGGGTTTGCAATGTCTTTGTATGAAATCTGGATAATTCTAGCTCTACACTTATCGCCAATTTTTAAGCTTCTGTTAGTGTCTTTGCCTTGAAGTGCCTTGTCTTTTGAGAAAGAGACAAAGTCATTAATTGTCTGACTAATATGAATCATACCATCAATAGGTCCCATTGTAAGGAACGCACCAAAGTCTGCAATCTCTCTAACTTTACCTGGAATAACTTCTTGAAGTTCAGGTTCAAAAGTTAAAAGGTCGAACGTAGCGCTATAATATGAAGCACCATCGCCAGGAATAATAATCCCTTCACCAACCTCGTGCAATCCTGAGATATCTATTACTAAACCAAGTTCTTTAGAAATGAATCCACTAAACTTAGCCTTTATCTCTTCGATTATCGCCTGTTTTAAATCCAATTCGAATTTGTCAGGCGCAACCCTTATGTGGTCCTTTACTTTTACCTTATAAAACATTTTATCTCCTTAATCTCCAATCCCAGAATATTTTCCTTTATTCTAAGATGAGATATTTTTTTTGCTTAAGCGTAATTATTGACGCACCCTTTTCTCTAACACGTCTTTTTAGCTCTTTATCGTTTGTAGCGACGAAAACTTTTTTGTTACTTTCTTTGACTATAACGTCATCTACGTACATAGAGGAACTAGCAATGATTTTTAAGCTTTTTTGTTTTAAATGAGCACTTGCAAGTGCAAGACCAAGTTTTGCAGCATCTCTTTCTTTTTTCTTACCAAGAACAATAAGCTTGTTTAATTCATCAATAGTCTTATCAATAATGCATAGTTGATACGGAACAGTTACTATTCGCTCAATCTCTGCAAATATATTTACCATGAACTGACCTGGAATCATCAGGAAGTTAGTATCCAGTATGACCTTTGCTTTCAAAATCTTTTCAAAGAACATGTTCTTGATGTTGATTACTTGTTTTAAAAGTTTTCGAAGAGGTCAAATTATTTCTTTGCTTTATCTATTTTCTTTATAGTCGCAATTAATCTATCACGATAATTATTGTTAAGTGTATATGCTCTTGGTGCAGAATAAAGATGGCTAATTGGACAAGATAATTCGCACATTACTTATTTTCGATAATTGCAAATCTGACCAGTAACTCACATAAAACTATCAAATTTAAATGGGTTAATATTATGTTCTTTAGTTAAAGTATTTATGAACGTTGAGTAAACATTTTTATATCTATGGATAACACAGATAAATTAGGGTTTAAAATGATTTTAGAAGAATTAATATTTGTTACAGGAAACACACAAAAACTAATCGAGGCAAAAAAGATATTAGGAATGCCTAGTCTGGAGAATAAAAAATTAGATTTACCAGAACTACAAGGAACAGCTGAAGAAATAGTTAAAGAAAAAGCAAAAATGGCTTTTAAACAACTACAAAAACCTTGTTTTGTGGACGACACATCTCTTTATTTTGATGCGTGGGGTGGACTTCCAGGACCATACGTAAAGGCATTTGTTGAAAACGTTGGAGTTGATAATTTTCCAAATTTACTTGAAGGAAAAGATAACTCTGCAACTGCAGTATGTACGATAGGGTATGCAAAATCTAAAACAGAAGTATATACTTTTAGAGGAGAAATAAAGGGAAAAATAGTTTCTCCTGGCGGACGTGATATTTTTTCATGGGACAGAGTGTTTATGCCAAATGGATATGATGTGCGATTTGCAGAAATGGCTCCAGAAGAAAAAAATGCAATAAGCCATAGGAAAATAGCATTTGAGAAATTTAGAGATTATCTAAATAAGTAATCAACAAAAGTAATCAACAACTCTTTTTAACAACTAGTTCTATTTTTTCTTAGAAGTCTTCTTAGGTTCAGCAGATTCAACCTTTATTTTAGCTTTATTTGGAAATTTAGAATTTAAATCTTTAATTTCATCTCTAACAGACGTTAGCAGTTTTTTTAAGTCACGAGCTTCTTTCCAACGAAGAATAACAAGGATTACATATAGTCCAAATAAACCACCAATACCCGCACTAATCATTCCAAAAATACTTGAAATAGTAGTTGCAACAGGCTCGGCAATAGCTGGAATTGATTCATTAATCATAATAATTAGTAATTGGTTTTTATTATAAATTTTTTCATAATAAACTTTTTCATAAAATTTATTAATGCAACTGATGAATAAATTCTTGATGACATTAGTAATTAGTCTTGGAGGCTCAATAATTGTGCCTGAAGCAATTGACTCTGGTTTTCTAAAAGGCTTTTGCTCACTGATACGACAGATCTCTAAAAAAGAAAAATTAATTATTGTAACTGGTGGTGGAAAAACTGCGAGAAATTATCAAAAAGCAGCAAATGAAATATCAGTTGTAACACCTGATGATTTGGACTGGATGGGAATACGTGCAACCAGAATGAATGCAGATTTACTAAGAACAATTTTGTCAGATGTTGCCGATGAGAAAATAATAATTGACCCAACAAAAAAACCTGTGTCTAAGAAAAAAGTTATATTTGCAGGCGGTTGGAAACCAGGATTTTCAACTGACATGGTTGCAGTCCTAATTGCAGAACAGTTAAAGGTTAAGACAGTAATAAACCTCTCTGATGTAGACTACATCTACAATACCAGCCCTTCAAACCCAAAAGCAAAGCCTATAAAAAACATTAATTGGTCTCAGTTTTATTTATTATTTGGAAAAAGTTGGTCTCCAGGATTAAACTCTCCATTTGACCCAGTAGCTTCAAGAAAAGCAGAAGAATTAGGGATGAAAGTACTATTTACAAATGGTCGAAACATTGAGAATTTAGAAAAAGTTTTTTTGAGTGCTAAGAAAAAAAACATTAGCACTAAAGATTTTATTGGAACAATCATAGATAAATAATAGTTAAATAATTCAGAGCTAACTAATTTAGACAAACAAGAAGTGACAAACGCTAACGACAAATGTTAATAAGTTTATTTTTTTCTAAACAACTCTAAAACAAAATCGTTGTAAGGACGTTTTGAATAATATCTTTTTGCATGCTCAACAATTAATGCATGGTATTCCTGAAATAATTTAAAGTCTTTAGAAAGATTTTTTTCAAATAAATTCTTGATTTCATCATAAGTTTTTTTCTCTTCTTGATTAATGATGTCTAAATGTAAACAAATCCTTTTTGTATAAGCATCTATAACAAATTCTGGTTCTTTGAATGCATAAAGAAGAATAGAATCTGCAGTCTCAGGACCAATGCCTTTAACACCAAGTAATTCTTTTCTAGAAGGGGTTTGATCTTGTTTTTCTAGCAAAAAAGCAGAGATTTCTTTTAGATAAATTGTTTTTTGATTAAAATAACCTGCAGGTTTTATAGCTTCTTTAATCATATCATTTGAAAGTCTGAGAAGGTCTTTTGGATTATTTGCTAAGACGAGTAAACGATTCAAGGCTTTTTCCACATTAGGCCAAGCAGTATTCTGAGTCAAGATAGCACCAAGAATTATCTCAAATTTCTCATCTTTAGTCCTTGGAAAAGAATAATCACCAGGGTGATAACCATGAATTGCGCCAGTCTTAGTAGGATTTGAGCCTTTGTGACTTTGAATAGGCCACCAACCTTGAACACCATACTCTTTAAGAAGCTTATCATAAATATTTTTTATGAAAATATTTTCTATTTTTTTCATAAATTCTAATCATTTCTTGTTTTTTAATAATCTTTTTACTTTTTTAGAAATAATTTCACTTTTACTTACTTTTACTTTTACTTTTACTTACTTTCACTTTCACTTTCACCTTTTTTACTTACTTTTTTTACTTATAATTTAAGCTTAGTTTAGTAGTTGACATTAGAAAACTATATATACTACTGCAACGAATACAAATAGAGAGGGATGAGATAAAATAATATGGCATTAATACAGACAGGGGTTGATAAACTCTTAAAACTCGTAAATTCTAAGGAGAAAGTCTTAGTTAAAGATGCTGCAAAAGAACTTGGAGTCTCAGAAACAATAGTCCATGATTGGGCAGGATTCTTAGAAGAAGAAGGATATGTGAAATTTGAATATAAATTCTCAAAAACATTCATTGTCAAAAAAGAATTAACAGAGGAAAATATTAAGGAAAAAGAGAAAGAATACTCCTCACAAAAAGAAGCATTTGTTAGAAAAGCAGAGAGCATGTTGCAGTTAGTCGATAGGGACTCGCTTGATTTAGAAGAGCTAAAAGAAGAATTTGATGATATTTACAAGGCAGTTAATGAAAAAAAGAGTTTAATAAAAGATGATTTAGACACAATAAAAAAATATGAGAAGTCAAAAGACGAGCTAGATAAGAAACTGCAAACAGAAAAAGAAAAATATGAGTTGCGGATGAAGGAAGAGGAACAAAAAGTTGTTTCAAAATCAGATGAAGTCAAGGAACTATTAAGAAAACTCAAGTCAGAAGAAGACGAAATATCAAAAGATGAGACTGGTCTTGACAAACTAAGAAGTCAAGAAGAGATAATACAGGACAAGATTGATGAACTAGCAAAACTTGCAGACAATATAAAGGATACTATTAAAGACAAGGAGTCAAACATAAAACACTCAAAAGAGGCACTTGAAGACCTAAAAGAATATGCTGAGAGAATAGAGGATAATCTTGCAAAAGAAAAGAAGAAAACAATTGATCCAATAATTGCAGAAATAAATGCGAACGAAAAAGAGGCAAAGAATGCTTATGACAAACTCATAAAAAAAATAAGCTCTGAGAAAAATAACTTAAAATCAGTGTTGAAAGATACAGACAAGATAGAGGAAAGACTTGAGAAACTATTCAGTTCAAAGATGAAGGCTCACACAATGGTCTCATCATTATCATCAGAGAAAAAAGAATTACAAAAAGAATTGACTGAACTGATAAAAAGAGTTGAAGCACTAACAGCATTTTCAGGAACATCAATAAAACAAAAAGTAGAACAAATAAAAAAATTATTTGATAAACTAGAAGAAAAAGAAGATGAGTTCAAAGATAAAATACTTGGCTTGTCAGAACTTTTAGGAATGAAAAGATAATTTTTATAAATAATTTTTAGGGGAAAAAGAGGGAAAAAGAGTAATGTCTATATTTCATCTAGAGAATGGAGATAAGATTCATGATATAAACGAACTAGTTGATAAACTAGAGACCATGCCTCAAAAAACTTTTAGAGCACATGTAAACAATGGTAGAAATGATTTCTCAGAATGGATTAGAACAACCTTAAATAAAGAGCTATTAGCAGAGAAGATATATCATGTTGAAAGTCAATTGGAAATGAAAAGGATAATAAAACAAGAATTAAACAGGGAAGAGAAGGTGCAACGCAAGAAAGAAAAGAAGAAAAAGAAGAAAAATAAAGAAAAAGAAAAAAATACTGAATTAAAAACAAAAAAACAAACAAAAAGTAAAACTGTAAATGCAAGTAAAACAAAGACTTCTAAAACTAAAACTAAAACTAAACAAACCGGCAAAAAAATCTCTAAGAAATCAAAAGAAAATATTGAGGAAAACACCAACAAAACAAAAAATAATAATTCTTCAGATAAAGAATCTCAAGACTCTGAAGTAGATGGTTCAGGAAAATTAGAACACGACAAGGAAATTGAAACGTACAATTATTTCTCAAATAAAATTCCCCTAATAATAAAGATTACCAAAAAGAAAGGAGACTTTGTTCCAACATACTTTGTAAATATATCCAAAATAAGTAAAGCAACAGAAGTAATTCTAGAAAAGATTAGAAACAGATTAATTGATGAAGTAAACTTAGGAATATCAGAAATTACTGATGTAAAGAAATCAGAATTTGTAGAAGAAAAATTCAAAGAAACAATTTCTGTACTAATACAAAAATATTTTCCAGACATAGATGATGAAACAGAAGATTTCTTAACAGCATATTTAATTGAAAGAAGCCTTGGCCTAGGAAAAATAGAATTAATAATGGATGATCAAAACCTAGAAGAAATAGTCATAAACTCAGCGGATGCACCAGTATGGGTCTACCACAGAACACATGGATGGCTAAAAACAAATATATTCTTAGAAGAAGAAGACCAAATAAAACATTACGCAGCAATGATTGGAAGAAAAGTTGGCAGATCAATATCTGTTCTTGAACCATTACTAGACGCACACCTAAAAGGAGGAGATCGTGTTAACGCAACATTAAAACCAATCAGTACAAGTGGAAACACAATAACTATAAGAAAATTTTCAAGAGACCCATGGACAATTACAAAATTCTTAAAATCAAAAACTATGACTGCAGAAGCTGCAGCACTAATATGGCTTGCAATACAATATGAAATGTCAATACTAATAGCTGGGGGAACTGCATCGGGAAAAACTTCTACACTAAATTGTTTTGCAAACTTCTTTCCGCCAAATCAGCGAATTATTTCAATAGAAGATACAAGAGAAATACAACTACCATCATTCTTACACTGGGTTTCAATGAACACAAGACTTCCAAACGCAGAAGGGAAAGGAGAAGTATCAATGGAAGACTTGCTTGTAAATAGTCTGAGAATGAGACCTGACAGAATAATTGTTGGAGAAGTCAGGAGAAAAAGAGAAGCAGAAACATTATTTGAAGCAATACATACCGGACACTCATGTTATGCAACATTTCACGCAAACAATGTATCAGAAACAATTGAACGACTAACAAACCCACCAATAGATATTCCAAGAACACTATTGCCCGCAATCTCATTAGTAGTAATTCAATTTAGAAACAGAAGAACGGGAATGAGAAGAACATTTCAATTAGCAGAAATATTACCTGATGTAACATTTAATGTTTTACAACAATACAATCCAAAAAAGGATATTTTAGAACCAAGAAATGAATCTGAAATGTTCTTTGAAACACTAAGAGATTATACTGGTTTTTCAGAAAAAGAAATAATAAAAGACATAAAAGAAAAGACTGAAATTTTACATTACTTAGTTGAACATGATGTAACATCAGTTGAATTCGTTGGAAGAATAATTGCACAATACTACACAGAAAAAGATGAATTATTAAAATCAATTAGAAAGGGTAAAAAACCAATAGTTATTCACCAGAAAGGTATTGAAAAACTAAAACCAAGAACTAAATTACGAGAAAGTGACTCTGAAGAACAAAGAAAAAAAGAATTAGTTAGTAAACAATTGGAAAAAGATATTGTAAACCAAGCAAAGAGAAGTGAAATGATGAAGTACTTCAAATGGAACAAAGACTAAAAATGATTTAGTTTAATCAATTTTTTGTTTTGTTAATTATTCATAAAAATTTATTATATAAAAATGACTTTTTACAATACTATTGCTTCAAGGTTTCCTGATTTATCAGTAAAACTAAGAATAGCAAGAATAAACAAAAGACCAGAAGAATTTGTTAAAACTAGTTTTTTCTCAGCAGGCTATACTGCATTAGGAATAGCAATAATATTTTTTTTATTCAGTCAAAAGCTAGCTTTTCTATTATTATTTCCATTAGCCATGTTTGTAATGTTTTTTTATTTTTTAAAAGTTCCAGATGTAAAAATTGAAGGAATAAAAAGAGAGATATCAAAGGAACTCGTTTTTGCAGGAAGATTTCTTATAATAGAACTTGAAGCTGGAGTTCCGCCATATGAGACTTTTAAAAATATGTCTAAAAACTACAAATCAATAGGAGTTTACTTTCGTGAAATAATTTCAAAAATAGATCTTGGAACTTCAATTGAAGATGCAATAAATCAAACAATAGAAGACGTTCCTTCTAAACAACTAAAAAAAATTTTGTGGCAAGTACTAAACTCAATAAACACTGGTTCAGAGGTTGTTGAATCACTAAAAATGGTTGTTGAACAAATTGTTAGAGAACAACAAATTGCAGTTCAGGAATACGGAAAAAAACTAAATCCAATGGCTATGTTTTATATGATGATTGCAGTTATAGTGCCATCACTTGGGATAACCATGTTTGTTGTGGTAATGACTTTTATAGGTTTGAAACTACCTATAACCATAATGCTTGTGATAGCTTTGTTGATAGCATTCATGCAGATGATGTTTATGTATATAATAAAAAGTGCACGACCACCAGTAGAATTATGATAAGGGAAGAAAATTAACATGAAATTCAAAACAAAGAAAAATAAGGGTGCAAAAAAAGAGCAAAAGAAACCAAGACTTGAAATTCAAAGAGAACAAGTTAATTCTATTCTAAAACGTTTGGGATACAAAATAACTTATCATGAGTTAAATGCAGTGTTTATTAAAATAATGTTTGCTTTAATGGGAATAATGTTTTTTGCAAGCTTTTTCTTGTTTTTGGGACTTGATCCTGGAGCATTTATTTTTCTTTTCATATTCTCAACATTCATTGCACCTTTATTATTGTTAATCTTAAGTTACAAATTTACTCTTTATTGGGGAGATTATGTTCTTTACAAGCGAAGAAAAGAAATTGAGAAATATCTACCTGACATGCTTCAATTAACTGCGGCAAACGTAAATGCAGGAATGACACTTGAGCGAGCCTTGTGGTATGCGGTAAAGCCAAGTTTTGGAATATTAGCTAAAGAAATGGAAATTGTGGCGAAATCCACACTTACGGGAAAAAGCATTTATGAAGCATTAACTGATTTTACAGAAAAATATGAGTCAGACGTATTAAACAGAACAATTAATATGATTCTTGAAGGTCTACGCTCTGGTTCTAGAATGGGTGATTTGCTAAATAAAATATCAATTAATATTCAAGAAATAAGAATTATGAAAAAAGAGATGAGTGCATCTGTAACAACATATGTTATTTTTATTACTGCGGCAGCAATTGTAATTGCACCTTTCCTTATGGGCTTGTCTCATGAACTGATAGTTGTCATAAAGAAGATTCTTTCACAATTCATAACTGGGGGAGACGTCTCAGGTTCATCATTCAACATAAATTTTGACCCAAATGCAATATCATTACATAACTTCACAGTATTTGCATTCACAAATCTCTTTTTTACCAGTGTTATATCTGCAATGATAATATCAATTATATCTAGAGGAAATATCAAAGATGGGTTGAAATCAATCCCAATCTACGTGGTAGTCTCATTCTCAATATTTATTATTGCATACAAAATAATAGGTTTATTTCTGGGTTCAATGTTTTAGATTTTTAAGTTCTAACTTGTTGGAGTGTAGTTAATCGTATATTGGTATACACAAAATCGAAATATTTATATAGTAAAAAACCGAGGAAGGATATATTATAGTTTATGCTATAAGTAATAAACGAGGTGTAAATATGAAAAAAGGACAAGCAGCAATGGAATTTCTAATGACCTATGGTTGGGCAATTCTAGTAGTTTTAGCAGCAGTAGGAGCATTAGCATATTTTGGAGTTTTAGACTCAAGTTCTTTGTTCCCAGAAAAATGTGACTTTGGAGGACAAGGAGTAACCTGTCTAGATAAACCATCAATTGATGCAACAGCAAATACAGTAACACTGGCATTTAAGAACAATCTTGGTGAAAGAATAAACCTTACAGCTGTAACCGCTTCAGCAGGCGACGACTGTACACTTTCACAATTTGAACTATGTGACAGTCCAACAAGTTGTAGCGCAGCAGGCGTATCAAAAGTAGTTGCAAACGATGATAACTTTATTGTAATAGTTACATGCACAGAAAACTTAAATGGTAAATTTAAATCAGACTTTACTCTAACATATGCAAATATGGAAACAGGTCTTTCACACGATGTAACTGGTCAAATTAGAGGAAGCGCATCTTAAGTTTGAAATATTTTTATTTTTTTTCTTTTTTTAATTCTTCTTTTCTCTTACTCTATTTAACACGCTAAAACCAGTTTTTATAATTCAAGAATGACGACGAGGTTTTAAATACCTGTAACCTAAAAAACCTTTGTGAAAAAAGAAAAAGGACAGATTGCAATGGAATACTTATTTATTGTTTCAATAGCAACGCTAATAGCAATACCATTAATAGTTTTATTCTTCAAGCAAATGGACAGTTCAGAAGAATCACTAACATCTGCTCAAATAAACAAAATTGCACAGACAATAGTTCAATCAGCAGATGAGGTATACTACCTTGGAGAACCAACAAAAAAAACAGTAAAATACTATATGCCAAATAATGTTGAAAATATAAGTATCTCAGGAAAAGGCATAACATTTATTATGGCATACAATGCAAACTCTTTCTCACTAATAAAATATTCTGCAGCAAACCTAACAGGAAATTTAACAACAGGACAGGGAACACACACGATAGAAATACTCGCAAGAAATCAATCAGTAATATTACAAGAGAGAGGACATTAAACAATTATTTTAACTAAGTTAATCAAACTAATTAAAACTTGAAAAAATGAAGGGGAAAAGGGGACAAGCAGTATTTGAATTTGTAGTTTGGATAGGATTATCTATGATGATAGGAATATTCTTACTATACTTATTCTCAGGAAATCTAAGTGACCAGATAGATAAGAAAAAAGACTCTCAAATGAACCAGCTAGCGGATAATATACGAGATGAATTAGTGTTAGCATCAGATATGAATAATGGATACATAAGAAACATAACAATACCCACAAATGATGATTATACATTAAATGCAACCAAAAGTTACCTAACAATAGACTATGACGATAAATCTTTGTTTCGAAGAGTGCCCAAATACACTGGAACAATAACTAAAGGAAACCTAACAATAAAAAAAATTAATGAAGAAATAATTATCACGCAAAATTAAAGCGGACTAAAACGTTTTGAATAAATAAAAAATAAAATGAGCTACAAAAAAACACGCAGAAATTCAAGAAAAGGACAAACAAGCATGATAGATTTCTTGCTAGGATTCTTAATATTCATAGTTGTAGCCGTATTAGTCTCAAGAATTGCATTTAATAATTTTCAAGAAGATAAATTCGAACAAAAAAAAGATTCTGCAATGAGGGTATCAGAGGCATTAATAAGTCAAGGAAATCCTACTAACTGGACAAATCAAACAGTAATAAAAATAGGGTTGACAACTAATAATCGACTAGATATAAACAAATTAGTAGAGTACACAAAAATAAATTATTCAGAAACTCTAAGTTACCTTGGAGTCAGAGATAACTACATATTTTACTTTAAGAAGAATGGAGTTATAAACTTAACAGATGTTCTTGGAGGAAACCTAACAAACAATGTGACCAATACAAACGGGTGCATATTTGGAAAAGTTGAACTATTTGACGGGTGTGAACCAAACTTTGATTCCAAACAAATAGATGCAACAAATATTGCAACAGTAAAAAGACTATTAGTTTATAATTCAAGCATAGTACAGTTGGTGATAGATACATGGTAAAAAATAAACTTGATACTTTTGGTTGGTGTATTCGAGGTGAGAGTATTTGAAAAAAGGATATTACTTTTCACTAGACGCGCTAATGGCATCAATGCTTGCAATAGGAGTACTAATACTTGTAGTTAATAATTACATACAAGTAGATCAAAACCAAAGTTCAGAGAAACTATCTCAAGATTTAATTAAATCACTTGATGAAATAAAAATATATGAACTAACAGATCCATTAATAACTGGATGGATGGAAAATGGAACAATAGATAACGCAAATAATACAATTTTAGGACAAATAGGAGAATTTTGGGCACTAAATAGTCAACAAGAAGCTTTAAACCTGACACAAAGACTTCTTAATTTAGTGATGGGTGATACTGTTCCAACAAATATTGGACTTGGAATATATGTTGAAGGAGATGAAGTATACTTACAAAACATAACAAGTCATGAAAATTTATTATCATATAAAAGAATGATTTCAGGAATAGCATCCAATGCACCATTAACAGGCGGATCATCTTCTGCATACATAAGAAAAGTATCTGGTGTGAAGAAATCTGAATATGTCTATTTTGGAGGATTTATAGGACAAGGAAATATAACCTATAAGCTTAACCTGCCAGATTTTACACCCGGAACAATCGAAGAATTAATTCTTGAATTATCAGTAAGTGAAAACTTTAAATTAATAATAAATGGTAACTCTTGTGAATATGGCGGGACAACTATTTTTTCTCCTGTAATATATAATATGAGCCCAAATAAATGGGATGTGATTAATTGCAGTAATTCATTGTTGTCTGGAGAAAATAATATATCTATAGAATTTGAAGGGAATTTAGAAGATGCATACTTATCTGGAGGATATCTCAAAGCAAACTATCTAGTTAATAATGCTGATTTAGTACAAAATTATACTAAAATAAATTATCTTTCAGGAGTGACTGGCGTAGTAAATATCTACGACTCATTCTTCGTACCAGGTACATTAAACAATCTAAACATATATTTACACTATTACTTAAATGAATCAATTTCGAATGCATCATTATTTTTATCAATTGGAGATGATATAGTTTATGTCAGCGACACAGAATTAAATGTTAATACAACAATAAATAATTCGTATTTATCATCAGTCTTAAACTACAGCTTACTAAGTGATAATACCATACCTCTAAGAATAGGCCTGACAAATCTTAATGGAACGATAGTTGAATCATCAGGTAATCCTGCAGATATAGTGCTAGTTACAGATGTATCTGGAAGCATGGATTGGTGTGGAGAATATGAGGAGCCATTAACTTGTAATTATTATTGTTGGTCTCCTGGATGGAAAAGCTGTGAAGTTGGAAATGTTTCTGATTGTTCAGGAAATGTATGTGGTGGATCGTGTTTCTTTAACTTCAATAATCACTACCTTGATTGTCTTAAAACAAGACTTGAGATTGCAAAAGATTCAGATTTAACATCAGTTGATATTTTATTGAACACAACATACGCACAAGTTGGACTTGTAAGTTATAGTGACCAAGTCAAAGATACAACTTCGCTTACTCAAAATAGAACCACTCTAAACTCTCAAATAAATGGATACACTGCAAATGGTGGAACTTGTGTTTGTTGCGGAATATACAATGCATATGATTTACTATCTGCAGATCAAAGAGATGATTATATGGTAATATTAAGTGATGGAGATGCAAACTACGCTTGCAGTGGACCAGGAGATTATGTTGGAACACCAGATTCTAGTGGCGCTCCGGCTTCAACAATTGCTGCAGGAGAATATGCTTGTAATAATTCAGTAAATAATGTCACTGTGTTTACAATTGGTTTTGGAAGTGATATATCTTCA
>Ga0114931_10003084_pt1 | contig 21169 bp, 15 predicted proteins | sample 2SBtaG_FD_89579 | JGI IMG/M metagenome (GOLD analysis project Ga0114931, IMG submission 89579) | Deep subsurface microbial communities from Kolumbo volcano to uncover new lineages of life (NeLLi) - 2SBTROV14_V59a metaG | ecosystem: Environmental > Aquatic > Marine > Volcanic | place: Kolumbo...
CACGAATGACGTCCAACACATCGAAAAATGGCCCAATGACGAAACAAGAAATACCGTATTTCTTGCAATTACTCGCGGTTCTCACGTTGCGTTTTTTCGGATTTGGGTATTTTGGAATTCGTCATTTGCTTAATTTACTCCCGATCGATCACTTCCATTAACTGTTTGCTGAGATCGTCCAACCGCGACTGGTCGGTCACTTTTTTTCCCTCGCGGTCGGTCAAGTAAAACACGTCGACGACTTGATCGAGCGAGGTTGCGATTTTGGCGTGGCGAATAATGGTCGCGAGGTCGTGTAGTTTTCTCGCCAATGTGTAGAGCAGGCCTTTGCGATCAAACGTAAAAACTTCGACGATCGTAAAGTCGGCAGACAGGTCGTTGTTGATACGCACCTCGTTAGGCAATGCCGAAAGTTGGATTTTTGCTTCTGCGGCTTCTTCCCCCCAAACATGTCGAAACTGGGGCGGCTGGTCGGATTCGATCGACGTTGCCAGCGACCGGCACAACTCTTCCTGGCGCTGGGCGGGCGTACTCTCTTTGGCGACCAGATCAGTTACGATGTAGCGGAGCATCAGCAGGTTGTCGGCTAACACATCGGTCGAAGCGGACAGGATTTGCATCCCCTGGCTCGACAGAGCCCCTGCCATGCTAGAAAAAACCCCGCGACCCACGCCCCGATTGACTCCCGCGGTAAACAGGAGTGTTTTCTTCTCCGGCTCTGCGGTACAGCTGACATCGACTGCCGAATCTTGCAGGTTATGAAATCGCCGCAGTAGTCCGAGCACGTCTTCCACTTCGTTTGCGGCCAAGTAGCCCGGCGACAGAACGGCAAGCTGTCTCCTAAACCAATCGTTGGCGCGTTCTTCGGGAGTCAATCGCTGCAGAATATCACGTCGGTGGGATTCGAGTTTCGAGTCGTAAGTCGAGGCCCCATCTTTTTGTAATAGTTTTGAGGAACGAGCAAAGACGTCGGCAAGCACGTCGATCTTCCAATCGTTCAACACCCCAGGGCCCACCGCGGCGAGATCGGCGCAGCTCAGTACAAATAGCATCCGCAGCCGGTCGACGCTTCCTACGTCTTCGGCAAAACTGCCGAGAAGTTGCACATCGCTCGTATCGCGACGGAAAGCCAGGTGCGACATCGTCAAATGCTTATGTACAAGGAACACGACATCCTCGGCTGCGTGGCTGTCGAGACCCAGCATAGCTGTTGTTTCTTCCGCAATTCGCTTGCCGGCCTCGCTATGGTCTTCTTCATAGCCTTTACCCAAATCGTGGAGCAGCAAGGCGAGGTGCAAAATTCGCTTGTCCTCGATATCGCGATACGCCTCTCCCAGCGCATCGGAGCGTGTGGCAAAAGCGGCTCCCTTGCGAACTGCCCTCAGGCTATGCTCATCGACCGTGTATTTGTGGTATTGATTGAATTGCAACAGGCAGCGAGCGTGGCGAAAAGCGGGGATGATTTTTTCGAGATATCCGAGCTCGTGCAGCAGGCGTACGATTTCGCCGACATCGGAGGTGCTAGCCAGCAGGTCGTAGAACTGCGCCGCCACTTCGGTGGTTACCTGATCGGGAAACTCCGGGGCAGCCAACAGCAAGGCCGAGAAGGTGCGATGATCGAGGTTTTTTCCCTCTCGGACAGAAAGCTCAATGAGACCTAAAACTTCACGAATATCTTTCTCAAGCTTCGCTAACCCTTTGGGAGTCGCACTAAGTTTGCTTAGCCCGATGCGGTAATCGCCGGCAACGTTTTTTCCCAAGACTGGATCGAGAACACGAGAGACACGCGAGGCGATCTGGAAACTCGCATGACGGCGCCGCACCATTTGCCAAAGATGATTGGTGTAGCGAAAATAGTCGCGCATAAACTGCTCGACCGGCAACAGGCCCGCTCGATGGCTCAGGTCCATCCAGTCGGCGATTCGCAATTGCTCGGCCCGATCGAGCATGTCGCGAGACGAGCCCGCCGCAAAGTGCATCTCGTTCCGCAGTCGGAGCAGAAACAGTCGGGCCGACAGCCAGCGCCGATGATCTAGCTTGGAGAGAGCGCCCGTCAGACGCAACCGATCGGGATCCGACTCCCCATGTTCGACAAATCCCAACCACCGCAGCAGGTTCATATCTCGCAAGCCACCGCGAGATCGTTTTACATGAGGTTCAAGCAGGTAAAGCGTCTCGCCATACTGATTGCGTTCGTCGCGGCGAGTATCGAGAAAGTTTCGGCAAAGCGATTTTCCGCTGCGCCGCACCATTTTCTCAAAATTCGAGCGGAACGTTTCATGGAGCGATTGATTGCCGATGACTGTGCGGGCGTCGATCAGCGAAGTGCAGATCACGACGTCGTCGCGAGCCAGTTGGACCGCCTCGTTGGCCGTGCGAACGCTGTGTCCGAGTTGCAAACCCACGTCAAAGATGCCCTGGGTCATCGGGCGCAGCTGCAAGGCGACTTCGTCCTGGCTACCTCCTTGATGCAGAATCATCAGGTCGACATCGGAATAAGGAGCGCACTGTCGACGTCCATAGCTGCCCAAGCCAACCACCGCCACGTTGGCCCGCAACGCGTCGGCGGCTGAAGGATCAAGCTCGCCTAAAGCCGCATCAAACAGCCGCGTGACGACACGGTCGACCAGTGTCGCCAACTTGGCAGAAACTCGCAGGCCGTCGAGCCCACGATTGTGCAACTTACGGACCTCTTCTTGTTTCTCACGTAGCTCACTACGCAAAGCCTGCACGATTTCGTTTGCGAGAGAAATTTTGGGCATCCAAGTGCTCTTGGTTAGCTATTAGCTAAGGATCGGCTCAATAAAAACTTGCGAGATTTCAATCAACTCGGGGTGGCAGCGACACTTGTCCGCAGAAAGAATTGCCATCGTTAGAATGTGATTCGGACATGTGTCGGTGTGCGCAGCACAAGAGGTTTTTCCGCTTGCACGGATGCCTAAGACCTCTTGCGATATGCACAGCGACAATCGTTCGGAATAACGCAATCAGCTGGCAGCGTCCTCTCCGAACGACTGTCGGTGCCACCCAACCTTCATCAAATGCCGGTGTTATTTACCGGCTGATTCTAACTGCTCAGACCGCTTCTCCGCCCGTTTCACCCGTGCGGATACGGATCGTGTCGCTCAGATCGGAGACAAAAATCTTTCCGTCGCCGATCTGACCTGTTTGCGCCGTTTTGATGATCGTATCGATCACGGTTTGGACCCGGTCGTCGTCGATAACGACTTCGAGTTTGACTTTCGGCACGAAATCGACCGCGTACTCGGTGCCGCGATAAGTCTCGGTGTGGCCTTTCTGTCGACCAAAGCCGCGGACTTCGATGACGGTCATGCCGGCGATGCCTTGCTCGCTGAGAGCATTTTTTACGTCTTCGAGTTTGAAGTGTCGGAGAATTGCTTCGATTTTTTTCATAGCTAAGGATTCCTTAATTCTCTTGGATTTTTGCGATTTGAGAAGACGCAATCGGCGGCTTCGTTACGCAGTTTGGATTAGGTAAAAATGTATCCTTCTTCGCCGTGCTCGCTTAGATCCAATCCTAGAACCTCGTCGCTCTCGCTCACTCGCAGACCAATCGCGATGTCGAGTACCTTGAGTATAACAAATGTTACGACGATGCTAAAAATCCAAGTCACGCCGATGGCCACCAACTGGCCCGTTAAGACGCTGCCGCCTTCAAGGAAGCCGAGCTTCTCGCCTTCGGCAATGTCCCAGCAAGCCCGAGTCGCGAATATGCCAGTGAGCACCGCTCCCAGCGTACCGCCCACGCCGTGGACGCCGAAAGCGTCTAGCGAGTCGTCGTAGCCAAACTTGCTCTTGACGGTTCCACAAGCAAACGCACAGACGATGCCAGCAGCGGCACCCATCGCCAGCGCCGGCATCGGATTCACAAACCCTGTAGCGGGCGTAATGCAAACCAAACCGGCTACCGCACCTGAGGCGGCTCCCAACACACTCGGCTTGCCGAGCTTGAACCATTCGTAAAAAGACCAGCCGAGGAGGCCTGCCGCCGCAGAAAAATGTGTCGCGGCAAAAGCACTCGAGGCAAGGCCATCGGAAGCCAATTCGCTGCCGGCATTGAATCCGAACCAGCCCACCCACAGCATTGCTGCGCCGAGCGTCGTGTAGGTGAGGTTATGTGGCCGCAGGTCGGAGCTGCCAAAACCCTTGCGACGTCCCATCACCAGGGCACAGATGAGCGCCGAGACGCCTGAGCTAATATGCACTACCGTGCCGCCGGCGAAGTCGAGTGCGCCGCCACTCCAAGCGTGATCCGAGCCAAATGCCAAAATTCCACCGCCCCACACCCAATGGCAAAGCGGGCAGTAGACCAGCGTGCCCCACAGAATGCTAAACACCACCATCGCGCTAAATTTCATGCGCTCGGCAAAGGCACCACAAATCAGCGCCGGCGTGATAATGAAAAACATGCCTTGGAAGAGCATGTGTGTGAGCATCGGGATGACACCGGCCATTGGAGTCTCAGGGGAGTTGGTCTCCGCATTCCAAAATTGCTGAACGCCTTCCATGAAGAGATAGTCGCCATTACCGAGGTAGGGCCCATCGCCGCCGAATGCGAGTGAATACCCATACAGCGCCCACAGCACGGTCATCAGTCCCATGAGAAACAGGCACTGCATCATTACGCCGAGCACGTTTTTTTTGCGGACCAATCCACCGTAAAACATCGCTAGGCCGGGCGCGGTCATGAACAACACTAACGCACAGCAGACAAGCATCCAGGCGTTGTGCCCTGCCAAGGCTGCCTCTTCTGCTTTGGCCGCCACGGTGACTAAGTCAGGGGTCTCTTGGGCAAGCGTCAAACCGGGCTGAATTGCAGTTCCCACAAATACTAGCGCAAGCGCAAGCCAACGGATCGGAACACTCATATCATCCTCCGCCAATGAAATGAATCGTTTTGAAAAGAAGGCACTCCGCCTACGAGTCGACCGACTCGCGCGCCCGCTGGAAATTTAGCTGTGCTAAGCAGGTAGATAGGATAAAAGGTGGAGTGCAGTTCGTAAAGGAGGGGTGTGAGAGGTTCAGGCAAACTACCAAGTCATAAAAAACCGCCAAGGACGCCAAGAGCGCCAAAAATATAGAAAGTAAGAAAAATCGAGAATTTGGCTGTTTCAGTACCCCATCTCTTCTGATTCTTGGCGTTCTTGGCGGTTCAAAAAAAGCGACTTTGTAATCCAGCTGGGATTTCGTGCTTCGGAATTCCTTCGTCATTGGGTATTTCGCCATTCGACATTTTCCCCCTAAGCCTCTCACCTCTTCTCCCAGGGGACATCGTCTACCCCATACTCAGCATTTACAGAGCGAGCGAGCACAAATAGTAGGTCGCTAGCCCGGTTGACATACTTTAATAGCGTTTCTCGCAGCGGAGCGACCTGAGAGAGGGCAATCATTTCACGCTCCCCACGGCGACAAACACACCGCGAAAGGTGGAGGAATGAGGCCGCTTGGCAGCCTCCGGGCAAGAGAAAAGTCTTTAGCTGAGCCAAGTCTTCTTCCAGCGAATCGATCAGTGACTCCAACTTGGTAACGTCGGCTTCCTGTAGGAATTGAGTGCCCCGTTCGTCCGCCTCAGGGCTTGCCAGCTCGGCTCCCAAGTCGAACATATGATTTTGCAGCATTTTGAGAACGCCATCGACGTGTGCTGATACCCCCATTGAGCGGACAACCCCCAACGTAGCGTTCAGCTCGTCGATCGTCCCATAGGCGCAAATACGAACATCGTTTTTCGGCACCCGACCTCCCCCAAACAGAGCAGTCGATCCTTGGTCGCCGGTGCGTGTGTAGATTTTCATGGGAGACGGGGGTGGGAGGATGGAAATGAGAGGTGAGCGGCACAGCAGGAAAATTGCAAAGTCCCAGTCTGCGATCCCATTATACGGGTTTTGACAATAACTCGGGCTGACCGCCAAAAAAAACCACACCAGAATGTAGGCTTTTGCGGCAGGCGCAGCTAGAATCTAGCGGTCGTAAAGTTTCCCCAATCTACCGATTTATCCACAACTGTGCTTGCGCCGGAGCCTCTGATGTCGCGACTCTCCTCCTATTTGTTCCTCTGCCTGCTAATGGTATGCCTCGTTAGCCGGCAAAACGCTGCCTCCGCAGCACCTCCTGAACAACCGGCTGAAGAAGTTGCTCAAAAAGAGGAAGCCGACAAGGACGATACGTCGGCCAAGAACGAGAAAAAAACAGAGAAAGAATCGGCAGACAAGGACGACGACAAGTCTACCGACGAAGATAAAAAAGAAGAAAAAGACGACCCAAAAGACGACGCCGACGAGAAGGAAGAGGCAGCCGACAACGGTCCCAAGCCTCACACGGTCGAGCGAAAGCCTCTGAAAATCGAGGCCGAAATCGACGCCGTGTTCGTCGCCAGCGAGATGGAAGAAGTCACTCTGCGGCCCGAAGCTTGGTCGACATTCAAAGTCGTCGAGGCAGTCGAACACGGCGCACGAGTCAAAAAGGGCGATGTCTTGGTTCGCTTCGATGACGAAAAAATTGAAAAAGAACTTGCCGACGAAATGCTCGACCAACAATTGGGTGAGTTGGCCATGATGCGTGCGGAAGAGGAATTCCCGCGAGAGAAAAAGCTCATGGAACTCAAATTAGAAGCGGCCCAACGAAAATATGACGAACTGCTCGAGGATCACGCGCACTACCAATCGACCGATCGACCGTTCTTTGTCGAGATTGCCAACTATCGCTTTCAAGAAGCAAAAGAAAGTCTTGCCTCGCAACGAGAGGAACTAGAGCAACTCGAAAAAATGTATGAGACCGACGAGTTGAACGAGGAGACCGAGGCAATTGTCCTAAGACGCCAGCGATTCGAGGTCGAGACCGCCGAACTGATTTTAAAGCTTCAGGCTGCGGATCGCGATTACGCGCTGAACGTACAACTGTCTCGCCGCGATCAGCTCTATGACAAAATGCTCGTTGAAGCCGAACTTGCGCTCAAACAAGCCAAGACCGCCAAGGAAAATGGCATCACTCGCGGCAGGTACGAGCTGGAGAAAAAACGTGATGCGCGGGCCCGCAGCGTCGAACGTCATTCCAAGCTGGTAAGCGATCGGGCGCTGATGGTGATTCGTGCTCCGGCCGAGGGGACGGTCTACTACGGCAAGTGCGTCGACGGCAAATGGTCGGAGGTCGCTTCTTATACCGCGAAGCTAAAACCGTTCGGCACCGTGACTCCCAACAAGGTCATCATGACAATCGTCCATCAGCGGCCGCTCATGGCGCATGCCGTAATCAGTGAAAAAGAATTGCCCGACATCAAAAGCGGGTTGACGGCTACGCTCGTTCCTGCCGGCGATACTGATCTCGAACTGCCCGGCAAGGTGACTAAGGTTTCTGTAATCCCGGGCGGCAACAAAAAGTTTGTTGCCCTGCTCGACGTCGACACCGCAGAGGCTCCCAAATGGCTCGTCGCGGGCATGACCTGCGAAGCCCACGTCACGATCTACGAAAACCAGTCGGCCGTGGTGATTCCAAAAAATCTGGTGCAAACCGACGAAGACGACAAAAAAATAAAGTACGTGATGCTCGTTGATCCCAAAGAAGAAAAGCCAGTCCGCCGAAACGTTACCTTAGGACGTGAGAAGGGAAAACTTGTCGAAGTACTTAAAGGGCTTGACGAAGGCGATAAGATCGTAAAGAAAGAAAAGTAATCGTTCAAAGATTAATGGATAAAAAATAACCACCGAGGTTCCTAAGGCGAGCGGCAGATAAAAACTTACCAGTCGGAACCCGCTGCGTAAGCGAGGGATGCAGCGGATACCGGCTTATCCCTCGCTGACGCGTCGGGTTATGAAGGTAAATCCCTATCTGCCGCTCGCCTAAGGTGATCGGCAGATAGGAACTTACCTTGATAACCCGACGTGCCTAAGGAAAGTCAAACTGATGCGTCTCCTCGAGCGAACATTGATCTTCGCGATGCTAGTTGGCCTCTCTTGCTTAGCCTGCGCTCAAGAAACTGCCACAAAACACCTCCTGCGCTGGCTACAACAGGCCCTCAGCCTACCGCGACCACGCCGCTGCCAACCGAAGAAGTTTTGGCGTCGATCCACCGAGGTATCGATTATCTGCTCCAATCGCAACGAAAAAACGGGGCCTGGGGCAGTGCCGAGAGTGGTCGGTACTACGGCATTACCGCGCCGCTGCCTAGCGCCCATAACGCATTTCGTACTGCCGTCACGTCGCTTGCGATCGTGGCTCTAGTCGAAGCAGCCGACCAACTTGAAGGCGAGCGTCTCGAAGCGACACAAGTTGCGATCGACAAAGCTCAAGCTTGGCTCCTCGAGTACGGAAAAAAGCTCCGTCGTGCCGCGCCCGACCTCTACGGCCAACGCCGCGATACACAATTCAACCGGCGGACTTTTACGCTTTACAACGTCTGGGGACATGCTTACGCGATTCAAGCGATCGTGCGTTTGCACCAGCGTACGGAAGACGACGCCGAGCTACAAGCCGACCTCATCTCGGGCTTGGAGTATCATGTCGACCGACTTCGCCGTTGTGCATTTCTCAACGGGGGCTGGGGCTACTACGACATGGTCGCCCGTACGAAGACACCGACCGGCAGTCCGATTAGTTTTACGACCGCGACGGTTTTGATTGCACTTCAGGAAGCGGCCGAACTAGAAGTCGAGTTTCCTGCAGAACTCACAGAAAAGGCGTTGGATTCGATTCTTCGGCAGCGTTACCCTGATTTTGCGTATGCTTACGGCGAGTATTTGCGGTTCCATCCGCGGGCGGGGATCAATCGTCCCGCCGGCAGTCTGGGTCGATCGCAGGTTTGCAATCTGGCCCTACGCATGTACGGCGACCCACAGGTCACAGACGCGGTGCTAAAAACATGGCTCAACCGACTGGTCGCCCGCAATGGGTGGCTGAGCATGAGCCGCAAGCGACACATCCCAGGCCAATCGCCCCATTATGCCGATTTTGGCGTGGCCGGCTATTTTTTCTACTACGGCCATTACTACGCCGGCATGTGCGTCGAAGAACTTCCCGAATCGGAGCGGCCGTTCTTTCAAGACCACTTGGCAAAGATCATCGTCCCACTGCAAGAAAACGATGGCAGTTGGTGGGATTTTTTGTTGTACGACTATCACCAAGCGGCGGGGACCTCGATGGCGATTTCTACGCTGGTGCGGACGCTGCATGAGTAGGAACTGGATAATCTAAGCGGGAAGTACCTGCCCTGGATTAACCCCGTACTGGTGTGGTATAATTGGGTATAGTTACTGCAACTTCCATTGATCGCTTCCTAGGACTCGATGCTGACCACCTGACTCCGCCAATGGTAAATGCCATTCTAGCGTTCACGTCGACCAGTGAAGTCAAGCAACGCGTGACTGAGTTGGCCGATAAAGCCAACTTTGGCACAATCTCGCCCGAAGAGCGATCCGAGTACCAGCAGTACATCGAACTCGACGAACTGCTCATCATCGCCAAAGCACGAGCACGAAACTTCTTGACTAAAAAAGCGTAACGCGATGGATGTACCAACGCGTGAAATGATTCGGCAACGTGCTGGATTTTGCTGTGAGTATTGTCACTTTACCCGACGAGCCTTCGCATATCCCCTTTCATGTCGAACATATTGTCGCGGTCGTGCATGAGCCCAACAGTCACGAGTCGAATCTCGCTTGGTCTTGCCCCCAATGCAATTGGCACAAGGGACCTAACCTCGTTACCCTCGACCCGGTCACTGGTGAACAGGTCGATCTGTTCAACCCTCGCCAAGATATCTGGAGGGACCATTTTGTGATGAAAGATTTCACCCTGGTCGGTTTGACGCCCTCGGGCGTGGCACAGTTGAGCTACTCAAGATGAACTTGCCAATTCGTATTGAAGTACGTCAGCACGTGATGTAATGCGATAATTGATGGTCGTTGCGCCGCGGCTGGTCGACTCCGATTGTAACGGTTACGACGTTCTGATCTCAGGGATTCACTGTCGATTCCCTTCAGGTTCAGAAAACACGTGCGACTCGTAACCTACTCTTTCCTTAGCAGGTGGCCGTTAACCCGTTGGGGCGAAGCGGTCTGCCACGAGGTTCCCCCCCTCGCGAGTGCTTTGTCATTGCTAAAAATTGTCAAAGCACTACGAGACTTCGGTCTCCGACGTACAGCTTCCGGCAACTCCCAAAATGTCAATTTGTTAGACCATTTTGCTCCGACCCAGCAAAGAGTTCGCCGATGGGCTTCCTGAAGAATTTTTTCAATAACGTATTCCACGAAGACGCTGTCGCGCAAGTCGCGAGTAGCTTCCAGCAACTCAGCGAAGAAGAGCTGGAAGCCCACTTGGGCGTGAATCGCTACGACAACTTTGTGCTCACCGATGCGGTACGGCCCTCCTACGATCTGGATGTGGTCCCCTCGTCCGGCTTTCGGCACGACACCTATCGCGATGAATCGTCGCAGCAAGACGTGCCCGTGGTGATGGCCGCCGTTTCACGTGATCGGCTTTTCGATACCTTCATGGAACTGCTCGACCCCCTGGGGCCGGTAGTCGATGTCGTGATCGAGACGAGCCACGATTACAACGCGGTCGGACATCAGGATTTGTACCGCGAGCATATCGACATGCCGATTCTGCAGAGCATTCTGTGGGACTTTGAAGACATGCTGGTAAACGACGGTTGTACCGGCATCGCGGTGCTGAACCCCAGCACTCCGCAGGAAGTGCAGTTCGACGAGCACAAAATTTTGATTGTCTACGGCAAGGAACTGCGGCCCTACGAAGGCATCATGATCGATGCGGGCCTGAACTGTCGCGAAGAGATGAAATTCATTACCGAGGCCGAACACGTCCACTCGACGAACGACAAATACATCGATCGTTTTGAGGAACTCAAGATACGACTCGGCATCGAGGGATCGAATTTCTGAACAAAGAGATTTGTCATTAGTCATTTTTCAATAGCCATTGGTCATTGCTGGCAAGATGCAGGCAAACCGATGGCCAATGACAAATGACTATTAACTAATGACCAATACTTTGAGGCGACACTAATTCTCGAAAAGTTTAAGGCGATTTCGCCACTCAAACCACTTGGCTGCGGCTTTGCACCCGCCAGGCCGGCCGCCTCAAGTGGGGTGCCGGCCTGTTTTTTGTCATTGGCGCTGCTAGCACGCTCTCAATGGAAGATTTCGCCCTTGCCCTGCTGGCAAGGTTTCGCGAAGATTCGCGGCCCTTTTCTAGGCGTTAGGCAAGGCTTTGTAGTTTTAGGCGATCGGCAGATGAAAACTTACCAATCGGAACCCGACGCGTAAGCGAGGGATGCACCGGAGAGCGGCTTATCCCTCGCTTACCGTCGGGTTATGAAGGTAAATTCCTATCTGCCGCTCGCATAGGTTGCGGCCCTTGCCGCTATAGGTTTGAGGTGAGAATGCGGTTTCTTTTGTTAGCCCTTGGTGCGATGGCTGGCTGCCAGCCAATTCAAACTGCGCCGAATGCTGCGCCGCCGATGCTGTTCACCGCTCCACAGCCTGCGCCGCCACTTCAAAACAACACCATCCTGCAGCCCCCCGGCGGATTAGCGCCCGGCCCTATTTCGGCAAATCCGCTGTACGTTCCGGTGACCAATCAAGATTGGGCTTGGGAACAAATCGTCGATGTGGTCGACGACTACTTTCGCGTCGAGCGAGAGAACCGTGTGCAGTTGATTGGCAATGTCATGACTGAAGGGCGGATTGATACGTTTCCGCAAGTCGGGGCCACTTGGCTCGAGCCCCATCGTCCCGATTCGGTGGGACGGGAGAATCGTTGGGAAAGCACACTGCAGACGATTCGCCGTCGGGCCATCTTGCGGGTGATTCCCGAGCAGGGCGGCTACTTGATCGAGGCAGTGGTTTACAAAGAGCTCGAAGACTTGCCTCGTCCCTAACACGCCACGGCCGGTGCAGTGACCTTCCGGCATGACAATTCGCTTGGTAGTCGCCTGCAAGAAAATGTTCTACGAACCCGATTTTCGAAAACCTGGCTGCCGTTGGGCCGCGACCCGGCGGTTGAGCAGCAGATGTTGGCGGAGATTCGTGCACGTGTTGCGGGGCTTTAGGGCGTATATAGCCCTCGGTCAGTGGCAGGGGGCTAAATAACCGGTTAAGAATTCACACCCTGCACTGGAACCCCCAGCTTGGCGATCGGTGCCGCGCGAGGCGGTGATTGCGATTGCTGGAAGACCGGCAGCACAACGGTAAATGCGGTTCCTTTGCCGACGGTGCTTTCGACACGAAACCGGCCCTGATGAGCCTCGACGATCTCTTTGCAGGTCGACAGTCCCACGCCGGTGCCGCCTTTGCCCGTTTCGTCGGGGCCGTCTTTGGTGCTGTAGAAGCGGTCAAATATTTTTGAGAGTTCTTCACGGGGCATACCCACGCCCGAGTCGCGGACGGTCAATTCGACCGAGTTCGAGGCTTCGCCCAGCGCGAGTCGTAGCAAAAGCTCTCCGCCACCGGGCATCGCCTGCCGGGCGTTGGTCATCAAGTTGAGCAGGACTTGTTGAATCTGATTGCCAATCGCCCGTACCGGGGGCACCTCGGCAAACTCGCAACGGACGACCACGCGATACTTTCGCATCTCGCGCTCAAGCAGTACGAGCGATTCAGAAAGAATGTCGGCAAGATTCGTCGGAGCGAATTCTAGTTTTCGATTCCTCGCCAAACCGAGTACGCTGTTAGTGATTTTTTCAGCCCGCTGGGCGGCGGCAAGTATTTTTGTCAATGCTTTGTCGCGAGTTGGCTCATCGCGATGCCGGAGCCCCAACTTAGCGTAGTTGAGGATCGTCATCAGCACGTTGTTGAATTCATGGGTCGTGGTGCTGACCAATTCCCCGAGCGAAGCCATCCGCTGGGCTTCGACCAATTGCTGCTGAACGGCTTCGAGTTGTTGTTCTGTGGTGAGCTGGCAGCCATTGTTCATCGGATGTTTCCTAAGCTTTAGGTTTTAGGCTGGATGCTGTCGTGCGGGAGGCACAGTCTTCGCAGATTGCCAAAGCTGACTAGTTTCGCCCATTAGGTTGACCGTAACGTCTTAACCTGTGTCCATTTCAGCACTTAGTGCAGTATTGCGTATCGTCGAACTCGGCTGGGCGACTCAAATCGATCACGCTACAATCCGCAGCGCGGGAGGAGTTAGGAGTTAGGATTTAGGGACTAGGGCGATCGGGCTCACCCCCAAATTGACTTTTCTCTCACCCTTCCTCTGAACCCCCTTCCTTCAACCCCACGCCTCAACCATGCATACGGTGCAATTGCTATCACAAGCGATCGACACGGCTCGCCGAGCCGGCTACCAAGTTCGTGAAGAGTCGCTCGATGGGGCTGGGGGCGGCCACTGTTTGATTCGCGGCAAGAAGTGTTTGCTGTTGGATCTTACGCAGACGCATCGCGAACAGCTTGAAGATGTGTTGGATGCGCTGCGCTCGGAGCCCAACCTAGGAACCGTGGGCATGACGGCGGCGCTTGCCGAGCAGCTGCAGGTCTCGCCGCTGCGGAGGGCGGCTTGAGTGTATGCGAAACCGCAAACGAGGGTGCTAGCGGTAGAGGGTGTGTTGGTTGATGTAGGTAGCAACTGCTGGTTCGACCAAATCATTCCAGTCCTCGCCTGCGGCAATCGATTTGCGAATCTGCGAGCTGCTGATCGGCGTATCAGGCATTTTGATTTGAAGAACGTCGGCAGGGATCTCGACGCCAGCACGGCCTACGATCAACGGCGTAGCAAGCTGGCATACCTCCTCGGCCCGATGCCAGCGTGGTAGCTCTGCCAACGAATCGGCTCCCATCAAAAAGAAAAGCTCGGCTGCTGGCTGTTGGACGCGGATCGCCTCGAGGGTGTCGACTGTGTAACTCACGCCGCCGCGATCAAGCTCAATCGTCGAGATACGGTACTCGGGACGGGACACTAGAGCCAACTTGAGCATTGCCAGCCGATGAGCAGCGTTGGCCCGTGGCCCGTGCGGTTTGAGCGGTTGCTCAGCAGCAGGGACAAACCAAACCTCGTCGAGTTCGGCTTGTTCGAGACAGCAATCGGCCAGCACCAGATGCCCCAGGTGGACAGGATCGAAACTACCGCCAAAGAGGCCTAAACGCATAGAATTCGGGTTGCGGATTGCGGATTGCGGAATATTCATGGGCGGGTGGTCACTGACGGTTCGTAACTGGTATCGTAGCGTGAGCCGACAAGCTTGCCCACGTTCATTCCGAATTCCGCAATCCGAACTCCGAATTCCTCTTGTCTTCCAGCCAACAAAGTCTTTTTGATACCGAGCCTGAAGCGTGGGAGCTCGATGCGCGCGAGCAGCGGCTGGTCGCCACGGTTATTTTGGGCGAAGGGCCTCGCGGAGATTTTGATTATCTGGTTCCTGCGGAATTTTGTGATCCTGATCGGGCTGATCGACTTCTGCAGCCGGGGCGACGAGTGCGTGTGCCGTTTGGCCGATCCAATCGCCGCGTGGTTGGCTATTGTGTTCATCTCGAAACCAAGAGCGTCGAGCCGGGCCGATTTAAGGAGGTCTCTGAGGTCGTCGATGCGGCGTCGCTGTTGTCTCTCTCCATGCTGAGGCTGACCCATTGGATGGCGGACTACTATCTGTGTCCCTGGGGACAAGTTCTCGAAGCGGTGGTCCCCGCAGGCGTGCGAAAACAGGCCGGCACACGTGAAGTGCAATTGCTGACGGTTCCCGATGACGTTCGCCAAGAAATTAGTCGCGTCAAACTGCCACCAAAGCAGCGTCAAGCCTGGGAGTTTTTGGCCACCCATGACCAACCAATGACTGTCGCACAACTTGCCAAAGCCGTCGGCTGCACGAAGGCTCCCATTCGCCAGTTACTGAAAAAGGGACTTGTCCAGTCGGAGCAAGCGAGAGTCGCCACGCGCATCGTCGAAGAATCGCCAACGCCTCGCGAAGCTCGGCTGCAGCTCAACTCGGATCAACAACGGGCTTTCGAAGCGATCGACCGGGCACTCAACAGCGGGGAATCGCATGGCATCGTGGTCCACGGGGTCACCGGCAGCGGCAAGACTGAGGTCTATTTGCAAGCCATCGAGCGCGTCGTCGGTTTTGGTCGCCAAGCGATTGTCTTGGTTCCCGAGATTAGTCTCACGCCACAAACGGTGCGACGTTTCCGTTCGCGTTTCGATAACGTGGCCGTGTTGCATAGTCATCAGACGGCCGTCGAGAGGCACGATCAGTGGCAACGCATTGTCCGCGGAGAGGTGCAAGTTGTGGTTGGAGCACGCAGCGCAATTTTTGCGCCAACACCCCATCTGGGACTGATCGTTATCGACGAAGAACACGAATCAACGTTCAAACAAGATACAGCACCAAGGTATCACGCACGGGACGTCGCCTGTCAGCGATCGCTGGCTGAAAAGATTCCGCTGGTACTGGGTAGTGCGACCCCCTCGCTTGAGTCTTGGCACCGATCGGACCCCGAGATGGAGCAAAACGATTGGCAACGGGTGTCGATGCCCCGAAGGGTGATGAATCGCCCGCTCCCCGATGTGGCGCTGGTCGACTTGCGCGATCCGTCGCAATCGCGCGGCGGGCGTGGCGGAATCAGTCGTGTGTTGCATCAGGCCATGGCTGTGGCGCTCGGCGACGGGGGGCAAGTCATTTTGCTACTCAACCGTCGCGGTTTTTCTACTCACATTCAGTGTCCCGCCTGCGGCTACGTGCTGGTCTGTCCCAATTGCGAATTGCCGTTGACCTTTCACCGCCAGCAACAACGGGCGCTGTGCCACTATTGCGACTACTTTCAAGCACCGCCGACCGATTGCCCCGACTGCAAGTCCCATGCGATTCGCTACGGCGGCCTGGGTACCCAAAAACTGGAAGACGAAGTGCGGGCTCGATTTCCTCAACACGTCACCGCTCGGATGGATACCGACAGCATGCGAGCGAGGGGCAGCCATGAACAGGTGCTCGATCGGTTTGGAAGTCGCGAGATCGACATTTTGCTTGGCACGCAGATGATCGCCAAGGGGCTCGATTTTCCGAATGTGACACTCGTCGGCGTGGTGAATGCCGATACGGCGCTGCATCTGCCCGACTTCCGTGCCGGCGAAAGAACTTTTCAGTTGGTCGCTCAGGTAGCAGGCCGGACGGGGCGCGGTAAAAAAGGGGGCCGTGTGCTGGTGCAAACTTTTAGTCCCGAACACATGGCCCTGCAAGCGGCAGTGCGGCACGATTATCCGACCTTCGCAAAAGAGGAGCTCTCGCTACGCCAGAAGTTGCTGTACCCACCGTTTGGCAAGATGGTCAGGCTTGTCGTTCGTGGACCCTCGGAGGAAGTGACGCGGACCGTGGCCAAGGATCTTGCCGATCGAATGAAACAAGCCGGCGGCGACGAGACAGCGCTGCGTGTGATGGGTGCCGCCCCGGCCTCGATCGCTAAGCTACGCAATAACTACCGATTCCAGATACATCTCCACGCGGCGGAGAGCAACTTTTTGCGGCGAGTCGTCGACCTAGCAAGCACCGGCTTCAAGCCGCCCAAAGATATCGTATGGACGGTCGATGTCGACCCAACTGATATGATGTGATTGAATTCGGATTGCGGAATTCGGAAGTAGGAAGAAGTAACTCAAAATGAAAACCGCCAAGAGCGCCAAGGAGCAATTTTTGCGGTACCAACAAGGCGTTTTTCCTCTTTGCTCGTCAATCATGCTTTACTGGCGGGTGTCAGGATTTTCTCTGTTCTCTTGGCGATCTTGGCGGTTAGTCTTTTCAGTTCGGGGAAGTAAGAAGAAGCAAGAAAAGACTGCAATGCCCTACAGCTTGCACTTGGACGTTTGCAGGTGCCTACCGTAGAATAGAACCTTGCCCACTTCCGCATTCCGCAATCCGAATTCCGCACTCAAATGAGTTATCGCACTTTCAAACGAGCGCTGGGCGAGACGAACTTGGAACGCAAATGTCGTTTCTTGTTCGGAGCGTGCTTGCTGCCGTTGATCGCGGGTAGCTTTTGGTGGTATGGCTCGGAGACCGATAAGATTGTCGTCGAGAACAATCGGCCCGTGGCAGACGCACTCATCAATTCTGCACTGCTTGAGGCACATGTCACGGTACTTCAGTCCGACTCGGGGCAAGCGAACGAAAGTGGCATCTCGGTCAACGAAAAACTGGCCAAGTCGTTGCATAGCGACAAAGTGAGTTGGACTTTTTTTCATCCGAAGAACCCAGAAGGTCTTGGAAAACCGACCGATTCGTTTGAATGGAAACTCATGAGAGATTGGTCGAAGCTTGCAGACAATCTTGTAAGCGACGCAGACATTGATGCCTTGGAGGAGTTGCCTAGAGAAGAAAAGCCTTGGGCACAAAGAGAAAGCGGAGGAGATTTAGAATCGAGAGCCGGAGATACTACGCAGTTTTACCAGTACTACAAACCAATCTTAGCAAAACAGGACTGTGTTTACTGTCACAGAAACCCGGGTCCCGATGTCTATTGGCCCGATCTACAAGTTGGCGATCTCATCGCAGTCGCCCGCGTCAACATCGACATGAAAGAGACGAACGCCCAACTCGCATGGAACCGTGCGATGTTGTTCATCGCGGCAATTGTCACTGTCTTCCTCGCGATGATCGCGCTCTATGTGATCGTGCGTTATGTCATTGTCAAACCGCTCCGGCATTTACGTGATGTCAGCAATGCAATTCGTCATGGCGAAACCGACGAAAGGGCGACGATTCGCACGGGCGACGAATTCGAAGAGCTCGGTGCCGCGTTCAATCGCATGTTACGCCAACTTCTGCGCCAGCAAGACGAGCTTCGGTCGGTCAACGGCGAACTGGACGGCAAGATCGACGAGATGGCGCAGGCCAACATGCGACTGCACGAAATGAACCAACTGAAAAGCGATTTTCTGGCGACCATCAGCCATGAACTGCGTACACCGCTCAATAGCATCATCGGCTTTAGCGATCTGCTCAGCACGATCGACCGGCTCGACGAAAAAGAGCTGCGCTACGCCCACAATATCCAAACCTCGGGAAAGCAGTTGCTCGAGATGATTAACGACATTCTCGATTTGGCCAAGATCGAGAGTGGCAAAATGAAAGTCAGGCCCACCGATTTCGACTTGGGCGCCGTCGTGACCATGCAGTGCGACATGGCCCGACCGCTGAGCGAAAAGAAAAATATCGATCTCGACTGCGAAATCGCTCCCGATTTGGCCCCCATTCACCAAGATCAGGGAAAGCTGGAGCAGATTGTCAACAACCTGCTCTCCAATGCCATCAAGTTTACTCCCGATGGAGGACGCATCACCGTTGCCGCCCATTGCGACCGACGCAACGATCTACGGCTGACGGTTTCGGATACCGGAGTCGGGATCAGCGAATCGGAGCAGGTGTTGGTGTTCGAAAAATTTCGCCAAGGCACGAATGTCTTGCCGGCCGGCAACGCGATGACGCGCGAATACTCGGGCACCGGTTTGGGATTGTCGATCGTGCGAGAATTGTGTCGATTGTTAGGCGGCGACATCACGCTGGAAAGCGAACTCGGCAAGGGGAGCATCTTTACGGTGCACTTGCCCTGGATACTCGCCGAGCTACCCAAACTCGAATCGCCGCTGGCCGACGAACTGAAACAAATGACCAAAACGCGGCCTGAAATAGCAGTCGTGGTACCGGCGGTTAAGATTCAGCCGCAGATGAACGCTGATTGACGCTGATATAGAAAGTGAAACACGACGACACGACGGACACAACGCTGGAGTAAGATTAAATTTTGGTTTCCCTATTTTTTCGTCGTGTCCGTTGTGCCGTCGTGGTTGTTTTTCCTGACCTGCATCCATCTGTGGTTCCTCCCCTTTTTAACACCCCCCCAAGGATCTTATGACAGAACAGCCGGAAGTTCACTTGTTTACCGATGGCGGCTGTAGCGGCAATCCGGGTCCCGGTGGCTGGGCCTACTTGTTGCGGCATCCGGCCTCCGAAAAGCAGCTCGAAGGCTCGGGCGGCGAGCCCGAGACCACCAACAATCGAATGGAGCTGTTGGGTGTGATCGAAGGTCTCACCGCCCTCAAAAAGCCCACCCATGTCGAGCTTTTTACCGATAGTGTCTACGTCGGCAAAGGGATGAGTGAATGGATGCCCAAGTGGAAAGCCAATGGCTGGCGGAGAAAAGAGGGCAAACGACTTGTCCCGGTCAAGAACGAAGATCTCTGGCGCCGTCTCGACGTGTTGATTCAGACCCACAAGGTGCGATACACCCGAGTGGCGGGTCATAGCGGACATCCCGAGAACGACCGCGTCGACGAACTGGCGGTGGCAGCGTATCAGCAGTATTTGTGACCAGCAAAGCGGAGGGCAGCAAGCGGGGAGCCGAAGGAAGCTGGGCATCTTTCCGCTTTCGGCCTTCCGCTTTCCGCATTTGAATATCGCGGTAGAATACCGCTATGGAAGCGGCCGCCCGATCCTCTCCGAAAAACATGCCCCCCGATGCGAAGGCGTTGTTGGCCACGCCGGTCGAATCTCTTGCGAGCGTCAACGGCCAGAGGCGCGAGCTGCTTCGCAAGCGTGAGATTTGCTCGGTCGGCGATTTGTTGTTCGACTTTCCGCGCGATTACCAAGATATTTCCGACGAGCGGCCGATCGCTCAACTCGACGAGGGCGAACTGCAGAGTGTGCGCGTCGTGGTGGCTGAAGTCTCGTCTTCAGGAGGATTTGGCAAGGGGCGGGTCGCAATCTTAGTAAGCGATGGCAGCGGCAGCCTCCGTGCCACTTGGTTCAATCAGCCCTTCATGCGCGCGAAATTCGACGAGGGCCAACATCTGCTGCTCACCGCCAAGCCGAAAATGCGGGGCATGATGTGGGAAATGTCTCATCCGCAGGTTGTTTGGCTCGGTTGCGATGAGTCGGCCGACGAGGCGCGAAAACTGCTGCCGGTCTACTCGCTGACCGAGGGGCTGTCGCAATATTACATGCGGCGGATGGCTGCCGAGGTGGTCGAGAAGTTTGGCACAGTGCCCGAAGAGGTTTTTCCTGCGACTTTGCTGACCAAGTACGACCTCGCACCCATCCACGAAGCGCTACGAGCGATTCATCTGCCGGAAGACCAAGAATCGCTTGACCGCGCACGTCGGCGGTTTATCTTTCAGGAACTATTTATTTTGCAATTGGCGGTTTCGATTCGGCGGGGGCAGCAACAAAAAACTCTTGCACCGTCGCTGCCGTTGAACATGAAAATCGACGCTCGGATCCGTCGGCTCTTGCCCTTTGAACTCACCGCAAGTCAGGACCAAGTGGTACGTGAGGTGTTGGCCGATATGGCGCTCGACCGGCCGATGAACCGACTGTTACAAGGCGATGTCGGCAGCGGCAAGACGATCGTCGCGCTGGTTGCGATACTTGCCGCGGTCGCCCATGGGCATCAAGCGGCGCTGATGGCACCGACCGAGATCCTGGCCCGACAACATGCCGATACGTTAGCCGAGATGCTCAAGGCAAGCCGGGTACGCTTTGCTGTCTTAGCAGGAGACACCGGCAAACGAGAGCGCGACGAGATTCTCGAAAAACTCGCCGCCGGCCAGCTCGACGTGCTGATCGGCACCCACGCGATCATCCAAGAGTCGGTCCGATTTAAGAATCTTGCGCTGGTGGTCGTCGACGAACAGCATAAGTTTGGGGTGCGTCAGCGGGCCGCGCTGCGGCAAGACGATCACTCGCCCCATTATTTGGTGATGACCGCCACGCCAATTCCACGCACGCTAACGATGACCCTGTTTGGCGACCTCGATGTTTCTACGCTGCGCGAACTACCCGGCGGGCGACAACCCGTAAACACCTATCTCGTCGAGCCGGGCAAGCAAGACGCATGGTGGTGTTTTGTCCGCGATCGGCTCCGCGAAGGCCGTCAGGCGTTTGTCGTGGCTCCGCTGATCGACGAATCGGAAACGGTTTCTGCGCCGAGCGTTGCTCAGGCATTCGAGCAATTGACCAACGGCGAGTTGGAAGCGTTTCGCACGGGGTTGTTGCATGGCCGTATGTCGGCGTCAGAAAAGCAACAGGCGATGGACGATTTCCGCTCAAGCGAGACGCAGGTATTGGTCAGCACGTCGGTGATCGAAGTCGGCGTCGATGTGCCGAACGCCTCGGTGATGGCCGTCGCGGGCGGCGAACGGTTTGGGCTGGCCCAGCTTC
>Ga0114931_10003085_pt1 | contig 21165 bp, 16 predicted proteins | sample 2SBtaG_FD_89579 | JGI IMG/M metagenome (GOLD analysis project Ga0114931, IMG submission 89579) | Deep subsurface microbial communities from Kolumbo volcano to uncover new lineages of life (NeLLi) - 2SBTROV14_V59a metaG | ecosystem: Environmental > Aquatic > Marine > Volcanic | place: Kolumbo...
CCATGGACTTCATCATTTATCTGCAGCATGTCATGGTGCATGCCGTACCGTTGTTGTGGCGGCTGCACCGGGTGCATCATGCCGATCTCGATTACGATGTCACCACGGGCGCCCGTTTTCATACCCTTGAGATTATTTTGTCCATGCTGATCAAATTTGCCACCATCCTGGTTCTGGGGCCGCCGGTGGTGGCGGTGATCATCTTCGAGGTACTGCTGAACGCCACCGCCATGTTCAATCACGGCAATGTTGCGTTGCCGCAAGGACTGGACAAGATATTACGCTGGCTGGTGGTGACGCCGGATATGCACCGGGTGCACCATTCGGTGGAAGACGATGAGGCCAACAGCAATTTCGGTTTCAACCTGCCCTGGTGGGACCGTTTGTTCGGCACTTACCGCGATCAGCCGCGCGGCGGTCATCAGGGCATGACCATTGGCATCCATAAATACCGCTCCCAGGGTCTGGCCGCCTGGCTGCCGGGCATGCTGGCGCTGCCGTTTATCGGCAAGATTACCGGCTATGCCATAAACCGCCGAGAGTGGAACGCACAAGTCCCGGATCAACGGGATGACAAGTGAGGTGAAACGATGAAACAACTGTTACGAATCGGCGTGTTGTTGGTGTTGGCGGCGGCCATTATCCTGGCCGTCATGTACCGTGAGCGGTTCGATGCCGAGGCGCTGGAAGCCTGGGTACAGGGCGCGGGCGCGGCCGGACCTTTGCTGTTCATGCTCATCTATGCCGTTGGCACGGTATTGTTTCTGCCCGGCTCGGTGCTGACCCTGGCCGGCGGGGCATTGTTCGGGCCGGTGTTCGGTACCTTCTATAATCTGACCGGCGCCACCCTGGGCGCGGCGCTGGCTTTTCTGGTGGCGCGTTATCTGGCTTCAGACTGGGTGGCGGAAAAAACCGGCGGCCGGCTGAAACAACTGATCAACGGCGTGGAAGGCGAGGGCTGGCGCTTTGTGGCATTTACCCGGCTGGTGCCGCTGTTTCCTTTCAATCTGCTCAACTATGCGCTCGGTCTGACGCGGATCCGCTTTTCGCACTACCTGCTGGCCACCTATGTTTGTATGCTGCCCGGCGCCCTGGCCTATACCTATCTGGGTTATGCCGGGCGTGAAGCCGCCGCCGGTGGTGAAGGGTTGATTCAGAAAATCCTCCTGGCCGTGGCCCTGCTCGCCGTGGTGGCCTTTCTGCCGCGTCTGATCGGCAAGCTGCGCCGCGGACCCATGGTCGACGTTCCGACGTTGAAACAACGCCTGGATGCCGGAGACGATCTGCTGTTGCTGGACGTGCGTACGCCCGGGGATTATGTCGGCGAACAGGGGCATATTGCCGGTGCGATGAATATCCCGGTGGAGGAACTGGAGCAACGTTTGTCCGAAATCAGTGACTATCAGGAACGGCCGGTGATCACCATCTGCCGCACCGACCGGAAATCCGCCCGGGCCGCCCAGATACTGGCGCAGAACGGTTTTGCCGATGTGCATGTGGCGCGCATGGGCATGACCGACTGGCTCGATAAAGGTTATCCCACGGCCACTTCATGACCCCTGAGGAATATGATGCCTGGTACGAGACCGAACGCGGCGCCTGGATCGGCGAACAGGAATATCGTCTGATCCGCGCATTGCTGCACGCCCGGCCCGGCGCCTCGATCCTGGATGTCGGCAGCGGCACGGGGTATTTCAGCCGCCGCCTGCACGCCGAGGGTTTTGCCGTCACCGCCCTGGACCCGGACAGTGAGACCTTGAGCTTCGCGGCCCGGCGGGACGCCTCCATTCCCGAAGTCAGCGGCACGGCAACCCGCCTGCCGTTTGCCGATCTCCGGTTCGATCACAGCATGGCCATTACCAGCCTGTGTTTCGTGGCTGAGCCCGAGCAGGCGCTGGGCGAACTTTACCGGGTGGCGCGGCGTTCCTGTGTCCTCGGCCTGCTGAACCGCCACAGCCTGCTCTATCGGCGAAAAGCGGGGAAGGGGGGGTACCGCGGGGCACGCTGGGACAGCGTACGGGACGTCAGGCACTGGTGCCGGAGCCTGCAACCATCCCCCACAATCCGTTTCGCCAGTGGTATAGTCTTACCGGGTGCCGGCCGGCTGGCCCGGCTGATCGAACGACTGGTTCCGCGCACCCTGACCTTTGGCGGATTTCTGGCGATTGAAATACGCCGTCCTGAGCCATAAAAAACCAACGGATTCTGTGCATGCATGCGACCTTACCCCGACTCGAAAAAACCGATTTTCCAAGCCTTCGACGCGGCCGCCTGACCACTCTGCAGGTCAACCTGGGTTACCGCTGCAATCAGTCCTGCCTGCATTGCCATGTCAATGCCGGTCCCCGGCGTAAAGAATCGATGAGTAAAGACACGGTCGATGACGTGCTGGACTTCATCGACCGGGCGGCTATCGAAACCCTGGACATCACCGGCGGCGCGCCGGAACTCAACCCGCATTTCCGTTATCTTGTTGAACAGGCCCGGCAACGCGGGCTGCATGTCATCGACCGCTGCAACCTGACGATTTTCGAAGAACCCGGGCATCAAAATCTGCCGGAGTTCCTGGCCGCACAGCAGGTCGAGGTGGTGGCCTCGCTACCCTGTTACCTGGAGGAAAATGTTACCAGTCAGCGCGGCGAAGGTGTCTATGCCAGCAGCCTGCGCGGACTCAGACGCCTCAATGAGCTGGGTTATGCACGGCCGGACAGTGGTCTGATTCTGAATCTGATGTACAACCCGGTCGGTGCGGATTTGCCACCGGCGCAATGTGCTTTGGAGGCCGACTACCGGCGTGAACTGCGCGAACGCGCGCAAGTGACATTCAACCATCTCTATGTGCTGGCCAACATGCCGATCCAGCGTTTCGGCAGCACGCTGATTTCCCATGGCCGGTTCGACGACTATATGCAATTGTTGAAAAACGCCCACCGGCCGGAAAATCTGGAACAGGTGATGTGCCGTTCGCTGATCAGTGTGGACTGGCAGGGTGATGTCTATGATTGTGATTTCAACCAGATGCTGGATGTCGGCCTGGCAGGGAGAAAACAGCCGTTGCGCAGTCTGGATCCGGCACGGCTGGAAGGGCTGAAGATAGCCGTGGCCGATCACTGCTATGGCTGCACGGCCGGGCAGGGTGCCAGTTGCGGTGGTGCGCTCAACGACTGACCAATGACCGTTTCCATTGTCATACCGGCTTTGAACGAGGCGGCTTCCATTCGCGAAACCCTGACGCCGTTACAGGCATTTCGCCGCCAGGGCCACGAGATCATCGTGGTGGACGGCGGCAGCCGGGATGGCACCATCGCCGTGGCGACCCCGCTGTGCGACCGATTGCTGGAAAGTACTCCCGGGCGGGCGCGGCAGATGAATGCCGGTGCCGCCGTGGCCGGTGGTGACAGCCTTTGGTTTTTGCATGCCGATACGCTGGTCCCGGAAAACGCCATCGGGCAGATTCGGCAGGCCGTACAACGGTCTGGCTGGGGCCGATTCGATGTGCGGCTGTCCGGCGGTTATCCATTGCTGCGGCTGGTTGAGGGGTTGATGAATCGGCGTTCACGTCTCACCGGTATCGCTACCGGGGACCAGGGTATTTTTATTCGCCGCGATTTGTTTCAACATGTTGGTGGTTATCCGGATCTTCCACTGATGGAAGACATTGCCTTGTGCAAGACGCTCAGAAAACTGGACCGGCCCGCCTGCCTGACAAGCCGCCTGATAACCTCCAGCCGGCGCTGGGAAAGCCGGGGAGTTCTGCGCACCATTGTGCTGATGTGGCTGTTACGCGCCGGTTACTGGCTGGGCGTGTCTCCGGCGCGACTGGCGGCCGCTTATCATTCCTGATATGCGCTACCCCGATGCGCGGATTCTGATCTTCGCCAAGGCGGCCCAACCGGGTTACGCCAAAACCCGGCTGATACCGGTATTGGGCGCCGACGGCGCTGCCCGACTGCAGACCCGGCTTACCGGGCAGTCGATCCAGCGGGTGCTCGACAGCCGGCTGGCCCCTGCGCAACTGTGGCTTGCCGGCAGCCCGGACAGCGCTGAGATACCCAACGCCAAGGCATTACCCACCTTCAACCAGCAGGGCGGGGATCTGGGGGAACGCATGGCGCAGGCATTCAACCGGGTGCTGAGCGATGCACCCTTTGCCGTGCTGATCGGCACCGACTGCCCGGCCATGGATGACGGTTACCTGCGGGAAGCCTGCGAACAACTGCACCAAGGTAAAGATGTGGTGCTGGGGCCGGCCGAGGACGGCGGCTATGTGCTGATCGGTTTGCGCCAGCCCTGCCCGGAATTGTTCAGGAACATCGACTGGGGAACCGAACGAGTTCTGCAACAAACCTGGCAGCGGATGACGGAACTGGGGCTGAACTGTCACCAGTTATCGGTGTTGTGGGATATAGACCGACCGGAAGATCTGGCGCGCATGCGGGAGCTGGGTATGGGATACCCTGGCCACGTTTAATAACGGAGCAATGCAGGGCGGTTCCATAAACTCTGAATCCCGCCATCACGGCGTGGCTGGTCTGGGTCAAGCGCTCAGGAAACGGCCCGTAGCCGTTCGCGCATGGTTCTGACGCCATAACTGCTGTCGTGCAGCCACTCGACCAGGTCGGCAGCGCTGCGTGGTCGGCTCAGATAGTAACCCTGAGCGACATCACAACCGAGCATTTCCAGCAGCTCCAGCGCATCGCGGTCCTGCACGCCTTCGGCGACCACCCGGCGGCCGATGTTGTGCGCCAGGTCGATAATGGAGCGCACCAGTACCGCATTATTTTCGTCTTCCGCCATATCGGTAACAAACGATTTGTCGATTTTCAGTTCATCCACCGGCAGCCGTTTCAGATAACTGAGCGAGGACATACCGGTGCCGAAATCATCGATCGCCAGCCGGAAGCCCATGGCGGACAGTTCCCTGAACACTTCCATGGCATGGTTCATGTCGGTCATCATGGCGGTTTCGGTGAGTTCCAGTTCGATCTGACTGGCATCGATACTGGCCAGTTCCAGCATTTCCCGCAGCTTGTCGAGGAACCCCGGTTCATGCAGATTGTGCGGGGAGAGGTTGACGGCAATGGTGATGTCGATGCCCTGGTTCTGCCATTGCCGGCACTGATGAATGGCTTCGCCGAGCACCCAATCGGTCATCAGGTTGATCAGACCGTGCTCCTCGGCCAGTTCCACGAATTCCTCCGGGCCGAGGGTGCCCAGATCCGGGTGATGCCAGCGGACCAGCGCCTCCGCGCCGGTGGTCCGCCCGCTATGCAGATCCACTTTGGGCTGGTAATGCAACATGAGCTGATCGGACTGGATGGCTGCGCGCAGATCGGTGATCAGTTGCAGGCGCCGCCTGCTGTGGGGGTTATGGGTTTCCTCATAAATACAATAGCCGAGTTTGTTATGCTTGGCTTGATACATGGCGACGTCGGCACGCTGCAGCAAGGTTTCGGTGTCTCCACCGTGTTGAGGAAACAGCGCGATCCCGATACTGGGTTTGGCTTCGAGCTGAACGCCCTCAATGCTGATTTGTTGTTCGAGCGCCATCAGGATCCGGCGTGCCACGGCCGTGGCCGAGTCCGTGTCGGTATCCGGTAAGACGATGCCAAATTCGTCTCCGCCCAGGCGGGCGACGGTCATGTCTTTGTTCATCAGCCCCGCTACTTTACGACTGACTTCCTTGAGTAGCAGATCGCCCTGATGATGACCCAGGGTATCGTTGACCTCTTTGAAACGATCCAGATCCATGACCAGCAGCGCCAGCTGACCACCTTGATTGACCGCCAACTGCAGTCCCTGATCTAGCCGGTTATAGAGCAGGTGTCGGTTGGGCAGATCGGTCAGCGCATCGTGTAACGCCTGGTGCACCAGTTCCCGGTGTTGACGCTGCAGGCGTTCCGAGACCACACTAAAGGTGGTCCGCGTTCCCAGCAGTGCCAGTAACAAGAGCAGTACCCCGTCAGTCAACAGGCGCAGGGGCAGAGAGTCGATGGCGTAGCCGGTCCCGGCCAGCATCAACAACGCCAGCAAGGCCCCGGAAATAAACAGACGTTGAAGTCGGGTATGGATGGAATTCATGGGCTTGGCGGCTCTGGTTGGCGCATACCGGGTTAACGGCCGTCACCGCAGGTTTCTGAAAGGCGTTTTCGCCATCTATATTTATTCTCAGGAACACAGTACAATTAACTGAATTTTCAAAGAAATGAATCCATGGTTTCAGCACTTTGGCAACGTTTTTGGAGCGCGACACTGAGTATCGGTGGCGTGGCGGTGCTGGTGTTTTTTCTGATTCATCTGATTCCCGGGGATCCGGTGGATGTCATGCTGGGCGAATCAGCCTCCCAGGCCGACCGTGAGGCGCTGCGCGATTCGCTGGGTCTGAATCAGCCGGTCATGGTGCAGCTGGGCGATTATCTGGCCGGCCTGGCGCAAGGCGATCTGGGACGATCCCTGCATTCCCAACGGCCGGTTACGGATTTGCTTGCCGAACGGTTGCCGGCCACCGCCGAGCTGGCCGGCGTCGCGTTAGTATTCACCCTGGTGCTGGCCGTTCCGTTGGGCGTGATGGCGGCTGCCCGCCATCGCAGTGCCTGGGACCGGGGCGCGATGATTTTTTCATTATTCGGCGTTTCCATTCCCAATTTCTGGCTGGGGCCGTTACTGATCCTGCTGTTTTCGGTCTACCTGGGCTGGTTTCTGGTCAGTGGCCGTGAAGCGCCGGGTTCCGTGGTCCTGCCCGCCCTGACCCTGGGTATGTCGCTGGCGGCAATTTTGTCCCGCATGGTGCGCAGCAGTCTGCTGGAAGTTCTGCACGAGGATTTCATCCGCACCGCCAGAGCGAAAGGATTGAATGAAAGGGGCGTGCTGTGGCGGCATGCGCTGCCCAATGCTCTGTTGCCGGTGATCACGGTCATCGGCCTGCAGCTGGGTACCTTGCTGGCCGGCGCGGTGATCACCGAAACCGTGTTTTCCTGGCCCGGGGTCGGGCTGCTCACCATCGAGGCGATCCAGAGCCGGGACTATCCGCTGGTGCAGGCCTGCGTGTTGCTGATTGCCGGCAGCTATGTCCTGGTGAACATGCTGACGGATGTTCTCTATACGGTCATTGACCCGCGGATCCGGGTGGAACAGTCATGATCGGGCGCGGGTTGCCATTGTTGCTGATGGCGCTCTGGGCATTGATGGCGCTGGCCGCGCAACTGCTGCCGCTGGACCCCAATCATATTCATCTCGATGCGATTCTGGCTTCACCGGCGCAGGGCGGCGGCCTGGGTTTCGACGATCTGGGACGGCCGCTGCTCGACCGCTTGCTGATGGGCGCCCGGACCTCGTTTCTGGTGGCCTTGGGTGTGATTCTTTTGTCCACGCTGACCGGTACCTGGCTGGGCGCGCTGAGTGGCTATCTGGGCGGCCGCTTCGACGCGTTGATGGTCCGCATCATCGACGTTTTTCTGGCCTTTCCCGGTATCCTGTTGGCCATTGCCCTGGCGGGTATTCTCGGCCCGGGCATCGAGAATGTGGTCATCGCGCTGTCTCTGGTCGGCTGGGTCGGCTTCGCCCGCCTGGCCCGCGCCCAGGTGTTATCACTCAAACAACGTGATCATGTGCTGGCCGCCGAATCCCTGGGCATCCGTCGTTCACGCATTCTGCTGCGGCATCTTATTCCACTGACGCTGGCGCCGCTGATCGTTGAAGCCACGTTCGGCGTGGCCTCGATTGTGATCGCCGAGGCCGGTCTGTCGTTTCTCGGCCTGGGCGTGCAGCCTCCCGATGCTTCCTGGGGTGCCATGATCCGTGACGGAACCCGCTACCTGCTGGTCGCGCCGCATATGGTGCTGGTGCCGGGTGTGGCCATTTTTCTGGTGGTGCTGGCGGTCAATCTGCTGGGTGATCAGTTACGCGACCGGCTCGATGTGCGCAGCCTGGGCCGGGAGGTCTTAGCATGTCCCTGGGTCCCGTCATGGCCGATATCGCCGCCACCGGGCTCACGGATGCCGAACGGCGCCGCCTGCAGCAACCCGCCGTCGGGGGGTTGATTCTGTTCTCCCGCAACTACGAATCGCCGCAGCAGCTCCGGGCGCTACTCGATGAAGTGCATGCCCTGCGCGAACCGCGGTTGCTGGTGGCGGTGGATCATGAAGGCGGCCGGGTGCAGCGTTTCCGCGACGGCTTCTCCCGTCTGCCGGCGGTCGGGGAGCTGGGCCATGTCTGGGAGCAGGATGCCGAACGAGCCCTGCAACTGGCCGAGATCAGCGGCTGGCTGATGGCGGCCGAGCTGCGCGCCTTGGGCGTGGATATCTCGTTTGCCCCGGTGCTGGACATCGACCGCAAAAACAGCACCATCATCGGCGACCGGGCCTTCCATCAAGATCCAGAAGTCATTGCCGAACTAGCCCATGCCTACCAGCGTGGCATGCGCGAAGCCGGGATGGCCGCCACCGGCAAACATTTTCCCGGTCATGGCGGAGTCAGCGAGGATTCCCACATGGCCCTGCCAGTCGATCGCCGCGAACTGCAAGACCTGCGCATGGAAGATATTTTACCCTTCGAACGGCTGATCAAACTGGGTCTGGAAGGCATTATGGTCGCGCATGTCATCTATGAGAAAATCGATTCCCGACTGGCCGGTTTTTCGCCGTTCTGGATCCAGGACATACTGCGCGGCGAGCTCGGCTTCCGGGGTGCGGTCTTCAGCGACGACCTGAGCATGGCCGCCGCCCATGCAGCCGGAGACGCGGCTGCACGTGCCCGGGCGGCACTGGCCGCCGGCTGTGACATGCTGCTGGTATGCAACCAGCCCGAGTCGGCGGACGCAGTAATCGCGGAGCTCGGTGATTATGCCGATCCGGCTTCCCAGGCCCGCCTGATCCGCCTGCATGGCCGTGAGGCGCCGGACTGGGACACGCTCAGACAGAGTAAACCCTGGCGACTGGCGGTGGAACAGGTTGCCTCGTATGATAGCGATCCATTACTGGACATGGATATGTAAATGAACGAAACACTGGAACAGATAAAAAACTGGGGCATGGACAACGAATGGGTGCTGCAGGTTTTCATCGTCATTCTTGCCGCGTTACTGCTGAGCTTTACGCAGAAAATATTACTCAATAAATTATATAAACGTTTACAACGAACCCGTAACCCCTGGGACGATGCACTGGTCGAATCCGCTCAGCGGCCTTTGACCATACTGGTCTGGGTGCTGGGTATCAGCTTTGCCGGAGACATTATCTATTCCAAAACCCAGGCGCCGATATTCCAGGCGATCGGGCCGATCAGGGATGTATCCATCATCTCCACTATCGGCTGGTTTTTGATCCGCCTGGTCAACCGGATTCAGGCTAATCTTTTAGCGGCGAATCTGAAAGAAGACAAACATTACGACCACACCACTTTGCACGCGCTGTCTAAATTATTGCGTGCTTCGATCATCATCACCACCGTTCTGGTCGCTCTGCAGACCCTGGGTTACAGTATCTCCGGGGTGCTGGCCTTCGGCGGTATCGGCGGTATCGCGGTGGGTTTTGCTGCCAAAGACCTGTTGGCCAATTTCTTTGGCGGACTGATGGTCTACCTGGATCGTCCGTTCGAGATTGGTGACTGGATTCGTTCTCCGGACCGGGATATCGAGGGAACGGTCAAGGCTATCGGCTGGCGCCTGACATCAATACAGACTTTCGATAAACGTCCATTGTATATTCCCAACTCGGTGTTCGCCAATATCGTGGTGGAAAATCCGCAACGCATGATTCACCGGCGTATCTATGAAACCATCGGAGTCCGCTATGATGATATTGCCAAGATGGGCGCCATCACTGCGGCAGTCAAAAAGATGTTGCAGGAGCATCCGGAAATCGATGATTCTCAGACCCTGATGGTGAACTTCAATGCTTTCAATGCTTCTTCCTGCGATTTTTTTGTCTACACGTTTACCCATACCACGGTCTGGACACGTTTCCACGAAATCAAGCAGGAGATTCTGCTGACCATCGCCGATATCATTGCCGACCACGGCGCCCAGATCGCTTTCCCGACCCGGACACTGCATATCCCGGATTCGGTGCAGATCGGCCCGCCACCGGAAGCCGAGTCGGCCTGAGCGGATGGCGCGACGACTCAAGATCGGTCTGGCACTCGGCGGCGGCGCGGCGCGTGGCTGGGCCCATTTTGGGGTGCTGCGTTATCTGACTGAACTGGGCATCCATCCCGATATCATCGCCGGCACCTCCATCGGCGCCATTGTCGGTGGCGCCTATGCCAGTGGCCGGGCCGAAGTACTGGAGGAGTGGGCGCTGGAGCTCAACTGGCAGGACATCATCGGCCTGATGGATCTGAGTTTTTCCGGGGGGCTGATGCAGGGTCACAAACTCATGGGGTTTTTCGAACAGCATTTTGAAAACACGCCCATCGAATCGCTGGATAAAACGTTCGGGGCGGTCGCCACCGACCTGGCCAACGGCCAGGAGGTCTGGTTGAACCGCGGTCCCTTACTCTCGGCCATTCGCGCATCGATCGCCTTGCCCGGTCTGTTGGCCCCGGTGGATGCGGAAGCGCGCTGGCTGGTGGATGGTGGGCTGGTGAATCCGGTGCCGGTATCGTTGTGCCGCGCTCTGGGGGCCGATCGGGTTATCGCTGTGGATCTCAACGCCTACATACTTTCGCGCCGGGCTCCTCTGCTGCCTGAACCTGAACAACCAAATCTGGCTGACAAGGATATCGATCTGCAGCAGCTGATCAAACAGCGCGACTGGAAAGGCCTGTATCAGGCTACGCTGGGGGATCACACCGAGCAGTGGCGTCAGCATTTATTACAGCGTTCTTCCGCCCCCAACCTGGTCGACGTACTGGCGCAGAGTGTTTACATTATGCAGATGCGCATCACCCGCGCCCGCATGGCCGGAGATCCGCCCGATGTATTGCTCACGCCGCGGCTGAACGATATCCGCCTGATGGATTTTCATCGCGCTGCGGAGTGTCTGGAACAAGGCTATCTGAGCGCCCAGCGGGTTGCCACGGCGTTGCAGAATCTGCTAGAAGATCCTTAGATAATGACCCTCATAATAAGCAGGCGCTGACGATTCATGACATCCATCATTCCCCAGGAAGCCCATGCGGTAGCCGCCGAAGCCGATGTACTCTACACGCCGCAGCAGGTCGACCGAGCCCTGGATAACATGGCTGCCGCCATTACCGGCTTACTGGCAGAGCGTAATCCCATCGTGCTCACTGTCATGACCGGCGGCCTGATTTTTGCCGGGCGTCTGCTGCCACAGTTGCTGTTCCCGCTACAGGTCGATTACCTGCATGCGACCCGCTACCGGGGCGCGACCAGTGGAGGTGAACTGCAGTGGATCGCCCATCCCAGCCTGACACTGAAAGACCGCTGCGTGCTGGTGCTCGATGATATCCTCGATGAAGGCCTCACTCTGGAAGCCATTGTGCAGGCCTGCCGGAATGAAGGAGCGAGCGAGGTCTATAGTGCGGTACTGGTGAAGAAACGGCATGACCGCTGCCTGGAAACCGTAGCCGCGGATTTTGTCGGCCTGGAAGTGGAAGACCGCTATGTATTCGGCTGTGGCATGGACTATCACGGTTATCTTCGGAATTTGCCCGGCATCTATGCCGTCAGAGGCAGTTGATCAGAAGGAAAATTTGTATGGCAAAACTGGCAATCATTGGTGGCACCGGTCTGACTCAGCTCAAAGAGCTGGAAATCGCCCGGCGGGAAGTCTTGCTGACTCCCTATGGCGAGCCCTCGGCCCCCATTACCCACGGCAAACTGTGCGGCAAGACCGTGGTGTTTCTGCCGCGTCATGGCAATGCGCATACCATTCCTCCGCATCAGGTTAATTACCGCGCCAATATCTGGGCCTTGAATCAACTCGGGATAGAACGGGTCATCGCCGTCGCCGCGGTGGGTGGTATCAGTCCCGCGATGACGCCCGCACGGCTGGCGTTCCCTGACCAGATCATCGACTATACTTACGGGCGCGAGCAGACCTATTACGACGGTCATAGCCTGGAAGTCACGCATATCGATTTTACTCAACTCTATTGCGCGGAACTGCGCGACAGCCTGTTGCAGGCCGCCCGCGTTGCCGGGCTGGATGCCGTGGATGGCGGCACTTACGGTGCCACCCAGGGACCGCGACTGGAAACCGCCGCCGAAATCGACCGTCTGGAACGCGATGGCTGTGACATCGTGGGGATGACCGGTATGCCGGAGGCGGCCCTGGCGCGCGAGCTGGGCCTGTGTTATGCCACCTGCGCGGTGGTGGCCAACCGGGCGGCCGGTAAAGGCGAGGGCGAAATCAGCATGCAGGATCTGGAAGCCAATCTCAAACAAGGTATGGAAAAAGTCCGCCGCCTGCTGGAAGCGGTCATACCGTCACTGCATTGAAAGACAGGAGAAAACGATGATTGAAGTTGGACAGCGTGCACCGGGATTCGGGGTGCAGGAAACCGATGGTGAACTGGTCCATTTGTCGGAATTTAGAGATGAAAAAAATGTTGTACTGTATTTTTATCCCAAAGACGATACCCCCGGCTGCACCACCGAGGCAAAACAGTTTACCGAACTGCTGGATCAGTTCACGGCACTGGACACCGTGATTTTCGGCGTCAGCAAGGATGATTGCGCCAGCCATGCCGCGTTTCGTGACAAGTATGGCATTGGTTTTCAGCTGCTGGCCGATACTTCCGGGGAGTTGTGTGAGACCTACGGGGTATGGCAGGAAAAAGAAAAGAACGGTGAAAAAAAGAAGGGGATTGTGCGTTCGACCTTCATCATCGACAAAAGCGGTACCGTCCGCTATGCCGGATATGCCGTCAAGGCGGACAGTCATGCACAGGAAGTACTGGAACGGATCAGGGCGCTGTAGGATTAAGGCGTCGGTGATTAATCCGCAACCAGGTTCACCAGGCCACCGTTATTCATACTGACGGTGAAATTCCTGCCATCCTGGGTGCTTACTCCCGTGACGGCGGCAGATCCTACGGCAGTCAGGAAATCGTCGATGGCCCTGGCGGCGTCACTGCCGGTTTCCCAGGCCAGGATGCGGAACGCATCGTCGCCCAGGTTACGGCTGAATTTTACGTCCAGAAAACGGCCGATGACCTTGTTCATCTCCGGATAGGCGATGCCGGCATCGCTCCGGGCCCGGCCGATTTCCTCGGTTGCCCAGTAACAGCCGGTGGCGCCGAAAATCGTATTCATGATGTTCAGGTAATCACTCTGGTTGGATAACAGGTAATTGCCGGTGGCGCAGTCGAGCAGGTCCCCCAGGCGGGCTCCCGCCAGTGTGGGGGCAGCCCAGCCCTGGATGACATAATTCCAGGTATCCAGCAATTTCTGGGTATTATCGCTGTTACCGGCATTGCCAATGCTGCCCAGAAACAGTTTGAAATCGACGCCGTTGGCAGCTTCATATTGCATGACTTGCTCGATAAAGGGCGCAAACCAGTACTCGACATAATCGGCCATCCACTCGTCCTGCGTCAGGGGACCAAAGAAGGTTTCCCAATTGGCCTGTCGCGAGCTGCTATAGATCTCGTTACTCAGTTGCAGCACGATGCTGTCAGTAGAAGATTTCAACGTATTAAGCGCATCATCGAGTGCCGCCTGGTGAATGGTGGAAGCACCGTTATTGACCATATCGTTCAGATAATCCTGCAACACATCCTGACCCGGCGTACAGTTGACATAACCACAACCGGCCTTTTCCGGCAGGAAATCGACCACCATGGTCCAACCCTCGGCCACCTTGCCCAGAATGGTCGACTGGTCCCCGCTGCCACCCCAGTCCTGCCGCCCGAGCCGGCCGGCCAGTTCCTGATTGTGACCGATCAGGCTGGCCAGCGTCGTAGAATAGCCGGTTACCGTCGTACTGGCGGAACCACTGCCACCACCTACGCAGCCACTGGCAGCCAGGCTGAGTGAGAGGATAGCCATGACTAAAAACGGGGGGAAACTCATGATTGATCGCATCTCCTGCGAGACAATAGTGTTAACAGGCCGTTAGACAACGACAGTCTGTGATGGTTTTCAGTGAGTTCCATCACAATTCCGGAGAATGTCATCAGCACCCTGTGGTCAGGATATTATTAACACGGCAATTAAAGAAGATCGCGTTTTGTTCCCTCTCCCTCCGGGAGAGGGTTAGGGTGAGGGGGTATTGACGTGCCAACGCATTGTTTTTTATCCCCTCATCCTGGCCTTCTCCTTTATGCCCTTCAGGGTGCTGGGGGAGAAGGGACTTCGCCGGTTACATACGATGTATTTTGTTGTCGGGTTAATAGCTGGAGGGGAAAATGATCCGGCAACTCAGGTGTCTTATCGGCATGGTAGGGCGAGGATTGAGTCAGAATCTCGATATGTTCCCGGATGGCGCGGGTCTCGCGAACCAGAAAATCGGCCACCGCTTTGTGAAAACCGCTATCGGCAATCCAGTGCGCGGACCAGGTGGGAGTGGGTAAAAAGCCCCGGCTGATTTTGTGTTCCCCCTGGGCACCGGGTTCGAACAGCCGGAGTTGATGTTCGATGCAATAGTCGATGCCCTGGTAATAACAGGTCTCGAAATGCAGGCTGTGATAATCCTCGAAACAACCCCAGTGACGGCCGTACAGGGCATTATTGCTCCGAAAACAAATGGCTCCGGCCACACTCCGGCCATTCAATTCGGCAAAGATCAATACCAGTTGTTTACCCATAGAGGCGGCGATCTGCTGGAAAAAACCCTCATTGAGCGTGGCCGTGCCCCATTTTTTATCGAACGTGGAGGCATAGAAAAAAGTCGCCAGGCGGATGTCATGATCACTGGCTTCATCGCCATGCACGATACGAAAACTGAAACCCTGTTCCAGTACCCGGCGTCTTTCCCGTTTCAGGTTCTTGCGTTTCTTGGCAGTGAAAGCATCCAGAAAATCTTCAAAATCCCGGTAGCCCGGATTGGTCCAGTGAAACTGGTAACTCAGGCGCAGCATCAGACCGGCGTCCTTTAGGCTTTGCGTGTCCGCACGGTCGGTGAACAAATAATGCAGCGAGGACTGACGGCTGGCACGACTGAATTCCAGCGCCGTCTCGATCAGCGCGGGGACAACCTCGTTTCGCTCACAGTCGGACCTGACCAGCAGCCGCGGACCGGTGGCCGGGGTGTAGGGAATGGCGCACACTGCCTTGGGATAATATGCTTTGCCGCTGCGCTCATAGGCTTCGGCCCAGGCCCAGTCGAACACGAACTCACCATAGGAATTATCTTTGACATACAGCGGGCAGGCGCCGATCAGCTCACCCTGATCATTGCAGACCGTAATGTGATGCGGCAGCCAGCCAAACGCCTTGCCGACACAGTCGTTGTGTTCCAGGGCGGCAAGAAATTCATGCCGCAGAAAGGGATAGTCATCGGCCACCAGCCGGTTCCACTGGACCGGATCGATGTCATCCAGGTGCTGGATGATCTGGATTTTCATGGATCTCTAAAGAGCGTCATAAAATATTCATGGCTCGTATATAGACTGTTAAAAAAACATTGTAAAAATATCCCAATAAACAACTGAAACAAAGGGAGAAGAGGGATGTTGCTCTTTGCCAGGGATTTGGTCGCCAGTATCACCATATTATTAACACTCCTTATTGGCTCCGCACCAGCCAATTCGTCGGTAAACGGCCCGGGTTGGTTTAGTGAAATTCCCGAAGCAGTTTCGCCCTATCAAGCCCATCGTTTTTATTCCGAGAAAGCCGAGATAGCCAGCGCGACGCCCATTCAGGCATTGAGCTATGATACCCAACCCTATGCCGACGAAATCAACAATCTTGCCAGATCACTGCAGAACGATCCCGTAAGAATCTATGAATTCGTCAGGAATCACATTAATTATGTTCCCTATTTCGGGCATTTAAAAGGGCCCAGTCTCACGCTGTTGGAGCGTAGTGGCAATGATTTCGATCAGGCTGGTTTGGTTGTCGCCTTGTTACGCGCCAGCGGTTATACGGCGCAATATGTTTACGGTAACATGACCATCCCCGTTGATGGCGATCCTGATAATTATGACCTGAAACATTGGCTGGACGTGAATCCTGATGGAACGCTGATATCCCAGATACTCGCTTCCGGTGGTATACCGAATCAGCTGTTGGGTAGCTCGATTTCGCTTGATCGAGTGTGGGTTCAGGTGACGGTCAACGGTACCAACTACCAACTGGACCCGGCTTTCAAACCCTATGCTGAAATTGCCGGAATTGACCTTTTTTCCGCAACCGGGATCAATGTTGACAGTTTTCTTGCCGCCGCTGGGGGAGAGTTGGGCGCCGACTATGTCAGAAATATGGATGACACCGTGTTGCAAGACCAATTGGCTGGCTATACCAATACGCTGACCTCGTACCTGAACAGCAACACACCCAATGCCGAGATCGAAAACGTACTCGGTGGCCGTTCAATCATCCAGGAATCGACCGACAGTCTCCCTGCCTCGCTGCGATTCAGTAATTCAATCTATGAAACATGGGATGAAATACCGACTACCTATATCCATACTCTCACTGTTCAGCATGGAACCCTGAGTTCGGTGTTGAATATTCCGGATATCGCCGGTGGCAAGCTGGCGCTGGACTACAATAATGTTACAGCCAATGGGACTGCCGCGGCGGAGGCGACAAAACAATCACCAGACTTTGATCTGGAACCATCTGTTCGCACCTTGAGCGTCAATAATGGCAGGCCGAAGAAAAATCAGCAGCAGCTCCTTTTACAGCCGGCAACTGACACACAATCATTTCATCACCCTGCCATTGACATTCGTCTGCTGGACACCGGTAGTGATGAAGTCCATGCGACAGATACTACCTATGATACCTATGATTTTGGAAGTATAACCCCTGAATTCTCATCATGGCCTGAATGGTATAACAGCTACTTTAATTCAAGTACTGTTCCCTTGGAATTTACCATCAATTTCAATGGCACAAACGACTCAGGCGCATATCAGTTCATTGACGGTAATGGCACCTACACTGTCAACCCGGGAGAATTTCCTGCATTCGCGGTCCGGTTTCGTGCCGACAACGGGCAGGCCAGAGGTACGAAAACAGCCACTATCCGCGTGCAGATCAAATACCAGGGTGCTGTTATCCAAACTGACTTTTTCCCTTTCACGGGATTTGTAGCCGACACCCCACAGATCAGTTTATCTGGCTTCACGGGGGCATCAGCTTTTCTTGGGTCGCCGGTTACGACATCTTTCAATTTGCAAAACGATGGCGGCCGGACATTGACGATTGCCTCGGTCATGGCCTTGTCGGGAGGTGATGCCAATGAGTTTGCCTTACTCAGTGGCACTGGAATCGGTAACATCAATGCTGGAAAATCACGCACCGTGGATTGGCAGTATCTTGCCGCCGCCCGGGGATCACATTCCACCAACATCAATTTCTCCTATACTTATGATGGTATAACGTATGGCCCAGGCGATATCATTACGTTAAGCGGAACGACCGGGGATAGTCCCGATATCACCGGTTCCTTGGGTTTTGGCGCGGGTACCACCTATCCGGATTTTACAGTGGATGGTGTGGCGACGCTGGTCAACAGTGGTTCACGGACCATGACGATCAATAGTGTGATACTCACAGGCACGGACGCCGGGCATTATTCCTTGCTCAGTAGCACCTCTGCCGGCTCTTTGACCTCGGGCGCCACCCGGACGTTCGATGTGCGCTATCTGGCCGATACCGTGGGATTGCATGATGACGGCCAAATCGAAGTCAATATCACTTATGACGGCATCCAAACCATTGTAACTTTGCCATTGGCTGGAGAAACTGTGGATATGCCCCTGGCGAATCTATGGCTGGAGGATACATTACTTCTGTCGGAAACCGTTGCTCCCACGCCATCGGCGGGAGATCCTGACGAACTTGTCCTGACCGTCGATCACCCCTATGCGGCCGACGGCGGCGCTTATGCCGATCAAACATCCATGTATACTCTGGTGCGTGGTGCGAATTATCTCATTGTGTCCGATTTTGGCGCTGCCGGCGATGGCAAATTGCTGGAAGACAGGCAACGACGCCTGGCCCGGTTCCGTGCGGAAGGATTTGCCGATACGTCACGTGAAGTGCTGACGGAATCTTTGCTCGTTATGGGACAAACCTGGATGAAGCAAACGGATCTGCAGGATACACTTCTCGGCGAACTCTCCAAAGTGCTTTACATCAGGCATCATCGTTTCGATTTGGCTGCCCAGGAGGCGGGTTATTATGTCGATATCAAGACCCAGCAGGGTTCCTCCCTATCTCGCCAGGGTATATCCACCGACGCTGACGCCTTCTTCCTGGCCTTCGGCTTCCTGGCCAGTGCGCTGGAACACGGGGTTCTTGAACAACTCCAGGCCGAAGGTGACCGGGAAGCAAATTCAACCATCAAGCTGCTGACTCTGGCCAATTCGGGCGGATACAAGATATTCCAGACGGATGCCAGTAACTTTGCCACGGTCAAGACCCAACTCAAGAATTATTCTTCCGCCGCGCTGGATGAATTGCAACAACTGATCGATCAGGGCGAAACGATCATGATTCCTGAAGAAGGTGAACTGGGTGTGGGAGACTGGCGCGGCAAGGGTTATGTCCGCTATGGCAATGACCCGCTCACCGGCAACCAGGTCATTGGTATGATCATTGGCGGAGACTATTTTGGCGGTTACGCGGCTTCTCCCTGGCTGTTCGATCCGGTTTATGCGTTTCTGGATTATGAGCCTGAACTGTTTCAACCTTTAGAGGATCCGCAAACGTTTAATTTTGATCCGGTGGACATGTATACCGGGGCGTTCGTCCACGAGATGAACGATATCGATATCGGCGAAGCCGAACCCAAAGGTTTCCATTTCAAACGCTATTATTCATCGGCCGACATCACTGACACTGGTGCTCTCGGGTATGGCTGGACACATAGCTACAATATCACGATCGCACGTCACAGTGATGTGGAAGCCGGTCTCGGTCGGCGCCTGGCGATTGATGCCGCCCCCTCCATCACGGCCGGGTTAGTCACCCTGGAGCTGATGAACAGCACCACCCCTGAAGTTCAGCGCTGGACCGCGGCGGCACTCACCAATAACTGGTTGATGAACCAGTTACTGGATAATGCCGCAACCGTTCGATTGGGCAATGAAGCAATGACCTACATACAGCTGCCTGACGCTTCTTATAACCCTCCACCGGTTGTTACGATACAGCTGACAGGCTCAGCCGGCGCCTATCAGTTACAGGAACGTTTCGGTACCGTCCTGAATTTCGATGCCAGTGATCGAATCGCTTCCTGGGTGGATATCGACGGCAACAGTATGACATTCACCTACAATGGCGATAATCTGGCTTCTGTGCAGGATAGCGCCGGCAGGAGTCTGACACTGAGTTACACGGGCACGGATTTGACCTCGGTCAGTGATTCCACCGGAAGGCAGGTAGTCTATGCGCTGGCCAATGGTGATTTAGCTTCCGTCTCTGACGTGGCGGGCCAATCGTGGAGCTACGGCTATGATACCAACCATCAGATAACCAGTATCACCAACCCTCTGGGAGAAATCACCATCCAGAATCAGTACGACAGTGCCGGCCGGGTCAGCAGCCAGACAGCGCCGCGACAAGGCGGAGCACTGGCGACCTATCAGCTTTATTTTACCGGTTTTGAGGGCATAGAGGAGAACCCGGAGGCCGGGCAGTCTCTGTACAAGTATGACCATAAAGGCCGTCCGGTAGCCTTCCAGGACCCTCTGGGCAACCGCAGCACCACCGCCTACGATGGCCAGAATCATGTCATCGCAAAAACGGATACCCAGGGTAATCAGACCTACTATGAATATGACGGCAACCACAACCTCGTTCGGGTTATCTACCCGGATAGCGCGGAAACCCTTAACAGTTACGATGGAGAGAATCGCCTCGTGGCGACCACAGATGCCCTCAATCAGACTATGCAGTTTGTCTATGACAGCGAGCATCACCTGATACAAGTGATCGATCCTGAAGGGAACAGCCTCAACTCCACCTACACGGCCGACGGCCGGGTGCAGTCCGCCACTGATGCCCTGGGAGTGGTCACGGCATTCACCTATGATACCTTTGGCAATACCGACACCAGACAAACCGGCAGTCATCCAGTGGTGGATGAAGACTATGACGCTGTGGGACAGCGTCTCGCACTGATCGACCAGGCCGGGGCCAGGACTCAGTTCAGTTATGATCCCCGGGGGTTGTTATTGACCCGCACCGATCCCCTGGGTCTGTCCACTGCCAACAGTTACGATGCGGCCGGTCGGCTGGTCGCCACCACTGACCGCAATGGCGATACGGTCGCCAGCACCTACACGGCGACGGGCAAGCTCGAGCAGATCAGTTATCCTGACTCTAGCGTGACCTACAGTTACGACCTCAAAGATCAGCTTCGCGGCATGACCGATCCGCTCGGCACGACCACCAATGATTACGATGCTGCGGGGCGGCTGATCTCGACCACCGACCCCCAGGGTTTCACGGTTGGGTATGCTTACGACGCCGCAGGCAACGTCATCGCCCTCAGCTATCCGGATGGCAAGACTGTCAGCTATGGCTATGACACCCGCAATCGTCTGATCTCGGTCAGTACCTGGCTGGGTGAGACGGCGACCTATACCTATGATGCCGCAGGCCGCCTGACGCAGCTGATAAACTTCAACGGCACGGTCACGGACTATGGTTACGACAGCGCAAACCGGCTGCTGAGTCTGTCCCAGGGTAAGAGTGACGGCACCCTCATTGCCAGTCAGGTTTTCACCCTGGATGGTAACGGCAACCGTATTGCCGAAGAACGCGAAGAACCCCTGCCACCTTCGAACCTGCCGACGCAGGATACGGCGTTCACTTACAATTCGACCGCCAATCGGCTGTTGAGTACGACGACGGACACCTTTGCCTATGACAACGAAGGGCAACTCAGTGACAAGAGCGGCACGCCGTACAGCTTCGATTACGCACACCGCCTGACCCAGATCGGAACCGCGACCCAGTTCCAGTACGACGGGACCGGCAACCGGCTCATTGCCACCCGCAATGGCAGCCTGACGAGGTACGTCTACGATGCTGGTGGCAACCTCATCGCCGAGGCCGATCAGAACAACGTCATAACCCGC
>Ga0114931_10003086_pt1 | contig 21163 bp, 12 predicted proteins | sample 2SBtaG_FD_89579 | JGI IMG/M metagenome (GOLD analysis project Ga0114931, IMG submission 89579) | Deep subsurface microbial communities from Kolumbo volcano to uncover new lineages of life (NeLLi) - 2SBTROV14_V59a metaG | ecosystem: Environmental > Aquatic > Marine > Volcanic | place: Kolumbo...
AATCCGCATGATGGAGCCTCCTTGCTCAGGAACGCATCATCGCAAACGGAACACGATCGCGCAAGGCGCTCTAGTAGAAATCTCGAATAGCTGTCTGGCTGAGTGGATTGCGGCAGACACGGCCACGCGAGGCGTGACCGTGCCACACTTTGTTGTTTTTCAGTTGCATGAACAACTCAGGATTTGTTCGCTCACTGCTATTCGCTGTGTCACTGCGCAGGCGTCGCGCCTGCTGGCAGCCATGTCTCATGCACACGAATCCATGACACGCCGCCGGGCGCCGACGCCTCGCGCGTGAAGACCGCTGTGCTCAGCCTGCCCCGTGCGACGTTGTTAACTGTCTGCCATTCTTCATATTCAGCGATGATTACATCGCGAACACAAGAGACGACGCGCGCGTTTTCGATCCAAAGGCGAAACCCCGGACGCCCGCCATAATCTTCGCGCACTAGATCGATAATCTGATCGCGCGCCAAGCGCTGACCGTCAGGCGTCACAAGCGAAAAGTCCAGCGAAACCGCTCGCTCGAAACGCGAATAGACTGCATCGCTCTGGGGTGATTCGCCTCGCAGCCACAGTTCAAAGAAGGCGTGCAGCGCATCGATTTCGTCAAGAACCAACTGCGCCAGCGCTGGTTCGACTGACTCTCGCAATGGCGCCGGGTTGTCAGAAACGCCTTGTCTGGTGTTCATCGCGCAACCTCCAGTAGGCGCCAGACTAATCGCCAGCGCCGCGCCCATCACTGCGAAACAACAACTGGTTGTGTTCATTGCTCCACTGTACCAGCGAGCGTCGATCGAGCTGGGTGTCGGTGGCAACGCGCCAGTAAGGAATGGAGTAATTGCAGGATCTGCTTCTTGCGGGGCGGCTCTGTGAGCCACCTTTTTCGCTGAGGCTGCGCGATTGTCAGTGATCTCGCAGCGACCAGCCCCTTGCTGCTGCGATAGCGGAGAGATATTGCTTCACGTCGTCAGTGTCGTCGCGCAGCGGTTTGACAGACATCGCAATCGGCCCTTCAACGAAGAGCGCGAGGCGCGCGCCTGCCCTGCTGGCTTCACCCAACAATTTCCCTGTGTTGCGCGTGGCGCGATAGGAGTGTCTGACGTGCAAACCTTCAGCCCGCAAGGCAGCGACAATTGCGGGAACGAGCGCCGCAGCTTCGTCACTGGCGCCCGGAATGACAAACACATCAGGTGAGAAGCCGAACCTGTCGCGCAGGGTCGCGGCTGTCGGCATGACCTCGCGGTCGTCGAGCACGTTTGCAAGCACGACATCGCCCATCGCAAACCCAATGGCTGGCGTCGCTGGTCCGCCAACGAGCTCGACGAGGTGGTCGTAGCGGCCGCCTCCGGCAATGGCTCGATCAAGTCCAGATACTTCATGCACTTCAAAGACCGTGCCCGTGTAGTACGCCAAGCCGCGAACGACGCCAAAATCCACATCGAGCCAGGGCGCCAGCCCGAACGTCTCCAGCTGACTGCAGACTTCCGCGAGTCGCGACCCCGGTGAGACTGTCTCCTGACCATGCAGGTATTTCGCAGCGACGTCCTTGGCTTGCGTGCGGTCGAGAAACCCCGCGATGTCCCACCCGATCTGTTTCGCTTTCGTCGATATCTCGTCTTTGTCCATCTTGTCGATGCGATCGAGCAGCGCAAACGCCGTCGGTTCGTGCGCATCGTCAACGCCTGTTTCTCGCATGAATTTCGCGACAACATCACGATTGCTCAGTTTGATTTTCACATCTTCAGGCGTCAGCCCCAGCGAGCGCAGGAAGTCCACACAGCAGGCGATCACCTCCGCGTCGGCGTCAGGCGCATCGTCGCCCACAATGTCCACATTCCACTGCAGAAACTCGCGCAGCCTACCCCTTTGGGGACGCTCGGCGCGGAAGTAAGGCCCCACGGAAAACCATTTGACAGGCTTGGGAAGCGCGTTTGCTTTCGCCGCCACCATGCGCGCAAGTGTGGGCGTGAATTCGGGGCGCAGCGCGTAGATGTCGTCGCCTCCTTCACGCTGAAAGGAGAAAAGCTCCGAGACGATCCCGTCGCCACTCTTGATGGTGTAGAGATCAAGATGCTCAAAACGAGGTCCGTCGATTTCCTCGAAGCCATGCCTGGTGGCGACCTCCCGCCACATGGATTCGATATACCGGCGTCTGAGCATTTCGTCGGGATAGAAATCACGCGTGCCTCGCGGACTGCGGATATTTCCTGTTCGAGAAGCCTTGTTCGATGCGGGGTTGTTCGCGTCTGCGCTGGTCATCGAGGCTAAGGTACCGTGTTCGCGAGATCTTGAAGGAGCGCCGCTGACATGCTGTCTGCTCGCGTGTGGGGACTTGCTGGAGCCGCTGGGATCGCAGTGTTTGTGTGGTCGCTGATCGCCTCAGGCGTGACGTACGACCAGCGCCAGGTCGAAATCGAGGAGACGACCAGAACCCTCGCCGCCTCGCCAGGCGATATTCTCGCTTGGAACCGCTTGGCCTCGCTTGTCAGCAGAGGGCCGAAGCTTGATGTCCAGATCGACCGCTGGCGCCACCGTGCGCCCCAGCGATTACTCGACGAACAAGCTGGCGAAGCGATGCTTCTGTACCGGGTTGGCTCGTATGTGGCCCAGCGGTCGGACGAGTTTCGCGCGCGAGCTGCGGAATTGCTCGAAGCATTCGTTGCGTCCCATCCCGAGCGAGCGACGTATTACCACTGGCACACACTGGCGCATGCCTACAGGCAGCTTGACCGCCCAGCGGAAGCGCTGGAGGCTTCCAACCACACCGAAGCGACCGCCAAGCCGCTCGTGGTGTCGGATCCCTCGCCCAATCTTGCGCTTGTGCTGAACTGGCTGGGGCAGATACGCCATGATCTTGGCGACCATGAAGGAGGCGTCCGGGCGTGGGCGATGCTCATCCATGTGCTTGACGCGATTGGTGAACAGGATGGTCAACGCGGCGCCTACACCTGGCAGGGGCTCGCAGAGACCGCCCAGCGCGCGGGTGACAAAGTCACCGTACTCTCGGCTCTTGATCGCTACTTCACCAAGATCAAGCGCCAGGGCGATCGCCGCCTGCCGCCACCTGACGCGCTGTCGCGTCTGGGCTGGAAATTCCATGAAATTGGCGAAGAATCTCGCGCCCAGGAGGTGTGGTCTTATCTGGCGCTCAAACAGCAGGCGCTGGCGACGCATCGGCCTGGAAACCCGACTGTGCTGTACAATCTTGCATGTTTCGCAGCGCTGGCGGGCGACCGCGAAACGGCGCTCGATGCGTGGCGTGACGCGCTGGCTGCTGGCTTTGACAATCTGGCCCTTGCTGATCGCGATCGCGATCTCGCTTCACTTCGGAACTTGCGCCGCTTCACAGCGCCTCTGGCTGCGCGAGCAGTTGTTGCGGCGCAGGCCAAGGTCGCCTTGCCTGAAGGGCGCGCGGAACTTTGGTATATCGCAGCGCGCAACAGCGCGCTGGCGGGCGACCGAGATGGGGCGCTCGATGCGATGGCGCACGCAATTACAGCCGGTTTTTTGAGCGTCAATCGCCTGCGATCGGATCGCGCGTTCGACCCGATCCGCGCCGACGCTACGTTTGGCGCACTTCAGAAACGAGTCTCCACAGCATTGACGAACGTGCGGAGCGAATGCGACGGACGGCGCCCGTCCCAGCGGAGCCGAATCGTTGAAGGAGAGCCAGATCGCATGGTGGCCTGGCTGAAGCCATAGCGGTGGCGACGCTGAGCCGTGCGTGATATGGTGCGCCCTTGGACACCGACGGAGTCGCCTTAGAGGCATTGATTCGCCGTGCAGTTCATCCCATACAAGGAGTTTCTCGACGAAGTGCGCAGCGCAGGTGTCGCAGCGAACCAGTCAGGTGGGCAGGTGATGTTCACGCTCACCAGCGCCGACGGCGCATTGCAACCAGCGCGCGTGCGCATTGGCAGCGGCTCGGCCCCTGGCGCGAGCGAGCAGGACGACCGCAGTGTCGTCAGCAGCGCAGAGCGCCTGCCCGAACTCATCGAACGACTTTTTCACAAGGCGCGCGTCGCTGAGGTCGCGGTGGCGCCCGCGCAAGCGTGGCGCAATATCCTCGATGTCGCGCTGTACGATCTTGCTCAGGATGAAGACTGGCTGACTGTCGACGCAGAGGCGTCACTTCATCAGAACGGACGCGATCCCCTGCTGCTCGCCTCGAGCGAATATCAGGTGCTTCGTTTACTCGCTGGCGCAGTGCTGAAGAATGGCCAAGGCGACAACTCGCGCGACTTCACTGCAGTGGCGCCCGGCTCGCCAATGGTTGTGGAATTCCACGCAGCGGGGTTCGCGGTCGTTTGGTGCGCCAGCGAAGCGGTCGCGGACGAAGTCGCAGCGGCGCTCGCCACCTGAATCCCTAAGCTGCCCGCCCAAGCCCGGACCATGTCTGGCCGATGACAAGGATGCGGTTCGCTCCGGTGGTGTCGTGCGCCTTGCGCCCTACCATTGACCGGACTGAAGGTGAAGGAGGCGATTAATGGCAAGCACTCTGGCGCACTGCAAATTCCTGTCCCTTCATCTGGAGAGAACAGCGGATTTGCCCTGCAGGGCAACACGAAGAAACGCTCGCCTCAACTCTCTCCCCCTAAGGGAGAACAGGCGAGTGCTGTTACGCGCCCCAACATTCCCCCAGTGGAATATGGCGCAAAACAGCGGCGCAAGGCCATCGACGCGAACCATGACGCGAGGCGCCGCGGCGTTGACAGTGGCGGGCGTTGTCGCAGCGGTCATCCTGACTCCATCTCGGGTTGACGCGCAAAATGCGCTGGGCGACGGTAGGGCGCTAGACGCAAACCTGCGGGTTGGCTCAGGTGGGATCAACCCCAAAGGTCGTGACCTTCTTGCCGAGATTCGCTTCCGCAACGCCATAGTCACGGGAAACGCGCCAGCGGGAATGAGCCTGCGCATTGGCGTGGGATATACGGCGACAAATGATTTTCGCGAGCGTCTTGGGTCCAATGACATCTTCAACTTTGAACGTGATTCGCTGCTCTCCGATATCGCTGGGCGCGGGATTCGCGGCATCGACGCGCTGCAGATCCAGATGCGCCTGGCGACTGGCGCGGTCGTCAATGATTCGACAGGCCTCCCCTTGCTGCCCATCGTTTCGCGCGCCGGGACTGGCGCCTCTGGCGATCAATCGCGAAAGGCGCAGTCACGGGCGGCGCGTCTTGATCCCTTCCGCGCACGACCACGAGGATTGCGGTCGATCACAGAGTTCCGCGCAAGTGACGCACTCGCGCCAGTTGTGCTGGGCGCCGCCACGACCAAGAACGGCGAACAGGTCTACGCGCTTGCATCATCCCTTCGCGGTTTGCAGATGACTGGAGTCTCGCCTGACGACGCTCTTCCGACATCTGTTCTTGCGCAAGGTTTTGCGCTGCCCAGCCCTGCGCAGCGCTTCACTGGCGCCAAAGATGAGGATGATGCGTCAAAGACAGACCGCCGCATTTCCTCGCGCGTTGAGCCATCCCATGGAACATACGAGGAAGTGTTGGCCCACCTTCGTGAACGCATGGCTGAGGCGCGTGAAGTGGCGACAAAAGCCAGGGAGTCGCAGGTTGAGTCAGTGTCTCCGGATGCGCCCCCGGCGCCTGGCGCAGGCGAGCCCCCAGTTCCTCACGGCGCAGACACCAGCGACGACGCGAATCCAGGCGACGATCTGCGCATTGATTCTCACCGGGCCCTTGATTCTCTTGAAGCCCGGCTCGAATCCATGCGCGACGCGCTCCTTGGCGTTGGCAAGCGGGGTGAAGGCATTTCCATGGAGAAGGCGCTCGACGAAGCGCGCCAGTTGCTTGCGGGCGATTCACCCGTCGTCGAAACGCTCACGAATCCACCAAGAAACAATAGGGATTATTTCGCGGCCCACATGGCGCAAGGGGAAAGGCTTCTGGCCAAGGGGCGCTGGTTCGATGCGGAAGAGCGCTTCTCAAGGGCGCTGTCGATCCAGCCAGGCGAGGTGACAGCGGCAATCGGCCGGGTCCATGCCCAACTGGGCGCAGGGCTTTACCTGTCCGCAGCGGTCAATCTTGAGCGTCTGCTGCTCGCCCATCCAGAGCTTGTGACGGTGCGTTACGCCCCGGCGCTGCTGCCTTCACCTTCGCGCCTTGAATCATTGACACAGAAACTGGAACGCCTGCTCACAGAGGAGAGCGCCATGCAGGCCCGCGCGGGGCTGCTGCTTGCGTATATTGGCTGGCAGAAGAAAGACGTCGCAACAATCAAACAAGGGCTCGACGCGATGCGCCAGCGCGCGACAGACACAGGCGCGTCCAACCCGCTCGAAAAACTACTCCGCACTGTCTGGCTGGACAAGGATTCATGAACGCCAGCGATCCAACGCCAACCATCACGGACTTCATGACCGATGGTTCGCTCGCTGCGCTGTGCGCTTCAGCGTCTCGGCTGATAGGCGTGGGTGTGGAATTGCGCGACGCGCAGGGGGCCATCATCGCATCGGCGCCGGGCCATTCCCCTCCCTGGCGCGTTCACGGGAGGACGAGCGAATCTGGCGCAACAGCGGCGCCGAGTGAAGATTGCGTCGCGATCGCCGCGGCGCCCGCTGCTTGCCAGGCATCGTTCATTGCGCCCATTCGCATCAGCGCCGGAACCATTGGCGCTCTGGCTCTCAAGCGCTTTGGCGCCTCGAGCGTTGCGGGCGCGCCACAGAAAAGCCAGATAGAAATCGAGCGATTTCTCACGCTGCTTGCTTCGACTGTGAGTGAGATTTGCGCTAAGCAAGCTCAACTCTCGATGAAGGTTCGTCAGTTCAAGGCGCTGCATCGCCTGTCCTCCATGCTCGTGTGTGAGCATGATCTTGACGCCACTCTTGACGCGGCGCTGGCGCTGGCTGTGGATGTCATCGGCGTGGACGCTGGGTCAATTCGCATTATCGACGAGGAAAAACTAGCAGCCCAGCTTCGCGCCTCCATCGGTTTGGGCCAAACGTATGTGCACGAAGCAGGCGCTCTTCCCGCACAGAATGTGCTCAAAGTGTTGGGCGACATCGACCAGGTGCACGTTGCGCAGGACCTGCAGCGGGAGCCCGATCTGCTCCACCCCGAAGCGGTCGCGCGCGAGGGACTGCGCAGCGCAATGTCTGCGACGCTGTTCTTTCAGCGCAGACCGATAGGCGTCTTTCGGCTCTATGCCCGCACGCTCCGGGAATTCACGGACGCTGAGCAGGAGCTGCTCCGGGCGATGGCGGAGCAGACCGCAGCAGCGATCGAGAACGCGCGCCTCCTTGAAGCCGAGCGTCGAAGCAGGCAGGTCGATCGCCAGCTCTGCATGGCCAGAGATGTGCAGGTCCGCATGCTTCCCCGCGCTGCGCCCAGCGACGCTGCCTTGGACATCGCATGGCGCTGGGAATCTTCCCTTGAACTTGGCGGTGATTTTCTGGATGTCTTTGAGACGCATGGTGGACTGGGTCTTGCAGTGGGCGATGTGGTTGGCAAAGGTGTTCCCGCTGCGCTGCTGATGGCCAGCGTGCGGGCCACACTGCGCGCCCACGCGCGCGACGACATCGCGCTTGAGGAAGTGGTCGCGCGAAGCAATCAGGCGCTGTGCAGGGACACGCTTGTCAACGAATTCACAACGCTTTTCTTTGGTGTTGTCGACCCCGCAACGCTTCGGCTTGCTTATTGCAGCGCAGGCCACGAACCCGCACTTGTTGTGCGCGTGCCCGAGCATCGCGCTCCATGTGGCGCCGATGTTGACGAACTGCGCACGGGCGGCATGGTCCTAGGGGTTGATCCATCCCAGCGGTATCAGCAAGGCGAGTTTCTGCTGCGCCCGAGCGACACGCTGGTCGTCTTCAGCGACGGGCTCACAGAAGCGTTTGATTTTGGTGGTCAGCAATTCGGCAGGCGCCGAGTGAAGAGCGCCATTCTCGATCTCCTCGCGCTCGAGCCAGACGCGAGCGCGCAGCGCATTGCCAATCATCTGCTGTGGGAGATTCGGCGCTTCGTCGGGCTTAATCGCCAGAGTGACGACATGACCATTCTCGTGGTCAGGGCGCGCTGAAATCCGCGATCATCTGGGCTGGACGCCTCGGATGCTTCAGCAATTCCCTTCAGAATCAGCTTTTCGGGAAGCCTCGTTAGCCCTTCTGCGGTCTGCGCCAGCGGTCAGGCTTGAGTGAGGCGACCAAGTGGCCGAAGTTATTGACTCTCAGCGGAGCTGATTACCCAAGACATACCGCCCTTGTTGCGCGTGGAGCGTCGCGAAGTGTTGGGCTGAACTGGGAGGTCGCCCGATTGAGCGTCCATCCCGAGGAGACACCACATGAAGCTCTTTTCACAAGCAGCCATCACAGCCGCCGTCACAGCCACTGTCGCCATCGCGCCCGCAACAGCGGAAAACATCATCACGTTCGCGTCCCATTATGCGGACACCGAGCTCGCGCCATTCCTGCAGAACCTTGGCTCGCTTAAACAGGAGCTCAAGCGGGCGAACGCGCAGCGCGCCAGCTGGGCTCCGTATTCCTCAGATTGGAAGAAATGGTCGCCAAGCGACGCAGCGAACCACAACCCCAGTTTCGCATTCGCTGAATATACATGGAGCGCACGCAAGGATCGCAAGTTCAAGAGGCAGCACATGCAGGGCCCCGCTGCTGACGCGCTGCGCACGTTTCAGGAAGGATCACAAGGCCACGTCGCAGAGTTCTTCGTGACAGGCGCCAAAGGCGGCAATGTCGTGCAGACGCAACCCACCAGCGACTGGTTCCAAGGTGACGAAGCCAAGTTCAAGGATGCTGCAAACAGTGGCAAGATCGCCTTTGGAAAGCCCAAGCGCGACGACACGGTTGGCAAGACGGGCGTCCATGTGAGCGTGCCCATCTTTGACAACAACGGCAAGCTGCTTGGTGTGGCTATCGCCCTTGTCGTTGCAGACGACTAACTGATACAGCTACAGCGTCGAAAGACGCAGCCAGCTGGGCGGGAAACTGCCTGGTCGGCGTTTGGGCTGATACCTGCATATTAAGGCGTGACACAAGACGCTGCCACTATAGCGCCGCCAAGTTTGTGGTGTGACGGCGCCTCGGGAGTATGTTGATGGGTGTTGTCAGACAATCCAAGGTATTCATGAGCGGGCTGGGCGCGCGACTATTCCTGCTCACCGGGTTTCCTCTCGCTGCATTCGTCATTGTCTCGGTCTTTGTCATCACAGCCCAGTCACGTGTTACGACCCGAGCAAATCAGCTCACCCACGAAGCGATTCCAACTGCGTTCGCGCTTGATGATTTGCAGAGCGCGGTTGCGGAAGCGATGCAGCTCACGTCAAACGCAGCGTCAGAGAGTGATCCGCACGCGCGAAACACAATCCTCAAACTGGCCCGTGAAAAATCACAGCGCATGGCTGACGCCCAGAAGCGACTCGCAGACCACGAACAATCACTCGGTGAATCAAGCCTGGAAGGCGCAAACGTCATTGTTCGCGACGCGCCCATAGTCCGCGAATTATCGTCGAGTCTTATCGCTGCCGTCGAGCCCGTTTGGACCAAACTCGCACAAAACACCGTGCTTGCGACGGACGACGCGCTCTTCGCACTTAATGAGAATGTCAAACCCATCGATCGTCAGATGCTGGGCATGTTTGCAGCTCTTGACACAGCGAAAAAGAGCGTGCTTGCCGACGCTGACGCCACGCTGAATCGCAACCTTGCGTCTATGCGATCGCTGCTCTTCGTCGGGCCGCTGATCGCGATCGTGTTGACTGTCCCAATCGCTCTTGTGCTTGCGACGCGTTTGCGCAACAGGCTTGCGCACATCGGTCAGGTTCTTGGTGAAATCCGGACGGATTGGAATCTGGGCCGCCGCATTGACGACCACCGCTCTGATGAGATCGGCACAATGGCCAGTGCGTGCGATGCTCTCGTAAACATGCTCGAGACAATCATCAAGGACGTTCGCGTTGCGTCTGTCGATGTCGCTTCCGCATCGACGCAGATCGCAGCCAGCAGCGAAGAACTCTCGGTTGGCATGCAAAACCAGCAGCGCCAGAGCGGCCAGGTGTCCAGCGCTGTCAAGGAGATGAGCGCATCGGTTGCGAAGGTCGCCAAGAAAGCGAACGAAGCCGCCAACGCAGCGATTGAGGGCGGCGACCAGGCTCAGGAGGGCGGCGACATCGTCACGCGCACGGTCGAGGGCATGGAGATCATCAACCGCGAAGTTACCGAGAGCGCCGAAGCCGTTGGCGATCTTGGCAAGAGAGGCGAGCAGATCGGCAATGTGATTGCGGTCATTAATGACATTGCCGATCAGACGAATCTTCTGGCATTAAACGCTGCAATCGAAGCCGCCCGCGCAGGCGAGCATGGCCGGGGCTTTGCGGTCGTCGCGGACGAAGTGCGAAAACTCGCGGAACGCACCACACAAGCAACGGAAGAAGTGGCTGAGTCCATCAAAGCCATTCAGGACGAAACCTCCCGCGCCGTCGAGCGCATGCAAAGCGGCACATCCCGTGTCGATGAAGGCGTCTCGCTCGCCAGGCAGGCTGGAAGCGCGCTGACTTCCATTGTCGAGAGTTCGCAAGGCGTCGCAGCGATGATCCAGTCAATCGCCGCCGCCGCCGAGCAGCAGAGCAATGCCAGCGGTGAAATCAGCCGAAATGTCGAGCAGATCAACGCTGTGACCAGCGAATCGGCCCAAGGCGTGCAGCAGGCGGCAGCAGACGCCACCCAGCTTTCGGAAAAAGCCGAGCAACTCCAGTCCCTCGTTGGCCGATTCAGATTAGGCGAATAAGCACTGCGGACAGACCAGCCTCCCGCGGAGAAGCAAGTGGAAGCGACAGCGCTTCGCAGCGATGCGAAGCGTTGTTGTTTGCAGTGTTGGCTGCGCGCGTGACGGCGTCAGGGCGTCGTATACTTTGACAACATCTTCAGAAGTGGCAGGGCTTCGGCTCAGCCACGGGGATGATGGAAGGTGTTGGGGAGTGAGGGGGGTCACGCGCTTCTGGAGTCCACGTTATGACAGCGGAGTCGGAAGACGATCTCGCCAGGCAGCTCTCAGCCCTGGTCCAGCGGATCGAGCGGATCGAAGAATACATACAGATCGATTTTGAAGGCGTGCCGGAGGGGCCAGAGGTGTTTGTCGAGCCCGCTGGCGCGCCTTCCGCGCCGACTGACGTTAAGCCGAACGCGGCGCTCGAAACACTCGAACGTCTCAAAGCGCTGAAGCAAACAGAACGAGAGACCGCTGCGCTCGATCAAACTGAACCGGGTGCGCAAACGCCCCACCAACCAGTGCCCGCTGCGCAATCGCCGACACTTGCGACCCAAACCACCCATGAAGAGTCGATTCGATCGCCCGCGCAGGCAACCAATCTTGAAGACCTGATTGGCGGCAAGGTGTTTGCGATTGTGGGCGCGATTGTTGTGGTCGCTGGCGTGGGGTTCTTTGTCAAACTTGCCTATGACCAGGGTTGGTTTGGAACGTTGCCTGACTGGCTCAAGTGCGTCAGCGCAGCGGCGTTTGGGCTCGCGCTGATAATCGCTGGCGAGGTCGCGCGTAAACGCGTTAGCGTGTGGGCGGCGGCTGGTCTGAGCGCAGCCGGTGTCGGCGCCATATACGTGGCGGCGTACGCAGCCTTTGGCCAGTACCACCTTGTCAGCCAGGCAACTGCGTTCGCGATGCTTGTTGGGACGGTGGCGCTGGGCGTCGTTGTCTCGACAAGGGCGCGGATTGTCGCTGTCGCCATCGTGTCTCTTATTGGCGGATACCTGGCGCCGTTTCTCGTGAGTCAGGGAAAGGCAGAGCCGATCGTCCTCGCATATTGTATAGCGCTGCTGGTGACCGGCATGGCCCTGTCTGGCAGGATTGGCGGCGCCTTCACATCGCTTCGCTGGCTTGTGTGGTGGGCGACGTTGCTGCTTGGCGTGGGCTGGACGATTTCAATAGCTGGTGAAGACTATCCAGTATTTACGCTGCTGTTCCTTGTGGCTGCGTGGTGCATTGTGCACGCAGAACTCACCACGGCGGCGGTGCGCGGCGCGCTGCTTGGGGGCTCGGCGCAGCAGCAGCAGACAGACGTCGACGCTTGGCGCCAGGCGCGACCGATCGCGCTGAGCTTCAGCGCTTCGGTGTGGGCGGGCGCACTGGCGACATGGATCCTCTTTTCGAACTGGCCCGAAGCGGACTGGGCGTCAGCCGCAATCGGATGCGCCGCGACGATGGCGCTTGGCGCAGTTCTGGGCGGACCGGTGCGCGTGCTGCGCGATGCACCAGCCACCGACCGTCAGCGCCTCGCTGCGGCGCTGGTAGCGCAAAGCGGCGCCTTTCTCCTTGTCGCTATCGCGCTGGCGTTTGGTGGATGGTTGCAATCAACATGGTGGCTTGCGCTTGGTCTTGCTGCGATCTTCACTGGCCGGCGAATTCGCTCCAAAGGGATGGATGTCTATGGATTGGTGTCGCTGGCGCTGGGCGCGGTGCGCATGTTGCCGCTTGTCTGGTGGGAAGAATCGAACGGTGCGCCGGTGATAGGTTTCGTATTGACGAAATGGGCGCTCCTGCCTGCGATTGGCGGCGCCTCGTGGATGGTCGCTGGCGGTCTGCTTGACCGCAAGGATGATGCGCAAAGACGTCTTCTTTCGGATTTCTGTATTGGTGTCGGTTTCGTGTTCCTGTGGTTGGCGTCTTTGCACGTCGATATGAGCGCGCGCGCCTTTGCTTCGAGCCTCCTTGCTGCTGGCGCGATCGTCTTTGCCGCTGGGCATGTTCGGCGGTCGAAGGAATTGTGGGTGTTTGCGTTCCTCTGGCTGATCGCGACATCAGCGACACTTCTCCTCAACCAGTGGTGGATCACCAGCGCCAGTGAACCATCGATTGCGGCGATGGGCCTGATCCTGACGCGCTGGACGCCAATCGTCGCGCTGACGGCCTTCGCCTGGATCTTGCGCGGCGTGTACGACGCGGTGCGCCAGTATCCCAAAAAGAATAGTCAAGCGCTCGCCCATGCGTCTGTGGGCGCTGGCGTCGCATTGCTGAGCGCTGCGTTCTTGCATGAAAACGCGCTGGCGATTGCAATCAGTCTCCTGTGGCTTTTTATAGGCGTAGGCGTCTCCCTTGCAAACAGGCGGGCGCCACACGTCGTATTGCCACATATTTCTATGGTTGTTCTTGCAGCAGCGATGGCTGCGTGGGCTGTTGCATATCCATTTGCAGGCTGGTCGAAAACACCGGCGCCCCTCGCGCTGCATCCGGGGCTCTGGTCTGCAGCATTGCTGGTCGCTGTGATGTACGTCGTTGCGACGCTGGAGATCAGGCGCCTGGCGATGCCTCGTGCGCCGCTGCGCGTCTTTTGCCTTGTTTCTATGAGTATCGCTACGCTGACGCTCTTCACTGCGACCAGTCTTGAGGCGGCGCGAATTGTGGCTGCGCTGACGGATGATCCTGCGACACGGGCGTCTGCGGTGTCCATCTGGTGGGGCGTGTTTGGCGTCGTCATGCTTGCGCTTGGATTCTGGCGAAGTCTGCCCGCGGTGCGTCACGTTGGTCTGGGTGTGATCGCTATCGCGGGCGCCAAGGCTTTCATCTTCGACCTCGCGACTGTGCCCCCTGTGTGGCGTGTTGTGAGCTTTCTTGGGCTGGGCATGGCGATGCTCATTGTGTCGATCGCCTACGCGAAGATCTCGCGATCGTTCACAAACACTGCGTTCAAGCATGTTGCGTAATCCCGTTCGAGCATCCGGATCGAAACGCAGGAAAGAAGCGGCTGGGACAGGCGAAGCATTCCTCTTCCAAAAAAGAGAGGTTTGAAAGCAATGACGCGATCCGCGTTACTTGCCTGCAGCGGCTTTGCCTTTCTTGACAAGGCCCATGTACGTCGCAGCGGCTTGAATCGCCATTGTGTTCTTCGCGTCCGCGACGCGCATCACGCCGTTCTTGTCGATGACGAAGAAATCGGGCGTGCCGTCGGCGCCATAGGCGTTCCACGTGGCGTTGTTCTGGTCGAGCGCCGTGGGAAACGGGATGCCATGCTGCTGCACGCCTGACGCGTAGATCGGCGCCTGGCTGGAAACGCACACGCCGATCATCTCAAATGTTTTCCCTGCAAGTTGGCGGTACATCTGGTTGAGCGCGGGCATGATGCGCTGGCAGGTATGGCACCTGGGTGACCAGAAAAACACGACGACCGTCTTTCCCTTGAGTTTGTCCCATGTGAGCGGGCTTGGCGTGTTGAGCCATGAATCGACCTGCAATGGAGGCGCCGCCTGTCCCATCATCGGATCGACTTGCGCGCGATGCACCGGGGCGCCTTCGAGCCAGTTGGGGTCGAGCAGCGGATCAACGCTTGTGTGCGCCTGCGCTTGCTTTGGAGATACAGCGCTGGTCGGCGCAGCTGCTTGGGTCGGGGGAGCTGGGGGAGATGCGGCGGGGGGAGCGGATTGCTCGACGCCTGCAGCAAATACTGCCTGGGTCTTGCCAGCTTCGCCAGCGCCCGACACACGCTGGGCTGAAACCGCGCTGTCCTGAGGATGGCTGCTTTGCTGCAGGCTGATGGCTGCGACGCCCGCGCCAAGTATCAAAACGGGTGCAGCAAGCGCGACAAACATCCATGGTTTCATCGTAATGTTCCGAGATGGTTTCGTTGGCATAGCGGTTCTCATTCCTGCGATGAACGGTCGCGTGCGCTGCGGACGTCCGTCAGCAGTTTAGCGAAGCGTAAGCGTCGTTTCGATGTCCACAGCTTTCTCAGCATGATAGCGCATCTGCAGCCGATCACCCTCGGCGCCCGCAATGATAAACCGGTGAATCACGCTTCCCATTCCCGGCGCGCCATGATCGAGCAGGATTCTCGCTGGCTCGTGCTCTACAGCGTCCATGCGCGGATCGAGCCAGCGTTCGAGCGACCCCGACGCGACAACCTGCGCCCGATCGCCAACTGGCGAGCATGTGAGGATGTCGGGCTCGCCAATGTGGTTGCGGGCTGCGATCCCGCTGCGCGTGGGCATTCGCTTTTCGTTCTTGATTTCAAACGTCACCGACCAGAGTCCATCGCGGAGGCGTTCAATCCTGGTGTCGCCAAACGAAAGCACGGGCATCTGGTCCGCGTGAAACATGGTGAAGGCGAAGTTGCGATGGGCCTCTTCTTCAAGCATGAACGCAGGCGTCACTCTGCTGGCCCACTTGTTGAGTCCGCCCACGAGTATTTCACCATATTCCGGATGGTTGATTGTCTCAAAGGGTTTAAAGACCTGGCCAAAGAGCAAACGGTCGCGGAAGAACTGCATTTGCTCAGCGCTGGGCCTGTTGACGTCGCGCTGGAAGTACATGCCCGGATTGAAGATTTCGTTGGTGAACGAGTAAATGCCCAAGCCTTCGTTGGTCCAGTTGACAAACCCGCCATGCACGGTGTACAGGTCTTTGTATATGACCATATACCTGTAGTATGGAAGAAGTTTCTCGCCGACCTTGCCGATCGCGTCGAGCACGCGATTATCCTCGGGCGGATAGGCGCCTGCGACGTAGGACGCCGCTGGCCCGCGAAGAATCATGCCCCCCGCATTGTGGAACGACTGCACGCCCGCGATGTTTGGATGCGCCAGGATGAACGTCGCGATGCTCCGTGTTTCAGCGTTGTACAGCGGCAAGGGGGCGGCGCCTCGCTGCACATAGGGAGGCTGCCAGTCGCTTGGCCAGTCGCGGTTCATGTCGTCGCCGCCTGGCGGATCTTCGTTGACGCGCCCGTCGCCATCGTTGTCGATCCCCTCGGAGCCAAGGTACGTCCAGTCGCCCTGTTGCCCTTCTTTCACGCGGGTGAAGACGCGCGGGTCGTCAGCGTCGCGTCGCCACTGACCATGGGGATCTTTCTTCCACATCTGGGTGATGGATCCGTCGCCATCAAGATCGTCGTAGGAATCTTCGTCGAAGAGCCCGTCGTTGTCGTTGTCCTTGGGGCGTTTGTTGACGCGGGAGCTGTTTGGCGTATTGGCGGTGTCGAACCAGTTCTGCCTGCCGTCGGGATTCTGGCTGGGGACGAGGTAAAACGTGTACGTGTCGAGCAGTTTCGTGATGTTGTCGACAACCCCATACGACCGTGTGAGATCCCACAGGGTGTAGAGGACTATCTCTGCCCCTTGAATCTCGTTGCCATGCACATTGCCGTCGATGTACATCGCGGGGCGCTCGCTTGCGGGAGCGCCTTTGGACGACGCGACGATTGCGACATACATGGGCCTGCCTTCGCCGCTTGCGCCGATGCGCTGGAGCCTGACGAGGCTGGGGTAGGCATCTGCGAACGCATGCAAATACGAGATGATGTGGTCGTAGTCGTTGTAGTGGTTGAAGGTGATGTCCACCTTGCTCTTGATCTGGGGCTGAGCGTTTGCGGGGGCGCTGACGAAGGACGCAAGGGCGCACGCTGCGAGCGCAACAGTGGCGGCGCTGCGATTTATTCTGGATTGAAGGTGCATTACCTGCCCTCCCTTTTGGCACGTGTGTCTTTGAGTGGAATGCGGATGATTCGCGCGCCTGTGGCGCTGGAGCGGATGGCGACTTCCACACTCGAGCCCTCTGGCCCTGCGACAAGCCACTGGCTGGAAACCGTCCCGCCGCTGCCATTGATGGCGCTGCCGCGCTGTTGGGGCTCTCCTGACAAGAGCAAGGCGCCCCTCGAATCAAGCTGCATAACGATGGGTGTGAGCCTGCGCGTCTTGACGCCCATGGCGCTGATCGTCGGCAGATAGCCATCGTTGACGACCGACGCAGTCACGCGCCACACATCCTCGCCCACGCGCTCCACAAAGGGGTTAGCGACGCGCACGCGAGGAAGGCGCTTGACGAGTTCCTTGGCGAAGCGCGTCTGCTCGTCGATGAGTCTGGGGAGTTCCTCCGGGGGTGGATTCATCTTGAACCCAGGGACAAATCCGCCAATCTCGACCTTCCCCAGTTGCGGATGGTCGAAGGACGTCCAGTCGATAAAGCCTGCGCCATCGCGCGAGTCATCGGAATACTTGAGCCATTTGGCGTCATCGGATGCGTTGCCCGCCGATGCGCCGTTGTTGGACCGTTTGCCTTTATCTTTGGTGTTTGTTGCGTCGTCGTCACCTTGCGCGAGCTGCATGATGCGCTGCTGGGCAGCCTGAGGCAGGGCGCGGAAACGCTGCATGAGCCCTGCACGCTGCGAGTCGTCTGCGGACTCGAACTCCTGCACCATGGCGCGCATCTGGGCGATGGTCAGACCGCCGACGCGCTCTTCTTCTTTGGGCTGTGCTTCCTGCGCGTCGCTCGCGCCTGCTTCTTCGCCTTTTTCACCTGCGCGTTTGATGAGGTCGGGGCGCACCCAGACAGGCGTCGCAAATGTGGGGACGCCAAAGTGCGTGTACGCCCACAGCGCGAACGAGCCGTCGACCTCGCTCGCAGGCGCCTTGGTCATGCCCGTAATATCCTTAAAAATCTTGGCGATGGCGTCGTGGTAGGGTTTATCATTTTTTTCCAGGGCTTTGGGAACTCTGCCCGTCTTGTCGAACTGCCCTGCCTGCTGTTTGCTGACAATGTTGTCGTGCGGGCCGAAGACGAGGACGGCTGCGATGTTGTCGCGGGCAAGCATCCAGTTGGCGAGGGCGCGGGTTTCGGGCTGATCGAGCTGATACGTCCCGGCGCCAGCCTCGAACTCTGGCCAATGTGCGGGGAAGTTGCGATCGAACACCACGCCTCCTACGCCGTCCTCTGCGATTGCGCCGTCGCCATCCGCGTCCATGCCCTCGACGAAGACCGCGTAACGATTGCGCTCGCCGTCCTCTGGCTTTGCAGGTCGAAGAATGCGCGGGTCGTCGGGATCCGCCATCATCGTGGCTTCGACGCCTGGTGGGGGATCGAGCAGGCGCATGAGGGTGATGACTCCGTCGCCATTGATGTCCATGGGCGGGTCTTCGTCAAATCTGCCGTCGTGGTCCGCGTCGTCGCGGGTGCGCGTGCGGTCGATGATCCGCAAGGGTTTATCGCCTGTGCGCACGCGGGTTTGCGCGTCGGGATTGACCATCGGCACGATGTACACCGTCGAATTCGCCAGTATGTCATTGGCTGATTCCGCCAAGGCGCTTGCGACGCCAAGCGCCGTGTCCGTTCCAACGAGGCGCATGCTCGACACGCCCGCAACAAGGAGAAGGGCTGGACGGGCGTCGGGGTCCACGTCACCTTTGCCCGCGATGCACAGGACATCGATTGGTTTGCCTGATCGGCTCTTGCCGATGGCTGCACGCTGCACCACGTCTGGATGGTCGCGGGCGATGGCCCGTATCACAGCGTTGGGCGACTGTTCGTAGCCGCTGGGCTGCGCAAGGGCGAGACCCATTGTTGTCGTCGAAGCGCACACAGCAGCGAACACGCTGCACAAATGGGTCAGCTGCATGAAGACACTCCCTCTGGCCCTTGGCGGCGCACAACGATACAGGCGTCCCGAAGGCTGTCTTCACGATACCGCTGACAGCAAAGGTTGTTGCAGCGAGAGCGCCGTCAATCTCCGTCACGAGGAATCTGCCTTGGTGGGGCGGGTCTCTGACTTGCCCGCGGTAGAGCAGCAAGTGGACTGCGTGGAAAGCTGTCCCATCAGAAACAGATCACACTATTCTGGATTCTTACAGACTGGGCCCGAAAACGATCGCATTGAGCAGCAGCCTCATGGGCGCGTGCAGAAAACCGCGAAATGTCTCGTCGTCTGCGAAGCAGATCACATTCCCAGCGCCCAAGCGGTGGTGCGTCATGAAGGGCTTGCCCGCCAGCTCGTCGCGGACGCGGTCAGCGAGCACGCCGCCAATGCGCGGGTCAGGCGACGCGAACCGAGCGACAACGTAGCCACGTTCTCCAACGGGCAGCGCCTCGCCTCCAAACTTGAGCACGCCCATCCAGTCGCGAACGCCCGCAGCGAGGGGATGCGTGGTGTCGATGTCGATGCGGAGCAGGGCGCCCGGCACTTTGTCCTCGATATTGCGATCTTTCCGTTCTTTCCAAGTGAGCGCGTTGAGCGCAGGCTCGCCCGCATCGTTTTCGATATCGGGCTTTGGCTCCAAACCGAGAATGGCCTTGATCGCCCACTGTGCGCTGTTTGCGCTGGCGATCAGCGTGCCGCCGTCGCGCACCCACGCCTTGAGGCGCTCAAGCCCAACATCGCCAAGCGTGTTGGTGAAACTTCCCATCGTGCTGGGAAGAATAATGACGTTATACGTGTCAAGCTTGACGCTGGCCATCGATGCGACATTGACCGCTGTGTAGGGAATGGGCGATTCGACATCGAGAAGATGCCAGTGCTGACCAAAACTGTTGCCACTGATTCCTTCACCCCGAACGAGCAAAACGCGAGGCAGTGTGAGCAGGCCGTTTTCGTTCGTGCCCAGGACCGGGCCTTTGGTTGTGAGGCCAGAATCCACACGCGCCGCTCGCAGGCCTGCCGCTGTGACATCCGCAAGGAACGCTTCGATCGCTGGCTTCTTGTTGCGGACTGTGTGCACGATAAGCGAACCCATAGAGAATTGCTGGCCATTGATCTCGATGTCGGCGCCCGCGCGTCGGGTCAGGATTCCATGTTTGACTGCGAGCCCCACAGCGATGGGGAAGTGGCGCTGCCTGGCGTCGATGACAATGGCGTAATCGCCCGCCCCAGTGACGGCGCCTTGGGAGGGCGTGAACGACGTCAACAGCTTCGTAGCGGCTGTGAACTCCGCTTTCGTGAACCATGCGTCAAGGCCAAACACGACAGGGATCGACCAGCCCGTGATGTCGTAGGTTTCGTTGCTCGACACAAACGTGGAACGCTCAAAGATCGCTCTCGCCAGCCTGCCCATGGGCTGATCGGCGCGAATAACCCATGAACCTGCGGGTATTGTTGTCTCAGCCAGCGTCTGCCCCGTCTTGTAGGAACGCAGCGCTCTTGAAGGCATGTCGCGCGCCGTTGTTTCGATTTCGATCTTGTGCGCAGCGCACAGCCGCCAGACCTTGTCGAGCAGCGCAGGATCGTTGTCGGCGCTCAGGATGAAGGCGCGGTCGCTGTCATCAGAAAATACAAGCGAATCACGGAAGTAATGGTGGAATCGTTCGAGCTGACCCGTACGATTGGCTGCGGTTGTCTCGAGATAGGACATGCTGGTGAGGAAGTGATGGCGGGCCCGCTCACGCAGCGTGAGGATATAGTTCCCCTCGACCTGCACCGCCCGTCCCGCGAACCCGTGGCCACCCTGTTCGCACAAGAGTCCGACGGCGCCGTGATAGACGGGCAGGACTTTGCCATATCCCGGATACAGGTAGTCAAAACGCTCGCGTGTGGCATAGACAAGTCCGTGCTTGTCGAAGACCTTTGCGTTGGCTTCACCGTATTTGTTGATCCAGTCGCGGGTGGCGTCTGGGATGTTGGCGTTGTAGGGATCGTCGCCTGCGCCGAAGAAATATGGCGAGCGGTAGCCCTGCTCGTGGTAGTCCACATGCAGCTGGGGCATGACTTTCTTGTACGCGCGGATGCGGGCCTGCGACTCGGGATGGACCATCCACAGCCAGTCGCGATTGAGATCGAAATAATAGTGGTTTGTGCGCCCGCCTGGCCAGGGTTCGTCGTGCTCCGCTGCGTCTTTGCTGGCGTTTGGGGACTTGCCCATTGCTGTGCGGAACCACGACACGTAGCGCTCACGCCCGTCTGGATTGATCATGGGGTCGATGACCAGCACAACATTCTTGAGTATGTCGGTAATTTCGCGATTCGTCGCAGCCGTCATGGTGTACGCGACGCGCAACGCGGCTTCGCTGCTCGAGGCTTCGTTGCCATGCACGTTGTAGGAAAGCCAGACGATGGCGGGATTGGCGTCGATGATCTGCTTGGCCCGCGCGGACGAGGTCTTGCGGGGATCGGTGAGCTCGAGATTGCGGGCGAGGATGTCGTCCAGATGGGCGATATTATCCGGGGAAGAAATTATCAGCAGTGAGAGGGCTCTTCCTTCGTGTGTCTGGCCATACTGCTGATACATCGCGCGGGGCGACGCAGTAGCCAGTGCTTTGACGTACGCGATGACATCGTGGTGCTGCGTGAAGCGCTCGCCTATTTCGTAGCCCAGAAACTGCGAAGGCGAAGGGACACTTGCGTCAAAGCGAAGCCCGCTAAAATACTCGAAAGGCTGAGTAGTTTCGGTGGCGCCTGGGGTGCCTGGGGTGCCTGGGGTGCGGGGGGT
>Ga0114931_10003087_pt1 | contig 21163 bp, 16 predicted proteins | sample 2SBtaG_FD_89579 | JGI IMG/M metagenome (GOLD analysis project Ga0114931, IMG submission 89579) | Deep subsurface microbial communities from Kolumbo volcano to uncover new lineages of life (NeLLi) - 2SBTROV14_V59a metaG | ecosystem: Environmental > Aquatic > Marine > Volcanic | place: Kolumbo...
CACCCACGGGCACGATGTACTCGGGGGCTGGCAAGGCGAAGCCGTAGCGCGCGAACCCCACACCGAGGAGGGGGTGGGCAAGGACCATGTGGGCGGCGGTCGCGTACAGGGCGATGCGGTTATAGATCGAGGTGACATCGGTCGTCCGCTGCCACCAGTCCGAGGCGACAAAGAAGGGGAAAGCGACCATGGCGCCCACCACGGCGAGGATCGCGCCGATCCGGAGAAGGGGACGAATCCGCGGATCCTCGCGGTAGACCACGGCGAGCCCGAGGAGGGTCGCCAACCACGGCCCGCGCGTCTTGCTCACCGCCACACCCACGGCGCACGCGGCTGCCCCCGCGAGGCAAAGGAGTCGCCGCCCCCGGCTCCGGGCACGGGCGTACTGGAGGAGGGTGAGGAGAAGAATGACGGCGAGGACGCCACCGAACTCCCACGCGCCACCAAATGCGCCCACGCCGCGGCCGAGGTTGTTGATCTCCAGATAGGTGGCATCGAAGAGGTGGACCGCGAAGTAGCTCTGGAGGACGCCCACCACGGCGTTGTAGACCCCCACCACGGTGAAGCCGGCGAGGAGGAGGCCGAGGGCTTGCTCATCCCACACCTGGCGGCGCGCAAGGGCGAAGGAGATGTACGGCATGGCGTAACCGAGAATCGCCATGATCACGTCGTCGCGCTGTAAGGGGTGATCGCGAAAGGTGACCCGCAGGGCGAGAGAGACGACGATGATCAAGGCGAAGAGCACCATCGCCTTTTCAATCGCCATCAGCCCCATGGGCTCATCCCGCTTGAGGAGATGACGCAGGAGGAGCGACAGGACGATCAACCCCCACAGGGCACGGTCGGCGTTGACGATCGGCACCGACGCCAAGAGGTTGTTGGGGAAAACCAGGAGGCTCGGCATCCCCAGGATCCAGAGGAGGGTGACTCCGCGCAGGTCACGGTAGGCGAAGAGGGCGCCCCCACCGGCGAGCAGGAGAGCAGCGACGAGAAACCAACCCTCCCCGGCCACCAGGAGCGCCACGAGAAGGCTGAGGGTGAGCCAGGTGAGACCACCGATGATCCGAGGCAGGGTGACCATATCAACGGAGAGACCGACGGCATCGCGACCGCGTTGCTCGGTGTCATGGACGCCGAGCACCGACGGCGTGAAGACTCTCTCATCGCCGCCGGCCGGTCACAAGGAGAGGCCGGCGCCGCCGCAATGCGGCAGCTCAGTACGCGCCGCGGCCGGTCACCACCGCCGGCAGCGTCAGGGCCAGGAGCCTGAAGTCGAGACCCAGCGACCACTCGTCGATGTAGCGCAGGTCCAGCTTCATCCAATCACTGAAGCCCAACTGGTTGCGGCCGCTCACCTGCCATAGCCCGGTCATCCCCGGCCGCATGCTCAGTCTGCGGAGCTGCCAGCGCGAGTAATCGGCCACCTCTGCCGCCAGGGGAGGGCGCGGACCTACCAGCGACATCTGCCCAAAGAGGACGTTCACCAGCTGCGGTAGCTCGTCGATGCTGAACCGGCGCAGGTATCGTCCAAGGGGGAAGACACGCGGATCGTCCTGTATCTTGAAGACTGGCCCGTCCAACTCGTTCAACGCATCAAGATCTCCACGACGCTCCTCGGCATAGAGCTCCATGGTGCGGAACTTGAGCATGTGGAAGGTCCGGCCGTAGAGCCCCACGCGCCGCTGGACGAAGAAGATGGGTCCCGGCGAAGAGATCCCTATGAGGAGGGCCACGACGACGAAGAGGGGGGTGAGGAGGAGGATGAGGGTCGAGGAGAGGGCGACATCCGCCACCCGCTTCAGGACGATCGCCCAGTCCGGTCCCGGACGGGTCTCATACGAGATCATCCGGAGCCCTGCACACGAGGCGGTGGAGGGGCGGGCGATGGCGGTGGTGAACAGATCGATGGCGTGGTGGAAGCGAACCCCCACCTCCTCGCACGCGAGGACCACAGGCTCCAAGTCGACGAGCCAGCTCCGCGGCCCCATGAAGACCACCTCATCGATCGGGTGGCGATCCAGGAGGCTCTCCACGTCGGCAAAGGTCCCTACCACGGGCGTGCCGCACACCTCATCTCCCAGACGCTGTGGCTCCTTGTCCACGAGCCCTACCACCACGACGCCCCACTCGGGGTGGCCCTGGAGCCGTCGGAGACACGACTCGGCACGCGGCCCGGTTCCGACCACCAGCAGGTTGTGTTGTTGCAATCCCCGCCGGCGCATGGCGTGGAGGAGCTTGAGTACCAACAACACCTTGATCGCGTACAGGAGGACGAGGAGGGTGAGGAAGAACGCCACCAAGGCCCGGCTCAGCTCGAAGGCGTGGCCCATGTAGGCGAGGGCGGAGAGGAGCACGCCGAGGAGGAGGGTAAAGCGCACATACCCCACCACCATCCTCCAGGCCGAGGCGGCACGGAGGTCGTGGTAAACACCGCAACTGCGGAGCAAGAGGGCGCCGAGCAGGAGGGCCCAGTGAAGAAACCAACGCCCGTCGGCGCCCTCAACTTGGTCGAGCACACCCACGAGCGGCAACTGCACGCCTACCAGAATCGAGTCGCGGAGGAAGAGCGCGAGGTAGTAGGCCAGGCCGATGGCAAAGAGATCCCCAAGCCAGCTCAGGAACCTCAGTTCTGCGTACCGTTCTCGGAACATGGCGTGTGACGACCTTTGGGAAGCGCGATTCTCTAGCCTCTGCGGAGAAGGCGCCCTGCCCCCACCAGACCCACGAGCCCGAGACCGAAGAGGGTCATGGTCGCCGGCTCGGGGATGGCGCTCGTGAGGCGCATCTCACCGATCCCGCCGTCGATGGTGAAGATGCCATCGCTGAGACCATCCTCGTTGTTGGCAAAGGCGAAGAGACCGGTCCCACCGCTCAAGTCGATGAAGGTGTACATGAGGACCGATGGGTTGTTGTTGTTGAGCAGCCAGTCGGTGGGCGCGAGGAAGTCGGAGAGCAAGCCCACGTGAGAGGTCTCCACGGGAATGGACGTCCCGGCGGTGGAGACGCGCCACCCCAGGTCGATCACGAAGGGACCATCGTCCGCCGGGTCGAAGTCGGCCGAGATGCTGGTTATGTCGAACCTCCAGACACCGCCGAAACCGAAGTAGGAGGCGGGATCCGGGGAGGAGATCGAGCCTCCGAGGAGCCCGGCTCCATCGCCGAAGATGTCGCTACCGCTCAACGCCGGGCCGGAGGTGACGAGCTCGCCGCCCGGGCTGACCGAGAAGCTCAGGGAGGAGGCGCGACCGACCGTTGCGGTGGCGAGAAGCAACATCGCAACGCCGAGGAGGGCGACGGCAGCGTTGGAAAAGGATACGGCTATGTGGCGTGTGCGATCACGTTCGATGTACATGGCGTGCTCTCCGGTTGGAGGGGGCGTGCCACCGCCGGCGCGGCTCGGTGACACAGCGATAAATATCTGAAACTTTTAAAGCAAGATTAATGCCAGTTCGACGAGAGGTGACGGGTTTGTCTATTCTACAGATAGTTACGGCTCTCGCCACATGTTCCGGCTGCTCCGGCGGGGGAGTAGGCGGCCCCGCGAAAACGAAACATGTAAATTTTTTTGACTATTGTTGCCGCTCCCTCGGCTGACGCTCACGAACTCGTCTGTATTTTCAACAAGTTTTCTAGTGTAAAGCCCGTGAACACTGTTATGACGCTGGCTTGACGATACCCGTGATTGTCATTCACATCACCGACGGCCTCGGAACCGGGGGGCAGGAGCGACAGCTCGTGGAGCTGCTCAAGGGGGTGAATCGTTCCCCAGGTGTTCGCACGGTAGTGGTGGTCCTGTCGCGAGAGGTCCATTTTGAGGAAATTGATCGGCTCCCCCAGGTGGAGGTAGTCCACCTCCCCCGCCGCTGGCGCAAGGACCCTACCGTCGCCCTCCGCCTCGCCTCCCTCTGCCGGCGGCGGCGCGCCGACCTCCTGGTTGCGTGGGGTCCCATGAGCGCGGTCTACGGCGCCTTTGTGGCCGCAACCCAGCGCATCAAGCTGGTCAACTTTATGATCCAGAATGCCCCCGACCACATTCCGCCCCTCTCCAGCCTGTGGATTCGGCGTGCCGTCACCTTCCCCCTCTCTTCGGTCGTCGTCGCCAACTCGCGCGCCGGGCTCGCCGCCTATCAGACTCGGCGCCCCTCGGCGGTGATCTACAACGGCTTTGACCCCGACCGCGTCCGCCACCTCACCCCTCCCGAGGCGGTGCGTGCGCGCTTCGGTCTCCGGCGCCCCTACGTCGTTGGAATGGTCGCCTCCTTCTCTTCCAAGAAGGACCAGCTGACGCTGGTGCAGGCGGCCGCCCGCCTCTTCGGCGAGCGCAACGATGTAGAGATCCTCTTCGTGGGCGATGGCCCGTGTCTCGCTGGTTGTCGCGCATGGGCATCCCGGGTGGCACCGGGACGGATCCACTTTCTGGGGCGACAGCGGGATGTCGAGTCGATCGTCAACCTCTTCTCCATCGGGGTCCTCACCACCTACACCGAGGGGCTGTCGAACGCGATCATGGAGTACATGGCCCTGGCCAAGCCGGTGATCGCTACCGACGGCGGCGGTACCTGCGAGCTCGTGGTCGACGGCGAGACAGGCTATCTCGTGGCCCAAGGCGACGTCGAAGGGGTTGCACGCCGTCTCATCCAGCTTCTCGACCAGCCGGATCTCGCGACGCGCATGGGCGAAGCGGGGCGGGCGCGGCTGTTCTCAGAGTTCAGTTTCGACCGCATGGTGGAGGCCCACCTCGACCTCTACCGGCGCCTCCTATCGTGACCGCACCTGCAACCACGCGATCACCAGCAGACCCCCTCATAGTAAGGACCGGCGTCGGAGGGTTGCCCGATGCACCCGGCCAGGTCGATGACCGGCTTGGCGGCGCTCGCCGCCGCCGCGACCGGGGCGAAACGGGGATCGCGGTTGCCCACCACGACCACCGCGGCCTCTTCCACCATCGCCTCCAGGTCGTCTCCGAGGAGGGCCGAGAGGTGCGGCAGCTCCTGCTCCACATAGGAACGGTTGGCACCCATTAGGCGCGCCACGGAGACGTTGGCGTCGAAGATCCTCACCGGGACCCCCTTGCCGATGAGGCGCTCGGCGAGGATGACCAGAGGCGACTCGCGCAGGTCGTCGGTCCCCGCCTTGAAGGCGAGTCCGAGGAGGACGACGGGGCCGCGGCCGTGGTCGAGGATCCGCTGCAGGATGCGCTCCACCTGAACCTGGTTGCTCACCAGCACCTGCTCTAGAACCGGCAGAGAGAGGTCGTGGTCGCGGGCGCAATAGAGGAAGGCCCGAAGATCCTTCGGCAGACAGGAGCCACCGAAGGCGAAGCCTGGCTGCAGATAGGTCGGGGCGATGTTGAGCTTGCGGTCCTGAACGAAGAGGCGCATCACCTCGCGGCTGTCGATGCCGAGGGAGCGGCACAGCGCCCCGACCTCATTGGCGAAGGTCACCTTGAGGGCGTGAAAGAGGTTGCTCGCGTACTTGATGGTCTCCGCCACCCCCACGGCGGTGTGGACGAAGGTGCCGCCGACCCCCTTGTAGAGCTCGCGACAGAGGTCGGCGACCGCCTCGGATTCGCTCCCCACGACGGTCATCGTGGGGTCGTAGAAGTCGCGAATGGAGGAGCCTTCGCGCAAGAACTCGGGATTGAAGCCGAACTCGATCCCGTCGCCGCAGCGCCGTCCAGCCCCCCTTTCGAGAGCCGGAATGACCTGCCCCTCGCTCGCCCCTGGGAGGACCGTGCTCCGGAGGATCACCGTGTGGCCCGCCCCCTTATTGGCGATCGCCTCGCCGATCTCGGCACATACCCGGAGGACGAAGTCGAGCTCCAGGCTGCCGTTGGCCCTCGACGGTGTGCCGACGGCGACGAGCGACGCCTCGCTGGCGGCCACTGCCTCGGCGGCGCTGGTGGTGGCCCGCAGGCGCCCCCGTGCGACCTGCTCGCCGATGAGCTCCGACACCCCCTCCTCGACGATCGGTGCCTGGCCGCCATTGATCCGATCCACCTTGGATGGATTGACGTCGACGCCGATCACCTCGTGCCCTTCCGCGGCCAGACATGCGGCAGAGACGCACCCCACGTACCCCAGACCAAAGACACTCAGTTTCATCGCAGGCTCCCTCCTCTCCGCCGTTGTGGCTCAGTCGCTGTTATGTTCCTACGTCCCCTCGAACCGGTCCACCGCCATGGTCTCCCCCCCCAGCCTCGTCCCGACCCCGCCTGCGCGGGATGCTCTCTACCGTCCACACCTTCTGGAATACCGCCGCCTGCGGTGCCCACTTCGTCGAGGATGCGGCGTCGGAGGAGGAATATTTCGCACGCTATTCCGCCTTCCGCTACCGCAAGGAGTGGCACATCCCCCGCCTCGTCCCCTTTGCCTCGGCACGCGGCAAGAAGGTCCTGGAGATCGGTTGTGGCAACGGCGCCGATGGCGCCATGTTTGCCAGCCATGGTGCCGATTACACCGGCGTTGACCTGACCGAGGCGGCGGTGGATGCAACGCGCCGCCACCTCGCCACCCGTCATCTTCCCGGCACGGCGCATATCGACAACGCGGAGCAATTGAGCTTTCCCGACGCCTCCTTTGACATCGTCTACTCGTGGGGCGTCCTCCATCACACCCCCGACATCGACAGAGCCGTCCGGGAGGTACACCGTGTCCTGCGCCCGGGGGGGTGGCCATCGTCATGGTCTACCACAAGACAAGCTTGAACTACGGGGTATGCATCATGGGGTACATGCGGCTGCGTGTGGCCCTCCATGCCCTCCGCCGCTGGCGGCACTGGGAGGTGGATCGGAGCAGGATCGAGACCACCTCTCCAACCGGCTTGCGCGGCAACGAGGACCCCGCGATCTGGGAGGTCCATTACCAGAGCTTCCTGCGCGAAGGGTGGTCGTACCTGAGGGCGGAACGGTTCCTCCACCACGCCACGGACGGCCCCGAGTGCCCCGTGGCCCGCGCCTTCACCCGGCGCGGGGGCGGCGCCTCTTTGCCCCCTTCCGCCGGGTCCGCACCCGCGTCGCACATTTTCCCATTCGCGCCTACCTAGGGGGGCGCTACATCCCCTTTGCAGTCGAGCGTGCACTCGCCCCCCTCCTCGGCTGGAATCTGGTGATCTACGCCGACAAGTAACGGCTCAGATCGATTGGAGCCGGTCATAGGCCGCCAGCAGCCGTGGCCCCTGGTGCTCCCAGCCGAGCTCCTCGACGACCCGGCGCCGGCCGAGCTCGCCCATGGACGCACGTCGCGCAGGGTCATCGAGGAGCTCCAGGAGCTTGCGGGCGAGGTCAACACCATCGTTGGCCGCGGCATAGAGGCTCGCCCCCTGGGCCGAGTAGCGCCCCTCGATCGACTCGAACTGGACGATCGGCTTCCCCAGGGCCATGTACTCCATGATCTTGTTCATGGTGGAGATATTGTTCAGCGGGTTGACCCGATCGGGGTTGACGCACACGTCGGCGGAGTTGAGGGCGGAGAGGAGGACCGCGTCGCTCACCCGGCCGGTGAAGGTCACGTGGTCCGCTACCCCGAGGGAGGCGGCCATGTCGCGTAGCTTGTCGAGCTCCGTGCCTCCGCCCACGAGCACGAAGTGGACGTCGTCACGCCGGGCCTCGTGCACCAACCAGCGGACTGCATCGAGGAGCAGATCGAGCCCCTCCTGCACCCCCATCACCCCCACATACCCCACCAGAAAGCGCCGCCCCTGGCGCCATGCCGGATCGGGCTCCACGGCGCGCATGCGCGCCACGTCGGGACCACTGCGCACCACGTAGACACGGTCCGGCGCCATCTTGCCCCGCTCGATGGCGATCCGCCGGTACGACTCGTTGGTCGCAATGGAGAGATTCGCGCAGGCGAAGGTGGCCCGCTCCAGCCCCCGCACCAACCGGTAGAGGAGGCCGCGACGGCCGAACTTCGACTCGAAGAGCTCGGGGTTCACGTCGTGGTGGTCGAAGATGAACTTCCGGCCGAGGAGCTTGAAGGGGGCGGCGACGAGGAAGATCGTGTCCGGTGGGTTGCAGGCGTGGATGACATCGATGCCGTGGCGGAAGAAGACCCGCCACGCCAAGAGGGTCTCCCAGAAGAGGGCCGCCGAGTACTCGACGACGTAGCCCGCGGGGCCATCCGCCTCCACCGGCAACGGGTGGCGGTAGACATGGATGCCGTCGATCACCTCGTAGCGCGCCTCGTAGCCCGGCCCCGTGGGAGAGATGACGCACACCTGGTGTCCTGCCGCCACCAGGGTGGTCGCCTCCAGCCAGACGCGCCGGTCGAAGGGGACAGGGAGGTTCTCGACGATGATCAGGATGCGCACGCGCTCTCCATGGGTTCGGTCACGCCCGCCGCAGGCGGCGCACGAGGTCGCCGATCTGGCGCCGGTCATCGGGCCGGGTGATCGGGGTCAGGAGGACGAGGGCGGCAAAGAGGAGGAGGCACGCCCCCTTGGCCAGGAGGCCGCCGGCACTTACCTCCGTGCCGATCCACAACCGGCTGGGTAGATAGACCGCCACCGCGACGACGACAATCGCCGCCACCCGCCGCCACTCGAACTCCACCCGGCGGGGGCAGTAGAGGTAGCCCATCCAGGCGGTGAGCAGAGCCCGAAGCAGGTTGGTCAATACCATCGCCGTGCCTGCGCCCACGAGGCCGTTGCTGCGGATCAGCAGATAGTTGAGGGGCAGGTTCGCCACCATGCACGCGAAGCTCACCACCAGCACGAGCTGGGTCCGCTTGGCGTGGAAGAGGGTGATCTGAAAGTGGAGATTGATCGCCAGGAGGATGTACCCGAGACAGAGCAGCGGCACCACCGCCACCGCCGCGCCGTACTCGGCGGAGGCCAGCAGGCGCAGGAGCTCCGGGGCGAAGAGCGACAGGGCAAGAGCGGCGCCCGTGAGCACGGCGATGAAGGTGGAGAAGATCCCCGTGAAGGGCTCGTTGGTGTCGCTCTTCCCGAGCGTCTCCAACCGCCGGACCACCCAGATCTGGGCGAAGGGGCCGGTGACAAACATGTGCAGCAGGGAGGCGAGGCGGTTGGCGAGGGCGTACTCGCCCACCAGGGCGATCGCGATCAGCCGGTTGAGGAAGTACTTGTCCGCGGCGTTGACCACCACATCGGAGAGGGTGGCCGGCATCAGGGGCAGGCCGAAGCGGAACATGGAGACGAGCGCCTGCCCCGAGAAGGCGCGGCCGACGCGGCGGATGATGGTGGCGGTGGTCACCAGGGAGACCAAGCCGATGGAGAGGAGCGTCCCCCAGACGATCCCCCAAACCCCCATGTGCAGACCGGCGACGAAAAAGAGGTTGAGGGAGAGAAGGGTGAGGCTCTTCGCCAGGGAGACCCAGAGAAACGCCCATGGCCGCTTCTGGATGCGGAGGTAGTTGAGGTCGATGGAGAAGAGGACGTGGAAGATCATCCCCAGGAGGGCGAGGCGGAAGAGGGCATGGTGCCCCTGGGAGTGGAAGAGGGCCTCGCACGCAGCCCACGCCAGGGGCGAGGAGAGGGCGGCGATCGTCGCGATCAGGCCGATCGACGCCCACACGGCGGTGCTCACCACACGGTTTTGTTCCTGCTCCTCCTCGTGGTCGAAGTAGACCCGAACCATGGAGTTGGCGATCTCCATACCGAGGAGGACGCCCGCGAGATCGCTCACCATGGTGACCAGGGCGTAGAGACCAAAGTCATCCACCGACAGGATGTGGCCGTAGAGGGGCACCAACAACAGCCCGGCGCCGCGGTTCAACGCCGTCGCCAGCCCGTAGACACGGGTGTGGCTCCAGACCAGCTTCAGCTCCGAAGCCACGATCGTTACCTCGTGATCCGGCGGCGCAGGGCGGCGACCCGCGGGCGCAGGTGCTCGCGTGCCGCGTAGAGGGCGGTGGCCCGGAGAGAGCGGCCAAAGAGCCAGAGCTGGTGGTGGTCGATGTACTCGTCGCTCCAGTCGGCGAGGAGGTGGGGGGCGTCGAGGCTGCCGCGCGAGGCATCCACCGCCTCCAGCCCCTCGGCGAGGGAGGAGACCACCATCTCGTCGAGGAGCACCCGCCCCGGGCTCAGAGCGGCGAAGTCGGGGTGGTAGGCGAGGTTGTAGTCATAGAAGCGGCCACGAAAACGAAAGCCGTAGCGGTAACTGATCAACCGCCCGTCGAGCCACAGACCGCCGAGCTCCAGCACCCCCGCGGCAGCGAACGTCTCCGAGACCTCCTCGAAGAAGCGGCTCCGTTCCCCGGTGGAGAAGATGCCGCTCCCTGCCCTCCCCTTCCAGCTTGCCGCCTCCACCGCCTTGATCTCCGGCAGGAGGGCGGCGAGCCGTGCGGGGGTCGGGCACTCGCGCTGAAAGCGGACCGAGCCCGCGGCGGCGAGCTTCTTGCGGGCACGGGCGAGCCGCGTGCGCAATGTCTTCGAGTAGGAGCGGCGCAACGATTCTTGGTCGGGGAAGTCGAGACGAAGCACCGGCGAGCGCGAGCAGTGACGCCAGTGAAGCCGGTGGTGTGTCCCCTGCGCCCACCGATCCACCATCGCGCGGGTGCCGGCGTCGATGGCCAGCTCGCTGAGGAGGAGCACATCCCAGCGCGCCGGCGCGCCGTAGAAGGCGTCGAACAGATGGGCAATCGACGCCTCGTCCAACCCGGCGATGGGCAGCGGCAGACGATCGGCAAAGGGTTCGCCGAGGAGGCGCAGGGTGGTGACGCTCACCCCGTGGATCCGCTCGGGACCGCGGGTGAAGGGGACCACGGCGGTGAGCCGCTCACCCCGGCGTACCGCCAAGACGTGCAGCGTGCGTCCCGGCGGCAGACAGCGGGCGGCGCAGGAGAACCACTCCCAGGAAGAGAAGGGGGTCGCTCCTGGTAGCTCCGAGAGGAACCCGCGAGCCTCCTCTTCGCCTCTTCCCGCCACGGCCAGATTGTCCGCCCAGGTCGCGGTGAACCCTCTGCCCTCCCGGCCCCTCTCTCCTGCCCCCATGAGCGGAAAATTAGGCGCCGACAAACCGTTCCCACAGGTGGAAACGGCGTATCGAGCCCACCACAGACACCCCGAGGGCGGCCTCCGCCGCCTCCGGCGTCAGGACACGGTGGTCGAAGGACTCGCGCACCAGTGCAATCAGTAGCGCGAGGAGGATCCCCGCGACCACCGAGGCGAGGATGAAGAGGATGCGCGGAAAGCGCGGTTTCTCCGGCGAGACCGCATAGTCGATCACCCGGATGTTCGCCATGCTCACGTTCTCCGCATTGCCGGATTTTGCCTCCTCCAGCCTCTTCAAGTAGGAGAGGTACGTCTCCTCCTGAGAGCGAATCACCATCGCCATCTCCTCCGCGCGTGCCTGGTCGCGCTCCAGCTCCTCCAGATTCTTCTTCAGCTCGCGGAGCCGGGTGTTGATGGAAACAATGCGATCTTGTTGGAGGCGTACCTTCGGATGGGGGGGAGCGTAGTGCGACAGCACCTCGGCGAGCTTCGTCTTCACCTCCGCCTCCTCCTCTCGCAACTGACCCATCTCTTCCACCAGCCCATTTTTTCTGGCGGTCGTCGCGGAGAGGGCATGCTGCTCCTTGAATGCCTCCAGCGCCGCGCGACCGCGGTCGAGCTCGGCCTGACCCCGCTCAACCTGCTTGCGATAAAACTCGATGGTGCTCCCCACCGAGTAGATGCGTAGGTGGTGCGCGAGGTAGGCATCGGTCACCGCGTTGACGATCTTCGCCGCGAGCTCCGGGTTATCGGAGCCATACCGAATGGTAAAGATGTTGGCGTTGACCTCCGCCTTGGTCCGCACCCGACGGGTGAGGCCGTGGATCCACCCCTTCCGGTCACTTCCCTGGCTGATGAGGCCAAGATCGGCAAGCCATGCCTTGAGGCGGTGGATCGTCTGGGAGAGGGCGGAGCGGTGGAGAGGGGGGGCGTCGAGATGCAGGCGATCGACCACCGCCTCCATCACGGTGCGGGAGTGGACGATGGCCATCTCGGTATTCATGACCTCTACCATCTCCAGACCGAAGTAAGGTTTGGTCCTCATGCTCGGCGCCTTGTTGCGTTCCACCAGCACCGTCGCGGTGGCGCGATAGGTCTGGGGAAAGAGGTAGACGAGGGCCGTCGTGACCGCCACCACCACGAGAACGGTGGCGATGAGCGTCCACTTCCACTTGAAAAAGAAGGTAAGGATATCCCGCTTACTGATGGCTGATCCCTCCCGTGATGTGGTCAATAGAGGTGTCGGTAGAGCACCTGGGGGACCCAGTACCGGCGTTTATTGAGGACCACGCCACTGATCTCGATGCCGGCGCGGCGCAGCTCCTCACCGAGGCGATGGAGGGCCTCGGCGGTGGTTCGGTTGCCGTCGACGACGAGGAGTCGGGTGCCGGCAAACCGCGCCCATTGCAAGGCGACGGTGGCGCGCAGGCTCCCGGCGTCGACGATGATGACGTCAGTGCTGTGCTCCAACCGCTCTATCGTGGCCTGCGGTGAGCCATCGCCGTGGCCATCCTCCGGTGCAGACCAGGAGACCACCTCGATCCCGGGGGCGGGTTCGTTGCCTGGGACGGTCTCACCCCCGTCGAGGAGGTGGCGGAGCCCCTGTTCACCCCGTCCAGTGACATCGATCGCCGCCACCCGGAGGCCGCGGACCCGGGCGAGGTAGCCTGCAAGCGCAACCACGACGGTGGTCACCCCCTCCCTCGGTTCGCGTGCGGTCACCACCACGGTCTGCGCGCGCGCTCCCTCCGTTCCATCCCGGTCGACGGGGACGACATGTTCGCAGATACGCGCCGCCGCCTCCCGCAACGCCGCCCTCCGCTGTCGGATCCGGTCCGTGATCATGGGCTACACCTCACGATTACCTCGCATCGAGGCCACCAAGACCATACGAGGCACCGACGCTGAGCTGAAAGGGAAGGACGCGGCGCAGGTACTGGTCGACGAACTGATCGACCTTGGCGATTCTCGACTTCGAGATGTAGACCACGTCATCGGGGTGGAGGGCAAAGGGCTCTCCGGCCCCCTCTCCCGCAAGGAGCGACTCCACATCGAAGGTCCAGTGCTCGAAGGAGCCATCGCGGGCGAAGCGCACCACCAGCACCTCCTGGGGCGCCGCCCGATCGGTAAATCCGCCGGCCATGGCGACCGCGGTCAGCGGGGTGACACGGCGCCGGATCTCCACGCTCCCGGGTCGTCGCACCTCGCCCATCACGTAGATGCTGGGCACCTGACGATCTCGTAGGTTGACCGTCACCACGAGCTATTGGCCGAACTCGCCGGTGTAGGCGTCGACGATCTCTTGGCGCACCTCCGACAGCGGTCGCCCGGTGGCCACCGGCGCGATGAAGGGGAGGACCAGGGGCTGCTCGTCGTACACCTTGAGCTCCAGCCGGTTACTCCCCTGGGCGCTCATGAGGGCGCTCATGAACTGCTTCAGACGGTATTGACCCTCTTTGACCGAGACCACGACCTGGGGGTCGCGAATCTGGTGCTGGCGGTAGAGCTCGGCGATCTGGGTCCCGAGTGCATCGACGGTCTCCCCCGCGACCTGGATCGCACCGGCCAGTTTCAGCGAGATCCGCCCGTCGGGGAGGACCCTGATCGTGTCCTGGCTGAGATCGGGGTGGTCGGCGACTTCCACCTGGAGGGTGTCACCCACGCCTACTCGGTAGACCTCCTCTTGGAGCCGTGCATCTAAGTAGTACGCCACCTCCAGCACGTCCCCCACGGTGACCACCGATGGATAGAGGCGAGCCCTCTCCATCCCGCCCGGGACGGTCGACAGGGGAGTCGTGGCGCACGCCGCGCTCCCAAGGCCGACCATCACCAAGAGCACCGCATCGCGCCATCGTCCCGTACTCACCCCCCGCTGCTCCCTCACGGTACCTCCATCCCCATGCTGCTCCCCGCCTCCTGCCAGAAGGAGAGAGCCCGCTGGCTGTTGTGAAACTGCTGCGCAAACTCTTTCACGTAGGTGGGGCTGCGATTCTCGACTTCGTGAAAAACCGCCTCGGCGACCTGCCGCAGGTGCGAATCGCCACTCCTCCACGCCACGTGCGACAGACCATAAAGGAAAAAGGCGGATAGGGAAGGGTCGGCGGGGCCGCCGTCTTTCATGTAGTGGAAGGTGTGTCGCCTCCCGTCCCACTGGTGTTCCACCCAGTAGCGGACGAGGCGTTGCAGGTACGCCTCGGCCCGGGCGTCACCCGTGCGCTCCTGATACCGGGCAAGCCCCAGACTCGCCACCGCCACATGGATGATCCCCTCATACTGGTCGGGCTCGATCTTGATGAGCTCTGCCACGAGCGTCTCGACAGCCCCCTCGACACGCCGGTGGAGCGCGGGCTCCTGCCCTTCGGTAAGGAGCTCCACCGCGAGCAGGTTCACCAGGGGCCATCCGAGGCGACGCGCCCCCACCGGTGCCCCCCCTTGGCGTTGCTCTCCCACCACCCGGATCGCACGTGTCACGAGGCCACCGTCGAGGTGATAACGCGCCACCTGGAGGGCGGCGCGGCGCAGGGCCGGGTCTCCGGTGAGGAGATGGCCATAGACCAGCATCTCGGCCAGGCAGTGAGCACCACCATGCGCCTTCCCCGGATCGGGGAGCTCGCAGAAATGGAAGGCGGGAAAGTCCTCCCACGAGCCACCATAGCGGGCGAAGAAGGGGGTAAAGAGATCGTCCACGGCGGGCAGCCCCAGGGTCTTCAGGTAACGCGAGTCAAGGTAGTAGCGGGCAAAGGCGCGAAACGGCGGTGTGCTCTTCTGGAGGCCGAGCATGATCGCTTTCATCTTTCCCAATTTGGTACGGAGGCTATCCCTTGCGGCGCGCACGAGGCCGTATCCCAACCACTCGCTCAATTCCTGCTCCACCGCCGTGGGTGGGGCAACGGCGAGACCGCGTGCATGCTCCGCCACCTTGCGGGCCGCCTTCTTCCCAAACTGGCTTTGAACGTAGGTGAGGATCTCCTTCTCGGTCGCCGGTGCCTCTCTCTTTTGCCGCCACCGCTGGCGCAGGCGAACCGCTGCGGCGCGGGCGATGTGGCGTTCCAGGGCGTGGTAGGTCGCTCGGTGCTGGAAGCAGCCGCCGTCGAGCCCCACGCCGTTGTCCGCATACTGGCGTGCCATGTCGAGCCCTGTATCCAACGCCGCCGGATCGCCGCTGCGCAGGCCGAAGAGAAGAAATGCGGTGGCCGGGTCGTACTCCTGGTTCAGGTAGCCGGCATAGGCCATCCCGTGACGCCGGTCGAAGAAATCACCCCACGCGGTCCAGCCGCGGTTGTGCGGATCTTCCTGCTGCCGGCGGAGGCCGTCCCAGGCCCGACGGAAGGAGGCATCGAAACGGGAAGAGAGGGCGTTGCTCACCCCGGTTCGCCCTATCGCCCGGGTTGCATCCACGTAGGCGGCCGGCACCACCGGGCGAAGAGGGATGGCGAGTCGCCGGGCAAGATCCCGAGGGTCCGAGCCCCGCTCCAGCACCACCACACGGGTCACGTGAAATCCTGCATCCGCCGGGTACGGTGGGGCGGATGGGGGGTAGAGGTGGACCTTCAGAGTATCCCCGGCCGCCTCCACCGCCGTCGGACCGCGCTCCACGGCATGGCGGATCGCAACGCTCCACCGCCCACCGCGGATCGCCCCCACCGCGGGGGCCGCGACGACCGGTCCCGGGTCGGCGATCTCCAGGGTCACCGACCGCCACCGCGCATCCACCGCATGCTGGGCCACCTCGATACGCAGCCGGACTCGCTTGCGGGTGAGCGGCTCCACGTCGATCCGCGCCGATAGGTCTCCCTGGCGGCGGAACCCCTGGCGTACGGGAAAGATGGTCACTCCTGTATCGGTGGCGACCCGGAGCACCATGGAAGGCAGGGGGGGGGCAACCACCGGTCGCTGAAGCCCCACGCCGCGTTCCAGGATAAATCGCTTCGTCTCCCCCGCCTGAAAAGCGCTCGCGAAGGTCACCCCGAGCCAGCGGATCGACCCATCGGGCCACAGCGACAGCGGGGAGAGCCTGGCGGCCACCGGCCGTCCCTCGGCGACAAGCCTCACGGGTACCCCGGCCGCCACCAACCCACGCGCCAGGGGGACTCCCCCCTCCACCACCCCCTCGGGACGGGCGACGCCCGCCCGCTCCACCACATCCAGGATCACCGGCAGGTTGCCGTCCGTGGCCGCAGCGGCGGCCGCGGCCAGCAACAAGGCCACCACAAACACGGAAAAAAAGAGGGCGGCTTGGGTGCGCAACGATTGTCCGGCTGAGAAATGGAGGAGGATGGAGGAGTCGACCCGCGTGGGATCAATCCTAAAATATTGCGTCAAGAACATGTGCGGGAGCTACCTCCACCTGTTCTTCGCATCGCCTACATCGGCCAGCAGGCTGAGGGTGGTGCGCACGACGCCTTGTGGCGCGACCTGGTGTGGACCGTTTTTCTTCCGGCTGAGGGGCACGGGTGCGGAGATTTCGGACACCGTTTTCCTGCCTTGCACCACACTGTTTATTAGCCCCCCAATCGTCTAAAAAAGGTGTTATGTTGAACGGATGCGCGCCGAAGAGATGCGGTGCACCACCCATTCCCTTCCCACTCAGGGCGGCCCATTCCGGGCCTCCCTCCTACCTTGGGGTCGGGCCAAGACCCCAAACTCAAACCCTCTGATGGAGGATGGAGCATGAAGATGCACAACGCATGGTGGTGCCTCGGCGCCACGGCCGCCGGCACCCTGCTGGTCGCCGGCACCCTCACCGGCTGCGCTAACTGGTTTGATGGTGGCGGTGGTGGCGGCGGCGGCGGTACCAGCGCCACGCAGGGAACGGTCACCGACACCGCCGACGCGGTGGTGGCTGGCGCCTCGGTGGTCCTGGTCTCGGCGGCGGACGTGGATGCGGCCGACTCGATCCAGCCGATGGAGGACGTCGCTGAGGAGGTGGTCGCCGGGACCAACACCGCCGGCATGGTCGCCACCACCGACGCCAACGGCCAGTACGCCTTCACCGGGGTCACCGACGGGAATTACTTCCTCGTCGTCCTCCCCGGGGCCACCGACACCCTCCACCTCCCCAGTGCCAATCGGTCCGCCATGGCGGTGGCGAGCGACAACTTCCCGAACAAGGGGGACGGCGACATCGAGATCTCCAACGTGCCCCCGGCCGACGCCACCTTCGTGGGCTCGGCCACCTGCCTCGGCTGCCACAACGGCACCATCACCGGCGACAAGAGCGGTTTGAAGCACACCCTCCACTTCCTTGGCTTCCGCAAGCCGGGGGAGACCAACTCCCTGCAGGACCTCCTGACCAAATTCCCCGACGCCGACAAGGGGCTCGCCGCGTTCGACGGCCAGTGCATCGAGTTCTCGGCCAAAGGCAACACCCACTGGGCGTTGATCGACCGGGAAACGACCGGCGACCTACGCTACTTCTTCCAGATGGCGGACAACGCTGCGTGTGACGGGGCCCTCTCCGCCAAGTACTACGTCGCCTTCACCTACGGCGGCGAGGCACTTTACAAGCAGCGGTTCATGGTGCTGGTGGACGCTGACGGCGCACCCGGGGCGAAACATGTGGCCGACCCCACGTTTGACTCGGCGACCGACTCCGCCGCCTACTACTACCCGGCCCCCTTCCAGTTCAACGAGTCGAACGCCACCACCGACTTCCCCGCCGCCTTCGGCGAGAACGGCGAGTTCTCCGGCAAGTGGATCCCCCCCACCGCTGACGGCGACTTCGTCTTCGCCCCCGAGTCCGGCGACGCCACCACCGGCACCCCGGAGGGCGCCCCCACCGAGTCCTTCGGCGTCGACTGCGGCGGTTGTCACGGCGGCGTGGCGATCACCAAGAACACCGACGGCAACTTCATCACCCAATACATCGACCAGGTGGCCTCGGACGTCTATGCCGGCAACATCGGCTGTGAGCGCTGCCACGGCCCCGGCTCTGCCCATGTGGCTGCCGGCGGCAACGGAGAGTACATCGTCCGTCCGGATCTCCTCACCCCGGGTCGCCTGAACATGGTCTGCGGCACCTGCCACCAGCGTGGCCACGGCGGCAGCGTCCTCGACGACAGCGGGGCCCACGCCGGCTTCGCCTCCAAGGGCGACCTGACCACCGACTCGTCGATCAACATCTTCCGCGCCGGCATGTCGCCGCTGCAGATGTACGGGATCAGCAACGCCGCCCCGAACTTCGGGACCAATACCGACTACTGGGAGGCGATCGACCTCAGAGGGAGCCACGCCTGGCAGGACAGGGCGGATGAATCGGGTGACACCTTCGGTGCCGCCTTCAACCACTCGAAGAGCCACCACCAGCAGTACTTCGACGAGGTGCGCGGGACGATGTTCAAGAACGACCACCAGATGGTCACCTGCATCGATTGCCACAACGCCCACGGCTCCAGCAACAATCACCAGATCAACTACAACGCCGACAACAACGCCCTCTGCCTCGAGTGCCACAACGGAGCCAACGTCACCAAGGGCGGCTTCGCGACCATCACCCGCGCCATGGTCGACGCCCTGGAGACGGACGGCACCAGCGACCCGGCGATCGGCACCGCGGTGATGGGCCATGTAGGCACCGAAGTGGCCGCCACCGACACCGGCGGATTGATGGCGGGGCAGACGTATGACCCGGAGACCACCAAGATGGGCCGCTGCATCACCTGCCACATGCCGAAGACCGCGAAGACCGCGCGCTGGAACGCGACCCAGGACAACGGCTTCCGTGAGGGCGACATCCGCTCCCACACCTTCGACGTGATGCCCAAGGCAGTCACCGAGGCGATGCTGAAGGCGGTCGGCAGCAAGACCAGCGTCACCCCCTCCGGCTGGGCCAACAAGTGCGGCGGCTGCCACACGCCGCTCACCGAGCCCGCGTCGTAGGTTCAGCCAGTTTCGGCTGCTACACCCCAGAGGGCGGGCCTTTTCGGGCCCGCCCTCTTTTTTTGCCCGAAGAGCGCCGGGCCGTTGTTGACTCCGTCCCACCGGTTGCGCTTCACTCTCCGCCGGTGGTGAAGGGTTGCCACCGTGCTGGAGGAGCGCCACGTCGCCCGGCCCCGGGCGGAACCACCCATCGGGAGGAGTTATGCCTGTGCGTCTTCTTGCCCTGGCCGTCCTGGCTGTGTGCGCCGCGATTCCCGCGCGCGCGGCCGACGTCTCGGGCCGGCTCACCACCCTCGCCTACAGCCAGCAACGGTTCGACGCCAACGGCGATGCGGACCAGCTCCCCCTGTACGAGTTCCTCGCCCTGGACGTGGCGGACCTCGGCGTCGCGCCGCTGTCGTTGCACGTCGATGGCTTCGCCAAGCTCGACCTCCGGGAGCGGACCTTCGGCCACGACCTCGACGGTACCCTCACCTACGCCTACCTCCAGTGGCACGACCGCGACGCCGGTATCGACCTGCGCGCCGGCCGCCACTTCGTCCGCCAGGGGGTCGCCACCGAGTACCTCGACGGCGCCTCCGTCGACTGGCTCGCCGGCCACGGCGTCGGCCTCTCTCTGTTCGGGGGCCAGCAGGTGGACGGTGACTCGGGCGGCAACAGCGGCGACCTCGAGGGGGGCGGCCGCCTCTTCTGGCGCCAGCGCCGCTTCGAGCTCGGCCTCTCGGCGATGGAGGCTCACGACAACGACCAGACCGCCTTCACCCGCGTCGGGATCGACGGCTGGGGTGCACTCGGCGGCGGCGTCACCGCTAGCGGCCACGCCTTCTGGGACTGGATCTCCGAGGAGGTCTACGACAGCCAGATGCTGGTCACCTGGGAGGCCACCCGGCGGCTGCTGCTCTCTGCCGACGCCAGCCGCATCCTCCCGAGCCTGCTTTTGTCGCACACCTCGATCTTCGGTAACGAGATTTTCACCACCGGGGAGCAGCGTGAGCTCGGCTTCCGCGCCGACTACGACCTCGGCCGTCACATCCGCCTTGCGGCGGACGCCCGCCAGTACGACTACAGCGAGGGTGACGACGAGTGGACCTTCGGCGGCGAGGGGCGCTACCGCTGGGGCGATCGGATGGATAACGAGGTCGGGGTCCGATACGAACACGAGCAGCTCTCCGAGGTCACCCACCTCTTTGGCCGGGTCAACCAGGAGGTGGCGCGGGTCACCGACCGCTTCGACCTCGCCCGCCTCTACTACGCCGTCGATTTCACCCTCTACAACTTCGACGAGCCGGTCTTCCCCGCCAGCCGCCGCCACTACAGCCACGACACGGTCGCCACCGTCGGCGCCGAGCTGGGCGAGGCGTGGGAGGTGAGCGTGTCGCTCGACTACGGCTCGCGCGCCGACTACACCGACGCCACCACCACCACGACGGGCCAGCATATCCCGGCGACCGTGGAGAGCGGCAGCCTCTCCTCCCGTGAGGCAGTGAACGGCACCTTCAAGCTAGTCTATAAGTTCCTGTGAGCCGGTGCCTGACACGCCCGCACCCCTCCCTCTCCGATCCGAGCCGGCCATGACCTCTCTTCGCACCCCCCTCCATCTCACCCTCGTCGCCGTCGCCATCATCGCCGCGGCGGCGTGTGCCCACCTCTTGCGCAAGCCGGCGGGCCACTACACCTTCAGCCACCAGCTCCACGCCAAGGAGATGGAGGTGGCGTGCACCACGTGCCACGGAGACATCGGCGAGACCACCGAGGTGGAGCAGCGCCACCTGCCCACCTTCGACACCTGCCTCCAGTGCCACGACGACGGCCAGGTGGGCGACGCGGACTGCACCGCCTGCCACGCCTCCCCGGCGAAGCTGAAGCAGGCGGCGGCGACCGAGGCGATCCCACGCCTGGTCCCGCGCGAGACACGCATCCACTTCTCCCACAAGAACCACGTAGAGCGGGTGGATGGGGATTGCACCGTCTGCCACGAGCAGATGCTCACCTCCACCCGGCCGGGGGACGGCAAGACGCCGAAGATGGCCACCTGCATGCAGTGCCACCAGGAGCAGTACGACCAGCTCCAGTGTCGCCAGTGCCACGCCGACCTCTCCGATCCCCGGTACCAGCCGAAGCTCGCCCGCTTCCGCCACAAGGGCGACTGGCTCCACACCCACAAGCTTGCGGCGCAGCAGGACAACGCAACCGCCTGCGCCCAGTGCCACATGGAGCGGTTCTGCGCCGACTGCCACAGCGGCGTCGACAACCAGGTGAAGGTGTCGGTGAAGTACCCGGCGGAGGTGGGACGTGAGATGGTCCACCGCGGTGACTACGTCACCCGCCACCC
>Ga0114931_10003088_pt1 | contig 21160 bp, 21 predicted proteins | sample 2SBtaG_FD_89579 | JGI IMG/M metagenome (GOLD analysis project Ga0114931, IMG submission 89579) | Deep subsurface microbial communities from Kolumbo volcano to uncover new lineages of life (NeLLi) - 2SBTROV14_V59a metaG | ecosystem: Environmental > Aquatic > Marine > Volcanic | place: Kolumbo...
TATCATAGCCAAGCGTAATACCCAAGGCCTTTAGGTTGGGGATAGCTGGCTATCGTCGAATTTTTGTTATCTATATAACTACGAAAGGATCTTGTAATTTTTGGAGTGATTTTCGATTCAATAGGTATTGTTTCATTAATGATAAAATCCACTTCTGCCTTTGCTGTTGTTCTCCAATAATTTATTTTTTCATCTTTAAATTTATTCAACAGATAATTTTCAAGTAGTTTGCCATATTCGTCATTACTAAATTCAAACCTACCTGTTATTGCATTTCGAAGACCCGTGTCAATAAAATAAATTTTAGGATTTTTCTTAAGCTCAGTTGTAAGATTTTTATGAAAAGGCCGAATCAGTTTGATAACATAAGTCTCCTCAAGAATTGATAGAATCTCTTTAACTTTTTTATCATAAAGTGAAATTTCAGAAGAGAGCTCATTATATTTTATCATGGTTGTGTTTAAGGAAGAAAGACATTTTATTAAATCAATAATCCTTTGCTTATACTTTGAACCATAATCCTTGACAAAACTTTTTATACTCTCAAAGCTTCCTGCTTACAATGGATGATTGGGAGAAGCTTAGGCAATTAATAATAAACAAAGCACTGCATTTCAATGAAGGGTTCACGCCTAACGGCAACCCTGCTAACTGGATAATTGACAATAGGAAGATATTTTATAGCACAGAGGGTTTAAGACTGATTATTCCTCTTTTGCTTGACAAATTAAGTACTTTAAAAAGCAAAAATATTGGAGGACCTGAAATTGCTGCAAACCCAATAATCTCTGCTCTAACGCTTGAAGGATATAATGGATTTATTATAAGGAAAAAACAAAAATACAATGGACTGCAAAAGATTGTTGAAGGAAACATAAATCTGGATGATAAAGTCATTCTTTTTGATGACATTCTTCATTCTGGAAGATCAATCCAGCATGTGATAAACTCAATCAAAAACCCAATTGAAGCAATAATATTTCTCATTAATTTTGATGAAAATGGTTACAGAAAATTAAGAGAACAGGGTTTACGGGTTGAATATCTCTATTCTCTTGAAAGTTTGGGAATAAAACAAAATAGTAATCTGGGAAACTCAAAGATAATGTGGTCAAAAAAAAACATAAACAACTGGGAAGTCTCTGTGCCAAGGTCGTCACCTGTAAGATATAAAGATACAATACTTTTCGGCACAAATGAAGGTCTTTTTATGTGTCTGGACATAAAAACAGGCAAAACAATCTGGAATTATAATGTTCATAATGACAGCCAAATGAGTCCTAATTCACGGCAAAAGGCAATACTTTCATCTCCTGCAGTGTACAAAGACTGCGTTATTTTTGGTGACTATAATGGCCATCTTTACTGCATCAAGGCAGAAACAGGAAAATGTGTCTGGAAACAAAAAGTTGCTGATTGGGTTGGCTCATCACCATATATTTTTGAAGAGAAAATAATAATTGGAACAGAATACGGCGCACGTGGAGGCTCCTTATGCGCATATTCTATAAAAAAAGGCTCACTTATCTGGGAAGTTAAAGGAAAACACTATATTCATTCTTCACCTGGAGTTGACGAAAAGAACAAAATAGCTATTGTTGGATGCAATGATAATCATGTTTACGCAGCCAACACAGATAGCGGAAAACTTCTATGGAAATATCATGTTGGAAGAGAAACAAAAGCAGGTTTTGCAATAGAAGATGGCAAAGTATATTTTGGCAGTTTTGATGGAAAACTCAGGTGTTTGGAAACAAAAACAGGTAAGGTTGTTTGGGAGAAAAAGATCAGCAACCAAATATATAGCACGCCTGAGATTGTTGATGATAACATAATATGCAATACTGCTTCAAAAAAGGTTTTTTGCCTTAATAAAAAAGGATGGATAAAATGGTTTTATAATACAGAAGGCAGGAATATGTGCTATACCAAGACAATAAATAAAAGGGTTTATGCAGGCTCAAATGATGGTTTTTTGCATATCATCAACTTAAACACAGGTCTTGGAACAAAGTATCATGTTGGAAAAGAAATATTAACAAAACCAATCATAACCAGGAATGGTATTGTACTAGGTTGCAAAGGTGAGTACAAATGCATTAAGCCAAAACAGGATTATAGATATTTGTTTGTGATAACTTTCAAGTGCAATGATAATTGTCATTATTGTCTCCAAAAATCAAGCAGAGATAAAGCTAAAATTAATCCAAGTTATGGTGAAATGAGTCTATCTGAACTAAAGAAAAATACAGAGTTTCTTAAAAAAAGATGTACAGACAGACTCCTTTTAACAGGTGGTGAACCATCAATGCATCCAGATTTTTGGGAAATAATAGATTATTTCTACAATGAATCAGGCATTCCAAATATATCTTTTGAGACAAACAGTATTAGTTTTGCAGATGAAAAAGCTGAAAAACTCCTGGATAAGATAAAAAACGGGAAATCAAATGGATACCTTGAACTATCACTCTCAACAGTCAATCACTACAAAAACCAATCAGTTTATGAAAAAAAAAAATTTAGTGGTGTGAAAAGGTTAGTCAAAGGATGTAGAGAGCGAGGCATATCAGTAAACATTTTTGCCAATTTTACAAGACATAACTACAAAGCAATGCCAGAATTAATTGAAGAACTGCTAAAGATAAACAACAATATTCAAATTGAGTTTGGGCTTCCAACATTATATGTACAGACAGAAGAACAAATTATGAATTCTTCTATTAAGAATTTTGAAGATATTTACCTATTTATAGAAACAAGCATTAAAAAAGTGTTAAAACACAGCGCAACAGTCAGGTTTACAAATATTCCTATTTGTCTGCTTGATATTGAAATAAACAGATTAAATCTTAACTCAAGTCAAAACAGCCTAAATATACAGTTTGATAAATGGCACCAATTTGACAAAGCATTTCCACTTCTAAACCATAACAGGAGCCCACATTGGGAACAAGATGATGATATGAAAGCAGTATGTCTAAATTGTGTTCTGAGAGAAAGATGCAGGCAGGTGCATGTTGATTACCTGAGAAAAAACATTATCAAAAAACTATATCCAATAAGAACAAAAAAAGAGTTTGAACAGAATGAAAAACAGAAAGCAGTTGTAAGAATAATAAGAAAACTTCTGCCTGGCAAGAACTGTAAAGAATGTGGATATGAATCCTGCAGAATGCTTGCAAGAGAAATTGCAAAAGGAAAAGATGTGAAATGTAAACATATGGATATAAAACCATACAATAATTCATCTGGGTATATTACATGCCTATTTAATATTACATTTTCATGCAATGATAACTGCAGTTTCTGCTACAATAAACAATTAATGGATATTGCAAAAAAACATGATTTTGGTGAAATGAGTTTAAATAAGATAAAAGACAATGCTTATTATTTAAGAGAAAATTATAATCCAGAAACCATAATAATAACAGGTGGTGAGCCAACTGTGCATCCAAATTTCTGGGATATTATGAACTTTTTTTATAGTGAATTTGACATACATATTGCACTTAATACAAATGGCATATTATTCAGTGATAAAAAACAGGCATTCAAATTATATAATCTGATGAACAATGCAAAACTCAAAAGCAAGAGCATAGAATTATCTCTTTCTACAATTAACAACTGGCCACCAGAAGAACAAGAAGAAAAAAGGATTCGTGGAGTGATAAATGCAATGCATGCTGCTGTCAAATCCGGAACACCTATTCGTTTCTTTATATATTTCACTAAGAATAATTACAAATATATACCAAGCATAATTGATATTATTCTACGCACATTAAAACAGTACACACAATACAATATAGTCATTGAAATCGGCAACCTGACAATTGGTGAGCCGATAATAACTAAAGAACAATCTGTTAAGAGTGTAGTTGAATATGATAAAATTAAACCATATGCAACTAAAGCTATTAAAAAAATCCTGGAGAATAGACAAATTAGAATTCATTTGTACAATCTTCCTCTTTGCCTGCTTGATATTGATTACAATAAGCTGATAAATAAAAATATTAGACATGATGAAACAGAAGAATTCTGGCTAAGGGTAAATTATTCGCAATCAATGGATAAAATTAGACTGCAAGGCAAGAAAACAAGAGAAATTTTTGCCGATGAAAATAATGCAATAATAAAATATTGCAAAAGATGTAAAATAAAAGATTACTGCAACAAGATTCAGCAGGTATATCTGGATACTGGACTTGTAAAGGAGCTAAAACCAATATGAATGGACTTGTACTAAACATAACAAACCTGTGTAATTTCAGGTGCAAAACATGTCTCAGAGAGTATGGAAGATACAATAATCTTCCTTTTGAATTGCTAAAAAAAGCAATAATACAAGGTAAAGAATTGAATTTAAAAGGTGTGGGTCTCACTGGTGGCGAACCATTCATGCATCCAGGTTTTAAAGAGATTGTAGAATTTTTAGTATCAGAAAACATAAATTTTGGGATTATTACAAATGGATACAACATTAAAAAGTATGATTTCATTTTTCGGAATTATAAAAAAAATCTTTCTCGTGTTGTAATCAGTCTGGATGGCGCAACAAAAGAAGTACACGATAAGATAAGACAAAAAGGTTCGTTTGAAAGAGCAGTAAACTCTGCAAAAAAACTAATAAATATGAACATCCGAACAGAGATTCAGACATGTATAAACAAGCTAAATATTGATCAAACAGAAGATATTGTAATACTTGCTGAAAGCATAGGCATAAACACTATGTCTTTTTTAGGAATAATAAGAACAGACGAAAACAAAAATATATGTTTAAGCAGAAATGAAAGACTGAAGCTTGTACAAAGGATTAAAAAGATTAAATCTAAAAGAATAAATGTGGATATTTCACAATCAATAATAACAAACAGGGATGTTAATTTTTGTATTCATGCTGATTACTTGCTTTCACTCGAACTAAACCCAAAAGGAGAGATTGTCTACTGCTGCGATACCGTAAGAGATGGTGCAGTTATTGGCTCATTAAAAAACGAAAATTTTGCAGACCTTTATAAAAAAGCACTTGACTGGACAGCATATCTCAAGAAAGTAAGGTTGAATAAGATACAAAATAATCAGATTGATGATGATTTTGACTGTTGTAATTTCTGTAGCAATGTGCTTAGAGATAGAATAAAATGAAAGCAATACAAAAACTAATACTAAATAGAGCAATTAAATTCAGTCAGGGTGTTTCTGGTGATGGAAAACCCCTTGAATGGACTCTTGACCTAAGAGAGCTACTACTAAGCCCAGATGGAAAAATAATTACAGAGCAAATTAAAAAAAAACTAAGAAGATTTGACAGCAGACAAATAGGTGGTATAACAATGGCCTCAAGCCTGATTACAGGACAAGTATTATATTTGGATGAATCAACTGCAAACTGGCCACCCTTAGTCACAGACTGGAGAGATGCTCACTTCACTCAGACCAGTTTGCAGATGATAATTTTCCATTTGCACTACCCTTCAATAGAAAGGTGGAAAATGAAAACTTATAAAGGCTTTTTTATCAGGTACAAACGAAAAAAACATGGTCTGAGAAAAGAAATTGAAGGAGAATTTGACAAAGATAAACCCGTGATTATTGTTGATGATGTAATAAATGATAATGGATTTGTATTTGAGGCTATAAAAAGAATTGAAAATAATGGCGGAAGTGTTGAGGGGGTGGTTGCGATTGTTGATTACTGCAACAAGGGTCTTGAAAAACTCAAGAAAAAATGTCTAAAAGTTGAATATTTGTGTAATCTAAAGGATATTTATCTGATAAATGACAAGATAAAAGCAATAGAAACAATTCCTCCAAAAAAAGAAGCTATCGATTTACCACAATTTGCTGACACCATAACAGAACCCTTGATTGATGATAAGATTTATGTTGGTGGGAGCATTGGCGCAAGAGCAGGTGTATTTTGTGCATTTGAATATGGAAAATTAACATGGAAACATAAAATAAAAGCAAATGTAAAATGTAAGCCTGCTGCTTCAGATAAGATTTACTTTGGGTGTGATGACAAGCATTTGTATGCATTAGATAAACAAGGAAAACTAAAATGGAAACTTAACTGCAAAAGAAAACTTAGAGGAGGAATTGTTCTCATTGATAATCATATCTATACTGGAACAAAGGACGGTTTTTTGTTGTGTATTAAAGACAAAAAAATTGCCTGGGAAAAAAAACTTGGAAAAGAAATTAAACTTCCATTGACAACAAAGAAAGATGAGCTCTATGTTGCAACAAACAATAGACTATTTTGTTTTCAGAATGAAACGATAAAATGGCTATACAACGCAAAGATCGAAGATTTTAAGGATAATGTTATTAAATCAAGTAAATGGTTTAGGTTGGAAGAGTAGTGTGAAGTTTGAAACATTGAAGTTATACATAAAAAATAATATATAAAACAATAAAATGGAGTAAATCATGCGAAAACAGAGGTGGATTTGGATGGATGCCGTTATATTCTCGTGAAAGCCCTTCACTTGCTATTGCCTATCTTGCTAGCAGTCTGAAAAAAGCAGGTCAAGAAGTGAGTAGATTTAAGTTCAATTTAAGATTTAACAATGATGATTGGATTTCTCATGCTAATTCTGGTTCAGAATTGGATATTATGGAGTTGCTTGACAGTAAAAAAACAGCAAAAAAATAAGAAATTATATTGATAAGTGTATTCAAGAGATAATTGTTTCAAATCCTGAAGTTATTGCATTTTCATTATATTCAACCAATAGAAATATCACCCTGCTGACAATTAAGCAGTTCAAACAAGTAGATTTGAAGATTTTAATCAGCATCAATCCATTTCATGAAAACGTTCCTATATTCCTCATCATTGACCAATTTATCAAAAATGTGGTCAAACATACCAATAAGAATATCACATCTATGGTCTGGTAGTTTTGATATAATATTTCCACGTTCTGCATAACTACATACAGGACACAGACCGCACATTGGTTTATATGCACATAGTTCACACACAGGATTATCATTAATTGAAGCCCGAACAACAGAACATGCTGAAGAAGAGGTCACAATTTCAGGATATTTTTGCTCAATAGTGCCTAGCTTGAAGATGTCATAAAGTCTTCCTTCATCACAAGTATAAATACTGCCATCATAGCTATACGCAAGCTGTGCTATTGCTGCACCACATGGACTTTCCATATCAGTATAATTTACGCATTTTTTTGTAAGAATTTTCCTTAGAAAAATAGTAGTATGATTCTCTGGGAATATTATCTCCTTATTTTTTTTAACAATATAATCCAGTGCTTTTTTATAAAAATCCAGAAATTCTTCTGCAGTAATACCAATCTTGCTCCAGTTATCAAGTGCATATCCTAATTTATTAACTGGTTTTATCCAGATTTTTGGCAAACCAAGCTTTAAATATTCATCAACAATTTCTTTATGAAAAGGCAAAGAATGTTTGGTTACAAGAAGCATCGCCTGCACATGGTTATCTTTTTTTAGTTTTTTTACCCATTTAACTGTTTTTTTATAATTTGCTCTATTCTTGTTCTGGACAATTTCCGGACCATCAAGACTTGTACATATTCCTACTTTGTTCTCAACTAAAAAATCCAGTTTATCATCAGTCATATCAACAAGATTTGTTACAATATCAAATGAAAGGTTTTTTTCTTCAATAAAATTTTTTTCATTTGCATACTCAACGATATATTTTACAATATCAAAGTTTAGCAAAGGCTCGCCCCCCTGAAACTCAATCATTATGTCTTTTGACGGGCTCTGAAAGATGAAATCCACTATTTTTTTTGCTGTTTTTTCATCCATGTCATACCCTCGACGAGTTACTGGTTTAGCCTTTGCATGACAATACACGCATTTCATATTACACCGGAGTGTTGGAACAACGATATGAAGAGAAGTTCCCTGAAACAAATATTTACATTTTTCTCTATGCTCTTCAATTACCTGCTTTATATTATCATTCTTAAGAATAAACCCTTTTTCCTTGAGTACACTAAATAAAGGCCCATTGATTTTTTCTTTTTTCAAATCCATATATTCTTCATCTGTCAAATAAACCCAAGAACCATAATCATTTGTCACAACATGACCACTGCCTAATTTTCGTGCTCTGTAATGGTTAAGCACATATTCTTCATTATTACCAAAATAAGTTAATGCCATTTTCAGTTATTTTTCATTACACCTAAAACATAATTATAAAATTCAAGACCAATGAGATTGATTTCTGTTTTTTCTTTTGGTGTTAAACATAAACCCTTATCAGTCTCATCAACTTCACAAATCTCACTAAAATCCCTGATGGCCATTTCAATTGCATCATCACTATAGAACTGTTTGTTAAAGTTAAGGATAACTTGGTTATCAATTATCTTTATCTTTTCCATATTTTTCCTCCCAAGGTACTGCAATTCCCTCAGGATCATCAAACCAGGGCTTGTCTTCAGAAGAATCTTCTTTTTCCCAAGGTTTGTCTTCAGTTTCCCATGGTTTTGGTTTGTCATTGTCTGTTTCCGAATGTGATAAAGAAACCCCATTACCATCAGAATTTGTCAACAAGACTCGGTTAATAATTGCCTGTCTTAAGTTTTCATTCTTCAGGGTTTGAATAGCATATGTTGCATAATTGACAAGCTCATTGTTAAAATCTCGTCCTAAGTCTTCTAGTTCCTGTTTGTCTTTTGGACGCAACTCAACAATGATCTCTTCACTTAGGTCACCATCAACAAGTACATAACATTTGTCTGTAAAAATGTAAGCTGCACTCATCACAACATCCAAGGGATATATTTTTGGGTTGACAGAAACAATAACAAAACCTTTTTTCTTGTTTATTTCCAGATTTGATTTCATAGTTTGCTCTTCCATAAATATGTGGAAAACACCTTAAAGTTTTTAAATCTTTGTAAGTTGAATCAATGCATATTTAAGTATGGTGTGATAAAATTATTAGTGTTAATAGAAAATTGATTAGCATCAATCACCGATTGAATTGAAAGTTTGTTTATTAATCATATTTAATAAAATAAAGCCTGAATTTATTCTATTGCAACTAAACAATATATTTGGGGAATATAGAATCAAAAAACCATCAAGATAAATCTTTAAGGATTATACGAATACTCCTACTCGAATTAGCCATTATAAGTTTGCAATTCATTACCTTTTATGTAATTACAAAAAAGAAAAAACAAAAGTTCTTGATTTGGGTGCATATGTGGGATTAGCAATTAGATTTCTAAATGATATAGGATATAATGCGGTAGGAATAGAGAAAAATAAACATTTTGTAAATATTGCGAATATTGAACATAATAGTATTGTTTTGGGTGATGCTTACTTACCTATCAAAAGATTTTGCAAAGAGTTCATTAATCATTAACAAATGAATCTAGTAATCTAAAATTCTGATATTTATTTAAATTATCTACCCGGTTTATGCCATGCAGGTTTACAAAGGGCCGTACCATATTTGAATATCATATTTTTATAGAAAACCTTTATAAGCCAAAATAACATTCGCAAAATATGTTTAAAAGAGTGGATATCAAAACAGGTTTTTTGTGTAATAATAACTGTATGTTCTGTGTCCAAGCACACAAAAAACATTTTGGCAACAGAACAACAAAAGAAATCAAAATTGATTTGAAAGCAGCATATCAGAACAGATGCAAAGGAGTTGTTTTCACAGGTGGAGAAGTAACCATAAGAAAAGATTTGATTGAACTTATTCAATATGCCAAGAATCTTGGGTTTAAATCAATACAGCTCCAAACAAATGCACGTATGTTAAGATACTTAGATTTTTGCAAAGAACTTATAGGTGCTGGCGTCAATGAATTCTCACCTGCAATCCATGGACACACGCCAGAGCTTCATGATTATCTCACAAGAAGTAAGGGTGCTTTTTTTCAGGTAATAAAAGCAATAAAAAACCTGCGCAGTTTAAACCAGTATATTATTACAAACAGTGTTATCTGCAAGCCAAATTATAGAAATCTTCCAGATATGGCGAGGATGCTTGTTGATTTAAAAGTTAATCAGTTCCAATTTGCATTTATGCATGCTGTTGGAAACGCTGAAAAGTACTATGATAAATTGATGCCAAGAATAAGCATGGCTGCACCATTTATAAAAAAAGGCCTTCAGATTGGAATTGATAATAAGATAAAAGTCATGGCAGAAGCAATGCCTTTCTGCACAATGGAAGGATATGAAAAGTACTGCTCTGAAAATTACATCCCTGCAACAGAGATACGAGACATTGATTGTGTTGATTTGAATTTTGAAAAAACAAGGCGAACACAAGGGAAAAAAAAGTTTGACAAATGCAAAGAATGTATACACTATAATATTTGCGAAGGTCCATGGAAAGAGTATCAAGAAAAAAAAGGAGAAGAAGAATTTGTGCCAGTAAAATGATTTCAGAAGAAGATAAAGAAAAAGCTGCGCTTGAAAAACGTAAACATATCCGAATTACACCCATGTGCAACAACAATTGTCGTTTTTGTCTTGCTGGCGAAATTAAAAAAGAGGGACATTATTCAAAAGAAAAAATTATTGACGAGATGAAACAGGGAATAAAAGAAGGTAATTCAAGATTGATACTTTCTGGTGGAGAACCATCAATACACCCTCTGTTTATAGAAATTATCAAAGCTGGGAAAAAATTTGGTTATAAAAAAGTTCAGACAATTAGCAATGGAAGAATGTTTTGCAATAAGAAATTTATTCTTAAATGTAAAACAGCTGGTCTTGATGAAATTACATTTTCAATACACGGTCATACATCAACACTCCACGATTATTTGACAAGAGTTCCTGGTTCGTTTGAACAGATAAAGCAAGGTATAAAAAACGCCCTTAAGTTGCAATTAATTGTCAGTTGTGATGTTGTACTAACCAAACCAAACTATAAAAATTTCCCAGATATCATTAGATTCATATACTCATTGGGAGTCATGGAAATAGATGTGCTTCATATTGTCCCTTTTGGGAATGCATATATCAACAAAGAAGAAATATTTTATGATTTGGATGATGCAGTAAAATACATACATCAAGGTTTAAAATTCGCAAAAGACCATGACATTGTTATTTGGACAAATAGACTCCCTGCACAATATCTTGAAGGTTTTGAAGACCTAATCCAGGACTCAACAAAATTCTTGGATGAAATTGAGGGAAGAAAAGAACATTTCGAACGAGTTCTTGCAAAGAATGAAAAGCCAGATTGTTTTGGTAATCGCTGTCAGTATTGTCATATGCTGTCATTATGTAGCGAATTATTTGATAGAAAAGAAACATATTGCAAGACAAAAAAGATGAATCCATTAAGGAATAATTCAAGTATCAAAAATGAAAAAGATGTAATTTTTCAATTCATGCCCCCTGGAAAAAGTCTGATAAAATATAAAAAAAGCGCATTCAAACTCAGCAATGTTGTTCCATTTTTAATAAATGATGCAAAAGAGAAAAATATCAAAGTATATTTCACGAATGTTCCTGCATGTATTTGTGGTAAAAATCATATTTATACTGCTCAAAAAACAAGAATAACAAATCTGAAAGAATTTGCCGAAGATTTTGTTAAAAGAAACAAAATAAAGAGACTCTCATGTAAAAAATGTGAACTAAATGATGAATGTGATGGAATATATCAAAAGTATGTTCAGGTATTTGGATTTGAGGAATTAATACCACAATGATTTGTAAAAAACTAAATATTGAGTGTGATTATGTGAAGATTTGTTCACAAACTTCAGGTATGCCTATAAATAGACATATAAGAAAAATAAGAAATATTGATTTAGAACTTTTACAGTTCTATTTGTTCAAAAAAAGAAGAGTTGTAAAAAAAGAATTAATTCCATTACCTAATCTCAAAAATACAATCCAAGAATACAAAGACAAAAAACTGAATATTTTTTGCTACACACAGGATGGCCAGTATGATTTGCATGAAAGACTATATGATAAAAAATATGATGATACGCACACATTTATTATGCTTATTTATAAAAAAAGAGAAGATTTAGATCATTTCATGCTTAATGAATTTGATAATAAAAACCGCTGTGGTAACCTGCTTGGGTATCCCAACTGTTGTATTGAAAAATATGAAAAAAGTGAAACCAACAGAATAAAAGAGAGAAGACCTCATCTTGACTTTATATGGAGAGATAAATTATTCAAAGGCATGTCATATACTTGTCCATTAATTAATAAGGATTTCCAGTTGTTCATCCATATTCCATGTAGCAAAACATGCTTAGAGAGCATCAAGATGTCACAGAGTATTCTAAGATACATTGAAAAAAATCTAGGTAGTGAGTACGTCAAAGCCTATTTTCAACATGTGAAAAGTTTAACATGAGAGCAAAATCATCAAGAAAAATACTTGAAATTGAGGTTGGTGATAGTTGTAATAATAATTGCATTTTTTGTATTGATCATGTCAAGCACAAATTAGATGTAAATAAGATCAATTCAGATATCAAAAATCATAAATCCATGAAAAAAATTAGGTTTGCCTATAAGGAGCCAACACTGAATAAAAATTTATTAAAATTTGTAAAAATTAGTAAAGAGTGCGGTTATCAGACAATAACAATCACAACAAACGGAAGGATGCTGTCCTACAAAAAATATTTGCTTGAACTCATAAAATTAGGTGTTAATGATTTTACAGTATCAATCCATGGTCATAACGCAAAGATTCATGATTCTCTAACTCAGACTCCAGGAAGTTTTCAACAGACAAAAAAAGGACTGGAGAATTTATGCAGTCTTGTTAGAAAACCATTTACATTGCATATAGCAAGTACTATAACTAGTAAAAATATCATGGTGTTAAGTGAACTTCATTCATTTGTACAAAAATTCAATCCTAGTGTGCACATATTTAATTTAATCGAGCCACGTGGACATGGAAAAGAGTGTTTTCCGAAACTAAGTTTTAAATACACTGAATTCGTAACGCAAATTAAAAAACTAAAAATACAAAAACCAAATATTAGTGTTACAGATATTCCTTTTTGTGTAGCAAGAGACATAAAAGAAATATTAGGTTTGCGGGAAAAACAATACTTTGTAATAGAAAAGAGATTATTTGCAAAATCCTTACAGTCAATAAAAGAAAAAAAAGATACTTGCAAAAATTGTATAAAGTTTGATTTGTGCCAAGGAGTCTGGAAAGAATACATAAAATTATATGGGTGGGAAGAATTTCAACCAATAAAAGTTTTGGATACATACAAGTAACACGCACATGTAACCAAAAATGTGTGTTTTGCTCAAACTACTATGTAGATGATACACTTACATTAGAAGAAATAAAAGAAAAAATAAATGAATATATAGGAAAAGGAGTAAATGAGATTATACTTTCTGGAGGAGAACCCACGCTTCACCCAAAATTGCCGGAAGTAATCAAATATGTAATTAAAAAAGGGGCAAAACCAAGGATTATAACTAATGGTCAAAAACTCTCAGAAATGAATTATTTGCAGGAACTATTGGACAGCGGACTTGAACAGTTCATGGTGTCAATATATTCTCATGAAAGAAAGGTTCAGGAAAAACTAACTCAGACAAAAGGAAGCTATGATAAAGCGATAAAAGCTCTTGAAAACCTATCTCAAAAAATTCAGGTATTAAATATTAACATTACAATTAATTCTCTTAATATTAATAAGCTACAAGAAACAACACAATTTTTAGTTCAGCGGTTTCCAAAAATTAAGCATTTTGTATTTAATAATATTGACCCAGAGCCTGACCGTGCCAAGAAAAATCCATGGACAATTCCTCTTCTTGTTGATATTGAACTTCCACTTTATAAGACCACAAATTTTCTTAGTCAAAACAACCGAACATTTCGTATTGAACGTGTACCTCTGTGTTACATGCAGGGTTTTGAATACAATTCAACAGAAACCCGCCGTATAGTAAAAGACCAGACATACAGATGTTACTTTCTTGACAAGGAAGGAAGAAGAATGTATGAAAAGAATGAACATTATTATGACAAACCAAGTGATTGTAAAATCTGTCATTTGAATGAAATCTGCGCTGGAATTAACAAAGCATACAATGCAATGTATGGAACATATGAAATCTATCCTGTATTCATAAAAAAAGAAAAAATCATTTCAAGAATATTACAAAACTAATAAACAAATTTCCTTTGAACAAAATAGTAAGCAAGACTCCTGCAAACATATACGGTGCAAAAGAAAGTGTTTTGTAAATTCTTATATGCTCAAAACCTAAGTTTTTTTCAAGACTTTTTAATTTTTTTATATCTTTTTCTGAAAAACCCTCAGGACGTGCTTTGTAAATGAAATTTTTTTCCCTGAGTTTTGAAGTCATGTATGATAAAAAGCTAAAATGAAGCAACTTCTCTTTTTTATATTTTTTATCATGATAAACAACTTCTGCTGGAATCATTCCTTTTTTTAAGTTGCACACATCAACGTTTACAGTCATAAAATCGTATGCTATGTAAAGTATGAAAAATCTCAAAAACACAAAACCTGCAAGAGAATATAAGACAAGCCTCCATGATGAAAACATAAACACTTTTGGATCAAAAATGATTCTTAAAATAGAAGCAACAAGTAGAGATATAAGCAATCCATTCACTTTTTCCAAAAGAACAAAAAGAATGAACATAAAAAAGAGTAATATAAAAAAATTGGACTGAATATGTGTAAAATCAAAAAAAAGCCTGGTTGGCCATATCATTGCAAAAAAGAAAAGAAACAACATGAATAGTTCTTTTGGCTGAAGTGATTTTTTTAGATAATAAAATTTTTGTTTTTGGCTTGTTTTGTACATAAAGATTAATGAGTAAACAAAAAAAAACGGCACAACAGTATTAATAAATATTGCAGATGATGCAAAGTATTTGACATGTCCGTAATTATATACAGTAAGTGGAATAAGAAAAGAAAAAGCACTATAAAGTTTTGCATCACCCGCATTCCAAAATCCAAGAACCCACATTATAAATCCAATTACAAGTGAAACAACAAATGTTGAGATTAGTTCAAGATAATACTCAGGTCTAATTGCCTGGGGTGAAAAATAATAAAAATATATTGAAATAATAATGTAGGCCAAAACAACATATGCTAAACTAATAACAATCCATTTATTCCTTATCTTCCCAAACTTAATATCCTCATAACTCGTAACAAACCCAAGAAAAAGTATCATTGGAAGGAAGATGTAGAGTAGTTCCATAGAAATGCCATGTATGGTATGTATTTAATATTTTTTGATTTTTTCTAAAAGTTCACACACCTTGCAAATATCACCATGCGCCGGCTCCCCACACATTTCACATGAATTTGGTATTTTATCAGTTGCAAACTGTTTTTTTAGAGCAGGGAGTTCTTTTAAGAACCATTTTACAATGTTTGCTTTTGTGCCTGGATTCTTTTGCTCTTCATTATTTAAGGCATCAGCAATATAATTTCTGTAAGAATCTGTTGAATATGGACATTCAATGTAATGCACGCCAAAATTCTTAATAAAAGAGTATGCTGTTATTTCTTTTTCAGTCAAAAAATAAAGGGGCTTTATTCGTTGGATAAACCTTTTATCCTTGATAAGTCCTGTCATTGGTCCCAAACGAGCTGAAATTTCAAGTTGGTTACGAAATAAGTTCATAAGGATTGACTGTGCTTCATCATCCATATTATGCCCTGTTGCAAGCTTTGTGGCCTTCATCTTCTTAGCATATTTATTGATCAAATACCTTCTTATTGCACCGCATACAGTACATGGTTTAAGTTTTGTTTTTTTAAGCGCAGAATCAAGTGTAAACCCAAATTCTTTTTTTATTGAAACAATTTTTAGTTTAATATCATATTTTTTGCAAAAATTATCCAAATCAGCTAGTGTTTTTTCTCTGTAGCCAGAAATCCCCTCATCAATAGCAAGAGCAACAGGATTATATTGCCTAAGATTATAAAGAACACTAAGAGAATCCTTGCCGCCTGATACAGCAACAACAATTTTATCTCTGCGAGAAATCAGATTGAATTTTTTTATTGTTTTTGCAATATTTGACTCAACATAACTCATAAAATGCTTCTTACAGTACTTTGGCTGGCTAAATACTGCATTTTTACTACATTTTTTGCACTTCATTTAAAAAGCAAATATGCCATAATTTAAAAATACTGTCCTATAAAATCCCAAAAACAGCCAGATACAAGACCATTGTAAAAACTTCTTTAAAATTGCTGACAGAGAACAAGTCTGAACCAAGAAGTTTTGACATAAAGATTCCAACAATCTTTGATGCAATGATTGCATAAGGAATAGAAGAAAAGCTGCCAGAAACAGATATTACAAGCACAAGAACACTGTTTAGCACTATATAATCAATTATTGTTTCAATACCTGTAAGCTCTTCATGTGTAAAATGTATGATAATGTTAAGAAACATTATGAAAAATGCAAAAGGTATGCCAAAGATTAATGTCACAAATATCATGATGATGTTTGATAGTTCAAAATCAAGATTAACAAGAGGTATAACATCAAGCCTGAGTGCCTTTATAAGCACATGGCTTTTGTACTGCAAAAATCCCAGTGCACCTGCAAAAAAAAGCTTTCTTGAGACAATCAATACAATTATTCCAAGAATCAACCAAATCAACAGGTTCATTTTGCAAAAATAAGGGTGTTTCCACAGCCTTTGCATATCCTTAGCTTAAGTTTTTTCTTCTTTCCAAAGAGCTGGTTTTTCAGGTTTGGTTTGCCTTCTGTGTAGGAAAGAATACCACGCTCACCTGCGAAAAAACCATCCTTAAATTTTGTTCCGCCGCAATTTGTACATTTTTCTGCCATTTTGTTATGGTTATGTTGGAATTGTATATAAATTGTATACTTAATAAGAAAGTAATCGTTCAATATATGATAACCATCAAGGTCTTCAAAATTGTGAATTTCTCGATTGACTCAGACTTATGCTAAGCACTGATTAGCCATGGTAGTAATCTTACTTGTAATCTAAGCTATGCACATACCAACACCAAAAAGATTTATATATGCATAGATAACATAAGTCTCTCAATGGGAGAACTGATATCACGAATAAAGAGATTCTATCGCTGGCAGGACAGAGAAAAAAGAGATATTACAATAACAATCCTTGCACTCACATTCATGTTTGGATATAATGACTGTATCTCAATACTTTTTGACAACTGTCCTGAAGATTTTTTACTCTCAAGATGGGCATTACACATGGTTTTAACACTCATAATTGTAACAATTAGTTTTCTTGCTTATGATTTTGGAATGAAAACAGCTGCGCTTCACCAGGGTTTTTTAGCAGAGTATGTAATGTGGCCACAGGGAATCATGCTTGGAATCATTATAACGCTTCTTACAAAAGGTAAATTCTTCCTGTTGCTTATTGGAGGATTAGAACTGCATCATCATGGAATATTAAGGATTGGAAAGTGGAGATATGGACTAAATATTGTTGCCAAAGGGACTGTAGCAGCAGCAGGACCGCTTGCAAACCTGGTGCTAATGACTTTTGGACTTATGCTTTCAAAACAACTCAATATCCTGCCTGATTTTTTCCTGTATTTTGCGTTCATAAATGGTACAATGATGGTTTACCAACTTCTGCCCATACCAAAGATTAATGGGTTTCACATATTTTTCATGTCAAGACTCGCTTATGTGTTCATTGCCTGCGTTATGGTTTCTTATGCACTCCTTGCGCTGGCAGGCGTATTTTCATGGATTATTGCATTCATAATTGGTGTTGTTGCATGGCTTTTATGGTATTGGTATATGGAAGGTGGTAAAACTTGAACTGGCTTGATTCGTGGGGAGAAACTCTCACAGGTTTATTCCTTTTATTGGGACTAATAGTCTCACTTTTAGTTGATGCTGCAATTGTAAGTTATATAACAATATTTCTTGCAGGCATAAGCGTTGGCAGACTTTATCATATAAGAAAACACAGGCTTGGTTTTCCATTCTTCCTGATAACATTTGGTTTTCTTGTTGGGTATTTGATTGGCGGAGTAGTAAACAGACGTGGTTCCTGGTTTATAATCCTTATATTGTTCTTTATTGGTACGTGGCTTGGAGAATATATTATGCATAGGAAGTTTTGTAAATGAGTGTTCACAAAATTTAAGACAAAATCTGGAAGATTATATGTGGTTCAAATGTCTATTTTTTAGATTTTGATGAAAAAATACTAATTGATACAGGAGAGCGCAGTGAACATGCAACACTTAAACTCTTCTTAACCAAACTTGTTTCGCCAGAAAAGATTGATAAAGTTATTTTCACGCATCTGCATTATGATCATATTGGTAATTTTGACATGTTTAAGAATGCTAAGTTCTACTCATCGAAACAAGAGATTCGTGATTTAGCACAAAACCCACAAGGGTGCATATTAAATCAAGACATGGCAGAAAAGTTCAGATATGTGGAATTGGGTGCTGCAAAAGATACACAAGAGCTTAAAATTATTAATACACCTGGCCATACACGAGGCTCAATATGTATATGGTATGAAAAAGAAAAAATACTTTTTTCAGGAGATACAATGTTCGATAGAGGTCTTGGAAGAACAGACCTGCCAACCTCAGAACCAAAAGAGATGCAAAAAACAGTTATTAAGCTTCTTAGACTAAATCATAAGATACTCTGCCCTGGACATGATTATTAAAGCAAGTGTTGTTCTATTTTTTTGATTAATAATAACACTGGACATACCCACGCAAACCTTATAAAGTAAAAAAAGTCCCTTTCTTCAACATTGATTAAAAATTTCAAGCCAAGATTATACCAAGAAGCTATTTTTGCAAAAGCAGCCACTAAAAATACCCTTGTTGTACTACCAACTGGTCTTGGCAAGACAAACATTTTTCTCATGCTTGCAGCACACAGGCTAAAACAATATCCAAATTCAAAGATTCTGCTTCTGGGACCCACACGTCCATTAATTGACCAGTATTACAAAGTTTTTACCAGGCATTTTGAGATAGATGAAAAAGATATGGCAATCTTTACAGGCTTTGTAAAACCACAGAAAAGACAGGAGCTATGGAAAAGTACAAAAATAATCTTTTCAACACCACAAGGGCTTGAAAATGATATCATAAACAATCGTATCGCACTTGAAGATGTATCCCTTCTTGGGTTTGATGAAGCGCACAGGGCTGTTGGAGACTATGCATATGCATTCATTGCAAAACAATACGAAAATCGAGCAAAATATCCTCGCATTGTTGCAATGACAGCGTCCCCAGGCTCTGAACTTGAAAAAATAAATGAAGTTTTACAAAATTTGTTTATTGAAGAGATTGAGATTAGAACAGATAAAAGCCAGGATGTTGCAAAATATGTCCAAGAGGTAGAAATCAACTGGGCACATGTAGAATTACTAGAAGAATTCAAAAAAATCCTTAAATATCTTGATACTTGTTTCAAATCCAAACTAACTGACATCAAGAATCTGGGATATATAAGTTCAATCATGCCGTATACAAGAAGCAAACGTGATATTCTCGGACTTCAGGCACAGTTGCAAGGCGAGATTGCAAAAGGTAATCGGGATTTTGAAGTACTTCGCTCAATATCTCTTGCAGCAGAAGCATTAAAAATTCATCATGCATCAGAACTCTTAGAAACACAAGGTGTTGAGCCAGTTTACAATTACCTTACAGGAATTGAAAACAGAGCAAGAACAACCAAAGTAAAAGCTGTCCAGAATCTTGTAAAAGACATAAATTTTCGCTCAGCACTCATAAAGACCAATACATTGATGGAAAAACAGATTGAGCATCCAAAATTTGCAGCACTATCAAAGATAATCAAAGAAAATGTCAACGGAAAGAAGTGTATTGTTTTTACACAATACAGAGATACTGGCATAAAAATTGTGAATGAATTAAACAAATTACAGAATGCAAAAGCTATTCTTTTTGTTGGCCAGGCAAAAAAAAACGGTACAGGTCTTACACAGAAAAAACAAATAGAAATCCTGAATAATTTCAGGAATGATGAGTTCAACATCCTAGTCTCAAGCTCTGTTGGAGAAGAAGGACTTGACATACCAAGTGTTGATTATGTAATCTTTTATGAGCCTATTCCGTCAGCAATCAGGCAAATACAACGAAGAGGAAGAACAGCAAGACAGAAAAAAGGCAAGGTTATTATTCTTATTGCAAAAGAAACGCGTGATGAAGCTTACCGCTGGACAGCTCACCATAAAGAAAAACGAATGTATAGGACACTACAAAACTTAAAGAGCAAATTAGTTCTAAGCAGACAAAATGAGCGCCTGGAAAAGTACATCCCTGTCTCAGATGTAAAAATAATTGCTGATGTCCGTGAAAAAGGTTCAGGTGTTATAAAAGAACTTATCGAACATAATGTTAAACTAAAACTTGAGACTCTGCCTATTGCAGATTACTTATGCAGTAAGGATTGCGGTATTGAATTTAAAACAACAGAAGATTTTGTTGATTCACTTATTGATGGCAGACTTCTTGCACAGATGCGTGAACTTAAAAAAAATTTCATAAAACCATTGATAATTGTAGAAGGTACACAGGATATATACTCAATAAGAAACATCCATCCTAATGCAATAAGAGGACTTCTCGCAACTATTGCTGTGAGTTATAGTATACCAATTATTTTCACAAGAAATTATAAAGATACAGCAAGTATGTTGCTAATAATTGCAAAACGAGAACAGGAAGATAATAAAAATAATTTCTCACTGCATCATTCAAAGAAAAATCAGACACTCAAAAGCCAACAGGAGTACATGGTATCTTCATTACCTTTAGTTGGCCCAAACCTGGCCAAGGCATTACTTGAAAAATTTGGTAGTGTTAAAAAAATTATGAATGCAAGCGAAAAAGAATTAAAAAAAATTGAAACAATTGGAGATAAAAAAGCAAAACAGATAAGAGATGTCATTGATAGTGATTATGAATAACTCTCATTTTATTTTTTGTCTTTCCCATAATATCCTCTGCCCATGTTTAAGAGCTAAAACAACCAGACCAATTATGATTGCAAAAGTGATTTGCCCTCTTTTCATCAGAATAATCTAAAAGATATGTGAAATACA